>FLNZ01004430.1_pt1 | contig 33048 bp, 20 predicted proteins | sample 1140391 | NCBI WGS metagenome assembly FLNZ01 (sample SAMEA3878171, study PRJEB12797) | bioreactor metagenome | biome: Moose rumen | place: Sweden | collected 2011-10 | reverse complement strand
TTTTATATAACGGTGTCGTTCCTGGTCGTTTCTGGTCGTTTGATACAACCCTTTTCAACAACATCAACAACAAGAAAGGAAAATTGTTTGCAATTGTGAGTAATTGTTTGACAAAAAATGCCTATTTTTGTGACCAGAAAAACTAACACCAAATATCAATATGAAGAAATACATTTTACCTGTGGTTGCTGCCGTGCTGTGTTGCTCGGCGGCGAGTGCTTTTGAGTTAGACGATTTCGTGCTCGGTGGAGCGCGTGTTAAGGGCATCCCTTCCAGTCAGCCCGCCCTCGATGGACGTTACTACTACCAGTTTAACAGCGAGGGGACGATGATAAAGAAGTACAGTTACAAGAAAGAAAAAGATGTGACTACTTTCTTCGACAACGCCAAGATTGCCGACAATCCCATCAAGGCTTGGGACGGCTACACCATGTCGAGCGACGAGAAGAGCATCTTGCTGTGGACCAACAGCAACCCCATCTACCGTTACTCATTCACAGCCGACCATTATATCTATAATATAAAAGAAAATAAGCTGGAGCGCCTCTCAGAAGCTGGTGGTGAGGAAATCGCCACGCTCTCGCCCGACGGCAGGAAGATTGCCTATGTAAAGGACAACAATGTGTATGTCAGGTATCTTCTTTCTCCTCCGAAAGAGGTAAGTGTTGGTGTTGCTAATAGAATAGTCGATACTGATAAAATTACTACTGACGGCAAGAAAAACGAAATCATCAACGCTGTACCCGACTGGGTGTATCAAGAGGAGTTTGGCGTGCTCAACACATTCACTTGGAGCGCTGACGGCCGTTACCTGGCTTTCATACGTTTTGATGAGTCGCAAGTGCCTATGTGTTCTATGGAGCTTTATGAGGGCGAGTGCCGTCCCAATCCCGACTATTCAATTCACCCAGGACGATACGATTACAAATATCCGGCGGCCGGTGAGCACAACTCGGTGGTGAGTGTTTATTGCTACGACTCAGAGTGGCAAAAACTCAACAAGATTGAGCTGCCACTTGCCGAAGAGGACTATGTGCCAAACATCCAATTTGGTAGACAACCTGCCCCCACTTTGATGGTGGTAAAAGAGAACCGTGCTCAGACTCGCATGAACATCTATGCCGTTGACCCTGTTACTGGCAATTACAAGGAGGTCTATGACGAGCAGAGCGACATGTGGATTGACGAGGATGTAGTCACAGGTGTGAAATACTACGACGGCTTCTTTGTGGTGAAGAGCAACCGCGACGGTCGCACACACCTCTATAAATATGACTACTCAGGCAATCTCCTGAAGCAGATTTCTAAAGGCGACTATGACGTTACCAATTACTATGGCTACGACGAGGCGCGCAAGTTGTTCTACTTCCAGACCAACAAAGGCGCGCTCAACCGCACGCTGCGTTGCGCCAACGATGTTACTGGTGAGGTTAAGGAACTGGTTGATGGCAATGGCACCTACAGCGCAAGCTTCAACAGCGATTTCACTTACTACATCCGCCGCTTCAGCGATGCCACTACGCCCGACCAGTTTGTGCTTTACAGCATTGACGGAAAGAAAGTGTGCGACTTGCAGCTCAACGAGGAGTATGCCAAGAAGTACACATCTCCCGAGATTCCGCGCCGTGAGTTCTTCACAATGTATAATGACAACGGTGACAAGATGAATGGCTACATAATCAAGCCTGTGGACTTCGATCCAGCGAAGAAATATCCTTGCATCATGTCGCAGTATAGCGGACCAAACTCTCAGCAGGTGCTTAACAAGTGGAAGATGGAGTGGGAGGAATATTTCGCTATGCAGGGCTATGTCATCGCCTGCGTTGATGGACGCGGCACTGGCGGTCAGGGCAAGGAATTCCTCAAGGCTATATATCTCAACCTGGGTCGTCACGAGACAGAGGACCAACTCGTGGCTGCGCGCTATATGGCTGAGCAACCCTACATTGACGCCGACCGCATAGGCATCTGGGGATGGAGCTTTGGAGGCTTTGAGTCGCTCATGGCGATGTCGCAAGACGACAGTCTTTACAACTGCGGTGTGGCAATCGCACCCGTTACCTCGTGGAAGTTCTACGACAGCATCTATACTGAGCGCTTCATGCTCACTCCGCAGGAGAATCCTGATGGCTACAACTACGCGCCACTCGACCTCACCGACAAGCTCAAGGGCAAATTACTGCTGATGTTCGGCAGCGCCGACGATAATGTGCGCATTGTTAACTCCATGCAGTACATTGCCAAACTCCACAGCGAGAACCAGCAGTTTGACATGATGGTTTATCCCAACATGAACCACAGCATCAACGGCTGCGGAGTGCGCCTCCCCCTCTACCAGCGAGTGCTCAACTTCTTCGATAAGAATCTGAAATAAGCAATCAGCCTAGAAAATCTAGAATCTCTAGAAAATCTAGAATAACTTAACACTTAACACTTATCACTTAACACTTAATGCTTGTAATCACCGGTCCCACAGCGTCAGGTAAGACTGGCAAGGCAGTGGCCCTTGCTCAGGCGATAGGCGGCGAAATCATCAGCGCCGACTCTCGCCAGCTCTACCGTGGCATGGACCTGGGCACCGGCAAGGACCTCGACGAGTACGGCGACGTGCCTTACCACATGATCGACATTTGCGACGCAGGCTATAAATATAACCTCTACGAGTACCTGCGCGACTATCAGGCGTGCTACGACGACATCACTAGCCGTGGCAAGCCAGTTATCCTGTGTGGTGGCACAGGACTCTATGTCGAGAGTGTGGTGAAGGGCATACAGCTGCCGCCAGTGCCCGAGAATCGGGAGCTGCGCGAGGAGTTGAGTGCCAAGAGCCTTGAAGAACTTACCACAATCCTGAAGCAATACAAAACATTGCGCAACAACAGCGACATCGACACCTGCAAGCGCGCCATCCGCGCCATCGAGATCGCGGTCTATTACCACGACAATCCGCACCTCAAGGCGCAGACCGAGCCGCATCCGCTCACCGACGCGGTGGTTATTGGCATCGACATCGACCGCGACACTCGCCGTAATCGCATTACCGAGCGACTGAAGGCTCGCCTCGACGCTGGCATGGTGGACGAGGTGCGCCGCCTCATCGAGGGTGGGGTAGAGCCTGAAGACTTAATCTATTACGGCCTGGAATACAAGTTTATAACCCTTCATGTAATAGGACAGCTCACCTACGATGAGATGTTCACCCAGCTCGAGACTGCCATTCACCAGTTTGCCAAGCGCCAGATGACCTGGTTCCGAGGCATGGAGCGCCGTGGCACCCCCATCCACTGGCTCCCCTACGACATGCCCAACGACGAGTTCATCAAAGCAGCCCTCAACTTAATTAATGCATAATGCACAATTCACAATGCATAATTGTTGGTAATTGTTTGATTATTTTCAAAAAAATCTTGAAAAAGTTTTGGTGGTTCGGAAAAAAGTAGTAATTTTGCACCGCAATTGAGCGCAATGTCCTGTGGTGTAACGGTAGCACACCGGATTCTGGTTCCGTTTGCGTGGGTTCGAATCCTACCAGGACAACCAAGGGAAGTGGCCACTGTGAGGTCACTTTCTTTTTGAGAAGGATGCGCTTCGCGCAGTTTAGAGTTTAGAGACTCTTCTAAACTTAATCTCTAAATTTCGTTGCATCCGAAAGATAACTTATTATTAACCGCGGTGATTCTCAGAGTAGTATCTGCCGCACAAAACAAAACTTATTAAACATGGCAACAAAAATCAGACTGCAACGTCATGGTCGCAAAGACTATCCGTTCTATCCCATTGTCATCGCCGATAGCAGGGCACCACGAGATGGTAGATTTATTGAAAGGATTGGTTCGTATAACCCAAACACTAATCCTGCTACAATAAGTTTGAATTTCGAGAGAGCTCTTTATTGGATCAACGTTGGCGCAATCCCCACCGACACCGTTCGCAACATCCTCTCGCGTGAGGGCGTGATGCTGATGAAGCACCTCCAGGGTGGCGTGAAGAAGGGCGCTTTCAGCCAGGAAGAGGCTCAGAAACGTTTCGACGCTTGGAAGGCCGAGAAGGACGCTAAGCTCGAGGCTGTTCGCAACAAGGTTCGTGAAGACAAGAAGGCCGCTGGCAAGCAGCGTCTTGAGGACGAGATCAAGAAGAACGAGGCTAAGGCTGAGGCCGTAGCTCAGAAGCGCGCCGAGATTGCTGCCGCCAAGGCTGAGGCCGAGGCTCAAGCAGCTGCCGAGGCACAGGCCGCTGAGGAAGCAGCGAAGGCTGCCGACGAGGCTCCTGCCGAGGCTCCCGCCGAGGAAGCTCCCGCCACAGAGTAACACTCTCAGGCAAGCCACAGTTCCAGTGGCACTTCTTTGTGATTAACTTATAAGGCAACGCCCTGACGGAATCTCCGTCAGGGCGTTGTTGGTTATTTTCCTATGCAGGTGTAGGAGAATCCCTTGGATTCCAGCTCTTTGCCGTCGTAGATGTTGCGGCCGTCGATGACGAGAGGTGTGTTCATCGCTTCTTTCACTTTCTCCCATGACGGCACTCGGAACTGTCGCCACTCGGTGACGAGCATCACGGCATCGGCCTTGTTCACGGCATCGTAGATGTCGAGAGCGCAGTAGATGTCGTTCCATCGGAACTTGATGGCGTTCATCGCCACTGGGTCATAGACGCGCACATGGCAGCCGGCTTGCAACAGCATGTCGATGGTGGTGATTGCCGGTGACTCGCGTATGTCGTCGGTGTTAGGCTTGAACGATAGCCCCCACAGCGCCACGGTCTTACCCTTGATGTCGCCTTGGTAGAAGTCGCTGAACTTCTCAAAGAGTCTCTGTTTCTGCTTGTTGTTGACCTTGTCAACGGCTTTGAGCACCTCCATCGAGTAGCCGTTCTCTTCGGCAATGTTGATAAGGTCGTTGATGTCCTTAGGGAAGAGTGTGCCACCATATCCGCAGCCGGGATAGATGTATTTAGAGCCTATTCGGCTGTCGGTGCCCACGCCGTGGCGCACCGTGTTGATGTCGGCTCCCACAATCTCGCACAGGTTGGCGATCTCGTTCATGAAGCTCACGCGCGTGGCAAGCATCGAGGTGGCGGCATATTTTATCATCTCGGCGGTGGTCGAGTCGGTGTATATCACTGGGAAATATTTGAACTTGAGGGGGTGATAGAGGGTGTCCATTGCCCTGCGCGCCCGTTCGTTATCTACACCGAGGATGATGCGGTCGGGTTTCATGAAGTTCTTGATGGCGTTGCCTTCGGTGAGAAAGTCGGGGTTTGACACTACGTCAAACTCGAAGTCCACCTTGCGCTCGTCGAGGATTTCTTGGATGAGTTGCTTGATTTTCTTCGATGTGCCCAGTGGCACTGTCGATTTGATGATGAACACGGCATAGTTGTTGATGTTTTGGGCAAACTGCTTTGCCGTGCTTTCCACTTGAGTGAGGTCGGTGCCGCCATTCTCGGCAGGTGGGGTATCGACAGCGCAGAACACATAATCGACCTTGTCGAACACGTTAGTGAAGTTGCTGGTGAAGTTGAGCCTTCGTGCTTCCACCGAGCGTTTTACCATGTCTTCAAGACCTTGCTCGTAGATGGGCAGCCCACCGTAGAGCAGCAGATTGATTTTTCGCGCGTCAGAATCCACGCAAGTCACATTAACGCCGAGGTCGGCAAAGCAGGCTCCCGTAACGAGTCCCGCATATCCTGTTCCAACGATAAGAATATTCATGATTTAAAAGATTATTTAGATTTGATGTCACAAAAATACCTTTTTTCTATGAAAGGAGCAAATAAAATGTGATTTTTTTGAAATGAGCTAATAAAAAGGGTTAAAAACTAGCTAAACGATAATTTTTGTTGTATCTTTGTGATTTGGTAGTGTGACTTTTTATAGTTGCGCATGTTGATTTATTGGGATAAGGATTTCATGCTCCCCCTAACCCTCTCTATCTCAGAGGGGAAACTTAGAAGAAATTAACCAAACCAAACAACTCTCTCGAAATGTCAGAAAATAATAAACCTACAAGTCAAGAATATGATGTGATAATAATAGGTGGCGGCATCACTGGTGCCGGCACTGCTCGCGACTGCGCGTTGCGGGGGCTGAAGGTGCTGCTGGTGGAGCGATTTGACTTCACGCATGGCGCCACAGGCCGCAACCATGGCTTGCTGCACAGTGGCGCGCGTTATGCTGTAACCGACCAGGAGAGCGCCGAGGAGTGCATAGGCGAGAACATGATATTGCGTCAAATCGCGCGCCACTGCATAGAGGAGACCGATGGTCTGTTTATCACCCTCCCCGAGGATGACCTCGGCTATCAGGCGACCTTTGTGGATGCGTGCAATAGGGCAGGCATCAGCGCCGAGATTATTGACCCTGCCGAGGCACGAGTGATAGAGCCGTCGGTAAATCCCACGCTCATTGGCGCGGTGCGTGTGCCTGATGCCTCGGTCGATCCTTTCACGTTGACTACTGCCAACCTTCTCGATGCCCGCCGTTATGGCGCTGTGACGCTCACTTATCACGAGGTGATAGAGCTGATAGTGGAGAATGCCAGTGTTGTAGGCGTGAAGCTTCGCAATAACCTTACTGGTGAGGTTAGCGCTGCCTACGCCCCTGTCACTGTCAATGCCGCCGGCATTTGGGGCACTCTCGTTGCCAAGAAGGCTGATATCGTTATCAACATGTTCCCAGCCAAGGGTTCGCTGCTCATCTTTAGCCGTCGTGTCAATAACATGGTTATCAACCGTTGCCGCAAGCCAGCCAACGGCGACATCCTGGTGCCCGACAAGATTGTGAGTATGCTCGGCACAACTAGCGACCGCGTTCCCATAACTAAGATCGACAATATGCGTGTAACCCCCGAAGAGGTGGAGATACTGCTCAAAGAGGGCGTGAAACTGGTGCCTTCGTTGGCACGGACACGCATCTTGCGCGCCTACGCCGGAGTGCGTCCTTTGGTGGCCAGTGATGATGACCCATCGGGGCGTAGCATCAGCCGCGGCATTGTGTGCCTTGACCATAAAGAGCGCGACGGCCTTGATGGCTTTATCACCATCACGGGCGGCAAACTGATGACTTACAGGCTCATGGCGGAGCGTGCCACCGACATGGTGTGCAAGAAAATCAACAAAGTGGGAGCCTGCACCACCGCCATCTTGCCATTGCCCGGCAGTGACGAGAAGATGCCCAAACGACGTGGCAAGCAGCACGTTGTGACGCTGAAGGCTGCTCAGGAACGTCATGGCTCGCTCACCAAGGAAATAAAGGAGAATTCTATTGAGGACAAGTCAATGGTGTGTGAATGTGAGCACGCTAGCGTTGGCGAGATGAAATATGCCATTGAGAAACTTCATGTGGCAAACCTCACAAACCTGCGGCGGCGCACTCGCATGGGTATGGGGTCGTGCCAAGGCAAACTCTGTGCCTGTCGTGCCGCGTCGCTGCTGTGTAGGTCGGGCGAAGATGCCGAGGTAGCGCTTGCCGACCTGGCAGAGTTTATGAATGAGCGTTGGAAGGGTATGCGTCCTGTGGCGTGGGGCTCCACGTTGAGCGAAGCACAGCTCACCACTCTGATTTATGAAGGCTTGTGCGGACTTAAATGAATGCAGAATGCAGAATGCAGAATGCTGAGCCTCTAATATCTCCACTGACTTCTATAAACGAACAACGATAAACGAAAACTAAAAACTAGCGAAGCGGCTAACTAGCGAGCACAGCGAGCGGCAAACTAGCGAAGCGGCCAACTAGCGCGAAGCGCGGCAAACTAGTAAACTATAAACTATGAAATATGATGTGATCGTGATAGGTGGCGGACTCAGTGCCATCATGTGTGGAATAGCTCTTACCGCCAGTGGCAAGCACGTTGCCATGATGGTGAAAGGGCAGAGTAAGCTCAATTTCCATTCCGGCTCAATCGACCTGCTGGGCTATGACGAGCAGGGCAACGAGGTGTTGGCGCCTCTTGAGGCGATAGGCACCCTATGCGCTAGCCATCCCTACTCAAAGATGGGGCTGGAGAATGTGGTTCACAACTCGGCGATGGCTCCTGTGATACTCTCGGGAGCGGGGTTGAACTTCTATGGTGACAGCAGCAGGAATCATTATCGCATGACACCTATGGGCGTGCTGCGACCTTCGTGGCTCACTCTTGACGACTATGTGACCACCAACGACTCTCATGCGCTGCCGTGGCGCAAGGTGGCGCTTGTCAACATTCAGGGTTTCTTAGATTTCTCGGCCGACTTCATAGCTGCTGCGATAAGGCGCTTGGGCTGTGAGTGTGAGGTGTGTGACATCAAGCTAGGCACTATCGACAAGCTGAGCAGCAATCCCACTGTGATGCGCTCTACCGCCGTCGCCAAGCTAATGCAGAACGATGGTGTGCTTAATGACTTGGCACGTAAGGTGCGATCAGGCATGGGCGATGCCGAGGTTGTGATGCTGCCGGCGGTGTTCGGGCTTGATGGCGACGACACGGCAGCAAAGATTGCCCATCAGGTTAAAATACCAGTGAAATTAGTCTCAACACTGCCACCAAGCATTGCTGGCTCCCGCCTTCTATCGAAGCTGCGGAGGCTATTCGTGAAAAACGGTGGCACCTTCTTGCTCGGCAGTATGGTGAAAAACGGCAAGATAGTGGATGATAGGGTGGTGAGCATCGAGGCTAAGAACTTCCCCGACCAGGATATTGTCGCCGAGAATTTTGTGCTGGCTACGGGGTCGTTTATGAGTGGCGGATTGCAGTCAAGTGCCGACGGTATCACCGAGCCGATTTTTGGGCTCGATGTTGATTATGCCGGCAACAGCGGCGAGTGGAGCAGGGAGTGCATGTTTGACGCTCAGCCTTATATGGAGTTTGGCGTGGCTACCGATGGTGAGTTCCATGCCTTCAAGGATGGCCGTCCGCTCGAGAATCTCTATGCCATTGGCTCAATATTGAGCGGCCACAACAGCCTCAAGCTCGCCGACGACACCGGCGTGGCAGTAATGACCGCCCTGCAAGTGGCGAGGCAGATGTGAGGCTAGGAGTAACTAGGAATAGCTAGGAGTAACTAGGAATGGCTAGGAGTAACTAGGAATATTTATGATTGTGCATTGTGCATTGTGCATTCTGCATTCCGCATTGATTAAGCATTCAGCATTCTGCATTGATTAAGCATTCAGCATTATCAAAGCCACTGCGTGGGCGGCGATGCCTTCGCCACGACCGGTGTAGCCTAGTCGCTCGGTGGTGGTGGCTTTGATGGAGACTTGTGAGATGTCGCAGTTCATGCACTCGGCAAGCTGCTGCTGCATGGCAGGGATGTGCGGGTTCATCTTGGGCTGCTCGGCGCAGATGGTGATGTCGCAGTTGCCCAGCGTGTAGCCTTTCTCGTTAAGCAGTCGCATCACTTCTCGCAATAGTTTGCGGCTGTCGATACCTTTATACTGCGGGTCGCTGTCGGGGAAATGATAGCCGATGTCGCGCAACGCTGCGGCACCGAGCAGTGCGTCGCACAGGGCATGAATCGCCACGTCGGCGTCGCTGTGCCCTAGCAGTCCCTTGTCGTGGTCAATTTTCACGCCACCAATCCATAACTCTCGCCCTTCCACGAGGCGATGAACGTCGAAGCCGTATCCTATGCGCATAGTTTGTTTATTTATCACACAGTGCGCTTCGCTGCACAATGTGTTTCGAACATGAGCAAGTCTTCGACTTGCAGCATGTCGTTCCTTTAATCTTTCTACCTTTCACTATTTGTTGAACAGGTTGCGTATGCCGTCCATGTCGAACGAGAGGGTGAAGCGTAGGGTCTGGTCGAGTGGGCTGTTCTGCGCTGTGGCAATCATGTAGGCGGCGTCGAGCTTGATGACGTTGAGCGCAAAGCCGGCACCTAGACCGAAATATTTACGGTTACCCTTGTACTTGTTCTCGCTGAAGTAACCTCCACGCAAGAAGAACTGCTGGTTGTAGCTGTACTCGGCACCAATCGAGAAGTTGATTTCGCGCAGCTCCTCTTTAAACCCTCCAGGGGCATCGGTAAATGACTTGAAGATACCCGAGATTGATGACATGTCCTTCCAGTCTTGAAGGGCCTGTTCATACTCCTCCTGGTTCTCGTAGTTTGTCAATCGTGGACGTGCAGGCACGAGCAGTTTGTTGGCTTCGCCACTGATGGTGAGGTTGTGATAGTCGGCGAGGGGGAAGGTGAATGCCGTTCCGAGCTTGAAGTTGGTAGGCAGGAAAGCTGGGTCGTCGCCGCCGTTGTAGCTCACCTTCGAACCGATGTTAGAGATGTTGAATCCTAATGTCCACTGGCACTCGTTGCGACCCACCATGGGGTAGGTGCAAAGGAAACCCGAGATGTCGGCCGAGAATGCCGAGGCGCCAGTAGTCTGGTCCGTGCCGCTATAGCTGGAATATCCTAAGTCGCTATAGATGTATCGCAGCACAACGCCCATCGAGAATTTCTCGCTAAGTTTGCGTGAGTAACCCACGTCGAACGCCATCTCAAAGGGGTTGATGCTTGCCAGCGAATTGCCGCCATCGTCGGCGCTGTTAATCTCACCGAGCGAGAAGTAGCGCATCGATGCGCTCACCGCCTGGTTGTCGTTGCTGCCTATCTTCCAGTAACCCGAGAGGTTGGCGAGGAAGATGTCGTTAACGAGTTTGCGTAGCCAGGGGGTGTAGGATATTGAAACACCTGCCTTGCTGTAGGCAAAAGCATATTTTGAGGGGTTCCAGAATTGCGAGTTCACGTCGGGGTCGGTAGCGGCACCCTGATCGCCCATCGAGGCGCCACGTGCATCGGGCGTGATGCTCAGCGAAGTCACACCAGTGGTGATGGGGTTGAATTCTTCGTTTTTGATGTCGTCGTCGGCGAGAACTGCTGTGCTGGTCATCAGCAGAGCCAGCGCCACGAGTATTCTTGTTGATTTTTTCATAATCTAAAAAACAGACAAATTAGAGTTTCAATATGTATATATAACTCCAATAAGCTGCTTTTATTGTATTTCGCTTTCTATAATTTGTGAATTGGTCAGAACAGCTTGGCGAGGTTCTCGCTCATCATCTTCACCGACATGGCGAGCAGGATGATGCCAAAGAACTTGCGCAGGAAGAAGATGCCTCCCTCGCCCAGGAATTTCTGCACCTTATCGGTCGCCTTGATGACGATAAATACCCACACCATGTTGATTGCAAGCCCGATGAGGATGTTGACGTCGGCATACATCGCCTTGAGAGAGATTAGTGTGGTTAGCACGCCAGCGCCGGCAATCAAGGGAAATACCATTGGCACAATGGTGGCACCGCTGCCAGGAGCGTTGTTCTTGAATATTTCCACATCGAGAATCATCTCAAGCGCCATGAGGAACATCAGGAAACCGCCAGCGGCGGCAAACGACTGGATGTTGCAGTTGAAAATCTCGAGAATCCAGTAGCCACCGTAGTAGAACCCCACCATCAAGATGGCAGAGTAGATAGTAGCTTTCCATGCGTTCACCTCGCGCCCTTTAGAGCGCAAATCCATGATGATAGGCACCGAGCCCACTATATCGATAATACTGAGCAACACCAATGCCGAACTTAATATTTGAGTGAAATTCATATTTTAGAAGTAAACGAGCTGACAAGTAAACGAGCTGACAAGTAAACGAGCTGACAAGTAAACGAGCTGACAAGACAATAGTAACTATTTTTGCATTTTGCATTATGCATTATGCATTGTGCATTATGTATTGTGCATTATGTATTGTGCATTAATTATTATGCCAATGCTAAGATGAGGAGCTGTGCCGTTATCACTCGCAGGAACATGGTGAGTGGATAGACGGTACTGTAAGCTACCGAGGGGGCATCGTTGCCTGCCGTTTTGTTGGCGTAGGCGAGGGCGGGCGGGTCGGTAGTTGCTCCCGACACCATTCCCATGATTGTGCAGTAGTTGAGTTTGAACTTGCCGCGGGCAATCATGGTGACGATGAGTAGCGGAATGAAAGTGATAAGGAAGCCATAGAGCACCCATCGCGCTCCCTGGGCGTTGAACACCGTCTCGGCGAAGTTGCCTCCGGCGGCTATTCCCACACTGGCGAGGAAGAGGCAGATTCCAAGCTCACGCAAGAGCAGGTTGGAGCTGCTGCTGGTGTAGGTAATGAGTTTGATTTTGTAGCCGTAGCGTCCCAGCAGGATTGCCACGATGAGCGGTCCGCCGGCGAGTCCCAGCTTCATAGGCACGCTCATGCCCGGCAGCATCAAAGGGACGCTTCCTACCAAGATTCCTAAAACAATTCCCAAGAACATCGTGAAGATGTTGGGGTGGTCGAGGGTTTTCTCGGAGTTGCCCATGCGCTTGGCAAGGCGGTTGATGTCGTTGATGTTGCCCACCACGGTGAGGCGGTCGCCCACCTGCAGGGCGAGGTTGGGGCTGGCAAGCAGGTCAAGGCCGGCACGGTGTACTCGAGTGACATTGAGCTTATAGCCCATGCGCAAGCGCAGCGAGCCGAGTTTGCGTCCCGACAGCTCGTTCTTTGTCACCACGATGCGTCGTGCCGTCACGGGGTCGGGATCAGCCTTCCAGTCCATCTCCTCGTGAGGACCGAGCACAGCGTCAAACATTTCCTCGTCCTGCTGGCTCATCACCACGAGCAGCAAGTCTCCCTCCTCGATAAATGTCTCACTCACAGGGATGTGTACGTGTCCGTCGCTCTTGCGTATGCGTGAGATTATGAAGTTGTGGTCGATGATGTTATGCAGATGCTGGATGGTCTTGCCTATAATCAGTTTGTTAGTCACCTTATAAGTGACGAGGTGTGGCTGTAGTTGGGAATTGGTGTTCTCATCTTCTATTTCTTTCGCCTCCTTGTCAACGCCTATTTTGAATATCGCCTTGAGCACAATGAACGACAAGATAATGCCCACTACACCAAGAGGGTAGGCAGCGGCATAACCCATCGACATCGACTCGTTGAGAGGGATGGCGGCGTCGCCTTGGGTCTCAATGAGCGTTTGTTGTGCGGCACCCAAGCCTGGGGTGTTGGTGATGGCTCCCGAGAGGATTCCCACCATGTCGGTGATGCGTATTCCGCCTATTCCAAAGTATATGCCTAATGCTACGGCGATATTAAGGAAGATAATTGTGACTGCCAGTCCGTTGAGCAGCAAGCCTCCATGCTTGAACGAAGAGAAGAATGATGGTCCCACCTGCAATCCAATGGAAAAGATGAACAGTATTAGTCCAAATTCCTGTATGAATTTCAGGGTGTTCATGTCGATCGACAATCCTAAGTGCCCGGCAAGGATGCCCACAAAGAGGACAAATGTCGCTCCCAGCGAGATGCCATGAATCTTCACTTTGCCCAATAGCACTCCCAAAGCTATGACTATGGCGTAGATAAAAATGGAATGTGCCACGCCACTGCCAGTCAATATTTCTGTAAACCAGTTCATTACTTCAAATACTTTTGCATAATCTTGCACCACTGCAATCAATAGGGAAGTGCAATATTCATTTTCAAGCTGCAAAGTTACAAATATTTTCCTTAGGATGAATATTCTCCATGTCAAAACTTTTTTGTAACTTTGCCCTTTATTTAATAAACGTATAATTTTTCATTATTAAGGTTTATGTCTATCGAGAATATATTATCACAAGCTACCGCACAGGCGGTCAATGAATTATATGGTGTGGAAGTGGCTCCCCAGAGTATCACTCCACAGGCCACACGCAAGGAATTTGAGGGAAACCTCACCATCGTGGTATTCCCCTTTCTAAGGGCATCGCACAAGGCTCCCGACGCTACGGCGCAGGAGATTGGCGAACACTTGACGGCTCACTGCGAGGCGGTGGAGAAGTTTAACGTCATCAAGGGCTTCCTCAACATCACTGTCAAGCCCTCGTTCTGGGCGCGGCTGCTCGATGACATCTGCCGTGACGAGAACTATGGCTTCCGTGCCGAGACTCCCGAGAGCCAGCTCGTGATGATTGAGTATAGTTCGCCCAACACCAACAAACCCCTCCACTTGGGTCATGTGCGCAATAACCTGCTGGGGTTCAGTCTCTCGCAGATTATGAAAGCCAATGGCAACAAGGTGGTGAAGACCAATATCGTTAATGACCGCGGCATCCACATCTGCAAGTCGATGCTAGCATGGCAAAAATGGGGCGACGGCGCCACTCCCGAGAGCACCGGTAAGAAGGGCGACCACCTGATTGGCGACTTCTATGTGCTCTTTGACAAGAAATATAAGGCCGAAATCAAAGAAATTGCCGCAGCTCAGGGCATTAGCGAAGAAGAAGCCGAGAAGCAATCGGCACTGATGCAAGAGGCTCGCGAGATGCTCAAGAAATGGGAGGCGGGCGACCCCGAGATTCGCGCTCTGTGGGAGAAGATGAACGAGTGGGTGTATGCCGGCTTCGACGAGACCTACAAGCGCATGGGCGTAGATTTCGACAAGATTTACTACGAGAGCCAGACCTACCTCGAAGGCAAGGAAAAGGTTGAGGAAGGTCTTGAGAAAGGCGTGTTCTACCGCAAGGACGACGGCAGCGTGTGGGCCGACCTCACCCCCGATGGTCTCGACCACAAGATATTGCTGCGTAGCGACGGCACAAGCGTGTATATTACTCAGGACATAGGCACCGCCAAACTCCGTTATCAGGATTATCCCATCGACAAGATGATATATGTGGTGGGCAATGAGCAGAACTACCACTTCCAGGTACTCTCGCTCCTGCTCGGCCGTCTCGGGTTCAAGTGGGGCAAGGACCTGATACATTTCTCCTATGGCATGGTGGAGCTGCCTCATGGCAAGATGAAGTCGCGCGAGGGAACAGTGGTCGATGCCGACGACCTTATGGACAAAATGGTTGAAGACGCTCTAGCGATGACCAACGACCGTCTCGAAGGCATGACCGACGACGAGAAGCGCGAGGTGGCACGCATCATAGGCATGGGTGCGCTCAAGTATTTCATCCTCAAGGTTGACCCACGCAAGAACATGCTTTTCAATCCCGAGGAGAGCATCGACTTCAATGGCAACACTGGACCGTTCATTCAATACACCTACGCCCGCATCCAGTCGCTGCAGCGCAAAGCTGGAGAAAACTTGCCAGCACTTAATGTGGAAGCAGTCACTCCAAACGACAAGGAGGTTGCCATCATTCAGCGCATTGCCGACTTCCCGACTGTTGTTGACGAGGCAGGAAAGACTTATAGCCCAGCACTTGTCGCCAACTACACCTATGAGCTTGCCAAAGAGTTCAACCAGTTCTATCACGACTACAGCATACTCAAGGAGGAAGACGAGAACGTTAAGGTGTTCCGCCTAGAGCTGTCACGCACCGTGGCAAGCGTCATCAAGCGCGCCTTCTCGCTCCTGGGCATCGAGGTGCCCGAGCGGATGTAGCTGCTAGGCTAGGAGTGGCTAGGAATAGCTAGGAGTAGCTAGGAAAAACGGATGATAATAATTTGGCATGGTTTTTGCTAGTGTTTATAGAGTGTGCGATGCAATTATTTTCACCACAATCTTCAATAAACGATAAACGAATAACGATCCCCGATCCCCGAAAAACAATCCCCGATAAACGAATAACGAAAAACGATAAACGATAAACAAATATGAATTACAACAATCTTCCCCCGCTGCCGCAGGCTAATGCTACTCAGGCAGCACCTTATCAGAGCGAATGGTCACTGAGCACCTACATGACGCAAGTGATGCGCAAGGTGTATGTGAAAATGACCCTTGGATTGCTCGTGACAGCGCTTGTGTCGTTCTACTTGTGGCAGAATCCCGCAATCCTGATGAAATTGAGTGGTCTTCTTTTGCCTCTTGTCATTGTTGAACTCGGACTGGTGTTTGTGCTCTCATTGGCAATAAACAAGTTGAAACCCGCAGTGGCAACGGCATTGTTTTATGCCTATGCTATTCTTAATGGTATAACGCTGTCGCCTATATTCTTCGTTTACACATCTTCGTCGATAGCCCTCACATTCTTTGTGACGTCGGGAGTGTTCTTGGCGATGTCAATTTATGGCTACACCACTAAGAGAGACTTGACAAAACTTGGCTCATTCTTGGTGATGGCACTCATAGGGTTGATAATCTGTTCGGTAGTAAATATATTCTGGGCAAACAGTACAATGGACTGGATTATCAGCTTTGCCGGTGTGATTATCTTCATAGGTCTCACCGCTTGGGATACCCAGAAAATTAAGGAAATGGCGCAAGAGACCGATGATCTCAACGCTGGCAAACTTGCCACTATTGGTGCTTTGTCGCTTTATCTCGACTTCATCAACCTCTTCCTGTACCTGCTGCGATTCTTAGGCAGCCGTGAATGATGTGTTGAGAAAATGATATATTATCGCCACAGCTTTGGTTTCTCATTGCTGCGGCGATTTTCTTTGCTAAAGTGAAAACTATTCACTAACTTTGCGAGTTGAAAAAGCAATCGTTTATGATAAAAGAGATACAACTGCGGTTAGATCCTCGCACGGCGCATTTTCCTGATGCCGTGGAGGAGGTGGTGGCAAAGCAAGAGGGCATTATGCGCAGGCGGCTGCGTGGTGTGCGCATCATCAAGCGCTCTATCGACGCCCGCAAAGAGAAGGTGATGGTAAACCTCAAGGTGCGTGCCTATATCGATGAGCCAATGGGTAACGACCACTTGGTGCCGCCCATTGTGTATCGACGTGTGAAAGGCGACCGCCAAGCCGTTGTGGTGGGTGCGGGACCTGGCGGACTCTTTGCCGCCCTGCGACTCATAGAACTCGGCGTGAAGCCCATCGTACTAGAGCGTGGCAAGAACGTGAAAGACCGACGTCTCGACGTGGCGGCAATCTCGCGTAACGGCATCGTGAACCCCGACAGCAACTACTGCTTTGGAGAGGGTGGGGCGGGAGCCTACAGCGACGGCAAGCTCTACACCCGCAGCAAGAAACGCGGCTCGGTGGAGCGCATCCTGGGCATCTTCCACCAGCATGGCGCGAGCGAGGACATCCTCATCGACGCTCATCCCCACATAGGCAGCGACAAGTTGCCGGGCATCATCGAGAATATGCGCAACACCATCCTCGACAATGGGGGAGAGGTGCATTTCAACACTCGTGTCACCGAATTGAAAATCAATGACAATAACGAGGTCACTGGCGTGAAGTGCGCCACAGGCGAGGAGTTTGACGGTCCTGTCATCCTTGCCACTGGCCACTCGGCACGCGACGTGTATCAGATGCTTTATGATGCCAATATCTTCATGGAGGAGAAGGGCATCGCCGTGGGCGTGCGCCTGGAGCATCCGCAGCACCTCATCGACCAGATACAATATCACCGCTCAGGCGGCCGTGGCGACTATCTGCCAGCGGCGGAGTACAGCTTTGTCACACAGATTGATGACCGTGGAGTCTATTCCTTCTGTATGTGCCCTGGCGGCATCGTGGTGCCGGCGGCTAGCGAGCCGGGACAACTGGTGGTGAACGGCATGTCGCCAAGTACGCGCGGCACCTATTGGGCCAACAGCGGCATGGTGGTAGAGGTGCGTCCCGACGATGTGCCCAAGCGCTTCCATCAGCACGGCATCCTACGAGTGATGCGCTTTCAGGAGGCACTCGAGCAACGCTGTTTCCAGATGGCGGGCAACAGCCAGTGCGCCGGAGCTCAGCGTATGCTCGACTTCGTTCAGGGCAAGCCTTCGAAGTTGATACCTCCTTCTTCGTTTGCCGCAGGTCTCCAGCCTTCGCGCCTTGACCAGTGGCTACCGCAGTTCATAAGTCACCGATTGACAAAAGCGTTCAAACTCTGGGGCCGTCAGGCAAAAGGTTTCTTGACTAACGAGGCGATAGTCATTGGCGTGGAGACTCGCACCTCGTCGCCTCTGCGCATCACCCGCGACAGCGAGCTGCTGCATCACATCGACGTGAAAGGTCTTTATCCCTGCGGTGAGGGAGCGGGTTATGCCGGCGGCATCGTGTCGAGCGCCATCGACGGAGAACGCTGCGCCGAAGCATTATCACAATGCATAATGCACAATGCACAATGCACAATGCACAATGCATAATGCACAATGCACAATGCACAATGCATAATGACTTGCCCTTAATCTCATCACTGTCTTCTATAAACGACCAACGATAAACGAATAACGATAAACGAACATGATAACTGTAATAGGCGCCGCCAATGTTGATATAACCGCCTCCCCGCTGGGGAGATATGTGCCGTGTGACTCCAATCCCAGCCGAGTGGAGATAGGCTTTGGCGGAGTGGGGCGCAACATCGCCCACAACCTATGCCTGATGGGCGAGCAGGTGAGGCTGTTCACTGTGTTTGGCGACGACAGCATCGCCCTCACTTTGCGTGACGACTGCCGCCGGGTGGGCATGACCATCGACCCCATCCTTGAGGTGGCGGGAGCTAGGAGCAACTACTTCATCTGCGTGAACGACCACAACGGCGAGATGCAGGCGGGCGCTGCCGACATGGAGCTGATGTCGCACCTCACTCCCGAGATGGTGGCGACTCACATCGATAGTATCAACGCCAGCAATGCTGTGGTTGCCGACTGTAACGTGAGTGAAGCGGTACTGCAATATCTCGTGGAGCATTGCGCTAAACCTTTATATATAGATGCCACCTCGGCAGCCAAGGCGATGAAGATAAAGCCGCTTTTGGGCAAAAAACGCTCTGCTCCGCTCATCATCAAGGTAAATCAAGCCGAAGCGGTGGCGCTATCGGGCATAAAAGGCGACGTGGAGGCTATGGCGCGTTGGTTCATCGAGCAAGGCGTGAGTAGTATCTACATCACTATGGGCGCGCGAGGCGTGTATTGCAGCGATGGAGAGCATAGCGTGGCAATGCCGTCGCAAGCTGTGACGGTGGTCAACGCCACTGGTGCTGGCGACGCGTTCATGGCAGGGGTGGTTCATGCCGAAATGGATGGCGCAACAATGCAAGACGCCTGTGCCCTCGGCATCAAAGCCGCCGCCCTTGCCCTGCAATCCACCAAAGCTGTAAACCCCAAAATAAATCAACTAAATAATTAAGTCTCGTATGTAGCGATGCCATCGCGACATACAAAAACAGCAATAAAATGAACAAATATCTCTCAATCTCCCAAGAAGTTAAAGAAGCGCTTGAGGCTGGACGGCCGGTAGTGGCGCTCGAGTCAACAATAATCTCTCACGGAATGCCTTATCCGCAGAATGTGGAGACGGCGCTAAGGGTGGAGCAGACCATACGCGACAACGGCGCGGTGCCGGCGACTATAGCCATCATTGGAGGCAAACTGAAAGCCGGTTGCACGCCCGAGGAGATAGAATATCTAGGCAAGAAAGGGCAGGCGGTGACTAAGGCGTCGCGCCGCGACCTGCCGGTGCTCATCGCGCGTGGAGAGGATGGAGCTACCACGGTTACCACAACCATGATAATCGCTGCTATGGCGGGCATAAAGGTGTTTGCCACTGGCGGCATTGGCGGCGTGCATCGCGGGGCAGAGACCACTATGGACATCAGCGCCGACCTTGAAGAGCTGGCGCAGACTCCCGTGATGGTGATTTGCGCCGGGGCGAAGTCGATTCTCGACCTAGGGCTCACGCTCGAATACCTTGAGACCAAGGGCGTGCCGGTGATAGGCTATGGCACAGAAGAACTGCCAGCCTTCTATACTCGCCGCAGCGGCTTCAAGGTGGATTACCGCATCGACACTCCCGAAGAACTCGCCGCTGCCTTCCGCGCCAAGCTGGAGATGGGTCTTGCGGGCGGCATGCTCGTCACCAATCCCATTCCCGAGGAATATTCCCTCGACCCCGATTACATCAACGCTGCCATCGACCGCGCAGTGGCAAAGAGCGTGGAACTCGGCATTAAGGGCAAGGCGACAACCCCCTTCCTGCTTGCCGAAATCAAAGACATCACTGGCGGCAACAGCTTGGATGCAAACATCCAGCTCGTGCTCAACAATGCTCGCCTCGCAGCACGCACTGCAGCCTGCCTGTGTAAGAAAATAGACTGAAAATTTTGCGGTTTACACGATTTGTAATACCTTTGTGCTTTATTTGTCTTGACTAAAAATAATTAAACATAATAACACAATGAAGACAAAGAAATTTTTACTTGCAATGGGAGCGATGTTGATGCTTGCATTGCCTATGTCGGCAAACAAATGGGACGTGACCGGAGATGGTGAGGTTACAGCTGCCGATGTTACTGCGGTTTATAATAAACTGCTTGATAACGATACAACTTATCCCGAAAGCGCCTACGACGTGAACGGTGACGGCAACATTACCGCAGCCGATGTCACTGCGCTTTATGATGTGCTGCTCAACGGCTTGCCAAGCTACATCACTGAATATACCGTTAATGGCGTAACATTTGTGATGGTGGATGTGGAAGGCGGCACTTTCACTATGGGTGCCGATGTGGATGATGCTGAAGCCAGCGACAATGAGTACCCCGCTCACGAAGTGACAGTTAGCTCATTTGCCATCGCACAGACCGAGGTTACACAGGAGTTGTGGCAGGCTGTGATGGGTTACAACTACAGTGGTCATGCGGGCGATAAAAATCCGGTTGAGTATGTCAGCTGGGAGATGTGCAATCTCTTTATTTCAAAATTGAACCAACTGACAGGTCAAAACTTCCGCTTGCCTACCGAGGCCGAGTGGGAATTTGCTGCTCGTGGCGGCAACAAGAACAAGGGCTGTCTCTATGCCGGTGGCAACACCATCGATGACGTGGCATGGTATGACGCCAACTCCAATGAAATGTCTCACGCTGTGGCTACCAAGGTCTGCAATGAGCTTGGTCTCTACGACATGAGCGGTAACGTGTGGGAGTGGTGCAGCGACTGGTATGCTGATTATAGCTCTGAATCACAAGTTAACCCCACTGGACCCGAAACTGGTGGCGAGAAAGTGATGCGTGGTGGCAGCTGGTGCAGCTCGGCTAAGAAATGCCGTAACGCCAAGCGTTTCAAAGCTCCTTCAGGCTTTGGCGATGATGACATAGGCTTCCGCCTTGCTATGTAAAATGCACAATGCTTAATGCTCATTGCTTACAGCTTAATGCTTACAGCTCAATGCTTAAAGCTTAATGCTCAATGCTTAAAGCTCATTGCTTACAGCTTAATGCTTACAGCTTAATGCTTACAGCTTAATGCTTACAGCTTAATGCTTACAGCTTAAAGCTTACAGCTTAAAGCTTAATTGCTTGTTAACTATCTCTGTGGAACAAAGACGTAAAATAGCCGTTTTAGGAAGCACTGGCTCGATAGGGAGGCAGACGCTCGACATCGTCGCCGAGTACCCGCATCTGTTTGAGGTCGATTTGCTGGTGGCGAACCGCAGCGCCGACTTGCTCATAGAGCAGGCTATGCGTTTCAAGCCCCGTAATGTGGTGATTGCCAGCGGTGACCTCTACGACAAGGTGGCGCAGGCTCTTGATGGCACCAGCATCGCGGTTCACACTGGCGACAGCGTGGTGTCGGAGCTGGTGGCGCAGCCCGAGGTTGACACCGTGGTGACTGCCATGGTGGGCTACAGCGGCTTGGCATCGACCATCGCCGCCATCAAGGCAGGCAAGAAGATTGCCCTTGCCAACAAAGAGACCCTCGTGGTGGCTGGCGAGCTAATCAACGAGCTTCTCAAAAACTCTGACTCGGTGCTCTATCCCGTTGACAGCGAGCATGGAGCGTTCTACCAGTGCCTAGTGGGCGAGGACATGAATAATGTGTCGAAACTCATCCTCACAGCCTCTGGAGGACCGTTCCGCACCATGCCGCGCGAGCAGCTTGCCACTGTGACCAAAGACGACGCATTGCGGCATCCCAACTGGGCGATGGGCGCGAAAATCACCATCGACAGCGCCACAATGATGAACAAGGGCTTCGAGATGATAGAGGCGAAGTGGCTCTACGGCATCTCGCAGGACAACATCGAGATTGTGGTGCATCCGCAGTCGATTGTCCACTCGATGGTGGAGTTTGTCGATGGCTCGGTGAAGGCGCAGCTGGGGCTGCCCGATATGCACCTGCCCATACGCTACGCGCTGGGATTGCCGGGACGCCTGGCGACCGATGAGCGACGCATGACCGTCGCCGACTATGCCTCGCTAACCTTCGAGCAGCCCGATTTTGAGAAGTTCCCGCTGCTGGGCACCGCCTACGAGGCTGCCCGTCGTGGCGGCAACGTGCCGTGCGTGATGAACGCCGCCAACGAGATCGCCGTCGCCGCCTTCCTCGCCGACAAGATAGGCTTTAACGACATTTACAACACTATAGAGAAGACAATGGCTTGGGCGCCGTTCATCGCCTCTCCCACCCACGACGACTACATCGCCACCAACGCCGAAGCCCGCCGCTACGCCGAAAACTTGATTTAATGCACAATTCATAATTCATAATTCATAATTCATAATGTGCAATCGTCTAGATAATCTAGAAAATCTAGAAAATCTAGAACGTCTAGCCAACTGACAACTCAAAACTGATAACTGACAAAATAATGAATATCTTTAACAATTTAGTAGAAACTTTTGGTTCAGCGTCTTTTTGGATAAATGCCTTACAGTTAATATTATCACTTAGTCTGCTCGTCTTCGTGCATGAGCTCGGGCATTACTCTTTTGCACGGCTGTTCAAGATGCGGGTAGATAAGTTTTACCTGTTCTTCAACCCCAAATTCTCTCTCGTGAGATGGGACCCTAAGAACCACAAGCTGGGATTCTTTGTGAAAAATCCCGATGACGAAAAGGAGAAAGCCGACGAGAAAGCTGCCGAGGAAACTGCCGAACAGGATACCGAAGGCGTTGCCGAGCCAGTTGCTGAGCTGGTCGCCGAGGACGCGGAGAACGAGAAATCCACTTGGCGTGACACCATTTATGGCTTGGGCTGGGTGCCGCTGGGAGGATACTGCTCTATCGCGGGCATGGTCGATGAGACCACCAGCGCCAAGGAGCTGAGCGCGAAGCCCAAGGCGTGGGAGTTCCGCTCTAGGCCCGCATGGCAGCGATTGCTCGTGATGATTGGCGGTGTGCTGTTCAATTTCTTGGCGGCTTGTATCATCTTTGGCGGAATGACTTTCCACTATGGCGACAAATACATCCCCTACGAGAATGCCACCGAGGGCATGATTTTCAGCCCGTGTGCCGAGAAGATAGGTTTCCGTGACGGCGACATACCACTCAGCGCCGACGGCAAAGAGCTGCCGGTGGGCAACCTGCAGGCTCTGCTCGAGGCAAAGCACGTGAAGGTGCTGCGCGACCACAAGGACACTGTCACTATCAATATCCCTGATGGCTATCTGCTGGAGGCTAACAAGGAGGCTGAGGCAGAGCAGAAGAAGGACAAGCCTCAGCTCTTTATGGACTACATGGTGCCTATGGTCATCAAGAGCATCCAGAATGGCGACGGGGCCGACAAGGCAGGTCTTAAGGCTGGAGACAAAATGTTGAGTATCAATGGTGTGAAGACCCCCGACTATAGAGAGTTCATCAGTGAGCTTGAAAAGAACAAAAACACCACGGCAGTGATTGCTTATGAGCGTGACGGAAAAATCGACAGCGCCAATGTGGCAATCAGCGATGGTGGAAAGATAGGCATAGGCGTGACGCCTGCCGACGAGATTTTTGAGGTCAAATATGTGGATTATGGCTTCTTGCCATCGGTAAAGATGGGATTCCAAAAAGGCTGGAACCTGCTGGTTGATTACATCACCATGTTTAAGTATGTGTTCTCTAAAGAGGGCGTGAAGAGCTTGGGCAGCTTTGGTGCTATAGGCAGCATGTTTGGCGGCGAGATCAACTGGTATTTCTTCTGGTTCATCACTGCCTATCTGTCGATCATCCTGGCGTTTATGAACATTCTGCCCATCCCCATCCTCGATGGCGGCTATGTCCTCTTCCTGCTCATTGAGATGCTCACCGGCTGGAAGCCCAGCGAGAAGACTATGGACATCTGCCTGAGGATAGGCTTCTACTTCATTGTGCTCCTTATGGTCTTCGCACTAGGAAACGACTTCTACCGATTCATTATTAAATAAGTGTGAAGTTTTAAGTGTTAAGTGTTAAGTGGGGAAAAGGCACGCCTTTTCCGTAAAATGTTCTAGTTTTTCTAGAGCTTCTAGATATTCTAGACTTTCTAGAGCTTCTAGCCAACTCATAACTCATAACTCATAACTCATAACTCATAACTCTTAACTCTTAACTGTGAACTATGAACTATGAACTGTGAACTATGAACTGTGAACTATGAACTGTGAACTATGAACTGTGAACTATGAACTGTGAACTATGAACTATAAAAGAATTACTCTGCGGCGGGGCAAGGAGGAATCGCTCAAGCGGTTCCACCCCTGGGTGTTCTCGGGGGCGATAGCCCATGCCGACCCTGCCATTGAGGAGGGCGATGTGGTGTCGGTCATTGGCAGCGACGGCACCCACATAGGCAACGGCCACTACCAGGTGGGCAGCATCATGGTGCGCATCCTCGCCTGGGGAGACATTGCCATCGACGACGCGTTCTACAGCGACCGTCTGCGGCAGGCGTGGCGCGTGCGTCAGGCGCTCGGCTTGATGCGTCCCGACAACAACTCGTTCCGACTGGTTCATGGTGAAGGCGACTTCCTGCCTGGGCTGGTGGTGGACGTGTATGGCTCCACCGCCGTCATCCAGGCCCACTCGCCGGGTATGCACTTCGCCCGCAAGAGCATCGCCCAGGCTCTCGTTGACCTGCCTGGTGCTAATATAAATAATGTGTATTACAAGAGCGAGACCACGTTGCCCTACAAGGCGCACCTCGACCCTGAGAACCAGTACCTTATCGGCGAGTTCGACACCGATGTGGCGATGGAGAACGGCTTGCGGTTCCATGTCGATTGGCTGCGGGGGCAGAAGACGGGGTTTTTCGTTGACCAGCGCGAGAACCGCGCACTGCTGGAGCGTTACTCTAAGGACCGCCGCGTGCTCAATATGTTCTGCTACACTGGCGGATTCTCGTTCTATGCCATGCGGGGCGGGGCGCAGCTCGTCCACTCGGTCGATAGCTCGGGCAAGGCGGTGATGCTCACCGAGCGTAATGTGGAGCTGAATTTCCCTGAAGATGAGCGCCACAAGGCGTTTGCCGAAGACGCCTTCGACTACCTCGACCGCATGGAGCGCGACGCCTACGACTTGATCATCCTCGACCCGCCAGCGTTCGCCAAGCACAAGAGCGCACTCAAGAACGCTCTCGTGGGCTACCGACGCCTTAACGCCAAGGCTTTCAGCAAGATACAGAGTGGGGGAGTGCTGTTCACCTTCTCGTGTTCGCAGGCGGTGACCAAGGAGCAGTTCCGCGTGGCGGTGTTCACCGCCGCCGCCCAGAGCCGCCGCAAGGTGCGCATCCTGCACCAGCTCACCCAGCCCGCCGACCACCCCATCAACATCTACCACCCCGAAGGCGAGTACCTAAAAGGCCTAGTGCTTTATGTGGAGTGACTTTTTTTCAGACAATTACAAACAATTAATAAACAATTTTCTTCGCTGGTTTTCCGCTTCGCTAGTTCGCCGCTCGCTGCGCTTCGCTAGTTTGCCGCTCGCTGCGCTTCGCTAGTTCGGCGCTTCGCTAGTTATCCACTCAAAAAGTTGCCACTTCGTGGTCACAAAGCCTCGCAAGCTCGGTATTATATATAGGTTCTCTTGGTAAATAAATCCTGCGTAAGCAGGCTTTGTGACGACCTCTGGTCGTAGCTTTGTGAGATCATAAAATGAAGCGTGTTATATGAGCCCTCAAGGCAATTATGTTCTTGTGTCTAAAAACGAGGCGTGGGGGCAACTATGAACTATGAACTATGAACTATGAACTGTGAACTGTGAACTATGAACTATGAACTATGAACTATGAACTGTGAACAATTTTGTTAATCCATCTCCCCATTTCATAAATTTTGTTAAATCTCTGTGAGAGTCGTTAATTTTGCCGTGAAATGTTCAATTTTTTCCATTAATTGGTTGCAGTTTCAATAATAATGTGTAAATTTGCAGCGAAATATCGCCAATTGTGTTTGAAGACTGAATACATTGATGGTTATTCTTAATAGAATCGCTGACTAAATTGGGTGGTCAAACAATTGTGAGTCAGAGTTGTAAACATTAATAATTCCCATCACGACAGCCATGACGCAATAGACTGTGTTAGCGGTTGAGCGAGCTATTTATAGATTCTAGATTTATAAATCGTGCCGCCGCAACAATTATGCGAACGAAAAAAATATTTTTATTAATAATTTATCTAAAATTTTTTATTATGACACGAATTCTGAGATTACTATTAATCGCCGCTGTCGCCTGGCCACTATGCTACCCCGCAGCGGCTCAGAATGCTGTCCCACCTAAACATAAGTTGTGGACAGAGAAGAAGTCTCAAGCTCTGAGTGCTGAAAAATCTGCGACACATAGTGTTACAGGCAACTCAGCGTCAGCTGCTTCCAATGGATCGGTCGATGACCAGGCCGAAATGTTAGATGTTAAAATTCCACCTAAAGGTAATGGTGGACAAAAAGTTCCAAAACCACAGGTGGGTGATTTTACTGTGGCAGATGGTGATGTTACAAGTAAGTATGTTCCTATTTTTGGATATTATTATGACAATGATTATTCATCATCTACAAGCTATCAGACTCGCAGTCAGATGATTTATCCTGCCTCGATGCTTACTGGCATGGCAGGTAAATATATAGAAGGTGTCACCTTCTACACTGATGCGAATGGCATTCAGTTCAGTTCAGAGACAGGTGATGGTACGCTTACTGTTAAGTTGGGTGTTTGCAGTTCCAACTATGTGTCATCTACTAATTCTGACCTTAGTTTCAGTTCTAGTTATACCACAGTCAGTAAGACTGTCACCCCAAAGAAAGGCGACAAAACCATTTCGGTTGTCTTTGATGATGCATTCCAATATACAGCTAACACCAATCTTCTTATAGAGGTTCGTGTGACATCAGCTGGAACATGTGATTCAGACAATGGAGCCACGAATTTTGTCGGTACTAATACTACTAATAATCAGTCATTGTACTTCTACTCTAGTTCTAGTGCTAGTAGAACTGCCATAAATTTCTTGCCCAAAACCACTTTTGGCGTTTATGAGAGTTTTGGAGATTACACAGTCAACAAGGAATATATAGACTTTGGTAGTGTCACATGTGGCGAATCTGCTACACAAAGTGTTACTGTCACTAATACTACTAGCTATCCAGCAAACATCTCATGGGAATTTACAGGATTGAATGCCGACAAATTCTCAACTACTGTTGATGAATCGACAGTAACTACACTTGCTGCTGGCGCTTCGCAAGTGTTCCCGATCACATTTGCTCCAGGCAACTCTATTGGGGCTATGTCGGGTTCGTTGAAAGTGAATGTTGACAACACTTTGGTTCAGGTTATTTTGCGAGGCAAGGGTGTTAAGGATTATGCTGCCAGCGTCAATCCCACTTCTCTTGACTTAGGTGAGGTGCTGATTGGAGAGGATGGCACGGCGAAGGTGACAGTGACCAACACTGGTCAACAGCCCATGACTCCTGTGTCAACCTGCGATAATGCAGCATTCACTGTATCAAGTGCAGCTGTCGGTGCTTTGGCAAGCGGTGCAACACGTGACTATACAGTCACTTTTGCTCCTACCGCTGAGCAGGACTATACTGGCAAGTTGTCGATTAAGGACGAAGAGAACGGCATCGACCTTAGTGTGAACTTGAAGGGTAAGGGTGTAACTACTGCTGCTCCTTATGTTGTCAATCAAAGTGCTAGCACTACTTCTTTCCCGAAGACGGTGTGCGATGGCACAAGCACAACCCCACTTGTTCCAATCTACACCAATTATCTGGACTATGGCTTTGAGAGTCAGGTGGTTTACCCTGCTGCTACTCTTGGATTAAATGAGGGCGACAAGATTACCTCACTTACATTCTATGCATCATCTGCTTTGACTATGCCAACTAATGGCACTATTGACAATCCTGTAATAGTTAAAGTTGGTGAGATAACTGATGAGCCCACACTCTCTGGCTTTATTACCACTGGTCTTACTGAGATGTGCTCTGCTAGTGTGTGGTCGGATGAGGACTACGTTACTTTCACGTTCAATTCTCCCTACTATACATATAGAGGAGGTAATTTGGTAATTGATATGTCAGCAATAAATGAATTAAGTGCTGCTTGGGAATCTAGGTCTTGGTATGGTGTTACTTCAACTGGCTCGGGCTATTACCAGACCCTTACAAATAGTGGCTCACCAAATACATCTGACGTGGTTGACTTCCTGCCTAAAATGACGATTAACGGCACTGCAGCTGCGCAGTCAACTGAGTATGTACGTGCCGAGGTTGTTGACTGGGGCAGCAAGGACGCTGGTAATGCTTATTATTACACCCAGACTGTGACAATAAACAATCCGAACAGTAGCGCAGTAGAAGCTACGTTGACAACAACCAAGCCATTCTACTTCGATACTAGTAACAGTATGTCAAAAACTGCCACACTGCCTGCTGGCGCTTCTACACAGACACTCTATTTCAACCCAACAGAGGCAGCTGCCTATACTGGATACCTGACAATTACCGCCGGTGAGCACAGTAGCAAGACTCGTTTGACTGGTATCGGTCTGAATTCCTCTACCATTGCTACTCGCGACTCGTCGTTCTTCGCAGGTATCACCTATGACTGGACCGATAGCGACGGCCATCAGCATACCAGCAACCTGACAGAGATAGCAACCGATCCTGATCAGATTATCGCTATGGTGAAAGAGGTTTACACCAACAAGAACATTCCTGGAAACTACAAGCGTGGTTATAAGTCAGTTGGAGTTAATGAATCGGGATATGATGTTACCTATCCTGCTGTGGGTACTTTAAAACATACAGGATCTTCTTATAACAGCAGTTCTTATTATAGTTATGATGACACTTATGGATGGGGAATTGATACAAAAAAATCCATAATCCAAAGATCTGTTAGTTTAACAACAAGTAATAGCAATCTCAGTTCTTCGACAACAGCCTATTACGCTTTAATGGATTCGATGGAGTACAAGCCCAACTATGAAGGTGTAACCTTGTTGCTTGCTGAGATGGTTGATGACTTTAATAACTATGCAGTATTCTATGATAGTGATTTTGATAATCCTGTTTATGACACTGATGCATACAAGAATTTGCGTGCTTATATTTCGAACACTGTCAAGTCGATGCGTGTTGTCACCGACTCTAAGCGTACTGGTTCTGGCGCAGATGCAGGAACGCTGTTTAAGTTAGACGTTGACAAACTCAACAAGTTCTATCTGCTGGCTAAGGGCCGTCTGCGCTGGGTAAGCAACTCATTTGAGGCTGAGACAAATCGAACATATACTGGTTCTGATGGCAAGACTCATTATTATTGGCTTTATAATCAGTTCTGTGGTAGCCCATGTTATATATATACTGGAAATGTTGGAGGTGTTAACGGTTATTATGATGAATACTCACGACAGCCATTCCGCTATATGTTTGAGCAGTTCAGCCCTGTTATTACAGAGGCATCTACTGGTCTTGATGACATTTATCATTCCTTAGTCGATATGAATTCATTTGGTGTAGTTCATGACTGTGCCAATGTTGCCGACATGAACCATCAGTTCATGATGTATGGCGAGGACTCTGAGGCAGCCGACTGCCAAGACGTTCGTGACCTTATGTTCTTTGTGCCAGACTATCGCATGCTCCTGGATGAAGATCGTGATAACGATTATTATGAGAAATTCCTATATTACAATAAAGATCACCAGCCTAAGGTGGGTCTTTATGTGATCCATCAGGATGAAGTTCAGGGTTCTCAAGTCAGTGGCAAAGAATTGTACAAGCTGACATTGACATGGAAGACCAACCTTGACGAGTTCCTGCCAGGTGAAATGCAGGAGTACCAACTTTGGGAGCTTGTCGTTGACGAGTTCGGTGTTGAAAGCTACCAGCCTGTATATTACCGCAATGCTGACGGCTCTTATGTTCTGGATGGTAATGGAAATAAGGTTCCTATCGTTCTTGACCGCTCATCATTGAACCTGAATTCTGAGGGTAAGCAGACCTACACCGAAGTTTATGTAGATATGCTTTCAGGTAGCCAGACTAAGACCTATGCTATCCGTGGTCAGGATAAGGATCACTTCCTAAGCTTGCAAATGTCGAACGAGCAGGATTTCTTGATTCCTGGCACCGACCCAACAGAACTTGTGCTTCTCTCGAGTGCGACCTATTATAGCCGCTACAATCCACAAAATGAGAAGAACTGCTACAGCAACAAATTGCAAATTAAGAGCAATCCACAAATGATTAAGTCGTCTTATCTGACAAACAATCCAGCGATGACTCTTAGCCGCTCTTACAGTGTTGCTAATGGTGATGCAACTCAAACCGTGACCGAGCCAGTGGCAACTATCCAAGTTAATTACAATGCTCGTAATATGACTGTGACTTTGGCTAACAGCAATATCCTCAAGAGCGAGTTCCCCAACGGACAGACTAGTGGACAAGCTGCAGGTTATCACGAGAACAAACATGGTGGTAACGATGTTACCTCTTGGTCACAGGAATACACCGTGGATAATAATTATGTAAACTTTGACATCATTCTCTGGGATAACTTTGTGGCTGATGTTTCGGCTAATGAGCATCCTGGACAGTATATTTACGAGTTGACCTTTACTACCAATGGCAGTATCGAAGGTGCGACAGGTGATAATCAAACTCACGCACATAGTAATGAATACCGTGTGCCAGTTTACAAGACCGACTCTAAGATCAGTGAGCCACGCACATTGGCAGAGGTGCTGGGTGACACAGAGATGAACCCAGACTACTCTCCAGGCGATGTTGAGTTCCAGGCTGAGGTGCATCTGAGTAGTAAGCAGAACATCCTGCGCTATGACGCTTACCGTTGGAATACTGGCGAGGACCGCTACATTGTTGATGTGGTTGGTGAGAACGATGAAGAGGATGACCTGCCTCCAACTGGTATAGCAGGTAACCAAGGTGACTATTACACCGTGACAATGAACGGCATCGGCACCGAAGATTACTATGTTGGTGATCCAGTGGGCGTGAATACTACAAACACCACTAATTGGGCAACATTTGTCGATTACTATCCAACCAATGAGAATACAGATGCTGGAGCTTACACTTATGCACCTGTTGTTGAGCTCTTCACTCGTGGTTACAAGGTGGGCAGCACCACTGAGAAACGTGACGACTACAACACCTATGGTGGACCATTGCAGAATACCGCAGTTGGTAAGTTGGAGCTTAAGGCATATGCGCCTACAGCAAATGACGCTAACACCGAGAACGCCCTTATGTCTGACTATTGGTGGGAAGGTGACGGCACTTCAGGTACCGCAGGTGAGAAGTATTCTTACTATAAGATCCAGCTCGAGTACAATGCACTGGATATACCAGAAGGATATGAGCTTTACAAGGTTCGTGCTTGGAGAAAGGTTGACAAGCAGTACCTTGGTGAGATAATGCCTACACGTCGCAGTGTGCGCATTGATGGCATCGATGAGAACGGATGGTACATGTTTGAGGACATGAACTATGGTGATCCATTGACAGTTGGAGATAATCCTTCAACTATGAAACTTGAGAACCTGTTCGATAATGGACAGACAATGCAGCGTTTGGGTGCACGTTCGGTTAAGATTGCCAAACCACAAGATCCTGATGCTACCGGCGATCCACAGCCACTCTTTGAGACAGAAACGTTTGGTGAAGGCGAGGAGGCTATTTCGGGCGAAACTCGTGCATCCTTCGGTGCACGCCGTCTGGACACTGGCGATGAGGATAATGACTTCCCACGTCTTGACGTACAGTTCAAGGTTCGTGCTTACTTCACCAAGAAGACCAACCCGCTGATTAGTGGCCAAGCTCCAATCTATGTATTCTGCGACAATGGCAGCGGATGGAATTTGACTCAACCAGTTGCTACTCTGTATTCAGAAGATGGTAAGACCTATATGGGAACATTGAAATTGACAGCTGCTGAAAGCAATACTTCTGGAAATTGCTACTTCACATTCTCCAAGAGTATGGGTTCATCAGCTAGCGATTGGAGTACTGTTAACGAAGGTCGTTTCGGTTGTCCTTATGCTGCAAATAATACTAATGTTAGTGAGTCTGACTTAGGTAATACTAGCTATTCTATGGTATATTGGGCTGAAAATACAAGTACTTTCGTAATTGCTCCAGGCACTTACACTTTGACTATCACAAACCACAAAGCAAAAGAGGCTCCAGATTTAGCTGCAGGTGATCTCGTTATCACTAAGGGCGCTATGCGTGCTACAATGCGTGATGCAGCGATGACTGGCAGTGATTTTGATTACTATGTTGCTGAGGGTGAGTGCGAGTTCCACCAAGAAGGTGGCTCGAGCGTAGTTACTGGCATTGTTCAGAACCTCACCACTCGTGAGGTGGTAGGCGTGAAGTACTACAACGTGGCTGGTATTGAGAGCGACACTCCATTCCAGGGTGTGAACATCGTGGTTACTCGCTACAGCGATGGCTCGACCACCAGCACAAAGATCTTGAAATAAGAAAATTAGTGCAAGGTGAATGAAATCCAAACTTGTTTGAGATTTCTGAACCGCAGCCTAATTTATCTAAATTTTAGATAAAGTTTTTTATTGATGAGGAGAGCGGCAATCGTCGCTCTCCTTGATTTTTTCTTTTCTAGATTTTCTAGAGGGGCTAGACTTTCTAGAGGTTCTAGACTTTCTAGATTTTCTAGGGGTTCTAGATTTTCTAGACTGGCTAGGGGATCTAGATTTTCTAGTTTTTTTGAAAATAAATGAGTTTTTTGGTGGTTAATTGAGGATTTTGCATTATTTTTGTGGAGAATAATAATGTTTTGCTATGGATAATGATGTGACTCGGGAGGATAAGGGATTTGAGAGGGTGCTGCGTTCTCAAACTAATTGGAAGGAACTGTGGTTTTATCAGAAGTCGGTGGTGCTGTCGCATCTCACTAACGCGAGTTCGGGATAAGATTATCATAAAATGGCAATGCCATGCTCTCGATT
>FLNZ01003234.1_pt1 | contig 33791 bp, 25 predicted proteins | sample 1140391 | NCBI WGS metagenome assembly FLNZ01 (sample SAMEA3878171, study PRJEB12797) | bioreactor metagenome | biome: Moose rumen | place: Sweden | collected 2011-10 | reverse complement strand
CTTGTGTGGGTTGGTAAGCGACCCAACATTGCTTGCAATGACATCTATCAACTCCTCCAAATCATGATCTAATTGTATGGAATACCTTTCCTTGATATCGCGCAGATACGTCTGTACAAACAAGCTTTGAAGATATTCTCTTTTCTCGTTCTCGTCATCGGTTGTCACAACCTTGGGCAATCCTCCATACTGCATATACTCCAACAGCAGATTCGTGTCATAACTACTGGAATTTTGTCGGGCAGACATAAACTCGGCATAGTTCAGCGGGTAAACCATGATACTTTGGCCACGCCCCCTGAATTCCGTGATAACATCTTTTGACAGGAACTTGGCATTTGATCCCGTAACAAAGACATCTGCATGCTTTATATGCAGATAACTGTTAAGCACATCCTCAAACTCTTTGACCAATTGTATTTCATCGAGTAAGACATAGTACATGCCCTCATCTACTATCCGTGCATCAATATACTGGAGCAAGTTGTCAGGGTCTCGCAGTTGGCTGTTTCGTCTGTCTTCCAAATTGACTGTCACGATATGGTCGGTTGGAACTCCCTCCTTGATCAGGGCATCCGTAAATAGATTAAACAGCAGGTAAGACTTGCCGCTTCGTCGCATGCCGGTAATTACTTTTATCATACCATTATTACGACTATTCAATAGTTTTTGCAGGTACGAATCACGCTTAATCTCCATAATGCAATCGATTTATTTGTTACAAGACACATATTTTTCGACTGCAAAGATGTAACTTTTATTTTAAACCACAAAGTGTTAATCCGATTTTTTTGTGTATGCACACATTTTTCACTAAAGCCACAACGCCCTCACACCAAACTTGTGCAGTCCTTTTTCAAGCTCTTAATTAGAATGATTACTTGAACTTCCTATTTTTCATTATCATCTAACAAAGCAGAGTCTTCGGGTACATATAAAGTCATCGGAGCAGAGTTTTCGTAAAATAGGGCATAAAGTTCCTTACGCCTTTTCGCTCTTTCTGCCTCTTTCTTTCTCTCCGCTTCCTGTTGAGCAATACGTTTTTCCCCAGCTTCAGCCAGGCTGTTTAGTGCCTTTATTAAACGTTCCTTATCTTCCATAACACATTTAGCCAAATCTTTCTTTAAGTCCTTTATCTAATTTCTGACCACAAAATTACAAATAATTTGACACATTATCAAATATATAGGTCAAAATGCCACAACGCCCCCACACCAAATCGGTGCAGATGCGTTGACCTTGTCTATGTCGCTTTTGTGGGGAGACACCGTGACGTTTTCTGGAAATCTGGACAGGACTGCACCCAGATTCCAATTAAATATCTATATTTCATACTTATGTTTTTCAAATCGCATAATTATGCGTTTGTTGTCGCATAATTATGCAATCTTTATCGCATAATTATGCATTTGCTTTCGCATAATTATGCGTTATTGGATTTTATATGGAATTAGTCTGCATTTTCCACGGCATTATGTCTAAAGTATAAGGGAAAAGAAAAAACCTCTCAGCCTTGTGTGGCTAAGAGGTCTCTTCTGTACGCCCTCAGGGGCTCGAACCCTGGACCCATTGATTAAGAGTCAATTGCTCTACCAACTGAGCTAAGGACGCATCGCTTTTCTGTTTTGCGAGTGCAAAGATACAATGTTTTTTTGAATCCTGCAAGCCTTTTCCCAAAAAAAGTTCAGTTGAAATGTGCCTATGTCGGATTTTTGGGGTGATTCGCCGGGCAACAGGGGTGGTGTCTGTGCCTCTTTATTCCGTTGGTGGAAAGTCGTTTGTCGCAGTGCAACGGAAGCGTACCGACTGGTCACCGATGGTGGCACGGAAATCTCCGGTCTCCAGGTGCCAGCGGTTGTCGGTTCCGACGAAGGCAAGGTCGCGGGCTGCCACGCGGAGAACGACGTTGCGCGTCTCGTCGGGTTGCAACAGCACCTTGTCGAAGGCACGTAGGCGGCGCACGTCGGGTGTGAGCGATGCCACCAAGTCGCTGACGTAGAGCAGGACACTCTCCTTGCCTGCCCGTTGGCCCGTGTTCTTCACGTCGACGCTGAAGGTGAGACTGTCAGCGACGGTGAATTCGGTCTTGTCGATTCGCAGGTTACTGTATGCGAAAGTAGTGTACGACAACCCATAGCCGAAGGGCCATTGCACATCGGTCAGTGCCTCGTAGTTGTAGTTGCCCTCCATCTGCCCGCCGGTGTTCTCGCAAGGTTTGTGGTCGTAGGTCGTCAGGCTGGCGGTATGTCGTGGGTAGGTGTAGGGTAGGCGACCGCTGAAGTTAGCATCGCCGCTCAACAGCCGCGCCAGCGCGTCGCCACCGTAGTTGCTTGGCAGGAATGTGTGAACAATGGCCTGGCAGAGCGGTTCCAGTTCGCGGATGATGCGCGGCCTGCCCTCGTTCAGCACCAGCACGATGGGCTTGCCCGTCTTGGCCAGTGCCCTGACGAGTTGCGTCTGGTTCGGGCTGAGTGTGAGATCGTCGATGTTGCCCGGTGTCTCACAGTATGTGTTCTCGCCCATGCAGGCCACAATGACATCGGCTCCTTCGGCAGCACGTACGGTAGCATCGATGTCCAGTCCCTCTTCCAGTTGCCAATCGCTTCCCTTGGCCCAGCGCGTGCCCTCACACAGTGTTACGCGGTCGGTTCCGAACCGCTTCCGCAGGGCAGTGTAGAAGGTCTCGTACTTTCCAATTCGCTCTGCCACCTCGTTCGTGCGGTCGCCCTGCCAGGTGTAAGTCCATCCGCCGTTCATCGTTCGCCAGTTGTGGGCATTGGGACCGCAGACCAGCATCTTCGTCCCCTCCTTCAGTGGCAATAATCTTTCAATATTGCCTTCGTTTAAACCTTCATCCTTCCCCCTGAATCCTTCATTCTTCAAGAGCACCATACACTCTTCAGTCATCGTGCGTGCCTCGGTGGCAAAGCGTTCACTCGCAAAGTCGGGGAAGCACTTTGCCAGTTGCTTCGGAGTCAAGTCCCAAGTCTTTCGGTCCAAAAGTCCCAGACGCACTTTCATGCGCAGCACGCGCCGTGCGGCATCGTCGATACGTTCCATCGGTACACGCCCTTCATCCACCAGTTCGCGCAGTAGGTCGCAGAAGTCCATGTCGTAGGGCACCATCGACATGTCGATGCCTGCGTTGATGGCCAGTTCTATGGCATCCTTCTTCGTGGCCGCGATGTGGTCTCGCGTGCAGAGGTTGTTGATGTCGGCCCAGTCTGTCACTATCATGCCGTCCCATCCGAGCTGCTCCTTCAGCCAGACGGTCAGCAGTTCGCGGTTGGCGTGGAAGGGCAGGCCGTTGTTCACGCCCGAGTTCACCATCAGCGAGAGGGCTCCGGCCTCGATAGCGCGGCGGAAAGGCTCGAAGTACTTCTCCCGCAGGTCACGCTCCGGGATGCTGCTGGGCGTGCGGTCCTTGCCGCTCACCGGCACGCCGTATGCCATGAAGTGCTTCACGCAGGCGGCAACCCGTTCAGGCCCGATGTGGTTCGGGTCGTTGCCCTGATAGCCCAGCACGGCTTGACGGGCCATCTCGCTGCTCAGGTAGGCATCCTCTCCGTAACTCTCCCACATGCGGCTCCACAGCGGGTTGCGCCCGAGATCCATCACGGGCGAATAGACCCAGGGGATGAGGCAGGCGCGGCTCTCGTAGGCTGCAATCTCGTGGATGCGACGCGGAATCTGGCGGTTGAAGGATGCCGCCTGTCCCACCTCTTGTGGGAAGAGCGTACCGCCCCATGTGTAGGATGCTCCGTGTATCTGGTCCACACCGTACACCTGCGGCACTCCGCACGAAGCCTCTGCTGAAAGCAGGTTCAGCCGTCGTATCAGCGTGGCCCACACCTCGGGTGTCTGGGCGATGCCCTTCGGCACGTTCAGTATGCTTCCTACCTTATATTTATTAAACGCGCGCGCGAGGGCGGCTTCGTCGAGGCAGAATTCCTCGCCCGCCGACCCGTCCGTAACGACATCGATGGTCAGTTCACACATCTGTCCGATTTTCTCGTCCAGCGTCATCCGGGCCAGCTTCTGCTCGACCTGCCTCTCTACCCCTTCGTCGCGGGGGATGGCTCTCCGTTGCGCTTGCATAGTCATTGTCGTAATGATAGCGAAGGCAAAGATACAAATTCTTTTCATAATTCTTTCTCAGGATGTGGTTAGGTCTCTTCCACAATGAAAACGTATTCGCTCGTGGGCACGAGGGTGAAAGATTGACGGGGGGGGGATGGATTATGCGTCGGCAAACGTGCGACCGTCGTCGAGGACAATCCGCAGTTTGGTGTATTCCGAATGGAAATCGTGCTGTAGGCGGTCGAGGTATCGGCGGCACTCCCAATGGCACATGGGCAGGTCGTGGAGCAGATAGTTTCCACAAGCCTCGGGACGGGTGGCAGGCACCCCCGTCTGCGTGAGTATCCACTGTAGGCAGCGGATGGTCAGCTGGCGCATGTTCTCTACGGTGTATGTGCCCGTCATGATGATGTACATGCCCGTGAGGCAGCCCATGGGACCGACATAGACCACGTCGTCCTTCACCTCCGAGTTGCGGAACCACGTGGCCATCAGGTGCTCCAGGCTGTGCATGGCGGCTGGTGCCACGGCAGGCTCCCGGTTCGGCTCCGTGATGCGCAGGTCGAAGGTGGTGAAGCCACGGTCCTCACGCGATACGTAGATGCCTGGCTTCAGTCGGGTGTGGTCGATGGTAAAACTTTGTATGACTTCCATAAGGTGAGTGAATTAGTGATTTAGTAAATTGCCGCCAAAGATACGAAATAATTATCAATTATCAATTGTCAATTGTCAATTGTTTTGTATCTTTGCCCCGTTAATAACGAAAAAAAGAAAAAAGCCGTGAATATCTCCCGGGCACTTGCCCTCATACTCCTGCCCCTTGTGAGCCTCTGCTACGTGGCGTGGCACGTTTGGGTGCTGCTGCCCTGCAGCGCGGCATGGCGCAGTCTGGTATTGGCCTTCGGCATCGGCTCCCTGCTGCTACTTTTCTTCGACGTTTCGGGTCGGCTCGATGCGCTGCCCCTGCCCCTTGCGCGCGCGTTATATAATATAGGTACGTCGGCCCCCATCGTCCTGCTTTATCTTGTGCTGCTCTTCCTCGTGCTCGACCTCGGCCGGCTTTGCCGCATCGTGCCGCACGAATGGTTGTACGCCAACGGCCGTTCGGCCATAGCCATTGCGGCAGTCCTGGCCGGCACGTTTTTGTATGGCTACGTTCACTATCGCCACAAGGTACGGGTGCCGCTCGAAATCCGCACGGCGAAGCCCCTGGCGCGTCCGCTTCGCGTGCTCATGGCCAGCGACCTTCACTTGGGCTATCATAACGACCGCCGCGAATTGGCCAGATGGGTGGATATGATGAATGCGGAGCGGCCCGACCTCATCCTCATCGCCGGCGACATCATCGACATCAGCGTGCGACCGCTCATCGAGGAAAACATGGCGGCAGAGTTTCGTCGCCTCCAGGCTCCCGTCTATGCCTGCCTGGGCAATCACGAGTACTACAGCGGCTGCCCGCAGGCTCGGCAGTTCTATCGCGATGCCGGCATCCGTCTCCTGAGCGACGAAGCGGTGGAGGTGGATTCCTCGCTCGTCGTCATTGGGCGCGACGACCGCACGAACCGCCGCCGTAAGTCATTGGCTACGTTGATGTCGGCAGCAAAGGTTCTTCCTCCCATGGGGGAGAGTAGGGGGGCTTTCGTCTTCCTGCTCGACCACCAGCCCTATGACTTGGGTGAAGCCGAACGCGAGGGCATCGACTTCCAGTTCAGCGGTCACACGCATCGCGGTCAAGTGTGGCCACTGTCGTGGGTCACCGACCGCATGTACGAATGCTCCTGGGGCAGCCATCGGCGTGGCCGCACGCAATACTACGTATCTTCGGGCCTCGGAATCTGGGGCGGTCGCTACCGGATAGGCACGCAGTCGGAGTACGTCATGGCGACCGTCACTGGGGCGCAATAACCTGCTGAGAGGCGGGGGTGAACTCGACGACCAGAGACCTGACAGCCATGTTGTCAGGCAAATTGACAACGGCATAGCCATCCTTTGCTGTCCACTCTAATGTTTGTCCTGTGGAAACAAGCCGCAGGACACTTCCCTGCTTGGGCAAGTTGCCTTTCCAACGGAGTGTGCTTGGTGGAAATTCTCCTTCGGGCAGGGCAAGCAGGGCAAAGAGACGGTGCCCGTCTTTTGAGGCAGTAAACCAGAGGTCGGCTTCCTTGCCGCTATCCAACGGGGTGGTCTGGTGGTAGTTGGGTGTCGTGGTGGTGTGGTAGATGGCTCGTCCATTCTGCTTAAGCCATTGGCCAATCTCGCGCAGGCGTTCTTCGGCTTCTGGCTGGATGAGACCTTCTGCCGTAGGCCCTATGCCAAGGACGAGGTTGCCGCCCTTGGCCACCACCTCGATGAGCGTATTGATGACGTGGCGGGCAGACTTCCATCGTGGATTGGGCACCCAACCCCAGTCGTCGGAGAGGGGGATGCAACTCTCCCAGGGGTATGTTTGCTGGTTCTCGGGAATTGTTCGCTCTGGGGTTTGGTAGTTTTCGTAAGGGCCTCGGATGGTGCGGTCAACAATGATGATGCCTGGTTGATGGGCTCGTGCCATTTGGGCAATGCACGGCATATCAATGTCTTGATTGTTTTCCCTGCATACCCAACCGCCGTCGAGCCAAAGAATATCAACTTGGCCGTAGCGCGAAAGGATTTCTTCTATCTGATTATATGTAAACTGTTGGAACTGCTGCCAGCGTCTGGGGTATTGTGCGATGGGGTAGTTGATGTTGCGCCCTTTCGTAGGAAAGACGTCCCACCAGTACGTCTGCGCGTGCCAGTCGGGCTTCGAGAAGTAGGTGCCCGTCATGAAGCCTCGCTTGCGGAAGGCCTGAAGAATGGGGGAGAGAGGGTCTTTGCCAGTGAAGTGGGTGACTGTGAAATCTGTCTGCTTGCTGTCGAAGAGACAGAAGCCGTCGTGGTGCTTCGTGGTGAAGAGCATATACTTCATGCCTGCCGCCTCTGCCACCTCTGCCCATTGGTCGGGTTGGAATTGCTTGGGGCGGAAGTCGTTGGCCAGACCCCAATACCAGCGTTTGTATTGGTCGTATGTCATGGTTGTGTCCCTGCGAATCCAGTCTTCGTCGCAGATGCTCCACGACTCCACGATACCGGGCACGGAGTAGAGACCCCAGTGGAGCAGGATGCCGAACTTCCGGTCTTGCCATTCGCCTAACTTGCCGACGACGAGCGTGTCGTCGGGCCATTCGTAATCGAATTTACCATTTGACCATTTACCATTTACCACGTCACCGCGCGCTGGTTCTTGTTCGGTTAAATCCTTCAATTCGTCAATCCCTAAATCCTTAAATAGCCTGATGTCCTGCGACGAAGCACCGACCATGAGTGTGCCGCTTGCGTCCCGTGGTAAGGAGAACGAGGCGGTGCGGCTCTCGCCTTTAGGGATGAATACGCGGTCGAAGGCCACCAGTTCGCGTTCGGGTTCGACGAGACCCGTGCCCTCCTTTCTAATGTACACCTGCGCTACCTCCTCGCCGTCGCGGTCGCCCGTGTTGGTGAGGGTGAATGAGAGTTGTTGGCCCTCCACGCGCAAATCGCTGTAGGCAAAGGTCGTGTACGAAAGTCCATAGCCAAAAGGATAGAGTGGTTGGACGGTGCCTTCCACGTAGTTGTGTGGCTGGGGCAGGGGACGGCTGTAATAAACGGGCAACTGCCCCACGCTGCGCGGCACGCTGATGGGCAGTCGTCCCGCTGGGTTGTAGTCGCCCACGAGCGCGTCGGCCAGTGCCGAACCGCCCTGTTCGCCAGGGTAGTAGGCCGTCAGCAGGGCATCGGCGTGCTCGGCTGCCCAGTTCTTCAGCAGGGGACGCCCTTCGATGTACACCACGACCAGTGGCTTTCCTGTGCGTGCCATGCTGTCTAACAAGGCTTGTTGGCTGCCCATGAGGTCGAGACTCATGCGGTCGAGCCCCTCGCCGCTGTCAGAAAATGAGAAATTGCGAGAATGAGAAAATGAGGTGTGGGCTGCGCCGGTCTCCTTGTATTCCATTCCTTCGTACCGACTGCTGCTGCCGCCCACGACTGCCACGATGATGTCGGCTTCATTTGTGGGCACAAGTCTGAAGCCTTTGTTAAGTAAGCCTTGTCGCACGGTGACGACTTTGCCCTCGGGTTGCGGAGCCGTGTAGTCGCCCAACTGGGCATAGACATTGTCGGCATTCGGCCCGACGAGGGCAATGCGCTGGTCGGTAGAGAGTGGCAGGACACCGCTGTTTTTCAAGAGGGTAATGCTGGCTCGCGCCACGTCGAGTGCCAGAGCCATGTCCTTGGGCGTGTGTACTTCCTTGGCCAATGCTTCATCGATATACGGATGTTCAAACAGCCCCATCTCGAACTTCAGGCGCAGCACCCGGCGCACGGCCTCGTCAAGGGCGGAAGTATCAATGTTTAACTTTTCATTTTTACCTTTTAATTCCCCGTAGGCACTTGCTCCGAGGTCCACGTCCACACCCGCTTGTATGGCTGTTCGGGCGGCCTCGTTCATGGAAGAAACTACGTGGAGTGTGTTGTGAAGTACATTGATGCTATAGAGGTCGGAGATGACCAGCCCCTGGAAGCCCCATTGCTTGCGCAATACCTCGCGAAGAAGCCACGGATTCGAGGTGCAGGGTACGCCGTCGATGGCTCCGTAGGCCGTCATCACCCCTAATGCGCCAGCCTCGATGGCTCGACGAAAGGGAGGGAGATAGTCGTGAGTCAGTTCGTGCTGTCCCATTGATACGTGGGCACCGTTCTGTCCGCCCATTCCCATGCCATAGGCGATGAGGTGTTTCAGGGTGGCAATGGCGGATGTAGGTTTCGACAAACCTTCGCCGCTCATGCCTCGCACCATTGCAGCCCCCAATTCTCCTACGAGAAGAGGGTCTTCGCCCATGCATTCCTCCGTGCGGCTCCAACGAGGGTCGCGTGCCAAGTCAAGCACGGGGCCGAAGGCTATGTGGGCTCCCTGTCTGCGTATCTCGCGGGCAATGGTCTGTCCCACGCGTTCCATCAATTGCGGACTAAAAGTTGCGCCTAATCCCAAACCTGTAGGGAAGGTGGTCGTGCCGATGGCCATGTGTCCGTGTGGCGCCTCCTCGGCCAGGAACAGGGGGATGCCCAGTCGCGTCTGCTCTACAGCATGGCGTTGGAGTTCGTTGGCCCGTCGGGCGGCTGTGCGGGGTGTGAGGCCGTTCTCCAGCGTGCGCCCCGTCCAAGGGTCGGCACGGAAGGTGGCCCACAGCATACCCACTCCAAGAGTGTCTGTCCGTTCGTCGTACTGCCAACCCAATGGGCACAATAGTTGCGCAACCTTCTCCTCCGTGGTCATGCGTGAGAGCAAGTCCTCTACGCGCTCCTCCACGGGCAACGTGGCATTGCGGTAAGGCTGCGCGGTAACCGTCACGCTCACGCATGTGAATATAAAAAGGTATTGAAGAAAATGAAGTTTCACAAGTTCCTTCATGCTTCCAGTTCAAAAGGCCCCGTTGGCGTTTGTCTGTTCAGTATGGTAAGGGCGAAGTCGGTGCCTGCTATTATCCCGTAACTGCGCAGTATGGTCTCCACGGTCTTGCGGGCCAGTTCCGGGTGGTTGTTTTCCTCGCTCAAGTGGCAGAGCCACACGTGACGCAGATTGGGCGAGGCGTATGTGATGAGCGCGTTGGCACACTGGCGGTTGGAGAGGTGGCCGCGGTTCGAGCGTATGCGCCCCTTGAGATAGTTGGGGTAGGGACCCTGCTGCAGCATCTCCTCGTCGTGGTTGGCTTCGAGCACAAGGAAGTTGGCTTCGCCGATGGCCTCGGCCACGGTAGGTGTCACCTCCCCCACGTCGGTAGCCAGACAGAATGTCAGATTGCCCTGCTGAATGCGATAGCCCACACAGTCGCTGCTGTCGTGTGACACCTCAAATGGGGTGATGCGCAGGTCGCCTATCTCTGTCGTTTCCCCTTTGTACAGATAGCGGCGGCTGGGTTCGGTCACCTTCTGGGTGGTGCAGTAGTTGTTGTTGATGCCGATGTGCACCTTCTCGGTGGCATAGATGAGTTTTCCCATGTCGTTGGCCAGGGAACCAACGGCTTTGATGTGGTCGGCATGGTCGTGAGTGATGAAGACACCATTGACCGCCTCCAAGGAGAATCCATAGTCGTGGAGGGTCTTCTTGAGTGTGCGAATGGGGATGCCAGCGTCTATGATTATACTACATTTCTCGGTTTTGAGGTAGTAGCAGTTCCCACTGCTGCCACTCCCCAAACATAGGAACTTTATCATTTGGGTTGTTATTTTCGATACAAAAGTACGAAATCTTCGTTGAATCTACAAATAAATCGTTATCTTTAAACTGCATTTTTAGATACTCTCGTTCGGAAATGCTCAAATATATTGGCATTTCGCTCACTTATTCGTATCTTTGCGACACGAAACCGCTACATTATGAATTTGAAGTCCCTCTTACTTCCGTTTTTCCTCCTTGTTGCCGTGGCCTGCGGACGGGAGCGTGGCCCTCAGAATGTGGCCGAACATTTCCTGTCGGCCTATCTCGAATGTCGTTACACGGATGCCGAGCCTCTGGCTTCGGCAGAGGCAATGGAACAGATGCGTTGGCGACTGAGCCAACTGACACAGGCGGAGGTGGAACTCATCAACGACAACGAGCCGCAGGTGTCCGCGGAGGCGGTGTCGGAGGGGGGCGATTCGTGTGTTGTGACACTTCGCGCCACGGATGCCCTGCTCATGGACAGCATTGGACTTCCTGCACATATCGGCGACGGCCGTTTCCGACTGATACTGGTTCGGGAGAGTAACCGAAATTGGACGGTAGCGGCTCTGGCAACTATTCCTTAAACAGACCGCATCCCGTTCGCTTCGTCCGCTGGCTTTCGCTACTTGTCTGCCAGTGGCGCATTGTCATAAATCGTCATAAATCGTTCACAAAGGTACATTTTTTTCTTCATTTATTAGTTATCTTCGTGGATAATTCGTAACTTTGCGGCAATTCTGGTGCACATTGCGTTGTGACTAAACGCCAGATGACATAAGGGAAACGTTTGAGCGTTACGATATTATCCTGCTTGTGAAATCTGGACAATTTCATGATATGAGGATGATAGGCAGTAAGAACGCTCACGTCTATGCTTGTACGATGTCCGTGAGGACAAATGTATATGCAAAAGGCGTGAGTTCTGCTTATTACTCATATCAGGGCCGTCCAGAGCCTCACAGCAGTAATAAGTAAGACTTACGCCTTTCTTGTGTACATAGACGAACTTTTATGTTTAACCCTTTAATAAACAAAACAATGAAGGACAAAATGTTATCAATGATGCTGGCCGTGCTCATGAGCATGACAGCCAGTGTGGTATGTGCCGACGAGCACGAGTATGTAGATTTAGGCCTGCCCAGCGGCACCCTCTGGGCAACCTGCAATGTAGGTGCCAATAGCCCCGAAGAGTATGGAGACTACTTTGCATGGGGCGAGACAAAGACGAAAAGTACTTACGATTGGGGGACATATAAGTATTGCAATGGGTCATCTACAACTTTAACTAAATATTGCACACTAAGTAGTTATGGCATAGTGGAAAATAAAACAGAACTAGAATTATTAGACGATGCAGCCTATGTAAATTGGGGAGAAGAATGGCGTATGCCAAGTGTTGACCAATTAGACGAACTTCATACCCAATGTGAATGGATATGGTCAAGCCGAAATGGGATAAATGGTTATATGGTAAAGAGTAAAGCAAATAATAATTCAATCTTTTTGCCTGCGGCAGGTAATCTTGCAGATAATAATTCAGAAGACTTAAAGGAAGCAGGAACATATTGGTCTCGAACATTGCGCCCTGAAAAACCCAGCTACGCATATAGCCTGCATTTTACATCAACTTCAGAAGGTGCTTCTAATGATTTAACAACACTCCGTCGGAGAGGTTGTAGTATCCGTCCTATTTATATTCCTCACGCAACGAGCATCTCCCTGAATTACGAGACCTACACGCTGACCCGTTTGGGCAAAACGGTTCAGTTGGAGGCTACGGTATTGCCCGAGAATGCCATAAACAAGAAGGTAACATGGAAGAGCCTCAATGATGCCGTCTGTGTTGTATCGGACGGACTGGTCGTTGCCACGGGCGAAGGTACCACGGTGGTGAGTGCCACGACGGAAGACGGGGGCTATGTGGCCTATTGTACCATTACGGTTTCACTTGTGAAGTGCGCCACGCCCACCATCTACTACGACAAGGGGATGCTCTCCTTCACCTGCGAGACGGATGGCGTGGAGTTCGTATCCGACATCACGGACACGGACATCAAGGCATACAAAGGAGCCGAGATAGACCTCAGCGTGACCTATACCGTCCGTGTTCATGCCACACACCCGGAATATTACGACAGTGAGGAGGCGGTTGCCACGCTCTGCTGGATAGAGGTAGATCCGAAGACGGAAGGCATCGTGACCGACGTGAAGGAGATGTCCGCCCTGCCCGTACTCATCCAGAGCAGCAACGGCACGCTTCGCATCACGGGAGCCGAGGACGGCACGCCCGTAAGCGTCTATACCACCTCCGGCCAGCTTCTGGGCACAACCACCGTCCACGGCAATGAGGCCACCCTCGGGACAAACCTGCATCACGGCATTGCCGTCGTCCGCATCGGCAACCGCTCCGTGAAGGTTGTGGTGAAGTGACATCGCCCCTAGTACGGTCGTAAACAAGGGAGGAGGTTGTGTCAATTCAGACACAACCTCCTCAATCGTTAATCCCTAATCTTTAATCCCTAATCCTCATTCCACACTCCACTCGAAGATGCCGGCGGAGTTGTCGTCGGGCAGGGTGACTTCAAGTCGAAGGGCATCAGCCTCTACGGGTTTGAAGTGAACGGTGTTCTTGCTCCCCTTTTCGGTGGCGTATTCGTCTGTGGCTTCAACAGGTTGCCACTCACCACCGTTTTGCTGATAGAGGATGCGCCACGATTTGGGCACGCGGCAGCCGCCCCAAGGTCCGTCGTCAAACCAATAGACGGAGGCCGACGACACGCTGCTGCGCTCGGGGAGGTCGTATTGCAACCACTCCGTGGAGGCATTCTTGGGCCACCAATGGTAGTAGGGAACGCTGCGGTCCTCTGCATATTTGGGTTCCAAACGGTCGTTGACGGCACTCAGTGCGGGTGTGCGTGTGCTGGCACTAAGACGGCTGCGGCTCGCCAATGAGGGAGGAAGTGCGGGCGACGAGGCTCTGAGTTGCATGGGCAGCCACACCATCATGCGCCCCGCGCCTCGGTGGTTCCAGGCGTAGTAGGGGATGAGTGTGAGGCGCACGTCCTTTGTAACCAGTTTGCCGCTCTCGTCGAAGTTCAGCAGTTGGGCAGAGGTCGTCAGAGTTGAAAGTTGAAAGTTTAAAGTTGAAAGTTCTTTCCCGTTCTTTCCTGTTTGTGTCTTGCCGAAGGCTAAACTCTGAATTGTGAACTCTGAACTCTGAACTCTGAACTCCGGCTTTTGATTAAGCAGCATTCCGCCCAGTTCGAAGTCATTGTCAGGGAACTCTGCACAATAGACAATGGGGCCGCGCTCGATGGCCACCCGCCCTTGGTCGGCACTGACGCGTTCCAGGGCTTGCACCAATCGGGGCTCCATGTCGAAATGGATTTCCACGCGGTCGCCCTTCTTCCACTTGCGGTCGATGCCCAGGTAGCCCTGCTCTAATTGTCCGTTGTCCATTATCAACTGTCCGTTAACTCGTACAGAGTACGAAGGCTGCTTCGTGTCGGCATAGCTGTAGAGGTTGCTGGGCACGGGCTTGCCTTGCACCCAACCCGGGATGCGGATGAGCAGACGGAACTGCCCGGCCTTGTTCTGGTCGATAGTCAACACTATGTCGCCCTGCCAGGGATAGTTTGTTTCCTGATGAAGCACGACGTCCTTGCCGCCGACCTTCAGCGTGGCTGTGTTGCCACCGAAGAGGTTGACGTAGAGGTCGCGGTCACGGGTCTGGTAGAAATAGCCGGGTACGGAGGGGATGAAACGGCAGATGTTCGAGGGGCAGCAGGCACAACCGAACCATGCCTGACGCTGGTGCTGACCCATCGACTCCAAGGGGTTGGGGTAGAAGAACGAGCCACCGTCGAGTGCCACGCCTGAGATTACGCCGTTGTAGAGCGAACGCTCCAGTACGTCGTAATACTTCGAATCGCCGTGAAGGAGGAACAGACGGTGGTTGACATAGACATTGCCGATGGCGGCGCACGTCTCGCAATAGGCCGACATGTTGGGCAGTTCGTAGTTGCGCCCGAAGGCCTCACCGCTCGAGGTGCTGCCGATGCCGCCCGTGATGTACATCTTCTTCGAGACGATGTTCTCCCAGATGCGGTCGATGGCATGGATGTAATCGGAATCCCCCGTCAGGGCTGCCACGTCGGCCATGCCACTGTACATATAGGCGGCACGGACGGCATGACCCACCGCCTCGTCCTGCTCAATGACGGGCTTGTGGGCCTGTGAGTAGTCGTGCACGATGGTGGTCTTGCCGCGATAGTCGAGGAGGAACTTGGCTTCGTCCAGATACTTCTTGTCGCCCGTCACGGTATAGAGTTTGGCAAGTGCCATTTCGGGAATCTGATGGCCAGGCACCACGCAGGCCTGGCCTGGATTGGGTCCGACTTCGCGGCACACGCAATCGGCATAGCGGATGGCGATGTCCAGGAACGTGCGTTCGCCCGTGGCCTGATAGTGGGCGATGGCACCCTCCACCATGTGACCGAGGTCGTAGAGTTCATGGCTCAGGTCCTCCTCCTTCACCCAGCGTTTCATGCCTGCCCACTCGTGCGGGTGACGCGGGTTCATGGTTCGGGCGGTATAGAGATAGCCGTCGGGTTCCTGTGCCGAAGCCACAATCTGGAGCACCGAGTCGATGTATGCTTTCAGTCGTTTGTCGGGATAGGTCTGCAGGAGGTAACTGGCTCCCTCTATGGTCTTATAGACATCGGTGTCGTCGAAGGAATATCCCTTCACCTTCACCTTGCTTGTGTCCTCGCCCCGAAGTTGGCGGGCGGCAATCTCGAAGTTCTTGTATCGTCCCTCGCTCTCGCACTTCGAGAAGGCCAGGGGGATGGTCACGTCGCGGCTGGCTTGCAGACGTTGGCCCCAGAATGTGCCTTGCTCTATCTTCACACTTGTGAAGGGCACGGGCTGTATGGGGTAGGTCTGGGCATTTGCCCAATTGATAATTGACAATTGACAATTGACAATGAGGAATAATAACAGGCGTTTCATGTTGTGTGATTATTAGTTTCTGCTTGCGAAGATACGAAAAATATTTCATTATGTTTCATCTTTTCTCAACTATTTTGTAACTTTGTTCCCAAAATCGTTCCCAAAGGATAAAAAGAGATGAGTAAATATGAAATCCCTTTCCTGACAGCATGTATACGCGCATTTGGCAGAAGATTTGCCCTGACACGGCAAGCCGCCTTTCGCTATTTGTATGATTACAAAGGATTGGCATTCCGAATAGAGTTTTATGATGTGGAGCACTTGCAATCGATGGATGAGACGATAGACGACCTGCTCATCGTTTGTAAACAAAATGGAGGAATGCTTGCATGATACTCTATCACAAATGTTGAAACCTTATGAATCAGCCCACGCATCACCAGATAGCAACCTACCTCACCGATTATGCCTTGAGCGAATTGGTGAAATATGTGATGGAAGACACTGGCTGTACCATTGAACAGGCGATGGAACGTGTGTACAATACGTCCTTAATGTCCTTGTTGCAGGACGAGGAGAACGAATTGTACATTCAAAGCCCTGCCTATCTGTATGAACTGATGAATCAACCATTAACACCTCTCCGCCAATGAACAGGTAAACGTAAATTAGACATATAGGATAAAGAAGCGTTAGCTTTATATTCTGGCTTATCGATAATTGGGGAATTATAGTAAGCAACCACGAGTATTAGCTGATGCTCACGCCGATGGCGTGGGCTTTTACTCGGATATGGTTGCAATGGTTATCCCCAATACCTCGATAAGCGTAGACGAAAGTAATTGTCCACGTTTTTTTTATACATTTTTTCACGAAAGGTTCATGAAAGAGCAGCGAAACTCAACATTCGACATACTCAAAGGTATAGGCATCCTCTGTGTAATCGCAGGACATTCTAGAATTTCCCCATTTTTAACCCAATTTGTTTTTTCCTTCCACATGCCTTTGTTCTTTCTTGTAGGGGGGTATTTCTATAAGCTCAGAAGGACAGATAAAGCATATGTTCAGTGGAATATACGTAGACTTTTTTACCCGTATGTGTTTACGTGCCTTATTTACATAATTTACGCGATTATTTCCCGTTTCGTTCCCCAGTTAGAAAGACATGGTTTATTCGGTACGATAATCGCATCTTTATATGGTTCAGGTTCTCCTCAGAATTCATATATCCTCAATAGCCTTCCAATGCTTGGGGCTATTTGGTTTCTTCCTGCCTTATTTTGGTGTAAGTTGCTCTATAATATCTTGTCCAATAAATTTCAATCTGCGAGTCTGCATATTGTCGTACTTGCAGCATCCATTTTTGCTATGTTGGCTCATAAAATATTTTCACCTCCTCTTTCCCTCTTTCAGGGAATGACCGCAGTCGTTTTCTTCCATATTGGATATCTCTACCGTCATCACGCTCCTTCATTTTATATGCTTATAGTTTGTTTTATTTGTTGGTGTATCAGTATATGTTATTCTCATATTTATCTTGTTACTTGTACAATGAAACTATATCCAATAGATATACTTGGAGCTTGTGGAGGAACGTATTTCATGTATCTTCTTTCGACCTGTATAGCCCGTGTGGACGGGCTAAAGACGATTTTTGAAAAGTGTGGTGTACTTTCTATGCCGATTCTGTGTTTCCACTTCCTCGAACTTCATATACGAGTTGGGATGCAACTTCACCTGCGGGGAATATTTTCTTATATTTTTTCCTTCGCCTTTCCAATTATTATGTCATACCTCTTTTTGCAAACGAAGTTGGGCCAGCTGATTTTTGAACCAATGAAAGTTGACAATTCAGCACGTTGACATTTTTGTTGTAGATCTAATGTCTTCTGTCAACCTTTCGCTACTTGGTGAGTTTTCTGTAGCGTGCACGCTTGGGCTCTTCGATATCACGAAGACGAAAACTACAAAGGGTAATACCTTAGAAACAAAATAAGTATATAAGTATAATACACTTGTAATGTCACAGGTGAATGTTCCTATATAAAAAGTCACCGTCTAAGCCAGGCTGAGAAGAATTTGTCATAGATTTCGTAAATGCCTTGCCGATGGGTAAGTATCTGTTTGCTCACAAGAAGGGCTGACGCTTTCTGTACACTGCTGGCCGATGTCAGATGGTGCCGCTTGACAAATGCAGAACTTGTAATCTGTCGGGCTTTGCCTTCTTTACTGATGGCAAGTACGAGGTCGCGTTGCCTGACACTTAACTGAAAGAGCGTGTCCTTGTAGGCCTCCTCGTTTTGAGCAATAATATGGTTTTCGGCACGTTCTACATCGGATGCCATTACTGTTTCTCCTTTTTCCGTCATTGCATACAACTGGTTAAGAACACGTTGCACATACCAAGTTATGCCTTCGTATCGCTCGTAAACGCTCTTGACCACTCCGCTTTCAATATGTCGTCCTCGTGACTCAAAATGGTAATCGGCAAAGGCCTCGTACTCGGACAAAGGGACTGCTTGGAGGAACATCATGGATACGCTCTGATAGAACGGACGAGCCGGTGAGATGAAGATTTCGCTCATCATGCTCTGTTGTGAGCCCGAGAATATAAACAGGGAATTGCGACATTGCTGCACATAGGTGCGTATCATGGCCTCAACATTAGATTCGGGATATTGTGTTATGGCTTGGAACTCATCGATGGCTACGATGCAATGACGCTCGGCAGACTGCAGATAGGAGAATATCTCTTCAAGAGTGAAGGAGGGCGATTTGATTTCGCCAATATCAAGGTTCCAAGTTGCATTACCCTGACCATCAAATGTTATGCCTGTTCGTAGGGAGGTAACTATCTGAAGAAAACGGTCAATGGCTTTTTGTCCGCGTGACTTCAGACGGTTGACAATGGAACGCCCCATCTGGAACACAAAATCTTGTAGGTTCTTTGTGGCATAGATATCTATGAGAAAGGTATGGTAATGCTGTTGTATCTCTGTCTGGCAAAAGCAATGATGGAGTAATCCCGTCTTTCCCATACGTCGGGGTGAAATTAGCGCAACGTGGTTCCCGTTGGTCAACAAGTCGATAAGTTGTTTCGTTTCGGACTTCCTGTCACAGAAGTATTCGGCAGATTCGTAGCCGTAGGTAATGAATGGATTATCTAACATAGTTCTTATATTGGGTACTTTTCGTCCACAAAGATACACTTAGTTCCTGAAACGCGCAAAAGATTATCCCAAAAAGATTATCCAAAAAGGATAATTTGCATCTATTCCCCCACAGTGTTGCTCCCCTGTCCCTCAAAAATTAGTCACCTTGCTCACATTGGCAGCCGGTGCCGCCGTCTCAGTCTTCCATCAACTTGCGGTAGCGTGCCCGCTTGGGCTCTTCGATGCCGAGTCGCTTGCACTTGTTGGCCTCGTATTCGGAGTAGGAGCCCTCGAAGAAGAAGACCTCGCCGTCGCCCTCGTAGGCAAGGATGTGGGTGCAGATGCGGTCGAGGAACCAGCGGTCGTGGCTGATGACGACGGCACAACCGGCGAAGGACTCGAGACCTTCTTCCAGGGCACGCAGGGTGTTCACGTCGATGTCGTTGGTCGGTTCGTCGAGGAGGAGGACGTTACCCTCCTGTTTCAGCGCCATGGCCAGATGGAGGCGGTTGCGCTCACCGCCGGAGAGCACGCCGCACTTCTTCTCCTGGTCGGCACCTGAGAAGTTGAAGCGCGAGAGGTAGGCACGGACATTGATGTCGCGGCCGCCCATGCGGATGAGTTCGTTACCCTGGCTGATGACTTGGAATACGCTTTGGTCGGCCTTGATGTCGTGGTGGCTCTGGTCGACATAGGCCAGCTTCACCGTCTCACCCACTTCGAATGTGCCGGCATCGGGCGTTTCCTGCCCCATAATCATGCGGAAGAGGGTGGTCTTGCCAGCACCGTTGGGACCAATTACACCCACGATGCCGTTGGGCGGGAGCATGAAGTCGAGGTCGCGGATGAGCACCTTTTCACCATACGCTTTCGATACACCGTGCGCCTCGATGACCTTGTTGCCGAGACGGGGACCGTTGGGGATGAAGATTTCCAACTTCTCCTCACGCTCCTTCTGCTCCTCGTTCAGCATCTTGTCGTAGGAGTTCAGACGCGCCTTGCCCTTTGCCTGACGCGCTTTGGGAGCCATGCGCACCCACTCCAACTCGCGCTCCAGCGTCTTGCGGCGCTTCGAGGCCACTTTTTCCTCTTGCTCCATGCGTCGGGTCTTCTGTTCCAGCCACGAGGAGTAGTTGCCCTTCCAGGGAATGCCCTCGCCACGGTCGAGTTCCAGAATCCAGCCAGCCACGTCGTCGAGGAAGTAGCGGTCGTGCGTGACACAAATGACCGTGCCCTCGTATTGCTGTAGGTGCTGTTCGAGCCAGTCGATGGATTCGGCATCGAGATGGTTGGTGGGTTCGTCTAACAAGAGCACGTCGGGCTTCTGAAGCAACAATCGACAAAGTGCCACACGACGACGCTCGCCACCGGAGAGCACACCGCAAAGTTGGTCGGCAGGCGGACAACGGAGGGCATCCATGGCACGCTCCAGGCGGCTGTCGAGGTTCCATGCGTCAGTAGCATCGATGATGTCCTGCAACTCTCCCTGACGGGCAAAGAGGGCGTTCATCTTGTCCTCGTCCTCGTAGTATTCCGGCAATCCGAACTTCTGATTAATCTCCTCATACTCAGTAAGCGCATCTACGATTGGTTGAACTCCTTCTTTAACCACGTCGATGACCGTCTTCGTGTCGTCGAGTTGGGGGTCTTGCGGCAGATAGCCCACCGAGTAACCGGGAGAGAACACCACCTGACCCTGGTACTGCTGGTCGAGCCCGGCAATGATTTTCATCAGCGTGGATTTACCTGCGCCGTTGAGGCCGATGATGCCAATCTTGGCTCCGTAGAAGAACGAGAGGTAGATGTTCTTCAGGACTTGTTTCTGGTTTTGTTGGATGGTCTTGCTTACGCCCACCATCGAGAAGATAATCTTCTTGTCGTCTGTTTGTTGTGCCATGTCGTGTGGATTTTCGTGATTTCGTGAAATAGAAATTTAGAGATTTAGAGGGAAGGTGTAATGAAGACGCGCCAACTGCCGTCTTTCTCGCCACGCTCTACGTATCTTTTTTCGGTCAGTTGTGCTATCAACTTTTGGATGGCAGACATGTTGATGCCTGTTTCTTTCTGCATGTCGGAGAGCGTCAGCGTGGGTTGGCTGAGCATGGCGTTCAGTACCTTGCTGTAGTTGGGTGAGCGGAATGCTACGCGCTCGCCGTCGTACCACCAGACGTTTTCGTCGTGTTCGGTCACGAAAAGAACGTCGTTATAGACTTCCGTCATTACTAATTCCGTGAAGTACTTCAGGAAGGGACGAATGTCTCTCAGAGCCGCGTGCGCTCCGTCGGTGGGGACGGAGCCAACCTCCATGTCGGCCTGGTGCAGGGCTTCCAAATATGCTTGTTTATTTCGGCTCCTCACTACAACCATGGGATAGCCATGGCGTGAAAGGATGAAGTTCACCAGCAAGCGTGCGATGCGGCCATTGCCGTCCTCGAAGGGGTGGATGCGAATGTAACGATAGTGGAACAATGCAGCCAGTTCCACGGCAGACAGTTTTCCGCGCTTCTCTTCTTGGTTGTACCAATCCACGAGGTCGGTCATCAGCGAGGGCGTTTCCTCGGGTGAAGCGTAATCGAAGCGGTCGCCGTATCGCGTAATCACGCTGTTGGGGCGCGTCTTGTATTGCCCTGCATGAATCACATAACTGGTCTGCTGACCGCCCGGGAGATTGCGATATACCGTATAGTCCTCGCGCAGCAGCGTCTTGTGGAGCGTGCGGATGAAATGCTGCGAAAGGGGCATCTCTTTCATGCTGGCTTCTTCGCTCATCATCTTCAGCCCTACGTTACTGGCCGTCATTTCATGCACGTCGCGGACTTCTGCCTCGCCTACGACTTTCCCGAAGAGCAGTAGTAATTCCGTCTGCCCGTACGTCAGTGTATTGCCTTCAATGTGGTTGCTGTTGTAGTTGAAGTCAACCGTAAATCGCCTGCTTAGCCTGGCGTGGTCGCGTTCCGAGAGCGGTTGAATGTCCTGCCAGGCGGTCAGCGCTTTTTGGAGTGTGAGGTGTTTCATATCTGTTTTTCTATCTATTTTTATAAAAAAAGCGGCAAAATGGTGGTACGATTACCACCTTTTCGCCACAAATTTACAACTTTTTTCTTATTCTACACTAAAATCTTGCGAAAACTTTTGTGTTGTGCTGATGATACTCTATATTCCCCAAATCCGCCCGACGGAATAGAGGACGGCGAAGATGAGAATGGCAGCGGCGGTCTTGCCGAGCACCTGATTGAGTTCGCGCCCTTCGTGGATGCGGCACATGCGCCTCCAGTTGATGAAGTGGATGGGCAGGAACAATAGGGGAAGAAAAGTCTGGGGGAGTACCAGCACTACGGCGATGATGCCAATGGCGAGATAGAGCCATTCCGTGGCGCGAGGGCCAATGAGGGTGACCAACGTGCGCTTGCCAACAGCACTGTCGGTGTCACGGTCGCGATAGTTGTTGACCAAGAGCAGGCAGTCGGTGACCAATCCCATGGCGAGGGCGGGCGCGAATAATTGAAAATTGAAAATTGAAAATTGGAAATTAGGCTCCGGCGATGTTGTCTTGGCTTGCAGGTAGTAAGTGGCTGTGACGGGCACGATGCCGAAGAAGAGGATGACCAAAAGGTCGCCCAGGGCGATGCGGGAGAACAAGAGGCTATAGAGGAAACACCCGCCCACGCAGGCCGCGCCGATGGCGACCATCCACCAGCCGCCCCAAAGGACGAGGGGTAGCCCGACGGCGCAGGAGAGGAGTGTGACCCATGCGATGCCCCATAGCATGGCACGGGGTGTGATCCATCCCTGGGCGCAGGCGCGTTCGGGGCCGAGACGATCTTCACGATCGGTGCCGTTGCGGAAGTCGAGATAGTCGTTTGCAAGGTTGGCATCCACCTGCATCAGGCAGGCAAACAATAAGCAGAGCAAAGCAGGTTGCCACAGTAGGTGCCCCATGTCGGCCCATGCCTTCGACAGGGCAACAAGAACGGGAGCCAGTGCCCCCGTCAGTGTTTTGGGTCTTGAAGCCAGGAACCAGGCTTTCCAGGAATTGGTGCCGATGGAACTTGCCATGTTAGTCGTCCCCGTCCTTGTCGGTCCCCATCACCTTGCTCTTCTTGTCGTTGAGCAGGTCGAAGCAAAGGTAGGTCTTTTTGGCCGAGAGCACCGTCCTGAACTTTTTCTCATAGTTGCGCTTCACGGTCAGTTCCTTCTCGGCTGCCATCCATTTTGCGTTCAGCAGGGATTGGGCCTGTTTGTCGGTGAGTGTGCCGTTGTTGATGCTGGACTTTAGTTTGTCCTTCATGTCATCGTATTGCTTGTTGGCCACCTTCTTGTCTGCCAGGTAACTGACGAGCAAGGGTTTCAACTTGCCTTGTGCCTCGCGGCCGATGCCCATGTTCTTGAGCACGTATGCCACGCGCATGTCAGTTTTCTTGCCGGCCCATGAGGGTGTGGAAGCCACGAAGGTCATGGCCAGTGCCAAGATGGCGATGATGATTGCATTCTTTCTTTTCATAGTCGTCAAGTCGTTACATTTGTCTTTTGTTTTGACAAAGTTACAGGAATTTGGTTTAATTCGCATGAAGAATCCAAAGTTTGAATATAAAATAAGTGCTGCCCGAATTTTTTTACATTTCCTGTTTCCTGTTTTCCATCTTTTTTGTATCTTTGCACCCCGTAATTGTGTAGATAAGAAATGGCAGGAAATAGTCAGGGCAATGGCCGAGGCCGCAAATCGGCTCAGAAGGTGGTAGAGGTACCCGCTACCGATGCGTATGGTAACAGGCAACCCCAGCAACTGGATTTCGAGCGTGCCGTATTGGGTGCCCTGCTGGTAGAGCAGGAGAGTTATGAGCAGGTGGCTGACTTGCTTGAGCCTGATTCGTTCTACGACCCTCGTCACAAGATTATCTACCAGGCCATTCGCGAATTGCAAATCAGCCAGCGCCCTGTGGACGTCATCACCGTGCCCCAGTATCTGGAGACGAAGGGCGAACTTGAGGAGGCAGGCGGCATTCTGTATATTGCCGAGTTGTCGCAAAATGTCATCACCTCTGCCCACATCGACTATCAGGCAAAGATTATCCATCAGAAGTACCAGGCACGTCGTCTAATCACATTCGCCAGCAAGGTTCTTTCGGGTGCATTCGACCCCACGAAGGATGTGGGAGATCTGATGGAAGAGACGGAGCAGTCGCTCTATGACATCTCGGAGCAGACGCAACGCACCACCGTCACACAGATAGACCCCGTACTGGAGGCCGCGATGAAGAAGTTGGAGGAGACGATGGGGCGTCCCGAGGGTCTGTCGGGCCTGTCCACGGGCTTTGAGAAACTCGACAAGTTTACCAACGGCTGGCAGAACTCCGACCTCGTCATCATCGCCGCCCGTCCGGCTATGGGTAAGACGGCGTTCATCCTGTCGATGCTCAAGCGTATGTCCGTGGACATGAGGATACCGGTGGCCATGTTCTCCCTGGAAATGTCGAAGGTGCAACTTGCCTATCGCCTGATATCAAACGTGTGTGAGATACCCGGCGAAACGCTCAAGAGCGGCCAGTTGTCGTTGCTCGAGCAGACCCAACTCGATGCGCGCATTGTGGAACTGTTTGGTGCGCCCATCTATCTCGACGACACCTCCGCGCTTTCCATATTTGAACTTCGCACGAAGGCACGCCGTCTGGTGCGCGAGCACGGCATAAAGATGATACTCATCGACTATCTGCAATTGATGAACGCCTCGGGCATGAATTTTGGAAGCCGCCAGGAAGAGGTGTCGATGATTAGCCGTAACCTCAAGGGTCTGGCCAAGGACCTCAACATCCCCATCATAGCCCTTTCGCAATTGAACCGTGGATTGGAGAGCCGCGAGGGCAACGAAGGCAAGCGCCCCCAGTTGAGCGACCTGCGCGAATCGGGTGCCATCGAGCAGGATGCCGACATGGTGTGCTTCATCCATCGCCCCGAGTACTACAAGATAATGGAGGTGGACGGAGTGAACATGAAGGGCAAGGCCGAATTCATCATAGCCAAGCATCGTAATGGTGCGGTAGGCATCGTCAATATGAGGTTCCACCACCAGTTTGCCCGATTCGAGGACTACGACGACAACTCGGGACCCTCCATGCCCGGGAGCCAGTACGGCACCACAAAGTCCTCGAAGTTGACGAAGGAGGAACAGGAAAAACTGGGCTCCATGACGCTCGACGTGCCCACTACCAGCGTCGAGGATGCCGTGTTCGGAGCCTCCGATCCCGTTACTCCCGATTTCTGATTCATGGCGAAGTATGAAATAAACGAACTTGTAAACTATCAGAGATATGAACATTTCTTATAAATGGCTCCACGACTATGTCGATTTCGACCTCAGCGCCCAAGAGGTGGCAGCAGCCCTCACAAGCATGGGTCTGGAGGTGGATAGCGTGGAGGAAGTGCAGAGCATCCGTGGCGGTCTCGAAGGCATCGTCATAGGCGAGGTGCTCACCTGCGAGCCCCATCCCAACAGCGACCACATGCACGTCTGCACGGTCAACCTTGGTCAGGGCGAACCCGAACAAATCGTATGCGGCGCGCCCAATGTGGCGGCTGGCCAGAAGGTGGTGGTAGCCACCCTCGGCACCAAACTCTACGAGGGCGACCAGTGCTTCACCATAAAACGGAGCAAGTTGCGTGGCATCGAGTCCAACGGCATGATTTGTGCCGAAGACGAGATAGGCATAGGCACCAGCCACGACGGCATTATTGTATTGCCCCAGGAGGCCCTGCCCGGCACCCCTGCCGCCCAATACTACCACCTGGAGAGTGACTTCCTCATCGAGGTGGACATCACGCCCAACCGTGCCGACGCGTGCAGCCACTATGGCGTGGCTCGCGACCTCTACGCCTGGCTTGTGCAGAACGGCTACAAGACCTCGCTCCATCGTCCCTCGGCGGACGGCTTCAAGGTGGACAACCACGAACTGCCCATCCAGGTGCGCGTGGAGCACGAAGAGGCTTGCCCCCGCTATGCCGCCGTGTCGCTCCGCAATTGCGAGGTGAAGGAGAGCCCCGACTGGCTCAAGACACGCCTCTCCACCATCGGCCTGCGCCCCATCAACAACATCGTGGACATCACCAACTACATCATGATGGCATACGGCCAGCCCCTCCATTGCTTTGATGCAGACATGGTTAAGGGGCAACAAATCGTGGTGAAGACCATGCCAGAGGGCACCCCCTTCGTCACCCTCGACGGCGAGGAGCACAAACTCTCCGACCGAGACCTGGCCATCTGCAACAGCGAAGAGCCCATGTGCATCGCGGGCGTATTTGGCGGAAAGGGAAGCGGCACATACGAAACCACGCGTAACGTCGTGCTCGAGAGTGCCTACTTCAACCCCACATGGATTCGCAAGTCGGCACGCCGCCACGGCCTCTCCACCGATGCCTCCTTCCGCTTTGAGCGCGGTATCGACCCCCACGGCACCATCTATGCCCTGAAGCAGGCAGCCCTTATGGCGAAGGAACTGGCAGGCGCAGAGGTGAGCATGGACATCGTGGATGTGAAATGTCAGGACGCAAAGGTATTTGACGATGCCATAGTGGACCTCAGGTACGACTACGTGGACGACCTCATCGGCAAGCACATACCCGAAGCCACGGTAAGGAGCATCGTGGAAAGCCTGGAAATGAAAGTGCTGGACGAAACGAAGGAGGGATTGCGCTTGCAGATTCCCGCCTATCGCGTGGATGTACAGCGCCCTTGCGATGTGGTGGAAGACATCCTCCGCATCTATGGCTACAACAATGTAGAGATGCCCACCTCGGTAAACAGTTGTATGGCCGTGAAGGGCGAGGTGGATAAGAGCCACAAACTACAAAACCTTGTGGGAGAGCAACTTGTCGGGGCGGGGTTCCGCGAGATACTCAACAACTCCCTCCAGCGTGGCGCCTACTACGAAGGCATGGAAAGCCTGAAGGCAGAAAACTGCGTGCGCCTGATGAACCCCCTCAGCCAGGACCTCAACGTCCTGCGCCAGACCCTCCTTTTCGGCGGACTGGAAAGCATCGCGCGCAACATCTCACATCGCCGTGCCCACCTCCGCTTCTTCGAGTTCGGCAATTGCTACCGCTTCCGTGCGGAACGTCGTTGCCCCGACATCATCCCGGGCGTAAGCAGCAGCCGCGACCCGGAGGTCATCAAACACGTGCTCGATGCCTATAGCGAAGAGTGCCACATGGGGCTCTGGCTCACCGGCAAGCGCGTAGCGGGCAGTTGGGCACATGCCGACGAAGACAGCAGCGTGCATGAACTCAAGGCTCACGTCGTGAACATCCTTTCGCGCCTGGGCGTGCCCTTCGGAGCATTGATATTTGCCAAGGGGCAGAGCGACCTCTTCGACAAGAGTCTCGAAATACAGAACCGTGGCGGCAAGGTGCTCGCACAATTCGGCATAGTCGCCCTGAAGATACTGAAGCAGTTCGACATCGAGCAGCCCGTCTTCTATGCCGACCTCGATTGGCAGCAACTCATGAAACTCATCCGCCGCCAGCAAGTCCTGGCCACCGACCTGCCCAAATACCCGGCCGTCAGCCGCGACCTCGCCCTGCTTCTGGACAAGGGCGTGGAGTTCGGCGAAATAGAGCGCATCGCCTACCAGACGGAGAAGAAACTGCTGCGCGAGGTGCGCCTGTTCGATGTCTATGAAGGCAACCGCCTGCCCGAGGGCAAGAAGTCATACGCCGTCAACTTCATCCTCCAGGACGAGACCAAGACCATGGGCGACAAGCAGATAGACGCCATCATGCAGAAACTCATCCAGAACCTCACCAGCCAGCTCCATGCAGAACTGCGATGAATTAATCCCGAAATATCGAGACCCCGAAATATCAAGACCCCGAAATATCGAAATGTCGAAATAACGAAAAAAATCTTTAACAATGGGAAGAGCATTTGAATACCGCAAGGCTACCAAACTGAAACGTTGGGGCCACATGGCCAAGACCTTCACCCGTCTGGGCAAGCAAATCGCCATCGCCGTCAAGGCAGGAGGCCCCGAACCCGAGAACAACCCCTCGTTGCGCTCCGTCATTGCTGTCTGCAAGCGTGAGAACATGCCGAAGGACAACATCGAGCGCGCCATCAAGAACGCCATGGGCAAGGACCAGAGCGACTACAAGAGCGTCACCTACGAAGGCTACGGCCCCCACGGCGTGGCCATATTCGTCGACACGCTGACCGACAACACCACCCGCACCGTGGCCGACGTGCGCTCCGTCTTCAACAAGTTCTCCGGAAACATGGGCACCACGGGTTCCCTCTCCTTCCTCTTCGACCACAAGTGCGTGTTCACCTTCAAGAAACGGGACGACATGGACATGGACGACTTCATCCTGGAGATGATAGACTACGGAGTGGACGAGGACTTCGACGAGGAATACGACGAGGACAAGGACGAAACCACCATCACCATCTACGGTGAGCCCACCTCCTACAACGAGATTCAGAAGAAACTCGAGGCCGACGGCTACGAGGAGGTCGGTGGCGAGTTCACCTACATCCCCAACGACCTCAAGGACGTCACCCCCGAGCAGCGCGAGACCATCAACAAGATGGTGGAACGCCTCGAAGAATTCGACGACGTGCAGACCGTCTATACCAACATGAAGCCCGAGGAGTAACGCTAAATAACTTTCAATTTTCAACTTTCAACTTTCAATGTTGTACCAGACACAGGGCACGTGTTCAAAATTCATTGACGTGGAACTGGACGGGCAGGGGCGCATCTCGCACTGCTTCTTCCACGGCGGCTGCCCGGGAAACACACAGGGCATCTCCCGACTCGTCGTGGGCAGAAAACCCGATGAGGTCATCCCCCTTCTCGACGGCATACAGTGCGGAAACAAACCTACCAGTTGCCCCGACCAACTCTGCCAAGCCCTCCGCCAACTCCAAACTCGTTAGTCTTAGGGCTAAAGGGATTAGGGATTAGAGATGGTGACCCCTCCTAATCTCGCCTGTAGGGGAGGAATAAGCCTCCTTGTAGGTGACCCCTCCTGTCCTCCGTCGCAATCATAGATTGCTCCCCTCATCAGGCACTGATTGCCAAAGGGCAATCATCTAAAGGCCTTCTTCGCCTCCCCTGTAGGGGAGGAATAAGCCTCCTTGTAGGTGACCCCTCCTAACCTCCCCTGTAGGGGAGGAATAGCAGGGGGAATATTCCCCTCCTACAGGAGGGGTTAGGGGAGGTCACTTCAATTATCAATTGTCAATTATCAATTATCAATTTATCAGGGGGGAGGTCTCCATTGTCAATTGTCAATTATCCATTGTCAATTATCCCCTCACTCCGTTACGCTGCTGCCACCACCTTGGCCGCCACCGCCTTGGTTGTCGCTGCTGCTGGTGCTCTCTGCCTGGGGCAGGGTGGCCTTGGCGGCCTTCTTGGCTGCGGCCTGCTCCTCGCGGGTCATTGCGTACTCAAAATCGAGGGTGCTGACGGCGAACTGTGCCTGTGCCTCCTTGTCGATGGTGGCGCGCACGTTCACCCGCTTGATGTTCGACTGGGGGTTGAACTCGTCGATGTTGTCGGCCAGGTCGCTCTGGGCGGTCAGGTGGAACTTGGAGAGGCCTTCGAGGTCCACCGAGTAGCCTGCGCGCAGGAGTTCCACGGTGCAGGCGACCATGTCGGTGAGCACGCCATAGAGGGTGCCTTCGGAATAGACCGTGTTGTGGTCGCTCATGTGGCGTGCGAGCATCTTCAGGCCGATGGTTTCACGACTTTGCAGGATGGCTGCAATCTTCTTCTCGCTTTCAGCATCTCCGGGGTTCACCGGTCGGAGGCTGAGACTGTAGGGAATGCTCCCAATGACTTTGTTTGCCATAGTTTTGTTTGGTTTTAATTGTAAGACAATATGTATTTCATCGGCTTGTGATATACTATTTCGTGGGCCCCCGATATACTATTTCACCCACCTCTGAGATACAATACAAAGGTACGAAAAAAGCGGGACATTCGCAAGCATTTAAGCACCTTTTTTGCCCCACAAAACCAAGTTTTTTCGGGAGAAATAATTTTTATTTTTTAATTTTTAATTTTTAATTTTGCGACGTAAAAGTCGCTAAAGTCCTTGCAATCGGGCGGCAGCTGGTGGTGCACGAGGTTGGGCAGCAACTCCCGGAGCTGGAGGAAGAGTCGTTCGCCAGGCAGGTCTCGGTCGGGGTACATGTGGACAGACCCCTCCCAGCCTCCCCCCGTAGGGAAAGACCCCTCCCAGCCTCCCCCCGTAGGGGAGGAGATTAGTGTCAAGAGCAGGTCTTTGTCTTTGCGGGTGAGCAGGGTGGCGGAGGGGATGGCGATGGCCTTGTGGCCTGCGGAGAGCATCGCCCAGCAGTCGGAGGCACCCTCGGTGATGTAGAGTTCGTCGCCCGGGCGCAGGAGGTTGAGCACGGGCAGATTGTAGATGCCGCACTCTGAACCTTGGGGGAAGCGGAAGCGGGGCAGGGCCCCCTTCACCAGGTTGCGGTTCTGCACGCCCACCAACCGTCCCTCTCGGTCGTAGTAGGGAATCTGCAGCCAAGGCACACCCCTGCGGTCGCGCCACGAGGTCAGTCGGCACCAGCGCACCATCCGTTCGTCCAGCCTCCGCTCTTCGAAGAGGAATCGCCGTGCCTCCTCATTCAGGAAGGGATGCAGGAAGAAGCGCTCATACCGAGCCGCATCCCATCCTCGCCCTGTAGGGAAAGCCCCCTCCCGTCCTTCCCCCGTTGGGGAGGAGAAAGCCCCCCTCCCTACTGGGGAGGGGTTGGGGGTGAGGCTTAGCCACTCGCACGCTTCCCGGAAGCCTTTGCCGAGACGGTTCATCACTATGTCTATCACGCCCCCGTGTGCCCCGCAGGCGAAGCATCGGTAGGTGTTCCGTCGCTGGGAGAAACTGAGCGAGGCGTGGTGGTCGTCGTGGAAGGGGCACAGTGCCTTGTGCCTCGCGACGCTGATTCCCAGTCGCTCTGCGACCCCCTCAATGGGGAGGTCGCGGAGCTTCTGAAGTTCATATCTTTCCATTCTCAACTCCTTTCTGGTATTTCTCCGTCTTAGTGTACATACCCGTCTGTTCGTCGTAGGTGATGAACTGGCGGAACACCCACTGGTACAGTTGGTTCTTCGTGCCCTCGTGCGACTTTCCGAGGTTTGTGCGCAGAGCTGCCAGCTGTGCCTCGCTGAAGGTGTCGGGCAGTGTGTCGAGCATATTCTTGGGGCCGTGTCGCCGGGCTTCGCCCAGGGTGTTGCCATCAAGGCAGAGCATGTCGGCAAAAATCTGCATTTTGCTCCAAATGTCGTGATACACGAGCCATTCCACCACGTCGCCCATCGCCTTCGTCCACGTCTGCTCGTTCATGACCCATAGGACGCACCCCGCCTTCCAGGCGCTGACCAGCGCGCGTTTTGAGATGTCCCAGAGCATGTCGTCGTCCGCCATGTCGGCCATCGAGGCCATGTCCCCTGCCAGCCGGTCGGCCAGCTTGTTCAGGGGGGGGATGATGTACCGTCCTCGGCAAGCCTCCAACCGCACCAGATACTCGTCGAGCCGCTGGTAGAACGCCTCGTCGTACGTGCCCTGCCTGGGTATGCGTCCGTCGCGCGTGGTGCGCGGCTTGTAGGAGAAGACCATGCGCCCGAAGGTGCCGTTGAAGAGTTCGCCCTTGTAGAACTGGCGCGTGGCGTAGGGCGTGCTGCTGAGGGTCAGGTTCGCCCTCAATATTGGGTTGCCCGTGAAGCCGTCCGCTGTGGCTCGCAGGGCTCCTGCACGTTGCCGATCATAGATGTTGCGCAACATCTGTGTCACCTGGCGGTGTCCGCCGCACAGGCGGTTGGCCATTTCGACCTCGGGCATGTTCAGGTACTGGGTTCGGCCGCCCTGCTGCTCCAGTGCCACGGCGTTCTGGATGAAGGCCGGATTGGTCATGTCCGAAGGCGGAAACCAGAATGTCACCTCGGGTCGCAGGGGTTTCTTCTCGTTGGCCGACTTCGACTTCACCTGCCGCTGCCACTCCACCAGTTTACTCATCTCCCCCTCATCGTGTAGGCGGAAGTCGCGGCAAATGGCTTCCACGAGGTTCGTCAATTGTCCCTTGTTGCAGCCGCTGTCGGCCACCAGGTTGGCCATCTGGCCGCACGGTTCTTTCCATGTGCGGTCGGGATACATAAATTCAGAACCGCTCACGTGTGCGCCAAGTACAGGGAAAAGCATCGGTACGAGCGGTTCGTGCATGTCCGGGGATACCTGCATGAGCAGGAGTTTGACACATTCCGTGCCCTTGCCCGGCTTGGGCATCTTAGGCGGAAAAGGTTTAGTAACGTCGAATTTCATTGATTTAATGCGTTTTAGATTAATAATTATTGAACTTTAGTCTTACGCTTACAGAACTTACAGTTGGTGTCTCAGGGGTCTCTATCCTTCCATTATGTTGTATAACTAATTATATGTTAATTATTTATACAGCCTTTAGGAGGGGTGTATGTACCTCTTTTTTCAATTGTCATATTTGTCATCTGTAAGCGATGCAAAGTTCGGAACTTTTCGACGGGCAGCATAAAAAATCTTCACATAAGCCAATGCCGCGGAAATAAAAAGAAATAAAAAGAAGTAAATAGAAGTTTTTGAAGAAGTTTGCGGAAGTTTTTTAGGCAAAAAAAGGGGAACCGACATTGTGTCAGTTCCCTTCACGCATCTATATTTTCAGGTAGTCCTAATTCACTTGGCTGTTCCAAGTTCTATCCGTCCTGTCATACAACCCTGCATTATGCAACACCTTCCACAAAGGGCGCTTCTTCGACCTATCAGATATCTTCCTTTCCTTCACCCAATCATTTACCAATGCCGTTATCTGCACAGGCTGCATACCTCGTATGGCGGCGAGGAACTCTCTTGCATCCTTTTCATTTCCATAGAAACAGGGGGCAAGTTTCTCCACGATGTCGATGTGTTCCTCATGGAGTTGATTAGCGGTTGGCCCTGCCTGCTGCAAGTCGTCGAGTGACATAATCTCATTCATTAATTCGTCAGGTAATTTAGCGATATGCCCTATAGCCAAAAGTATGTTTTTCGCGGTCGTGCGTTGTTCCTCGCTCTTATTCTTCATCACCTCCATAAAGTCGCGAACCACCGTTTCTGCCGTTTTCGCTGATGGGAGTTCTGCAATTATCTTTAATAAAGGTCCCTTCAAAAGGGAGTTTGTATTTCTTAACTCTATATTTTCTTTGTGCTGTACCTCGTATTTAGCCTTTAATTTTTGATATTCGTTATTCATTTCATCAGCCATTGCTCTTATTTGCTTCACATTGTCGTGTTCCTCCTTTAGTTTAGCACAAACGATTTCGAATGCTGTTTTCAGTGGCAATATTTCTAATAGCGTCTCTGGCTTGTCAAATGGAATTTCTGTCATTTTCATAGTCTTGCCTCTCCATATATAGATTATCGCCCACAAATATAGTGAAAGTTTTGCACGTACACTAAATAAATTAGCAGATTTGTTGTTTCTTGTTTTTTGCCAACGGTGGGGAGTCCTATTTGTCCTATTTGTAGTCGGAACGAAAAATCCCGACCTATACGCCAAAATCCCACAACCTTTTGGATTGTGGGATTTGATTGTTATTCGGCTCTGCACTCGCTTACTTGAGCAGCTTGACTTTCGTCGAGCAGTCTCCCGCTCGGCATAGCTCAAGTGGAACTTGGCTCTGCACTCGCTTACTTGAGCAGCTTTTTCCAGATGAGGAGAAGGAGGATGGCACCTACGGCTGCGGTGATGATTTCGCCGATAAGGCCGCCCGTCGTGCTGATGCCCAAGAGGCCGAAGAGCCAGCCGCCGAAGAGGCCGCCGAGGAGGCCAAGGAAGAGGTCGACAAGGATGCCCTTGCCCGAGCCGTCAGTCAACTTGGAGGCTATGAAGCCTGCCACAATACCCACGATGAGTGAAAGAATGAGTCCCATGTCTTGTAAGAATTAAAAGTTAAAAATTAAAAATTAATAATTAAAAATTAAAAGTTTGTTCGATGCAAATTTACGAAATAATTCTTAATTCTCCGCTCTTAATCCTTAATTATTTTTAGTGCCCCTCTTAACCTCCCCTGAATGACCCCTCCTGACCTCCTCCATCGGTGACCCCTCCTGACCTCCCCTGTAGGGGAGGAATACCCCCCGACCTGCCTACTATTCCTCCCCTGTCAACTTTCGTTCGGTGCCCCTCTTAACCTCCTCCTGAATGACCCCTCCTAACCTCCCCTGTAGGGGAGGAATAGCAGGCAGAGAATATTCCCCTCCTAACCTCCCCTGTAGGGGAGGAATAGCAGGCAGAGAATATTCCCCTCCTACAGGAGGGGTTAGGGGAGGTCACA
>FLNZ01000014.1_pt1 | contig 33823 bp, 30 predicted proteins | sample 1140391 | NCBI WGS metagenome assembly FLNZ01 (sample SAMEA3878171, study PRJEB12797) | bioreactor metagenome | biome: Moose rumen | place: Sweden | collected 2011-10 | reverse complement strand
TTGCCGGTAAAGCCGGATATGGCGCTTGATTTCGGACAGTTCCAGGCCCGTCAATCTGGAGATTGACGGAGAGTCGTAACCATCCTTGTGGAGTTCATAGGCCTTGGCCCATTCTTCTTTTGTGTGTTTCTGGTACATGAAAACCCCGAAAGTTGTGTCCAACTTTCGGGGTTCACATCAAAACCCGAGGGCTTTTTTGTAAATAAACTAATTTTATACGGACCAAAATACCATAAAGCGTGAGTTTGGTCTGTAAGCCCCGCGATAAACTTCTCGTTTCCCTCAACAAACTTCTCGCCACTTGCGACAAACTTCTCGCCCCCCCCCCGCATCCATCATCAATTATCAATCAACAACTCGTTCATCCACGCGTCGCGCTTCTTGCGCAGCTTCTCGAGCGACTTGTCGTCGGCTTCGCTTGCGTCGCGGGCAGCGATCAGGTCGCGGTACCCCTCGATAAGCGACTTCGCCTTCTTGCAGTGCGGGACCAGCTTTTCCAGTTCAGAGAGAATCGCTTCGTCGGAATACAGCCGCGATACGCCCTCGAGGCTGCACTTCACGAACTTCTCCATGTCGCCATCGGCGCGCGCCTTTTCCGCCTCGGCAAATTCCAACGGGCGGATGGCGTCAACCCAAGCGGATTCCGCAGCGTAAATCTCGTTGTCTTCGGCGATGGCGTTCTTGCCCCAGGCGTTTTTCATGTGCCTCTCGATAAACTTGAGGTAGGTTGCCGTATCGACATTGAACCCGCGGGCCTTCGCGAATTCGGCGAGGTTCTCGAGGTTTGTGCGTGTGGGGGTGTTGAGCAGGCATTCCTTGAGGACCGCCATCTGGTCGTGGTCGCTCAGGTTCCGGAAAGATTCCGCCTTGATGGAGTTTGCCTTGAGCCTCAGGTACACGACCCGGAGCAGGAGAATCATGATGATGATGACAAAAAGTAGCGACCAGTTCATGCCCGCAAATATAGAACAGTACCCTGCAAATTTGGAAAAATGGGGCGTTTGGACCTGGGGAGGAGGTCTAAACGCTATGTTTTAGGTCACAAAAATGCGAAAAATGCCCATATTTATGATATTTTTCAATTCCAGACGGGAATAAAAGCACAATTTTGGTTTATATTTAGGTATGTATTGTTTACCTATTGTGCAATAGGTGGAGATTGGATATTATGAAAAGAAAATTGGTAGCAGGATTGGCACTCTCCGCGGTGTCTTTTGGTTTGGTTAGCTTTACGCCGGTTCATGCCGACGTGGCTGGTGCCGCGAACCTCGACATTGTGGTGCGTGACTTCCCGGTGACGCATCCGGACTTCGAGAACTTTTCCGAAGAATACATTAGCACGGGTGATGGTAACTTCTGTGGTGGCCTCTGCGGAAACCTTATTCTGAATAAGGGATATATGGGGTACGATGCTACCTGGTATAGTTACGGCCCCTACCATCAGACCTGTGGTAACGGTCGTTCCAAGGCCGGTGCCGTGATTGGCCAGGATGGTTTGCCGAAGACAATGAATCTCTTCCTGCCTTCCTATTTGCAGGCTGTTTCCACGGCGGACACGCTTAAGTACGGTGAATGTTCCGACAAGAAGGCTGGCCGTACTCAGCGCGGTTATGATAAGTACATTGACGGCAAGGTCAGCGGAACCAAGTGTAACGGTACCAACTGGGCCAACCCCGTGTATTACACTCCGGGCATGGTGCAGTCCTATTTGCAGTTCTCTGCCGGTTCCTCTGGTGAAATCGACATGCTTGACGGCGTGAGGATTCTCAAGGCTAGTGATGCGTGCGACAATGCGTTCTTCGACCAGTGGTATTCTGACAATAACGAATTTGCCAAGCGTTCCAATACGGTTCTAGTTCTTCCGCCGGCAAGTGCTGCCGGTTCTTCGAAGAAGATCTACTCCATGGACTACAACTACAGTAACGGTGGTTACTTCCCGCTCGACATTGTCGATACGGTTTCCCAGAACCGTCTTGACATGGCTACGAAGGCGAACGGCGGATGCACGACCGATCAGTGTGACCAGTGGGGCCCGCAGACCCTTTCCATCTTCTGCCCCCCGTATGACTATCAGTATGCGTCTTCCCAGGCAGACATGATGGGCTCCAAGACCGCAGCCCTCTGTGCAAGCTGGCTCATGAATGGTGGCCCCCGTAATCCGAATGCCGCAGCTGTTGCTGCTTCTGGAGACGCGACTCTCGGTCCTCGTCATCTCCGTAACTACGGCTTTACCATGATGGGTTATGCCAAGTTCAAGTACAATTCTGCGAACCAGATCAATGCTGCCACCGGTCTGCCGGATCCGGAAATCTTCGAATTCACGGGCGACGACGACATGTGGATCTTCGTGGATGGCGTGCTTGTTGTGGACCTCGGCGGTACTCACCTTGCCGCTCCGGGCCGCGTGGATATTTCTGTGCTTGCCGCTAACGGACATGGTTGTAAGCAGGATCCCTCTCTTGCTGCTGCTGGCTATGGCATGCCGCCTCTTGCAAACCAGACGGGTGCCGGTCAGAACTGTCAGTTGAATGAACTCGGCCAGTGGGCAGACAACACCTGGCACCACCTGCACTTCTTCTATGCAGACCGTCAGTCCGATGGTTCCAACATGTACATGAAGACTTCTCTTGCCGAACTTGCTCCGACCAAGTATGGCCAGCCGACGGTTACCGGTGCTGAAGTTACCATTACCGATGGTGTCGCATCGACGGGCCTTATCTTGAATACGGAACTTTCCGATGAGACGATTAATATGATGATTAACGGTGGCCTTACGGAAACCGTTCCGTCGGTCGTGGTCGTACGTTGCAAGAACTTTGATATTGCTACGTCGACTTGCTTGGCTTCCGATACGCTTGGCATGTATGTGACTAGTGTGGGCGCTCCTCTGGATAAGGGTGCTGATGGTATAGTCTATGATATCCAGGGCAAGCTCAAGGATAAGAATGGTAACGAAACCGCTCTTCAGGCGGGTGACCTGATTGCCTTCAACTACCCGAATAATGACCCGCTGAGCGAAGCCTACAACTACTGGACTGCGCAGATGGCCGTGGGAACAACAGCCATGTACGGTGGTCCGGTGTTTATCTCTTCCAAGGCGGGCAAGACGGTGGAAACCTATCCGCCGGAATGGGGCGCTGCAGCCTTGCTCGTGAACCCGACGACTGTTATCGAGATGAAGGATACTTCGCTCGTGCGTCCGGAATTTAACAACAAGGAACTCACGGATTTAGCTGGCGGTGATGATTTGCCGAAGAACGCTACTGCAGAATTGCTGATTACTCCGCTTCCGGCTGAATTTGTCGATGGTGGCGACCAGAATGGCTGGCTCGAACAGAACTGGACTGCTGTTACGGGTGCCCCGCAGGGTGCTGACGGCCATGTTGATGGTGGCGTCTCTATGACAGGTGCCGTCGTGATGACTAACAAGGGTGGTGATGTTCGTGGCCGTTGCTATGCCGATGCAAACGGTACGGAAAGCTGCTCCAGCGTCTCGTTCCGTACGTCTCAGCCGTTCCAGGTGAACGTGCGCGTGTTTGACCACCTGGGCCACTTCATTAGCCAGTATACCGAAGGCGTTACCGATCCGGCTGTATTCAGGCAGATGGTGACGGACCCGGCAGTGAATGCTCGGTTGAGCAGCAACGTTTGCTTCAACGATAAGGACCCTGAAATGAAGTCCGTGGAAACGAGCGGTGTTGGTGAAATGATGGTTACCATCAAGATTTATCCGGTTTCCCAGACTGGTCGTAAGATTGCTACGGGCCCGTATATCTACCAGGTGTCCATCATTAAGGAACACTACATCTACTGCGCCTACATGGGTAACGGTGTGACCCAGCACGTGAACGCTCCGTACCAGCGTACCTCCTTCACGACGACGCGCGGGTACCGCCGTACGACGAAGTAAGGCGACAAGCAAGCTTAAACAAGGACCCGGCTTTGCGCCGGGTTCTTTTTATGTTTGCGAGTGTTGTTTGTTTATAGATACTTGGCTGCGGGCGTGCCGTACACGCTCACACTATCACTTCGTTCCGGTGTTCGCTTAGTTCGGCACGCGCCGTCGCGCATTGCAGCTATGTGTTTCCGGCTAAAATAGGACTAAATCGTGGAATGCAGGTGCTTTAGTCCTATCTCGGGAGGGGTTCTGATGGCTGATGTAGGACTATTTCGTTGTAAAAAGGTGCTTTAGTCCTATCTCGCAATGCGTTAAAGGGACAAAAGCGCGTTTCGGACAAATGAACGACAGAGAAAATGAGGCTTTGATAGGACTAAATAGAAAAAATGCACGATTTAGTCCTATCCGCAGATTGATGCACTTGTTTTTCGTAGGACTAAACGCGCAAAAACATAGCGTTTAGTCCTATTTTCGGGCGGAATGGCGAATTAAACTTATAAGAGCAAATGCTTCTGCGTCGGTGATGCGCACTTGCAGTTTTGTTCCGGCGGGAATGTCGCCGGCGAGGGCTACCGGGCGGTAGGCCTCGTTCCGCGCGATGGAGGTGCCTGCGCGGTGCCCGGGTTTCTCTACCACCACGTCGCAGGTCTTGCCGACCCACAGGGCGTTGTTCTCGCGGGCGATTTTCTGGAACGCTTCCGCCAGGCGGGCGGAACGCTCGTGCTTGACGCTATCCGGAATGCGGAGGTCTGCATCTGCCTCCATTCGCGCGGCGGCCGTACCCGGCCGGGCGACAAAGCGGGTGATGTTGCATACCGTCGGGCGAGTTTCTTCGAGCAGTCGCAATGTTTCGCGAAAGTCGCTTTCCGTTTCGCCGGGATAGCCTACAATCAGGTCGGTACTGAGGGTGGCGAGCGGGAACCGTTTATTGAACTCGCTTGCGAGTCGCCGGAACTCGCTTGCAGTGTGCCTCCGGTTCATCGCCTTCAGGATTCTGTCGCTCCCGCTCTGTACGGGAACGTGCATGAACTTGTAGACGCGATTGTCCTGGAAGCATTCGAGCAGGGCACCTGCGTAACCGCATACGTGTCGCGGGTTTCCCATGCCGAGGCGTATCTTGTAATTGCCGGGAACATGCACGAGGATGCTCTGCGTGAGGGTGGCGAGATTCGTGCCGATATCGAACCCGTAGCAGGCGCAGTCCTGCCCGGTCAGCTGGATTTCGGTGCATCCGTCGGCCACAAGGCGCTTGACCTGCTCGACGATTCCCTCGGGGGCATAACTCCTGAGGCGCCCCTTCACGAGGTGCGTGCTGCAGAACGCGCAGGTGTCGAGGCAACCTTCCTCGATGTTTACGATACCCACGAACGGGGATTCGCGTAGAACGTTGGACTCTATCGCTGTGGCTTCGCCTTGTTCCAGAGAGGCGATTTCCTCTAAGCTTGTAAATACTACTTTATCTGTAACCTTGACCGCTTCTTTGCGGAAGTCCTTCGGGGCGCATCCCGTAATGAACAGCGGTGTGCCAGGGAACCTTTCGCTTGCGGTGCGGAGCAGTTTCAAAGCACCCGCGTTCCCCTTCACCGTGCAGACATTCAAGTATATGGCGTCGGGCGCATCTTGTGCCCTAGGCGCATCTAGAGTCCTGGGCGGACTTTGCGCCCCGAGGCTCGGCGCATCTTGTGTCCCGAGTACATCTTGTGAACCTGCCGCGCATCCTGCTGCATCCTGTAAATTGCGAACGCTTCCCGCAGCATCTTGCTCATCCGGCAGGCGGAACACGACCCGCGCGTTGAAGCGTGCGGCAAGCGCCCGCGCAATCCTTTCCCCGTCCCCGAAGTTCGCGGCACATCCCTGGCTCAGTACGGCAAATACCGGATTTTCGGCGCTCATTTCTCGAAACGCTCCAGCGTGATTCCCGGGTAGTAGTGCGTGAGTATGTTCGCGAAGTCCTGGCCTGCGGCGCTGCGGGCGCGCACGCCCATCTGGCACATTCCAACTCCGTGCCCGAACCCCTTGCCCTCGATTTTCCATTCCTGCTTGTGGTGCTTTACCCTGAAGAAAGAGGAGGGCAGAATCGTCCCGTTCTTCTTGAACAGCCAGCGTACCTTGTCGCCCGCGACCGTGAACTTTCCCTTGTCCGTAGTGACTTCGAGCGTGAGGATTCTTCCGCTTGCAAGCGTGTCCTTCACGCCAATCGCCTTCACGTGCTTGAACTCGGGCACCTTCGCGTTTGCTTCCTTGCCGTTCTTCTTGAAGAGCGCGGGGAGTTCCTTTTCGCTAAAGTTGCGTTCCCACTTGCTGTAACTCGATTCGTTGCACCACGGCGTTCCATCGGGCCGCAGGTCGGGCTTGCTCTTGAGGTAGGGGAGGTCGGGCCGGCCCCATGTGGCGAGCGTCTCGCTCATGCCCCCGCAGGTGGAATGGTAGTACGCGATGATGAACTCGCCATTGTATGTCATGACTATTCCGGCGGTGGCTTTCACGGCGCTGTCGGTAAGCGGGGTTGCGCTCGCGAGCCCCTTGTAAACCTGGTCCTTGGTGTCGGCGTACACGTCGAACCCCATGGATTCGCGGCTGCCGAAGTGCTTGTAGGCGTACGTGCGTGCGGCAATCGCCTGCGATTCGAGTGCGCTGAACCTGCTGCTGTCGAGCTTGCCGATTTCGTAGGGCACCACGCCGCGCAGGTATTCTTCCACGTCGACGGTATTCACTGCGGTCAAGAGCCCGCCCTTTGCCGTGAGGGTAAAATTGCCCGGGTAGCACGAGGAGGCAAGCTCCTTTTGCGAGGGGGCGAGCGCAATGCAGGCTCCGTCCGTATTGATTTGGTATTTGCTTTCGGGTTGCGGTTTCCCCGGCCCGGAGGCGATAACCTTGTTCCCCTCTGCGGTGAACTTGTATGTAGCGTCGTGCGATTTCCAGAGGAGTTCCTTCATTCCGGTGAATACGCCCACCTGCAGGGGGCGGTTCAGGTTCGCGGGAATCTTCTTCGCGACGATGCCTGCGGGTAAATTTGCGCCCGCACTGTGCGCGTCAGAAACGTTTGTTGCTTCGATGGGCGCGAAGTTTACGGGACCGTCGTAATCCGATTGCTCCGGCGCATCTTTAGTCGCATCCTTGTGCATATTTTTTGCCGGCGCATCTTTAGGTGCATCTTTAGTCGCATCTTTAGCATCTCCTGCAGGAGCAGGTTTTGCGGCCGGTTCGGCAATCGGCTTGAATGCTTTCGCCGGTTCCGGAGTGATTTGTGTGTCTTTAGCCGGAGCGTTCTTTGGTTCGGGCAGTTCCGGCAGGTCAAAATCGCCGGCGAAAACTATCGCCGGGAATGCGAGCAGGCAAAGCCAGAAAATTTTAAGACGTGCGCTGGACATTGTTTAAAACACAACTGTAACACTCACTTCTAGATCCTTCGACTCCGCGACTTTGTTGCAGAGCCTGCCCTGAGTTTGTCGAAGGGCTCAGGATGACATTTTCGCCTGCGGCGAAAATGTCACTTCTTCTTCTTCAGCTTCGCCTGGGTTTCTTTCGCCATCTTGCGGAGCTTGGACTGGTTCATCGTGCGGTCGGCGGTAGAAATCTTGTCCACGAACAGGTCACCGTTCAGGTGGTCCGTCTCGTGCTGGATGCAGCGGGCAAAGAGCCCTTCGCAGTCATGGATTTCCTGCGGCTCGCCGTTGATGTCGAAGAACCGCACGCACACCTTGTCGGGGCGTGTCACGTTGCAGAAGATATCCGGCAGCGAGAGGCAGCCTTCCTCGTGGCAGGCGGGTTTCGCGTCTTCTTCAGGTTCCCATTCCGGGTTGAACATGATGTAGGGGCGCGGTTCCTCTTCGTCGGGAATCGCCGTGTCGATGACGACCAGGCGGATGTTCTTGCCAATCTGCGGAGCGGCAAGCCCGCAACCCGGGGCGTCGTACATGGTCTCGAGCATGTCCTGCGCGAGCTGGCGGAGTTCCGGCGTAATCTCGGTAATCGGTTCGCTCTTCTTGCGGAGCACCGGGTCGCCGTAAGTCTTGATAGGGAGAAGAGCCATTACTTCTTTTCGTCCTTCTTTTCTTCGGCCTTCACTTCGGCGTTAATCACGCGGAGGATAGCCTGCTTGTCAAAGTCGATAAAAGTGGTGGAACCCGTGCGGACGGTGACGGTCGTGCCGGTTTCGTCGATGTTGGTGACGGTGCCGAGGATGCCGGCGGTGGTCATGACCCTGTCGCCCTTCTTGAGCGCCTTGCGCATTTCGTCCATCTTCTTCCTTTCCTTGCTCTGCGGGCGGATGAAGAACAGCCACATCACGCCGAAGATGAGCACCATCATTATGATGGGGCTGCCAAGGAGGCCGGGCTGCTGTTCAGCCTGTTCTGCGGCTTCCTGGGCGAATGCGGCGATAGAGGAGAGGGTCACGATGAGTGCGGAAAGTTTCATGTTTTGCCTTGTTTTAAGGTGATGGTTTATTACAGATGTAAATATAGAAAATGTGCCAGAAGGCGCGCAGCGCCTCTACACCAGCTTCTTATCCAGCAACGGGAAAATGCGGTTGAGTTCGAGCAGGTCGAGGATATGCTCGAAGTCGCCGGAGATGCTCTCGATGGTCTCGAGCGTGGTGGCCTCGCTATAGGCGGGCTCGGTCGAGAGCACGCCGCTTTGCAGTAGCGGTGCGAGCGTGCGCATGGTAAGGCTCCCGAACATGGTCTTCTTCGCCTGCGCGATAAACAGGGACGCGCTGACGGTCGTGCGTGCACTCCGGATGGGTATGCCGTTTTCGCGCACCGCCTTCACGAACGTGGTAAGCACGAATTGGTCGGTAATGGGGAGTATCTCGGGCGATACCTGCTTGTTGATGGCGCGGAACCGGAGTGCCTCGTAGAGCATGGGTACAATCTGCAGGTTCGAGACGCGCACGGTGTCGCCCTCGATGCGGAGCAGTTCGAGCCCTTCGAGAATCTGCAAAAGCTTTTCGGTATCGGAGTAGTCCACGTTGTCAAGAACGAGCATCTTCTGCTGCAGAGCCGCAAGCGTTATGTTGTCTGAACCCGATGTCTCGAGGTGGTTCTTGAACAGGAACAGGAGCGAGGGGAGCGCCTGCACAATCCGCATCTTCTTGCTGGTTTCTTCGGCGAGGTGGCAATGGCTTGCGAGGAACGTGAGCGTGGAGCGGAACCAGCCCGGCTTGTGCTCGAGTTCGCGCATCAGGTCTTTCTGCTCGATGAACAGCACCTCGCTGTTTTCGACGGCGCGGACGGTGAATTCCCTCGGGCTACTTTCGAGAATGCTGAATTCCCCGATGAGGGAACCGGGCCCGAAGTTCTGGAAGCGGCTCCTGCGGAACTGCTTGGAGGTGCCCACTAGCATGCCCGACTTCACGATGACGAGGCTAGAGGCCTTGTCGCCTTCCAGGAACAGGTATTCGCCTTCTCTCACGAGCATCAGACGGCCCCCCGGAGGTTGGAATCGTAACGGATGGCGGTGAGGTAGTATTCCACCTTCGCCTGGTCTATATGGTACTTGCTCTCTTCGCCTGTGGCAAAGCACCCGAGGTCCTCGAGCGTTATCCACTGCGATACGTCGATGGCAAGTCCCTTGCGGTTGAGGTAGGCAATCCATTCCGGCGCTTCCATCTGCACGTGTTCGTCGAGCGTGGTGAGGTGCACCAGGATGCGTTTTTGTGCGAGGTTCAGCCGGAGCGGCGCCCAGAGTGCGCCATCGTCCTGTGCCTGCAGGTAGTCGGAATAAATCTGCATGAGCGTGGCGTTGTGGACCTGCACGTAGAGGTCTTCGCCATCTTTCGCGAGGCCGATGAAACTGCGGCGGAGCAGCGCCTTGATATCGCTCTTGACCGTTGCCGCCGGAATGCGCGTGAGCCAGTTGAACTCGCGGATGAATTCCTCCAGCGGGTACTTGATGTTCGAATCCAGGTGGGCGCAGTATTCGGCGAGGCTCTTGAGCGTGTTCTCGACGGGCGTGCGCTTGGAATCGTGCTTGAACTCGCGGGTGCGGACGGAGAGGTTCTTGAGGATGGCGAGCAGCCAGACGGGGATGTTCTTGAGTTCGGACTCGAGGCATTCTTCCGAGAGAACGGTGATGACGGAATCCTCGGAGGCCTCGATGGTGTAGCGGAGCGGTTCGCGTTCGAAAAGCGCTGCGACGCCCACGATATCGCCCGGGTGCATCTTGAACTTGATGTCGCGGTTGCCCCCCGACTTGTCGACGGCAATGAGCTCGCCCTCGTCCAGGATTATGAGTTCCCGCGTGTCCGATTCGGGAGAATAAACAACAAAACCCGCCTTCACGCGGGAGCGCGTGGGCGGGATAACTTGTTGCCGGGAATTCCCGTACATCGGGAAACTACCCCAGAAGCCTGATTAGGCTTCGCGTTCTTCGATACGGGCAGCCTTGCCGCGGAGGTTGCGCATGTAGTAGATGCGAGACTGGCGGACCTTACCGGCGCGGTCGAGAACGATGGAATCGATGCGGGGGCTGTTGATCGGGAAAATACGTTCAACGGCCACGGAGCCGGACATCTTGCGGACCGTGAGGGTCTTGGAAATGCCGGAGTTCTTCTGCTGGATGACAACACCCTTGAACGGCTGGATACGTTCCTTGGTGCCTTCAATGACCTTGACGTTGACAGTGACGGTATCGCCGGCACGGAAGGCAGGCACGTCGGACTTAACGTTTTCGCTGTGGATTGCTTCGATGTTCAGGGACATAATTGTGTACCTCTTTTTATTTGTCGCCAAATTTAGTATTTAATTTCAGTTTTTCAAAGATGTCGGGGCGTCTTTCTTGCGTTCTTTTTAAAGATTCTTGCCTCCGCCACTCAGAAATGTTCTTGTGATGGCCCGAAAGCAGCACTTCGGGCACCTTTTTTCCCTCAAATTCCTCCGGGCGGGTGTAGACCGGCCACCCCAGTACGCCCTGCGCGAAGGAGTCGGTATCGCCGCTCTCGCGGTTCCCAAGGGCGCCGTCGATGAGCCTCACGACCGCGTCGGTTACCAACATTGCGGGCAGTTCGCCGCCGCTGACCACGAAATCGCCTATGGAAATCTCCATGTCGACCTCGGTCTGGCGGATGCGGTCGTCGATGCCCTTGTAGTGCCCGCACACGAGAACCAGGTGGGATTCGTGCGAGAGTTCCTCCGCAATCTTGTGCGTAAAGGGCACGCCGTCTGCCGTGAGGTAGATGACCTTCCCGCCGTCCTGCTTGACGCCGGTACTGCGGATGGCGGCGGCGAGCGGTTCGGGCCGGAGTACCATGCCCGGTTCGCCCCCGTAGGGCACGTCGTCCACCTGGCCGTAGTCGTTTATCGCGAAGTCGCGCAGGTAGACCGTGTTGAATTCCAGCAGGCCCTTCGCCTGAGCGCGCCCCATGATGGATTGCTTCATCGGGGCGAACATCTCGGGGAATATGGTAATGCAGTCGATAACCATCATGCCTCCCCGCGGCTCTCGAAACCCGCTTCCGCGGAATGGTCCTCGGGGCAGAGAGCCTTCAGGTAGGCCGCGTCGCACACGATGAACTCTCCGTCCTCGTCAATTTCGAGCACGCAGTCGTCTATCCACGGGGCGAGGATGGACTTGCTGCTGAACTCGGACTTGAACGCGTCGTCGAACTTGATGTTGAAAGCGTTGACCGTCGGCAGTTCCTGGACCTCGAGCACTTCGCCAATGTCCTTGCCGTCTTCCGTATGGACGCGGAAGCCTTCCAGGTCGTCGATGTAGTACTCGCCCTCGGGTGCGGGCAACCTCTCCGATTCCGGAATCATCACGTCGCCGTTCACGAAATGCGTAAGCGATTCGGGCGTATCGTAGCCCTCGAACTTCAGGAGCCAGATGTCATTCGCCTGCTTGGAATCCTCGACTCGCAGGTCCAGTTCCTCGCCGTTCGTCTTTTTGAGGCGCACGTCCTTGAGGCTCTTGTGGCGCGTAATGTCGTGGGTGAGGGGCATCGCCTTGATGTAACCCTTCACGCCATGCGTGCGCATGAGCTGGCAGACGGTGATGTACTCTTCGGAATCAGACATTGACTAATGACTAGTGACGATCGGGATAAAAAAAGTCCCGTGCGCGGGGCACAGGACTCTTTAGAAAAGCATGATTATGCTTCGGCAGGAGCCTCGGCAGCGGCTTCGGCCGGGGCTTCGGCGGCAGCGGCAGCTTCAGCAGCGGCGGCTTCCTTGGCGGCCTTTTCGGCTTCAATCTTGGCGAGGGCCTTGGGGCCGAGCTTCACGGCCTTCTTCTTTTCCGGACGCGGATTGGCGGTCTTGCCTTCGATGGAACGGCCGGCCTTGATCTCGTGGAACAGGTCGAGGATGCCGACCTGCTTCAGGAGGTTGCGGACGGTGTCGGACGGCTGGGCGCCGACGGAGAGCCACTTGAGAACCTTTTCCTGGTCGAAGCGGATTTCGGCCTTCTTGAGGTTCGGGTTGTAGAAACCGACCTGTTCGATAAAGCTATCGTCGCGAGCCTTGCGGTTGTCGATGACGATGGCACGGTAGATGGGGTTGTGACGCTTGCCGAAGCGGGCGAGACGGATAACAGTTGCCATTTTAACCTCTTTTGGGGTTCCCGCAATGCGGGGTTATTGTTTTTGCCGGGGCAATATAGAAATAAAACTTTTGTGTGTAAAGGACGGAAATGTAAAAAATTCCGTTCTTTACATATAAATTAACTGCTTAAAATACAAAAAAATGGCGAAATTTCTTCAAAATCGCCAAAATTGACACGGCTACGTGTCATCCTGAGCGGAGCGCAGCGTAGTCGAAGGATCTCTTTTTAAGCGCTTTTTCCTGCTTAAGCCTCGCCTTTTAATATAGCTCGGAGCTCGTTTGCGGCCTTCTCGAGGTCGTCGTTCACGATGGTATATTCGTATTTTCCCTGCGTTTTCGCGAATTCCATCTCCTTTTTCGCGTTGTGGAGGCGGGTCTGGATGACCTCTTCCGAGTCGGTACCGCGGCCGCGGAGCCTGCGCTCGAGTTCCTCCTCGCTCGGGGGGAGGATGAGGATGCCCGTTGCCTCGGGGTAGACCTTGTCGAAGTTCACCTTGCCGAACACGTCGATGTCGAACAGGACTCGCTTGCCCTGCCTGAGCATGTCTTCCACGAAGAACTTGGGAGTACCGTAGTAGTTGCCGTGCACCAGGTTGTATTCCACCAGTGCGTCGTCCTTGATCATCTGCTCGAATTCTTCCTTCGTCTTGAAGAAGTAGTGCACGCCGTCGACTTCGCCCTCGCGGGGCTTGCGCGTCGTTGCCGAGATGGAATACACGATGTCCGGAAATTCGCCGATGACCTTGTCCTTGAGGGTGGTCTTGCCTGCGCCGCTTGCGGCACTCATCACGAAGAGCTTGTTTTTCATGCGCCCAAATGTAGTAAAAGGCGGCGAAATTGCCAAAGTGGCGGTGAAACCCGCTCGCGTGAATCCTGGCTGAAATGTGATTTGCAACAAGCGAGGAAACGGGAATGTGATTTTTCGCAAACAAACGAAGGCCTGGAGTGTGATTTAACGCAATAACGCAGAATTGCCGCGAAAAAAAATGTTTTGGGGTTGTTATATTTGTTTACAAATGGTGTAAGGGTGTAGGAGATGGTATGAAATCACGTTTTTTTGTTGTCGCCTTGGCGTGCCTTGCGGGCATGGCCTTTGCCGACCCGACTGTATCTATCTTTGTGAAGGACGCCTCCGAGTTCCAGGCGATACAGGCCGACTTGCAGCAGTTGAAGGCGGGCATCGGGAGCGATAACCCCGAACTTGATTCCCTGATTACCCGTGCGAACCGCATCGCGAAAATGAACGACCGGTGTAGCATGGTTTCTATAAACGACGTGCTAGACGAGGAGTGCGGTCATTTTTATGCCGTGGAACTCCCCGAATTCGAATCGCGCTACATGGAAGTGACCGGCGAACTGCGCCTGGGCGTGGTGACCATGGCGAACGACCTGGAACAGCGCACGCAGCAGATTGACGCCTGTACCGACGCTTTTTCCCGCATTATCGCGAGCAAGGAGAACCTCCTGAAAATCGAGGGCGGCGTGGACCTGGAACCGCTCTCGCATGCGGGCGCTTTCGATGCATCTTACAACTTCAAGCTGCGCTACGACGAACGCCGTATGGACCAGCAGAAGCATTTTACCGAACTCTGGCTCTCGAAGTGCGGTGACATTGTGCTGCGCAAGTCGGGCGACGAGTTTGCACCGCTCTTTGTGCAGGCGCTCGACCACATGAACGACTCGCTTTTGCATACGAAGACGAACCTGAAGGTGGTTCTCGATACGAGCGACCTCTCGCTCTACCTGGACCTGAACAGGCCGGTGGCGGGCGCGTACTACCTGAGCGGCGCCGAACTCTTCAACGTGACGCAGATTCCTTCGGGCAAGGAGAACGCGCACCTGCTGGTGGACATGAAGGACAAGTCGGTGCAGTTCCCGAAGGGGCGCGACGGCGAGATGGCCACCTACAAGGGCCGCGTGGAGTTCGAGAAGGCGAGCAACGACCTCGTGGGCCGCTGGATTTGGGGCCGCGATTCTACGGCCATCAAGGCGATGCCCAAGATGAACACGAAGACGGTTGCATCTGAGGTGGTGACCGCCTCGGGAACGGTGTCCAATGCCGCTCCGGTAGCGGAAACTGCCCCGCAGGCGGGCGACAAGGTGGAAAACGGCCTGCCCGAAGCAAAGAAGTCGAGCGGCGCACGCTGGGTGTTCCTCGGAATTTCGGCGGCGGCGCTCGTTGCGGGCACGACGCTTGCTGTGGTTTACAACAACAAGGCGAAAAGCGAAAGCGAAAAGATGCCGGCTTCGCGCGAAGAATTCAATAAACGCCACGACGACATCGGGAAGTACCAGAAGTATCGCACTGCGGGTATCGGTATTGCCATTGTGGGCGGAATCGGGCTTGGCATAAGCCTTGCGTTCTAGGGAGGAAGAATTATGTTTATAGACGAAAGACGAAAGACGAAAGACGAAAGATTGAGTAAGTTGCTGTTCATTGTTCTTGCCCTCGCTTTCCTCTTTGCGGCCTGCAGCAACTACCAGGAAGAGTTCGATAACAACTTCGGGGCGCTTGAGTATGTGGACGATGTAGACTATTCTTCCCCGTCGGGTGGCGATGATCCGTTGCCTTCGTCTTCGGATGTCGATAATCCGTCGTCATCATCTTTTGTCCCGACATCGAGTTCGGAAGAAGTATCCAGCAGCTCCGCGAAGTCGAGTAGTTCGTCCGAATCCTCGTCTTCTTCAATAGTTCCGATGTCCAGCTACACCCCGCCTCCAGGAAGTTACGGCAAAATTGATTACAAAGGGCAAACATATAGGACAGTCAAAATCGGTGACCAGGAATGGATGGCGGAAAATATGAATGCCGTGGTGGACGGTAGTTCCTGTTATAGAGATTCCAGCAAGTATTGTGATATGTATGGCCGCCTTTATTCGTGGGATGCAGCTACAAAAGTTTGCCCCGAGGGATGGCGCTTGCCGGATACGACCGACTGGACAATCCTGTTTGATGCGGTGGGCGGAAAGGCTCAAGCTGCTACACGCCTCAAAGCAACGACGAGTTGGACTCAAAATGGCGATGGCAATGGAGATGATGCATTTGGATTTTCCGTGTTTGCTGCAGGAGGTGCGAATGAATCGGGTTCCTTGCTGTATCTAGGCAAAGGAAATTCTGCTTCTTTCTGGACGAGCGTAAAGGGAAATAACAATATAGTGTGGTCTGTGGGAATGTATTGGGCTGACTCTTATCCAACTATTGATGAAATTCTTATAGCGAGTCGTCGTTCAGTCCGCTGCATAAAGGGTGAGCCTTCATCCAGTAGTTCTGTGAAATCGAGCAGTTCTGTATCCTCCTCGTCTTCCGATTATAGTTCAAGTGGTGAATTTACGGATCCTCGTTCTGACAAAGGGGGCCCATCGCATATCTACCCGTATGTGAGGTATAACGGTCTTGTCTGGATGGACGAGGATTTGAGTTATCGAACAGATCAAATGGAAATGGGCAATTTCTCACATCCCCTGTATTCATGGAAATCCGCTCAAGAAGCCTGCCCGCCAGGTTGGCGCCTCCCGACAATAGATGAGTTTAATAACTCTAAGGGACTTGAAGAGAAGGTTGATTTGAGGAGCAAATTGGGTGGCTATTTCCTTATGACAGAGGGACATAAGACTGAAAATGAGGGAATGTACTGGACGCAATCATCTAAGGATGATACGGTGTATGCTCTTCAATTCAGTAATAACAGAGAATCTGGCGCGGTTGTCGGTGTAGATAAGAAGATTCTGGAAGAAAATTCAGCGTCTGCCACTTTTGCAGTCCGTTGCGTGACAGAATCCCTTACAACAGAAAATCCGAGAAGTTCTTCTTCGTCAGTCTTTATCTCAAGAGAAACATACTTGCAGGATTCGGGACCCTATGCGACTGTTACGATAGGTGGCAAGAAATGGATGGCGCAAAACCTCAATTATTATGGCGGTACGTTGCAAAAACCTGAACATATTATGCGGTGCCGCAATAAAGCCATCGACCAAGCCCCTTGTGATAGCAACGGTGTCTACTATGACTACGGGAGTGCTTTTGATATTGCCTCCATGGACGCAGTCAACAAGGACGAACAGTATCAAGCTTGGACATTACCGGATTCGGCACAAGCTGCGGCATTGCTAGAGGCTTTCGGAAATGATGCGGGTCGACTCTGGTCTGTAGAAATGTATGGTACGAACGAATCCGGTTTTTATGCTCTTCCTTCGGGATATTTTAGTACATCGGACGGAACGAATTATGAACATCAAAACAGAGACAATGTAACGTGTTTTTGGCTGTGGTCAGGAAATAATGACTCCGAAACAGCAAAGGCGCTCTGTTTCTATCCCAAAGGTAATGCCGGACACCAGTACGGCATAGAGTCGCGACCCAAGACTCAATTGTTCCCCATTCGCCTTATATATTCGTCCTTGCGCGAATAAAAAAGGCTAATGCGCTTGAAGAATTGAAAAACCGGCCCCGTGGGGTCGGTTTTCTGTTAAGATAGTCTGTCGTTTGCGAGACTTACTTGTTCTTGTCTTCGATATAAAGTGGGCGTTGCTTGACTTCGTCGTAGATGCGGCCGATGTATTCCCCGAGAATCCCGATTGACATGAGTTGTACGCCTGCAAAGAACACGATGGCCGTCATGAGCGATGCCCAGCCCGGTACTGTTGTCGCGGGGCTCAGGAACTTTTCGAGTATGGACCACACGAGAACGCCGAGACCCACGAGGGTCGCGAAGAACCCCATGTAGAAACTGACCTTGAGCGGCGCGGAACTGAATCCGGTAATGCCGTCGAAGGCGAGCCGCATCATCTTTTTGAGCGGGTACTTGGACGTGCCCGCGGTGCGTTCGGCGCGGTCATACTTGACGCCAATCTTTTTGAAGCCTACCCAGCACACGAGCCCGCGCAAAAAGCGGCTGCGTTCCGGCAGGTTCTTGAGCTGGTCCACCACGCAGCGGTCCATGAGGCGGTAGTCGCCGGTATCGGGCGGGATGTCGATGCTCGTGAGCTTGCCGATGAGGCGGTAGAAGCAAAACGCGGTAAAGCGCTTGAAGATGGTTTCACCCTTGCGCTTGTTCCTCTGCGCGTAAACGACCTGGTAGCCCTCGCGCCACTTGACCATCATCTCGTGGATGAGGCTCGGCGGGTCTTGCAGGTCGCCGTCGATAATCACTACCGCATCGCCGGTCGCATGGTCGAGGCCCGCGCTGAAGGCGGCCTGGTGGCCAAAGTTACGGCTGAAGTTGATAATCTTGTTGTTCGGGTTGCCCGGAAGCAGGCCCTCGACGATTTCGCGGGTGCTGTCCTTGGAACCGTCGTTCACAAAAATGAGTTCGTGCTCGTATTCCTTGAGTTCCTCTTCCAGAACGCGGTAGGTTTCGGCAACAATTTCTTCTTCGTTAAAGACGGGAATGATTACGGATAAGAGCATGCGGTTAATATAGAAAAGACGGGTGAAAAATGTGAGGTGTGAAATGTGAAGTGTGTAATGTGTGATGATTAATTACTCATATCACATTTCACATTACACATTAGGGTATAAGTACGGGGTTTACGAAGTCGACGTGGCTGCAGTCGATGCTCCCTTTCGCGGTGGTTTTCAGCACGACGTTCTGTACGCCCTCGGTGTTTGCCGAAAGCGTGTGCACAATGCCGTTCTGGAACACGGGGCTTGCTGCGAGCACCTTGCCGTCACCGATTATCTCTACGGAAACGCCCTCGCTGCAGAGGCTCTCATCATCGAGCCCGAAGGAGGTGCGGAATGCCTTGTACTTGCCCTGGATGCCGAGGGTCGTTTCGGAGTTCGCGTGCGTGGCGAACCCGTTCGCGAAGGTTGTACCGTTTACCACCATGTCGTGGCCATCGATGCTCTTGCCCCAGCGCAACTTGCCCCAGTCCTGGCGGTTTGCCGTGATAGCGCTCTGTTCGAGGACAGTGGCGCCGCCGGCATTGTTGAAGTAGAAAGTCGAAATGTCTGCGAGCTTTGTGTTCTTTTGCGTGTCCAGAACCAGGTGACGAATCTGGTTGTATCCCTGCTGGAGGCTGTCTATCGGAATGATGGTTCCATACGAACCCTTCTTGTACGGCACGCGCTCGATAATCTTGCCGTTCAGGGTGATTGTCAGGTTCCAGTTGGCTGATTCTGTGGACGCTTCGTTCAGATTGTATATCAGGCGTAGGCGGCTTTTGCCAATTTCGAGAGAATCGCCTGTTGTCGTGGAGTCGTCTCCTTCAAGTACGGGCTTTTGGTTCACGACGATGATTTTTTCCGGGTTGTAGTGCTTGCGCCCGTTGAACTTTGCAATCTGTACCCAGTAGTTGTTGGTAATCAGGATGTTCTTCACGCCCACGAGGTCCATTTCGCGTTCGAACACGTCACAGGTCGTGGCGATGCGGTGTTCTACCGCCTTCTTGTGGTAGGTCTGGCTGTCCCAGCAGTCGAGCCCGCGGATGTAGTAGACTTTGCCGTTGTACTTGTCAATGTACTTTTGCAGTTCGGCATCGCTCATTTGGCGTGCTCTGTCGTAGTGGATGGAAGAGACTCCGTAACCCACGAAGTGCCAGGGCCTGCCGTAGATAAACAGGCGGTCCGCTTCGGGCTGTTCCTTGAGCCAGCCGAGAATTTCGTGCTCCTCGGTGGTCAGGTGGTTGCGGTTGTACATGATGTTCTTGTTGAAGTCTTCCTTGTAGTGGAACGTCCATGCGCTGAGGATTATGGCGACGATGACCATGCCCGCAAATGCGAGCGGCTTTGCTTCTTTCTTGCTTGCGGATGCTGCGAAGTACTCGATGGCGTGCGCGATGGGGAGCGCTGCGACAAACGCCATGCTGGGCAGCATCACCAGGCTGTAGCGCTGGTTGATCTGGATGCTAAAGTCGCCCGAGACGTTCTCGAGAATCATGTAGGTCTGCACGTGGTAGAGCAAAAGGAACACGAGCGTCCACAGGTAGAACCTGCAGCCCTTTGTGGCGTCGTAGATGGCGCGGAACAGCAGGTAGACTCCGCCGATGGCGAACAGGTAGTTGAAGTAGGTGAGGAACGGGTTCTCGAGTTCGCCGTTTTCCTTGAGGGGGCGGGTCATCTCGATCCAGTTGCGCTTGAGGTCTTCGAGGAAGTGCCCGTGGGCTTCGAACTCGCCGCCCTGGAACCCGAATCCCTGGAAGTAGCTGATGGTGAGCAGCGCCGGTACCGAGAACAGCGAGAGCGTCACGAAGAACGTGGGCGCCTTGAAATCCTTCTTGTCGAGGATTTTCGGGAAGGCGAAGAATATGAAGGAAAGCAGGCAGAATGCGGTTTCCTGGCGGGTCTGCGCGAAGAATGCCAGCGTGATGGCGAGGAGAGCCCAGTGCATTACGGTGTTGCGGTCGTAGGCCCACTTGAAAATAAACAGCGAGAGCGCGGAGAGGAATATGTAGAGCGGTTCCACCGACATGGCGCGGAACTGGAAGAGCACGGTGGGCTGCAGTGCCATGAGGAGGGCGGCGAGGAATGCGAGCAGGGGCTGCTTTGTCCAGGCGACAATCGCGAGGAACATTAGCAGGAACGCGAGCGGGAGCATCAGGAGTTCTGCGTTGAAAATCCAGTGCAGGTCGGTGCCGAACAGGGGCATGCCGAGGAAGTAGAGAAAGGCGAGACCCTTCGTCTTGAAACTGTTGGACTTGGCGATGCAGTTGAGGTGCGAACCGTCGAATATGCCCTGGTTGCACGTGCCCGATTCGTGGTTGTGGTACATGTTCTGGGCGACCGACATGAACACGCTCTCGTCGCTCTGTACGCGGTGGCGGGCCTCTATCTGGGTGCCGGCGAATACCGCGATGCCGATGGCCGCCGCTATGGCGAGGATGCTGAACGGCTTTTGGGGGAGGATTCCCTTGAACCATTCGCGGAAATCTTTGTTCAAGAACGCGAACAGGATGATGGCGACCGCCATTTGGAACAGGAACAGCGGGAGGGGGAGGTTCAGGTCGAGCTGGCGGATGATTTCCTTGTGGTTGCCGTTAGGGCGACCGAGAAACCAGATGATAGCCGGGATGATAATGGCGATAACCAGGCCGATAAGGCCTGCGGGGTGCAGTAAGTTCTTGAGTGTCAACAGAATAGAGTCTTTAATCTTCATTTTTGAAGCCGTAATGCGTGTTTTTTGTTTCCCCGCAAAATATAACTTTTTATGTTATCGTGCTTTAACCGGGCTTTTCGACCTTGTGAAATTGCGCGAAAAAAACTAAATTTGGCGCGTAAATAATAACACCCTAAAGAGGTTTTACCGTGCAAGACTCCCTAGTTACAAAAGCAGCTGACAACGTCCGAATTCTCTCTGCCGCGATGGTGCAGAAGGCGAAGTCCGGGCATCCGGGTGGTGCGATGGGCGCCGCCGACGCCACGACGCTTTTGTTTGCGGAATTCTTGCGCTACGACCCGGACGATCCGGAATGGATGGGCCGCGACCGCTTCTTCATGGACCCGGGCCACATGAGCCCGCTCCTGTACTCCGAGCTCGTGCTCACCGGCCGCCTCACGCTCGACGACGTGAAGAACTTCCGCCAGCTCGGCAGCCGCACTCCCGGCCACCCCGAACTCGACGTGATGCTCGGCATCGAGAACTCCTCGGGCCCGCTCGGCATCGGCCACGGCATCGCCCTTGGCGCCGCCATCGCCGAACGCTTCATGGTGGAACGCTTTGGCTCCATCCTCGAGCACAAGACTGTCTGCCTCGTTTCTGACGGCGGCCTCGAAGAAGAAATTGCCTACGGCGTGGGCCGCATCGCGGGCCACCTCAAGCTTTCGAACCTCATCTTCTTCTACGACGCGAACCAGGTGCAGCTCAGCTGCAAGACCGAAGACGTGATGAGCCACGACTTCGTCGGCCAGTACAAGGCATGGGGTTTCCGCGTTATCGAATGCGATGGTTCCAACATTGCCGAACTGCGCAAGGCTTTCAAGGAAGCCTGGGCCGAGAAGGAAAAGCCGACGCTCGTGTACGGCCACACCACGATGGCGAAGGGCGCCGTTGCCGAAGATGGCAAGAGCTACGAAGGTGAAGTTTCTACGCACGGGCAGCCGCTCAACGCTGCCGGTGCTTCCACAACCGCTACGGTCAAGAACCTCGGCGGTAACCCGGACGACCCGTTCCAGGTGTTCGACGACGTGAAGGCGGGCTTCGAGGCTCGTGCGAACGAACTCCGCAAGGAAGTCGCTGAATGGAAGAAGGCCAAGGCTGACTGGGACAAGGCGAATGCCGAGAAGTCCGCGACCCTCAATGAATGGCTCTCCGGCAAGGCTCCGGTGCTCAACCTTTCGAACCTCCCCATCAAGGAAGGTGTCGCTACCCGCGTCACGAGCGGTACGGTGCTCGGCTACCTCGCCGAGAACTTCCACAACATCATTTGCAGTTCTGCAGACCTCTCTAATTCCGACAACACGCAGGCGTTCCTCAACAAGACGGGCATCTTCCGCGCTAACGACTTCAAGGGCGCGTTCGTGCAGGTGGGCGTTGCAGAACTCACGATGGGCGCCATCATGAACGGTATCGCGTTGCAGAAGGGCCTGTTCCCGATTTGCGCCACGTTCTTCGTGTTCAGCGACTTCATGAAGCCCGCTATCCGTATGGCCGCCCTCATGGGCCTGCCTGTCAAGTACGTGTTCACGCACGACAGCTTCCGCGTTGGCGAAGACGGCCCGACGCACCAGCCCATCGAACACGAGACGCAGATCCGCCTGCTCGAAGACCTCACGAAGGAAAACGGCAAGGCCGAAATGCTCGTGCTCCGTCCGGCAGACGCTTTCGAGACTCTCGCCGCCTGGGAAATGGCTTTCGAGAACAACGACAGCCCGACGGCTCTTATCCTTACCCGCCAGGTGGTGAACACGCTCCCCGGCGAAAACCGCTACGAAGCCGCGAAGGCTTGCCGCAAGGGCGCCTACATCGTGAGCGACAATACCGCAGCTGGCACCCACCCGGACCTCACTCTCGTCGCGAACGGTTCCGACGTGCTGCTGGAACACCAGGCCGCCGAACTCCTCCGCGCCGAAGGCAAGGCCGTGCGCGTCGTCTCCATGATTAGCCCGGCCCTCTTCCTCAAGCAGGATAAGGCGTACCGCGACCAGGTGATTGTGCCGTGGACTCCGGTGTTTGCGCTTTCCAGCGGCCTCCCGGTTCTCTTCGACCGCGTAGTCGGCGGGTTCGGCAAGGCCTGCGGCCTGGAACGCTTCGGCGCATCCGCTCCTGCTAGCGTGCTCGAGAAGGAATTCGGCTACGTGCCCGAGGCAGTCGCCGCGAAGGCCAAGGAATACCTCGCCGAGTTCGCGCAGAACGTCGCTGACTTCAAGAAGGTGAACGGATAAGGCAATCGCTCGCGATTCGCGTCGACATTCCTCTGTAAAAAACGTCATGGCGGCCTCCGAGCCGCCATCTCCTTTTTATATTTGTATGCACGCAATACTTGAAGGAGGGCAGGAATGAGTATCAAGGTCAGGAATTTTTGGGGCGCAGTGGGCACGGGATGTGCGGCACTCTTCTTGTCGTTGGTGCTTGCTGCCTGCGGTGACGACGATAGCAGTTTCGTGCGGCCGGAGGAGGAAGAATCCTCTTCTTCTGTCATCCCCGGCTCGTCCGGGGATCTATCTAGCAGTAGCGTCACACCGAAGAATGTCACCCTGAGCTCAGCCGAAGGGTCGAGCAGCAGTGTGCGCTCGTCATCCTCGGCTCCGGTCGAGGATCTATCGAGTAGCTCCGTGCGCTCGTCATCCAGCGTCGCTTCGAGCAGCAGCTCGGTGAAGTCAAGTAGCAGCATTGCTTCGGGTAGCTCTGCAAAATCGAGCAGCAGTTCTGCAAAGTCGAGTTCAAGTTCCTTGGAATCATCAAGTAGTGAAGCGTATCAACATTGGTTTCCGTTGAATGGAGATTTAAAGGATAAGTACGCAACGTTTGTAGATTCCAGAAATGGGCGTGAGTACTATTACATCCTAATGGAAGCGAACGGCAAGTCGCTAAAAGTTATGGCCGAGAACCTTAACATCGGTGAAATGGTTTGGGGCTTTAAAGACCAGAAAGATGACTCTAAGATCGAGCGTTATTGTTATGATGACGATACCACGAAGTGCGACCGCTATGGAGCCCTGTACCAGTGGGCCGAGATGATGCAACTGCCTAGCGAATGCAATACCAAAAGTTGTGCCGACCAGATCAAGCCGAACCATCAGGGAATCTGCCCGGATGGCTGGCGCTTGCTGACTTACGACGATTTCAAATTTATCATAAACAGCAATGGAAATACGCATGGTGTAGAAGGAACCCGCTCGACATTCGGTTTCGGCGGGTACAATACAACTGGTTTCAGCCTAGTCGGTGCTGGGAGTAATTGGGATTATAATTTTACATCTTTGAATAGTGCTACCTATTGGCATTATCCTGAAGAATCTTCTCAATATACGAACGAGGGTTCTTTCTATTCGTCTCAAGGAACAAATTCAACAAAGAATCCTAGACTAGAAACTATGAAAACCCATGGTTTCTCCGTTCGATGTGTGATGGTTGAAAATCAATAAACTAAGGTTGATGTTCTAGGAGTGCCTGTGAAGAACCTGCTTGTCATTTTTTCTTTAGCTTTTGTGGCCTTGTTCACCGCCTGCAGCGATGATGGCTCCAGTAGTTCGTTCACGGATGGCGGCGGTTCCGGCGGCAAGGGTAGCGAATACGATGCCGATGCGGGCACTCTCAAGGACTTGCGCGATGGGCAGACTTACGCCACGGTCACTATCGGCGGGCGTGTATGGATGGCAGAGAACCTGAATTACGAAACGGAAACTAGCGTGGTTTTCCCCGAATATAACGGGACGTCCCACGAAAAGTACGGGCGGCTGTACGCCTGGGAAGATGCGATTGACGCATGCCCCCGCGATTGGCGCCTGCCGGGCGAAGATGACTGGAACGACCTGGTTGCTGCCGCGGGTGATTCCGCAACCGCGGGTACGAAACTCAAGGCTGCTCGCGATTGGGACAAGGACAAGAAGGACTATGTCGTCGGTACGGATGACTACGGGTTTGCTGCCTTGCCTGCGGCCGTTTCGCATGTCAACACGAACGGCGTGCGTAGCTTCAGCAACAACGGCGCCTTCTTCTGGACCGCCACGGAGAAAAACGACGCGAGGGCGCTCATGTTCGTGATGCACTACGAAAAGGAATCCGTAGAATCGGGCGCATTCCCCAAGGATACGTGGCTCAGCGTCCGCTGTATCAAGGACTAGCGGGCTGTAAAGAATAAAAAATTTGCATTTTTTCGCAAAATAACCTATATTCTAGCCATGATTTGCCCTTTTTGCAAGAACGACAACGACAAAGTGGTCGATAGTCGCGTGAGTGGAACCGCCATCCGCAGACGGCGTGAGTGCCTGGCCTGCGGCCGCAGGTTCACGACCCGCGAGTATATTGAACTCCAGCCGTTGACGGTCGTGAAGAGGAGTGGCGAAAAGCAGCCTTTCCAGCGCGAAAAGTTGATTCGCGGCATCATGAACTCGTGCAAGAAGCGCCCGATTACGCCCGAGGACATCGAAGAACTCGCGACCCGCGTGGAAAACGCCCTGCCGGTGAACGACAATTCCGAGGTGGGCTACGATACTATCGGGAATCTCGTGATGCAGGAACTCAAGAAGCTCGACGCGGTCGCCTACGTGCGGTTCGCTTCCATCTACCGCGAGTTCAAGGAAGTGGGCGAGTTCGTGGACCAGATCAAGTCGATGGATAAAACTTAGACGAAAGAACGCTCGCCATGCTCGCTACAGACGAAAGAAGTCTTCGAAAATTTTGGGCATGCGTTATAGATGATGAAGAATTTACTTAGGACTGCATTTGAAAAGCGTGCGTCGCTGTTCGAGGTGACTGACGCTTATCGCATTGTAAATGGAGCCGCCGACGGGTTTCCGGGGCTTACGCTCGACCGCTTCGGCGACCGCTTGCAGGTGCAGTTCTTTGGGTCGGAGATGCTCCCGCGTCGCCGCGAGTTCGTGGATGCGGTGGCCGCGATGTTCAACCCCGCGTGCATTGTGGTGAAGGAGAGGCTTTCCCGTTCGGGCAAGTCGCTTGAGAACGCGCCCATGGAGGTGGCGTTCGGGACCCGCGATGCGGCCGTAGGTACGGTACGCGAAGGTAATGCGCGCTTCCATGTGGATTTGCTCGATACCGTCAATCCGGGGCTGTTCCTCGACATGAGGCACGTGCGCCTCGAGGTGGAAGACCGCTTCCGCGCGATGTCCGGCACAGTTCTTGCCGGCGACAAACCTGCGTCCGCTGCCGGCGACAAACAGCCCGCGCAGTCCTCCGCAGAGATAAACGGCCCGCGGTTCCTGAACCTCTTCAGCTATACGTGCAGTTTCTCGGTGCACGCGCGCCTCGGGGGTGCCGCAGTCGCCACGAACGCCGACATTAGCGGGAAGATTCTCGACAAGGGCCGCGAAAACTACGCGCTGAACGGGCTCGACTTGCGCCCCGGTGAATTTTTCCGCGGGAATGCGCTCGAATATGTGCGCTGGGCCGCAAAGAAGTGCCTCAAGTTCGATGGTATCGTGCTCGACCCGCCGAGTTTCGCGCGCTTCAAGGGGTTCAACTTCAACGTGCGGGAACATTTGATGCCGCTCGTCTCGGAATGTGCGGCGCTCCTGAACGCGGGAGCCTTCATTATGGTGAGTTCCAACTACAGCGAGTTCGCGCTCGACACCTTCGCGCGTGACGTGCTTGCCGCCGTCAGGTCGGTTCACGAAAAAGCCCGCACTGCTTGGAAGCGCGGGCAGGATATCGATTTTGCGGGTAGTGGCGCTACGAAGGATTCTTGCCTCGTCGCGACGCTTGTGGAATTGTAAAAAGATCCCCGCCTTGGTTCGGCGACGCTCACCACAGGTCGCGGGGATGACGTTATTCGGCGTCGGTCGCGCCTTCCGCACCTTCAGCCGCAGAGGCGGCGGGATTCTCTTCTTCCTTCTTCTTGAGCCAGGGCGGTGTCTTTTTCGCCTTCGGTTTTGCTTCGGGTTCGGGTTCCGGCGGGTACAGGAGCCCGAAACGGATGCCCGCGGTGCTGATGCGGAAGGTCTCTACGCGCAGTTTTTCCAGAAGCGACTTGAGCCAGAAAAGCCCGCAGATGATTACGTCGCTCCTGCCGTTCTCGAGTCCCGGGAGCATCGCGCGCAGTTCCTTCGATAGGTTCGATATGCGCGTGGTGACCGCGTCGAGGTCGGCGATGCTCATCTCGAGCCCTTCGATTGCCTTGTAGTCGAACTTCGGCTTGTCGAGGTAGACCATCGCGAGTGCGGTTCCCGTGCCGCCGATAAGGTAGACGGGCTTCTTGGTCATGCCCTTGAAGCTCACTTCCTTGAAGGTCTCCTTCACGAACTTCTTGTATTCCGGTCCAGGAATCGGGCCCATCGCCTTGAACATCTTGAGCGCGCCGACGGGTATCGAGAACGTTGTTTCGCCGTTGCTGAGCTCGGTGGAACCGCCGCCGATATCGATGGTGACGATGCCTTCGCCGTGCCATTCCTTCACGGAACGGTAGGTGAGCTTGCCTTCTTCTTCGCCGCTGATGATTCGCGGGCGCATCCAGAGCGCTTTTTCTGCCGCGTCGAGAACTTCATCCGGGTTCGATGCCTTGCGCATCGCTTCGGTCATGACGGCCGCCTTGAGGTCGGCGCCGAGCGCGTGCAGGTCCATGCGGAACTTGGTCAGCACTCTCGAGAGTTCCTCGATGCGGGCCGGCGTGATGGCGCCATGTTCGTAAATGTCTTCACCCAGGCGGCAGATTTCCACCTTCTGGAGTTTCGGCACCAAAATTTGGCGCGGCTTAACTTCTGCTTCGGCTGTTTCGGCTGGTGAACTTGCGGGAGCGTCTTCGAATGCGGCGATCAACAATATGCAGCTGTGGCTCCCGATATCTACGGTGGCCTGGAGTTTGTTATCCATTTTCTGCCTCGTTTTGGTCCTTCGATTCGGCGGAGTTTTGCTGACCGGCGCTGTCTTGCCCGGCTACGTCTTGCCGCAGACCCGAAGGGTCAAGGGCATCCACGTCCGGGGACTTCTCTTTTTCTTCGAACTTCTTCATGCCCGCCTTGATTTTTTCGGCGATGCTGGCCGGGTGCAGCAGGAATTCCTTCGCGCTTGCGATGGCTTCTTCAATCACATATTCGGAATATCTGTCCTTCCAGCTTACCACGAGGTCGCCCGATTCGCTCCCGAGGGGCTTCTTCTCGCGGATTTCCTGACCCATTTTGAGGGCGAGGAGGAGCCCGAGTTCAAAACCGCGCGGGTTTTCCTTTGTTTCGAGCAGCGCTTCGACGCGCTTGACGCGTTCATCTAGGGGAATTTTCTGGAGTTCTTCGAGGTCTTTTTCCGAAATCATGTTTTTAAAGATAGAAATTATCTTTAAAATGATTTTAAATGATGCCTTGGCCGACGCCTTCCACTTATAAGACTGTTTATACCCTGCATAAAATGAAGTTTCAAATTGATTGATGGCTTCGGGATGTTTATTTGTGTTTAAAACGTGCAAAAATGAAAAGGGCCCGCAGAGCGGGACCTTTCCAAAAGAGAGCTTTAAAGAAGAATAAAAATTACTTCTTGGCGGCCTTCTTAGCAGGAGCCTTCTTGGCAGCCGGCTTCTTGGCAACCGGCTTCTTAGCAGCGACCTTCTTGGCGGCCGGCTTCTTGGCAGCGACAGCCTTCTTAGCCGGAGCAGCCTTCTTGGCCGGAGCCTTCTTGGCAGCAGCCTTCGGAGCAGCCTTCTTAGCAGCCGGCTTCTTGGCGGCAGCCTTCTTAGCCGGAGCAGCCTTCTTGGCAGGAGCCTTCTTAGCAACAGTTTTCTTTGTAGTAGCCATTGTATTCTTCCTTTTTTGAGGGTTAATTGTTTTGATGACATTAAAATAACTTTATTTTCACAAAAAGTCAACACCTTTTTAAAAATTTTTTCATTTTTTTTTCAAAAAGATATTGACAAGATGGAAAAGTTGTCTTATAAGGGATGAAAATTACTTTGTATGTAAAATGACGCGAGCCCAATAACGACGCGGGTTACAGGCGATTGGCCTCTTTTTTGACCTGTGCGTTACGTAGTGATTGTAACTTGATGATACTCAAAGAATTACTTGTGATTTTCGTAACACTTGCAAAAAAAATCCCGTCATCGACGAGATTTTTTTCTTTTCACCAGAAATTTTTCGTTCGCGAGAGAAAATTTTTCAATCAAGAAAGATTTTTTCTGCGCTGCGACAAATTTTTTGCTATGCGTAGAGAAAATTTTCTCCTTGCGGTGCGTTACGCTTCGTTCTTCACGCTCTCCACGTACTTGCGGAAGCCTTCTACGCCCAGGGAATACATGTCGACGAACTTCGTCGCGAACGGCGGGAGCTTACGCGGGTGCATTCCGAGCGCGTCGTGCATCACGAGCACGTGTCCGTCGGTGAATTTTCCGCCGCCGATACCGATGGTGACGCTTTTCACTTCGCCGGTAATCTTTTTGCCGAGTTCTTCGGGGATGTGCTCGAGTACGGTTTCGAAACAGCCGAGGCTATCCACGAACTTGGCGGCTTCTTCGATGGCGCGGGCCTCTTCTTCGGTCTTGCCCTTCTGCTTGAAGTTCTCGGCGGTCTGCGGGAGCAGCCCGAGGTGTGCGCAGACGGGAATATCCTTGCTGCGGAGGTATTCGATGACGCCAGCGGGGGTGCCCTCGAGCTTGACGCTTGCTGCGCCTAAGTCCATGAAGCGCTTAGCGTTATCGTATGCGGTTTGCGGGTCCTTGTCGCTTCTGTAGGGCATGTCGGCCACCACGTGTGTGTTGGGTGCGCCACGGCAGACGGCGGCGACGAAGATGAGCATTTCGGTCATGCCGATTTCGCGGGTGCTCTTGTAGCCGAGCATGGTGTTCGCGAGGCTGTCGCCCACGAGAATCTGGTCGACTCCGGCGGCTTCTGCCATCTGGGCGAACGCGAAGTCGTAGGCGGTAATCATCGAAACTTTCTTGCCCGTACCCTTCAAGGCGCGGATATCTTCCGCAGTAAGCATAGCATCTCCTATTTATGAACCGCGCTTATAAACCGCGCTTTCTGTGAACAGCGCTTTCTATAAACTGCGCTTTTCACAGCGTGTAAAAGATAGAAATTATGTTGGAACTTGGCGCGAGGTCGTCGCAGGTGGGAGTGAGCGCAAACCGGAGTAATTTAATCCTCGATTTTAGCGCGAACGGTCGTATAACTTCCGTGTTTCGTTCAGGAACTTGAGCGAGTTTATTTCGCGCATGAACCCGATGTGGCTGCGCAGGTAGGCGAGGAGAGCGTTCTCGACGAATTCCGGGTGCGCGATTGCCCTGCCGGTGCGCAGCGCCTCGAAACCGGCGAGCGTCTCGGGCCGAGCGCGGGGCGTTTCGACCCCGAGGCAGCTTTTGCAGACGAATGCGCCTGTTTCCGGATGGAAATCGGCCGGAGCGCCTTCGATTTGGTGGTCGCAGCGGCTGCAGGAGCTCATGTCCAGGTGGTAGCCCCAGAGTTCGCAGGTTTCCAGGAGCCAGCGGGCGAAAACACCCGACTTGTTTGCGGGCTGTTCAGATGCCGGCGCATTGTCCGCGGGCAGTTTAACTTCGAAATTATCGCCCGCGGGTTCGTCAAGCGCCGCGAGCGCCTCTTCCAGCAGGGCGAATTCACCTTCCAGCGGGACACCCGCGGGTGCGTACCGCAGTACGATTTCGGCCATCACCTGTGCCTTCGCGAGGGCGAGCAGGTCTTCGCGAAGGTGCGCGTGCCAGTTGATGACGCTCGCTTCCTTCAGGAACTGCAGTTCCGTATTCGGGTTCTCGCGATACACTATCTCGCACAGGGCGAGCGGGTCGAGCGCCCCCCTGAACGGGCTATCCTTGCGTTTGCCTCCCTTCACGATGAAGGAGACCGTGCCGGTTTCTTCCGTAAGCGCCTTCACGATCCAGCTGGAATCGCTGTAGGGGAAGCGGTGCAGGACTATCGCGCGAGTTTTAATCATAGAATGGCGGCTGCGCCGCGATTATTAAGCCTTCGGGAACGGAGGCCAGCCCATCTGCTGCCCGCCAACGACGTGCAGGTGGATGTGGAATACCGTCTGGCCGGCATCAGCCTTGCAGTTGAACACGAAACGGGCGCCGCCCTCTTCGAGGCCGAGGTCCTTCGCGATAAGCTGTGCGCGGTAGAGCATCTTGCCCACGAGCTCGCAGTCTTCGGGCTTCATGTCCATGATGGTCGCGATGTGGCGCTTCGGCACTACCAGAAAGTGTACCGGCGCCTGCGGGGCGATGTCGTAGAATGCGAAAACGTCATCGTCTTCGTAGATTTTCTTGGAAGGGATTTCACCCTTGATAATTTTGCAGAAAAGGCAGTTTTCACTCATAGTATTATAAATAGTAGTAAAAGTTTTAGGAAATGTCGGTTGGGGTGTCGCTGGGAGCGTCGGTAGGTGGGGCGTCGCTGGGTGCGTCGGTAGGCGGGGAAAGGAGTGTGCGGGTGTTCGCGGTGACGGTCTTGATGACCTTGACATAACTGACCAAAAGAACGATGCAAACGATGAAGGTCACTATCCTCGCGGCAATGGTTCCTCCCAAATAGAAGTACAGGCAGACTTGCATTAAAAATCCGAAAATAAGTATGGCGAAAAGCCCCCATTTCGGGATATCCTGGAATTCCAGGTTGTTCTTTTCGAGGGCCTCTCTTTGCAGTAAAAACTGTTCGCGGAAAATACTAAAATGGGCTAGCGGAAATATAAAAGGTATCAGGGCGCTGATGAGTGTTCCACATGGTGGAACAGGCTTGCTCCTGAAACGGTTCAGTTCTTTTTCGATGCAGAGCAACCACCTGCAGAATTTATAAAGCGCAATCAGAAAAGGTAGCACGGCTAGTAGAAAGAATTCCGGCATGCCAAACATTCCAAAAACCAAGGCATACAAGAACGGCGTGTCATTGAGAATTATATTGACAAGGAACAGTGTGCAACAGACCATGAACCAGAATATTGTCTTGCGGGCGCGCTTTTGGCAAATTATGCTGGCCTCCGCTCTGTCGTCGTCGCTGTTTTGTTCCTGGGTGCCGTTGTCTGGTTCGGTGCTGGCTGCAGTGTCGTCGGGTGCGTCGGTAGGCGGGGTGTCGGTTGGTGAGTCGGCTGTGGAGATGGCATCCGGCAGAGAATAGAGCGAGCGGGTGTTTGCGGTGATGGTGCGTATAATCTTGATGTAACTTGCGAAAAGGAGAATGAGGAGCGCGATGAAGTATCCGATGGAGATGTGGCTGATGGCGGTGCTTCTGTTGCCCAGTATCAAGAAAAAAGATGCGTAGATGGCGATGCCGCCACCGAGTATGCCGGGGAGAGCCCACTGCGGAGGGGTTTCACTTTCGAGATTGTTCTTGTCGAGCGTCTCCTTTTGTCGCGTGAGCAGTTCCTTGAGTATGAAAAAGTGTATAAAAGGGAATAAGGGGAGAATCAACGCGCTGGAGACGTCTTCCCACGGGACAAACTTTGCTTCGGAGACCCGGTTCAATTCTTTTTCTGCGTGGATTAGCCATCTGCTGCATTTATAAACGGCGATGCATAGCGAAACGATGGCAAAGAGAGGCGGGATGATGAAGGGCAGATAAAGGGGGAATGCAATTGCCGCAACCAGACATCTTGCGCAAAAATCCACGAACCCCCTTCTTAATTCAGGGTCAATGAAAAGGCATGCAATCCATGCGATGGCAACGGAGGCTACAAGGCTTAGAAAGAAAAATTTCAGCCAGCGCAGGGCTTTCCCCGCACGCAAATCGCATTCCGTTTCGCACTTCTTGCAAATCATGTTGGCCTCTGCTGGTCAATGTAGAAATAAATTTGTATTTTACGCCCATTCACATCATTTATTAGGGAATTATTATGGAAAATGTTATAGAGCATTTGCCAAAGGATTGTGTATTGCCGTTGCTTCGCGGGCGGATAGCAGATTTGTCCGCAGTCGAGGCGACGCTTTCGAAAAGGCTTTCGCGGGCGCCGGCTGGCGTGCTGAATGTGTCGCCGCATCGTGGCGGGTTCCAGTATTTTCGCGCGACGGCGAAGACGGGGCGCAAGGGCGAGTATATTCCGGAAGAGAAAATGTCGCTTGCGGCGGCTATTGCCCAGCGCGATTACGACGCGAAAATCCTGGCCGAAATTCAGAGGCTGCGCTGGGTTTTGGAAAAATGCGTGGAGAAATACGATGTGTCGATTGCGGAAAACCTGTATGCTCGGTTGCATCCGGCGCGTCGCTCGCTGGTGACCCCGCTTGTGTATCCCGATGAAGATTTTGTGGAGTGCTGGAGTGCGGTGAAGTACGCCGGGCGTGATTTCGATACGGACGGGCCTGTGCTGATGACGGCGCGGGGCGAGCGCGTGCGTTCGAAGTCCGAAATCATCATTGCGGATGCGTTGTTCCGCAGGGGGATTCCTTACCGCTACGAGTATCCGCACGAGTTGTTGCTTGCGGGGGCATGTGATGCGGGTGCGCATGAACTGGGGGCGGCGCGCGGGGTGGAGGCTTCGCACGCGGCTAGGGACAATGCCGGTGGTGCCCGTGCGGGTCGTCGCGGTGCTGGTGGAGTTCACGCGGGTCGCCGCGGTGCTGGCGGTCGCGGTGATTTGCGGGCGCGAGGCTGTAAGCGTGTTGTCGTGTATCCGGATTTTACGTGCCTGAACGTGCGGACGCACCAGGAGTTCGTTTGGGAGCATTTCGGGATGATCGATGTGCCGGAGTATTGCCAGAACATGGCCTCCAAGATGGAGATGTACTTGCAGAATGGTTTCTGTATGGGCAAGAACTTCGTGATGACCACGGAAACGCACGACCGCCCGCTCAATTCCATGATGGTGGAAAAAATGCTCGAACAGCTGGTGTGACGTTTTTTTGGGGGGGGGAAGCTCGAGTGGAGGCCTGAAAATGCAAAAGTGGCGACGCGGGCCATGTGCGATGCGGTTGCTTCGCCTGAAAATGCAAAAGTGGCGGTGAAATGAACAAAAAATTCGCAATTTCACCGCCAAAAATTAGTTTGTATGTAGTAAAACAGGGGGGAGAAGGGGAGTAGGTGGCCTGCTCATGCCCCTGCTGGCGGTGAAAACGGGCAAAAATCCCGAAAATCACCGCCACAAACCGCCTGCACGTTGCGTTTTTGCATAAAATGTTACAGACAAGTTATCAAAGTGGCGGTGAAATTGAAAAAAAATTCCCGATTTCACCGCCAAAGCAATAAAATACACCCCAAAACACAAAAAATGTTGCTACGAGCGGCTTTTAAGCCGCGACCCGCAGAATCGCCGCCGCGGACCCGTGGAACAACCGCCGCGACCCGCAGACCTGCGGGCTACTGCTTTATGGTCGGGGCCTGGCGCGCGACAGGAGCGAGCTGCCCGTGTTT
>FLNZ01002916.1_pt1 | contig 33853 bp, 30 predicted proteins | sample 1140391 | NCBI WGS metagenome assembly FLNZ01 (sample SAMEA3878171, study PRJEB12797) | bioreactor metagenome | biome: Moose rumen | place: Sweden | collected 2011-10 | reverse complement strand
GGCAGCATGGCGTCGTTGAGCTGCGATGTAGGAATCTTCCGGCGCATGTTCTCCGCCACGTGCGCCACGGCATCCAGAACGTCAAGGATACGCTGCTTGTTGACAACGGACGTGAAGATTATGGGAATGTCGTTGAACGGTGCCAGACGGGCCTTCAAGGCCTCCGTATAGTCCCTCATGGTGTTAACACTCTTTTCAAAAAGGTCCCACTTGTTCACCACTATCACGCAGCCCTTGCGGTTTTTCTGGATGATGTTGAAGATATTCATGTCCTGCGCCTCCATTCCCAGAGTGGCGTCAATCATGAGAATGCAAACGTCCGAGTGTTCTATTGTCCTCATTGCGCGCAGAACGGAATAGAATTCAAGGTCTTCCGTAACCTTGCCGCGCTTTCTCATTCCGGCGGTGTCCACAAGCATAAACTCATGGCCGAATTTGTTGTAATAGGTGGAAATTGAATCCCGCGTAGTGCCCGCAACCGGCGTCACGATGTTGCGCTCCTCGCCCAGAAGGGCGTTGGTGAGGGAACTTTTTCCCACGTTGGGACGGCCCACAATGGCAATGTGCGGAAGGTCTGAATGGTCGTCATCGGCCGATGATTCCTCTGGAAGTACCCTCAGAACCTCGTCCAGAAGGTCTCCCGTTCCGCTTCCGTTTGCGGCCGATATGCTCCAGACCTCTCCCAGCCCCAGGCCGTAGAAGTCGTAGGCATCGTACATTTTCTCGCCGCTGTCAACCTTGTTGACGCAAAGGATGACGGGCTTTTTGCTGCGGCGCAGGATATCGGCAATCTCCGCGTCGTAGTCCGTTATGCCGGTTGCGGCCTCAACCATGAAGAGGACCACATCGGCCTCCTCGATGGCAATTGCCACCTGACGGCGGATTGCGCCTTCAAAGACGTCATCGCTGTTGGAAGTGTATCCGCCGGTATCTACAACGGAGAACTCGCGGCCGCACCACTCGCATTTGCCGTAATGACGGTCACGCGTTACGCCCGCCGTCTCGTCCACTATTGCCTGACGCATCCCCACCAGGCGGTTGAAAAGGGTGGATTTGCCCACATTGGGCCTTCCCACTATCGCTACTAATGCCATAACTGTCTAATTTCCGGCTGCAAAGATACACAACTTTTCGTTAAACGCAGGACTCTCGACACCCATAAACCGCAGCACGGAGTGGAAAACGTGATGCTGGCCCACCTTGTCAAGACTCTTGAGGGGTGTAGAGTCGGATGTCCATACAAGGAACGGAATCTCAATCTGCTCGCGCGGCGCCATGGAGAAGGGGACCCCGTGCATGTAGAGGTTGTTCTCGCCAAGGGACTCTCCGTGGTCGGAAACAAACATCACGCAGGAGCGATACTCCGGGAAACTCTTCACTATCTCAATGGCACTGTGCATGAGATAGTCCGAATACACGACTGAGTTATCGTATGCATTTCCAAGCTCCTCCGGAGAAGTCTTTGACATCTCAACAGTATTACACACAGGAGTAAACACCTCGAACTCAGGAGGATAATTAGTGTTATACGCAGGGCCGTGATTGGTGTACATGTGCAGCACGATAAAGATTTTCCCGGCCCCGGACTCTTCAATGTCCTCCCTCAGTCCTTCAAGAAGAAGCCCGTCATACCCGGCCGCGGGAGAATCCGGATACTCTTTGGCCAAATCGCCTATGGTAACGTACTTTTCAATGTGCAGCGGCGGCTGTCCCCAGTTTGAAGTGCGCCACTGCACGTCCACGCCGCTTCGGTAGAGATAATTGGGCAGAATCTCGAAAAGCTCCGGAGAATCGACGGGCTCAAGTATGGCCTTAACCCCCGCAATCGTATAAGTTGCCGATGCATCGGCCACAAACGCCTTCACTCCGTCCTCCTTCGTATAAGGGTTGGTCTCACGCGGATAGCCGTAGTACGAGAAACGGTCCTGCCTGGCCGATTCCCCTATCATGAGCACGCAGATATTCTTCTCCGGGGACACCCAAGTAGCGTCGGGAAGAGGGATTTCCTGCTTGTTCTTGGCCTTTTCCCCCTGATAATAGCGCACGGTGTTCACGATATATGACCACGGCATCAGAAGCGAACCCAGCTCGGTGGAGTTTTTGTCTACCCAGGGCCAATTGGACATGTTGCCGAAAGCCGCCACAATAATCGCAGCAGCCGTAATGCCTATGCGTCCCATCATGCGCCCGAAGGAGCCGCGTTCCACCTTCCTCTTGAAAACATATATGGACGGCAATACCCCCAGCACGAGGATATAGAGCACGAAAGCCAGCGAAAAGAAGCCCGAAGCCTCCGAGTACTGAGTGTTCACTACATTCCCCATCATCTCATCCGTGATGAGGACGTTGTAATTGTTCACGAAGTAAAGCGCAATGGCGTTCCCGCAGAGGAAAAACGCCACTATCAGGCGCCCTGCCCGGCGAAGGCACCAGACTAGAAGGTACACCACAAGGTAATTGAGGCCAATGAGAAGGACAAGCCCCATGAGCACTATCATAACCCCGTTGAAGCCCCGCTCGATATTGGCCGCCGCGCGAGAGAAAAACGGCACGTGAAACGCAAAAAGCGTGTACAGGCTCACTACAAGGCTGTACAGGGACAGTTTCACCTTAGGCGGAAAAACGCTCATTTTCTGAACATTTTAATGCCAAGCCACACCGTCCCGACCATCAGGACAAGTATGAAAAGATTCCACAGAAGCGTGAGGAAGACATTCACCTTCTGCGGCTCCTTGTCAAAAAGGCCGGCCCCAGATGAAGGGTCATAGCGCGCAAACGGATTGGAATAAAGCACCTCGCCTCCGGGGAAGAAGGCGGTGAAGCGGGCATAGGGTTCATCGGCCCCGAGCACATAGGTTAATTCGCTCTGACCGTGAACTTTTGCAAGCACGGCGTGGTCCTGGCCGTTCACGCGGATGGTGTCGGCAGCCTGCGAAAGCCTGATATAAAGCGTATCCCCCCTTAGGCCGATGTCTTTCACGGACGGAAGCATCCTGCTGCGGCGTATCTTCTCTTCCCAGTCTCCGTGGCCGTAGTCCGGTACCCTCATGGAGTAGTAACACCCGCCAAGGAGCGCCTCGCGCAGGTCTTCATACCGCCCGGAAGGTGTCTGGATGAAGTTGCAGCGTATGCCGATGCATTCCGTTCTGCCGGGATGATGGAGGTCGTCGTTCGCAAGGCCGAAGGAGAAATGCCCCGCGCTGAGCGCCCAGTCCCAGTACTCGTTTTCCGTGCCTATGTTGGTGTCAAGCTCCATTATTTCGTAGCCGGAAAGCTTTTCCATGTGGGATTTTGACATGCCCCAGGTGCGGTAGGGGTGGTTTATCTGTATGAAATCGCTCTGCGCGTCAAGACGTTCCAGTTCAAACTGTTTCTGCGATGCGAGAACAGGCAGAAAGGGATCCAGATGGCGCACCCCCTTGCTTCCGAACACCAGTTTGTGGAACTTGTAGGGGCTGTAGCCCTGCTCGTACACGTTCACCTGAAGGGCAGGGTCAAAAGGATGGGTTGTTATCTCGTTGTGATTCGAGAAGGTGACAATCTGGTATCCGAGACGCTCATAGGCCTGAAACGTTTCCAGCGGCCAGGTATCGCCCTCATTGGGCGGCCACGGACCTTTTACGCGTGTATGTGTGTGAAAATTGGCTTTCTTCCACCCCTGGAGCGTGTCCAGCGACGCATAAGGATTATATATGGCAGGCCCGGCAAAGGCATGCGGAGCCCTGAATTTATAAACGGGAGAAATTTCCGTCACCTCTACAAGCAGAAGGAATGCCAGGCCCAGAACTCCCAGTATCTTTAAAAATATATTCAGTATCTTTTTCATATCTTGGCTTTTTTGGGCGGGACCAGCACTTTGAGTGCCCCGCGCCGCACGGATACATCAAAAATCTTGCCGCCCTCCGCCGGATCTCCGTCGAAATGGTAAGCCCCCTCGCTACCCCTCGTTATACGGAAAGAAGGCCCGCGGAAATGAAGGAAATGACGGGAAGTATCGGCATGGCCGGTCATAAGGCGTGTGGCAAGATCCGGTATTTCAAGTGTGCGGAAGGGATTCACGACCACGGTATCCAGAAGGCCGTCGCAGATGGAGGCCATGGGCGCTATGCGGGCCTGGTTGCCCCATTGGTTGGCGTTTGCAATGGTCACGAAGACCGCTTCCCCGCTCCAGAGGAGCCTTCCATCGGCACTCTCTATGGTGTAACTGTCCAGCGGATACTGCTTCCACTGCTCCCAGGCGAGGGATATGTAGAGGCCGAGCCCGCGGCTGGTGCTTCCGGCAAACTTAAGACTCACCTGAGCATCCAGGCCGAAGCCGGCGGTGCACAGGAAAGGGCGGCCGTTTATAGACGCCACGTCTATCCTCGCCTCGTTCATGGCATTAAGCGTTCTCACGGCCTCTGCGGGAAATCTGGATATCCCAAGATGGAGCGCCAGCCCGTCGCCGCTGCCGCAGGGGATGATACCCAGCGTCTTGTCCGTGCCAGCAAGGGCCGATGCCACTTCGTTCACCGTTCCGTCGCCGCCAACGGCAACGATGATATCGGCCTTTGAGGAGCGCGCCATCTCCGACGCCTCCCCCGCCCCGGAAGTGTAAAGAATTGCTGGCCTGAACGCATTCAAATCGAGGTGCCGGGCAATTGCGCCCAGCACCCCTCCCTTGTCCTTACCGCCGGAGACAGGGTTCACTATGAAGCATATCTCTTTCACTTGCGGAGCGAACAGGATGCGCATGCGTCGGAGTAGTTTCCGTCGCAGATGTCTTTCCCCTTTCCTTTCTGCAGCATCTCCATCTCTTCCTGCTTCACGCACTTAATCCCGCGCCTCTGCATCTCCTCGTTCGTGGAGATCTCTCCGTTTGGGAAAGGACGTTTGAAGAAAAAGATGTTCACGCCAAGCAGCAAAACTGCAAGGCCGACGAAGACTATTGCTGCAAGAAGGGTTTTCATTATAGAGGAAATTCGGATGAAATGGGTTCGTAATTATATACCCTCAGCATCATGCGGGCGAAGGTTTCGGCAAGCGAAACCACGCGAAACTTGCCCCAGAGGTCCTTCTTTTCCGGATTGAGGGGGATGGTGTCCGTCACGTAAACTTCGCTGAGGGCGCTGTTTTCTATGCGCTCGTATGCGGGGCCGGAGAGCACGGGGTGTGTTGCGAATGCGCGCACGCTGTTTGCACCGCGGCGGAGGAGTTCGTTTGCGGCCTCCGTAAGAGTGCCAGCAGTGTCTATGATGTCGTCTATTATCACTATATCCCTTCCTTCAACTTCACCTATCGGCGTGATCTTCTCCACCACATTTGCCCTTGCCCGCGTTTTGTGACATATCACAACCGGCGTGTGAAGCTTTTTGGCATAGGCGTTTACGCGCTTTGCGCCGCCCATGTCCGGTGCCGCAAGGGTGAGGGTGCCCTTGAACTTCTTTGTCATCTTTTCAAGGATTCCCAGGAAGTCGTAGCTTGCGTAAAGGTGGTTTACCGGGAAGTCGAAGAAGGCCTGGATCTGATCTGCATGAAGGTCGCAGGTCATGACGGCGTCCGTGCCGGCAACCTTGAGCATGTTTGCCACAAGCTTTGCGCCGATGGACACACGCGGCTTGTCCTTGCGGTCCTGCCTTGCCCATCCGTAGTAAGGGATTACTGCAATGACCTTGTTTGCCGATGCGCGCCTGGCCGCGTCGATGGCAAGGAGCAGTTCCATAAGGTTGTCACTTGGCGGGAACGTAGACTGCAGGATGAAGCATGTTGCGCCTCGAACGCTCTCTGAGAAGGACGGCTGGAACTCCCCGTCAGAGAATCTGGAGACCTCCAGGGGGCCAAGGACTACGTCCGGCTCATCGGCCCCTTTCATCCTGTTCATAGCCTCTACTACCTTTTCTGCGAAGTATCGGCTTGCGTCACATGTGAAAACCGCCATGCGGTGCTTGTGCAGATCGTTAATCATAGTGTTTTATAGTGTTTTGAGGATAGAATCAAGATGGCCGAGGATTTCTTCTTTCCCCGTTCCCTTTGCCGATGATGAGACGAACACCGGCGGAAGCTCCTCCCACTCCTCCAGCAGAAGTCCCTTGTTACGGAGAATCTGCCTCTCAAGGGCTTCCGGGCCGAGTTTGTCGGCCTTTGTGAAAATTATCCCGAAGGGGATGCCCTTCTGTCCAAGTTCTGCGATGAAGCGGCGGTCAACCTCCTGCAGATCGTGTCGGGAGTCCAGCAGGACCATAAGGGAAACGAGGTCCGGGGAGTTGTTTATGTAGTCCCAGATTATGTGGCGGAGCTTTGCCCTCTCCCTGTCCGGCAGCTTTGCATATCCGTAGCCGGGAAGGTCTACAAGATACCAGCTGTCGTTTATGAGAAAATGGTTTACAAGCTGCGTCTTTCCGGGCGTCTGGGAAGTTTTTGCAAGTTTGGGATTGCCGGTTCTGGGAAGTTTTTGCAAGTTTGGGATTGCCGGGGAGCATGTTGATGAGGGAACTTTTGCCCACGTTTGAACGGCCGATAAAGGCGAATTCCGGCTTTGCAGGCTGGGGTCTCCCCCCCACCCTTGTGCTGCTGCCCTTGAATTCTGCCTTTGTGATTTTCATGACGGCGCCTTTTTACATTTACAAAGATACTAATTTTTCGTATATTTGCGCTATGAGCGAAGACGAAAAATTCATGCAGGCGGCACTGCAGGAGGCGAGGGATGCCGCCGCCGAAGGAGAAATCCCCATCGGCGCCGTGGTGGTTTGGAAAGGGCGCATAATAGGCCGGGGTCACAACCAGACGGAGCGCCTTAAAGACACCACCGCACATGCAGAGATGCTTGCCATTACGGCTGCAACCGAGACTATGGGCGGTAAATACCTGAGCGACTGCACTTTATATGTGACGGTGGAGCCTTGCCCCATGTGCGCGGGAGCTCTTGCATGGTCCCAGATCGGCCGCATAGTCTATGGCGCACCGGACCCACGCCGCGGCTACTCGCTCTTCTCCCCTTCCCTCCTCCATCCCCGCACGGAGGCAAGTGGCGGCGTGCTCCTTGAGCAGTGCTCGGAACTTATGCTTGAGTTCTTTAAAAATGTGCGAAAAAATTACTAACTTTGACACCGCCTCTCCGCAATATGAAATACGACATCTTCATAAGCTATTCCCGCCGGGACCTTGACGTGGTCCGGGCCGTTTACGAGCGGCTGGTAGCCGAAGGATTCAATGTGTGGATTGACATGCAGGGCCTCCTTTCCGGAGACCAGTTCAAACGGGAGATTACCAAGGCCATCATCAATTCCCGCGTGCTCGTATTCTTCTCGTCGGAACAGTCCAACCACTCCTCCTGGACGGCCAGCGAGATAGGAGTAGCCCGGGAGTTCAATATTCCCATCCTGCCCGTTCGGATAGACAACACGCCCTACGGCGAAGAAATCCTCCTTGACCTGGTAAATCTCAATTATACAGATTATTCCGTAGAGAGCGAGCGCCCTGCCAAACTGGAAAGATTCATAGCTTCTCTAAAGCGTAATTATCCTCCGCAGGAAGAAAAGAAGGCCGATGAGCCCACGCCCCTCAAAGAAGAGCCAACTCCTCCTGCAGGGCCGTCAGTGCAGGAAATCACGGAAGAATTCGAAGAAGCCTACCGCATTGTCTGTAGCAGATATCCCCTCCTGCGGCGCACAGTCCGCGGGAGCGAAGACATTCCCGCGTGCGTAAATGACATCTGCCGCTGTACCGCCATCGGCCTGCCGGCATCCTTCCCCAGAATGAAACCGGCCGACCAGGTGGGGCTTCTCGAAGCCTACCACCGGGACGACCATGTCCGTCTTGCGCTGGCCACCTATCTGGAACTGGTCCTGTCAGGCACCAGCCGCTAAAAATCGTATATGTATTCCAACTCTCCCTTTGAGAGGAACCAGGACTTTCCGCAGAAGGAAACGTCCGTCACGCCGTTGTTTTCATTGGAGACCATATCCAGAAGGTCCTCCGGGACATCCCCGTAATGGACGGAACCGTTCTCATACACGGCGATGCAGGAAAGTTCGTAGAAATAGACCGCCAGCAGATTGCCGTGCTCACCCTGCATGCCCAGCACCCCCTGCAGTTCACCGATGGACTCAACGGAAGAATCTGCACCCTCATCATTTGCAGAACCTTTGGTAATGATGGCCCAGTAACCGCCATCGCAGAAAGAGAGGTTCCTGATGGGAATCTTGTTCTTTTTCAACTCTTCCAGTTTGGCTGCCATCGTACGGTACAGGAAAGGGCGCCCCACCAGTGATAAAGCGTATTCGTTCTGCCCATAGACAACAATCCAGCTGCCGCTGTCCGTGTGCTGGAGATCCACAATGCGGATATTTTTCTTTTGGAGGCGCTTCAGCTCTGCCAGAAACTTTTCCGGAACGCCGTCGGTGGCATAAAAATCATTGTCTCCAAAAACGACAACGTCACCTTTGCTTTCGGTCATGGAAACGATGCGGAACTCTCCCCGCTCGTCAATAAGCTGCTTGATACGGGCGTGGTCGCTTTGCGCCGGGCAGGAGAGCATGGCCGCCCACAGGGCCGTGGCCACCAGCAACAACTTTTTCATGGTAACTTATTCCAACAGGTCTGCCTCATATACTTCGACCTCCTCGCCATGCTGGTCTGTCATGAGGTACATATACTTGCCGTCGCCCTTTGACTGATAGCCCTTGCATTCAGAATAATTGAACTGCGACACTTCCCTGCCGGAGCGGTCACAGAATCCGAAGAGCCCGCCTTTGCGCAGGAGGTAAACCTTGCCCGGAACCTCGGACATATAATCATAACTGAAGTTCTTTTCCGTGCCGGTTTTGTCAATGAAACCCCACTTGCTGCCTTTGGCCACCAGCGCATGACCGGAGGAGAAATTGTATGCATCCTTGTATGCAGGGGCTATCACTTCATTTCCGGAAGTATCTACGAAACCGTAACGGCCGTTGTAATAGACACGGGCCAGGCCATCGCTGAAGGGATAGATCTCGTTGTATCTGGTGGGAACGACCAGTTTGCCGCTATGGTCGATGAGGCCCATCTTATTGTTTGAGGCCTTTACCTTGGCATAACCGTCGGAGCCGTACTTCCATACATTGGCATAGGTGGCCGGAACGACGACATCTCCGTTGCCGTCCTTGAAGCCATAGAGCCCGTTCTCGCTGTAAATGACGCGGGTTGCGGCCTTCCCCGCATTAGCGGCCTTGTCTGCGGCAGCCTTCTCGGCGGCAGCTTTCTCCGCGGCAGCTTTTTCGGCCGCAGCCTTTTCGGCCGCAGCCTTTTCTGCGGCAGCCTTTTCTGCAGCGGCTTTATTCGCGGCGGCTTTCTCTGCGGCGGCTTTTTCAGCGGCCTTTTCAGCTGCATTCTTGTCTGTCTTGGAAGCGTTGGACGCGTTGGCTGTAGCCTTCTTATCCACGTTGGATGTGCTGGCAGCAGCCTTTTCCTCAACATTCTCTGCAGCCGCTGCAACCGTATTATCGACCGGGGCCGGTGTGGATACGGTATCCACTGCCACAGGATTCTCAGGGACAGGCGGGGCGGCCGGAACAGAAGGTTTGCGGCCGAGCAGGAGGAATAACGCCACGGCGGCGGCAATTACCGCCGCAGCGATGCCGATGATAAGGCCCATATTACTCTTCTTGGGACTCTTTTCTGCGGGAGGAACCGTCTCAGTTTTGGGAACGGCCGGCTTTTTTGTAACCGGCACCGTGGCAGCGGTTTTTTCTGCTGCCGGTTTTTTCGCTGCGGGCTTTGCCGCTGCTGCGGCAGCTGCGGCCGCCGCAGCCTCATCCGGGACTGCAGTAGTGGAACGACCTTCCAGGATGTCGATGAATGCACTGGCCGAAGCGGGACGTTCCTCACGGTCCGGCTGCATTGCCCGAACGATTGCTATGGCCGTATTCTCAGAGACATAATCCGGAAACTGGAGGCCCTCGCTCCTGAGCATGGGTGCCTCGGTGGGCACTTTGCCGGCGACGAGACGGTATAGCGTGGCGCCGAGAGAATACACGTCGGTCTCCGGCGAGAATTCACCCACGCCACCTGCAAGATACTGCTCCAGCGGGGCGTAACCGCGGCTGATGCCGATAGGCGTTGTTGTGGTCTGGTGTCCCTCCTCGTCGTAGTGTTTGGACACGCCGAAATCAATGAGGACGATACGGCCGTTCTTCTTGAGCATCAGGTTGGCCGGCTTTACGTCAAGATGGGTGATGCGGTTCTTATGGATATAGTCCAGCGCCGTAGCCGCCTGACGGATGAAACCTATGGCCTCTTCTTCGGAAAGACGGCCTTTTTCACTCACGTAACTCTCGAGGGTTTGCCCGTCAATGTATTCCATGACGTAGTAGGCTGTTCCGTTCTCCGGGAAAACATCATAGATGCGGATGATGTTGGGGTGGTCCAGGCGCGCAATGGTCTTCGCCTCCTTGATGAACTTCTGCATGAAGGATTCGAATTTGGCCCCCGCGCTTGTGGAAACAGCCCTGACCTGGGAAGTGCCCGAGTCGCGGTCGCACTGGTCGTCTATGTAGAACTCCTTGATGCAAACCTGACGGTCCATCAACGTTTGCTCGGCCAGATAGGTGATGCCGAAACCACCTTTGCCCAGCGTCTTGATGATTTTGTACTTCTTTCCCTGAAGAAAAGTTCCTTCTTTGAGTTCCATATATCAGTTTACTTGTTATTAATCAATTGCTTCAGTCTTTCAAGTTTGGCCTCCACCCGGCGGCGGACTTCTTCGCGCTCCCCGCTCCCCGCCGCTTTGGGGCGGTTAGCGTCCGGGGCAGGCACGTGAGGCTGCGGCGCGGGCACAGGCTTGCTGCGCGGGATGTTGAACCACGTCTCCCAGGGCAACTCAACCGAATCTACGGTAATCCGGTCTCCCGGAAGCAGGCGCTTCTCTTCATGGATGCGGACGCCGTTGACAAATGTGCCGTTGAGGCTGCCGAGGTCCCGTACCGTCACCGTTTCTCCCTGCTGCTTAATCTCCAGATGGTGCTTGGACACCTGGGCACGGGACAGGACGAAGCTGTTGTCGTCGGCCCGGCCCACGGTTACCGTCTTGGATGCCTGCTTCCTCCATTTTGGGTTGTAGTCCTTGTATTGCCTTGCGGCGTTGTTCCCTTCCAGCACGTCAACCAGCTGGATGGTAATATTGTCCCTGCCCTTGCCGGGCGCATTGGCCATGCTCATAAGCTTGGCTACGGTACCGGCCGTATCGGCATTGCTGCGCAGCACCGCTTCAATTTCATTGTCATCCACCATGCCGGACAGGCCGTCCGAACAGATAAGGATGCGGTCTCCGCGCATCAGTTTAACAGGCCGCGGTTCCACTTCGGCCTTCATATGCTCACGGATGCCGATAGCCGACAGGATTATGTTCTTCTGCGGATGATGCTCTGCCTCGCGGTCGTCAAGCTCTCCGTCGTCCACCAGCTGCTGTACCAGCGAATGGTCCCGGGTGATGCGGTGGAGCACACCGGTATTGCCGTCGAACAGATAGATGCGGCTGTCACCCACATGACCAATCCAGGCTTGTCCGTCCTGCACCACGACGACGCAGGCGGTTGTTCCCATTCCCCGAAGGGAAGGGTTTGCCTCCGCCGTTCCCAGCACCTGGTCGTTGGCATAACTGAGCGCGGCAGCCATTACCTCCGGAATTGAAGAGGGAGCCACTTCCAGGCTCATCCGGGCGATGATTGCATCGACGGCCGTGCGTGATGCCGTGGCGCCGCCCACGTGGCCGCCCATCCCGTCACAGGTAACGAAAACATCCCCGTAAGGAAGCCTGGTGTAGCCACAGCTGTCCTCATTGGCCTTTCTTACCTGTCCCACATCCGACAAGCCGGCTGCCGACAGAGCCGCGGAACGGATATAGTGATTGACTTCCATAGCGGCGTCAGAGTGAAGACTTGAACTTGAAGACCGTCTGGCCTATCCGGATCATGTCTCCGTCCTGCAGGTAATGCGGCTCCAGTTCGATGTCCTCATCATTGACGAACGTGCCGGTTGTGGACTGCTGGTCCATGATTGAATAGCGTCCCGAACGGTAAAGCAGCATTGCATGGCTCGACGACGCGGCCGGATCCTTGATACAAATGGCGCAGGAAGGATCACGGCCAATCATGTTTCGGCCCTCGTACAGCTTGAAATCGGCCCCCATTTCGTCTATGGTGTATGAAACGAGCCAGCCCACCATCCTGCGGTAGCCTCGGGTGTCTTCATACATGCGGAAACCGCCCGATTCCGGGTCCTGGCGCACCGAGTTGTCAATAAGCATGGTAGCCGAAGAAGACTCTCTTGCGGGCGGAAGCGGCTCAGAAATGCGGGTTGCGGAGTCCTCGTGGGAATTGACCGGCCCCGGAGCCTTGCCGAACTCTTCCGCCGCCTTGCAGAAGGGGCATTCTTCGAATTCTGCCTTGTAATAGTGTCCTTTGGGACAACGTACGTATCCAGCCATATGTCTCGACAATAAGAAGTTCCTACAAATATAACAAATAAAACGAATCCAGCAAAGAAACGCCTGCCCCAGCCGCCTCAACTAATGGAAATTACTGACGTATTTTTTTGAGTATCAGTGGAATGGCCAGCATGAGGAAACTGTCGTACTTGAGACTCTCGGGATCTATGCGGCGAAGGTCTCTGAAAGAGCAGATATCTATGTGTGCAGGGCCGGCGGGGTTCCCCTTCAGCTGCTTGACATAGGCTTTCCTCCTGCCTCCATAGTAACTATCATACCTGAGCCACTGTTCTGTCGAAAGAGCATCTGTACCCATTATGAGCCTTTCCGTAGTCCACCTGCCGTGCTCGCTCAGGGAGAGGGCTTCGCTGTTCTCCTCCCAAAGGGCCTGCTTTTCCTTATCCGAAAGACTGTCATAGCCTTCGCATGTCTTCTTTATGGAGAGCTCCCTTATCTCGAAACAGTCCGTGCACATGATGTTTGACAGGCCGTTCTTTACGGCAGTAAGGTCCTTCTCCCATTTGGGGCCGATGAGGCGGGACTCGCCCCTGCCATGAAGGATCCTGTACTCGAAGGTATCGAGGGCGCGGCTGTACCTGTCCATGGAGTGGACATCCTCATACGGGATATTGTCTATCACGCTTCCAAGGGTGTAAACCCTGCCCGAGAAAATGGCCTTCCGCGTGTCTATGGAATAGATTTCCTCCTCCGGACGGCTCTCCGGGAATGCACGCACATCGGCCTCGCTCATATATAGGCAGTCTGCGCAGTCCTTCACGGCATCATGGACGATTTCCAGTTCCACGTCAAGGTATGAGTCTCCGTTCTTTACGCTTCCGTACACCGTCTGCTTGCAATACTTCATGAAGTTGCACAGGTACTCCTCCTTTCCAAGCTCACTCACTATTTCGGCACCCTCCTTCCCGGACACAAGAGTTATGACTGTGCGACCCCGGCAGACAAGATTCTCAAGCGAATCGTACTCTAAAAAATTTGGGAAATGGGCATAAAGGGCAATCTGACGGACCACCGAGAGCATAAGAGGGCTGTCTTCACAAACCACAACATGGAGAGGCCCGTCATGGGGGCCGACGGCTATTCCCCTCAGCTTGTCAAGGACAAAGGCCCTTGCAAGGTACCAGTTCTTTACGGTCTCTTCCGGGTAATGCTCCTCTCCGGCCATGCGAGTGAGGTATTCAAAGGGACGTTCCCTCGTAACGGCGTTATTCATTTTCGGTCCTCCCAAAATATTTGCGTGCATCATAGGCCGAAGGGCTCTGGTAGAGTTTCAGGCCGAAAAGTTCGACGGAAGAGACGACATGCTCCACTATCTCTGACTGATACCAGTCGAAAGCCTCCCAGTTGGGGTCTGTAATGAAGGCATGCAGTTCCATCTTGAGCCCGTTTTCCCCCTGGTCGGCCCAGCGTGCAATGAGCCTTGGCCTCTGGGAAATATGGGAATTGCCCATGAGCCAGTGATAAATATACAGCCTGAAAAGGTGGGCATTGAGGGCCCCTGCTTTTATCTCATCCACGGGGATATATTTGACGAAATCTTCCCCCGCACACTTCAGGGAATCTGCTTCTTCCTGTGAAACGGGCCTTATGCTCTCCCAGTCAAAGATGAAAGTCTTTGACATCTTTCGGCCGTATGTTTTTCCGTCCGACATGTTCTGCAGGTTGATGAAATGGTTGGCTTGCAGGGCGCTGATGGGTATGGTGGACGTGGTGGTGTCCCAGTTGTAAATAGTAATGGAGGTGAGCGTTATTTTAATCACTTCACCGTCTACTCCCATCTGCGGAACGGATATCCAGTCTCCCAGGTTGAGCTGCTTATGAGACCTCAGGCCCAGGAACGCCGCCACTCCCTTCACCTTGTCCTGGAGTATCCAGCCAAGTGCAACGCCGATAACGCCTACCGAAGTGGCCGCCCGCCCGTCGCTCTTTATATCGAAGATAAGGATGAAGCCTATGATCCACAAGCCGATGGCGGCAAGTTTGATGATCTGGCATGAGGTGACGCCTTTGTCATCCCTGCTCAGGTTGAATGTCTCCGAAAGCGTCCCGCACACCTTGATGATGAGCCAGACAACCAGGTTGAGCGCAATGAAAAGAAGACACTGCGACAGGGAACCCGGCGCCATGATGGCGGAAATACCTATCGATAGCGGGGTGAGCAGGAACACAAAAGCCAGGAACGGCTTGGTGCGCCACTGGAAAAGGGCGCCCAGTATCTGCCGCCACAGTTTGTCGGAAGAAATGTTCCTTTTGTAAAAAGAGTCAATCATATGTGTGTTGTCTAGCGCCGCACTACAAGCCTGTGGATGCGACGGGGGATGGAAGTGATTATCTCGTAAGGAATGGTTCCGAGGATTTCGGCAAGTTCAGATATGGTGGGATCTTCGCCGAAGACGGTGACAGTGTCTCCCACGGCGCAGGGAACGCCGGTAACATCCAGCATGCACATGTCCATGCAGATGTTCCCGATGGTGGGCACGCGGTGTCCGTTAAGCGAGAAAGATGCCGCGCCACGGCCAAGATGGCGGTCTATGCCGTCTGCATACCCAACCGGGATGGTGGCGGTGACGGTATCTTCTCCTGCTTTGCCCCATCTTCCGTAACCAATAGTGTCTCCTTCCTTCAAATGCTTGATTTGCAAAATCTTTACCTTGAGGGAAGCAACCGGGGCCAGCTTCACCGAGGGAAGTGCGCTGATGCCGTAGATTCCTATACCCAGACGCACCATGTCATACTGGAACTGCGGGAAGCGCTCTATTCCCGCCGAGTTGAGGAGATGGCGCATGGGCATGTAGCCGATGGCGCCGGCAAGTTTTCCCGACCATGCATCAAAACGGTCATGCTGGGCAAGGGTGAATGCGTCCTCGGCAGGGTCTTCGGCAACGCAAAGGTGGGAAAAAATACCTTTCACCCGCACCTCGGGGCTTTCCTTAAGCACTTCTATGAGTTCCGGCAGTTCGCTCTCCATGAACCCCAGCCTGTGCATTCCGGTGTCCAGTTTTATGTGCACGGGGTAGTCCTTCATTCCCTTTTCCCTAAGCACTTCGATGAGTTTCTTGAGGGAATAGATATTGGGGATGGAAGGTTCCGACCTTGTCTGAATAATTTCCGGATAAAAATCCGTGCCCGCCGTAAGTACAAGGATGGGAAGGGAAATGCCGTTGCGACGAAGTTCCAGGGCTTCTACGGGATATGCCACCGCAAGATAATCGGCCCCTGCGCGCTGCATCATTGCGGCAAATTCCACTGCACCGTGCCCATATGCGTTCGCCTTGACCAGAACGAGAAGTTTGGTCTTGGGCTCCAGAAGGGAACGGAAATACCTGTAATTCTCCGTGGCGGCGCCCAGGTTAAGTTCCAGGCGGGAGAAATCGTCTTCAATTACGCGCATCGGCTGGTTGTTTCTACTGCAAAAATAACATTTTGGACTGACATTTAGACATATTTTTCTTATTTTTGTGTCACGGGCGCAGATTTTGCGGCCATCTACTTAAAAATTAAAGTTATGTCCAGTACCTATATTTGGATTCTTATGATTGCGGTGATGGTCCTGAGCATGGTAATCCAGAACATGCTCAACCGCCGTTTCAATAAATATTCGGAAGTGCCCCTGGGAATGACCGGGGCCGAGGTCGCAAGCCGGATGCTTGCAGCCCACGGCATCCGTGACGTCAATATAGTCTCCATAAAGGGCAAGCTCACAGACCATTACGATCCCACTACAAAAACTGTAAACCTCAGCGAAAACGTATATTTCGGAAAATCCGTTGCCGCGGCGGCAGTTGCGGCCCACGAATGCGGCCATGTGGTGCAGCACGCAACGGGCTATGCACCGCTTCGCCTCCGGTCGGCCCTCGTGCCGGTGGTAACTTTCTCCAACAGCATAGTTTCATGGGTGCTTCTTGCGGGAGTTGTCTTCATGGAGATTTTCCCTTCCCTGCTGTGGATAGGAATTGCGCTTTTTGCACTCACCACCCTTTTCAGCTTTGTGACGCTGCCCGTGGAGGTAAACGCCAGCGCCCGTGCCGTTGAGTGGCTTGACAGCGCAGGAATAGTGAGCTACGAGACAAAACCCATGGCTCAGGACGCCCTCAAATGGGCGGCATACACTTACGTTATAGCCGCCATAGGCTCCCTTGCAACACTGTTGTATTATATTTCCCTGGGGAACAGGAGGAATTAGAGCATCAGCCCGGCCTTTACCTTTTCTGCAGCCTCGTCACCTTTGAGATAGCGAAGGATGGCGAGCCCGAAGTTTACGGCATGCCCCGCTCCGCGGCCTGTAATGAGATTGCCGTCCGTCACGGTGCTTTCGGGAGTATATACGGCCCCTTTGCCGATGAGCGCGTCCTCGAAACCCTCAAAGCATGTGAATTTCCTCCCTTCAAGGCCGGGAAGCTGGCTCACAACAAGGCCCGGTGCCGCGCATATTGCGGCCACAGCCCCGCCGCGGGCCCAATGGTCCAGCAGTATTTCCATGAGCTCCTCGTGCTGTGCAAGCTTTTTGGAGCCGGGCATCCCGCCGGGGAAAATCATCACGTCAGAGCCGTCGGTGCCGGGCTCCATCACCTCCAGATCTGCCCAGGAAGTGTCTGCCGAAACCTGGAGTCCGTGCGAACTCTCAACCAGGTAATCGTTTGTTATTGAAACGGTTATTACGGGCACACCGCCCCTCACAAGAATATCTCTCGTGCCCAGGGCCTCCATGTCTTCGAAGCCGTCGGCCAAAAAAATAGTTACTCCTTTCATGAATGATTCATTTTCGCCAAAGATAGCACTTTTTCCAAAGAAATGTACTATCTTTGCAGCCCGGAATTGAACTGTGGTGTAATGGTAGCACTAGGGATTTTGGTTCCCTCAGTCAGCGTTCGAATCGCTGCAGTTCAACTTTATAATTTCACGTAGCGGTGCCGGACTATTCCCTTCTTGTCAACTTCCACCACGAAGGGAAGGACGGAAAGGTCGAAACTATCCAGCAGGAGTTCGCCAAGCCGGGGGTCGGAAGACATTACGGCATCCATGTCCACTAGAAGTACGCGGGCCTTCCCATTTGACGAAACAATGCGCTCCACCGCATCGAGGGTCTCCTCGCACGCGCTGCAGCCGGCCGAATAGAAAACGACGTAACCGGGCTTGCCGCCAAACTTCTCAAGCTTGAACTCTCCATCCTTTGAACCGGACCGGAAAAGGCATGGCTTGCGGCGCAGGGTGCCGGGGACAGTGATCTCCGGGAGACTGGACCCTACGGGAGTGCGGGCGGCAAGGGTGGCCATCATGTCTGCAAGCGAAGATATCTGGGCTTTGTCGGCATCCGTGTTCCAAACTTCCGGAAGATTTATGTATTTGTCTATGAAGGGGATGGAAGCATCGCGATAGACCTCCGTCCTCTGGGAGAAGAGGTAGTAAAGAATGTCTCCGAAAATTTGCTTGTATGAGTCCACGTCTCCCTCTCCGAATGTGCGGGCGGCCAAGTAATCGGCAATTGACATTATGTCGGCAGTCTTGATGGTGTCTCCATAGACGGAGAACATTTTCTCAAGCTTCTCCATCTGCGCCTCTTCGCCATATACATAATCTTCACGGGAGAACTCCTTGCCCAGCAGGGCCTTGAGGGCGGGAGTGTCCAGGCCCCTGCCCAGAATTTTTCCTTCGCGCCCCACGAGGAACATGCGCGGAGTGCCAAGGACACCGTAGAGGCGCTGCCAGTCGGAAGACACAGATGGGTCCCATAAATGCGTTACGCCGCTAAAATCCTTGCGGCAGGCCTCCCATTCATCTGCCGATGACCCCACGTAAACTGCATAAGTCTCCAGCCCTTCGTACTCTCCGGAACACACAAGATCCTTTAGCCTTGAGGTTTCCACCTTGCATGTTGGGCAGCTTGTATCATAGAAGTAAAGAACTGAATATGAGTCCTTTGCAGGGATTCTCACAGAAGCGCCGTCCGGAGAGAACAGAACGATGGACGGAGCATCGGCCCCTATGAGGGAAGATTTATTGAACTCCACATAAACCTTTGCGGCGGCAAGCTCTGCATCGGAAGCCATGGGAACGGCTCCGGAGAGGTACCACTTCTGAGCGACGTGCACGGCAACGGCATCGTCGCCCATAATCTTGGAATGGAGATAATGCTTGTAAATCCTGTCTGCAACGTAATCCCTGACCAGCGAATCCGTGCAGGACTCGATGAGGAAGTCGCACTCCGCATTCTGCACGGAGGCGGGCTCACCGGCAAGAGCCACGAAATACTGGTCCAGCTTTACGCCCAGTTCTTTATACGGGTCCTGCGCAAAGAGCGAAAGCGCGCAAAGAAGCGCCGCACCGGCAATCAGTAACTTTTTCATAGCACGACCCCCTCCGGAATGAAGGCCGAATAGTCGCCTCCGTGTTTTAGGATATCTCTCACTGCCGATGAACTGATGTGCGCAAACTCCTGCGCCGTGGGGATGATGATTGTCTCAATCTCCGGGGCGAGGCGGCGGTTTGCATCGGCAATGGAGCGCTCCGTCTCGAAATCTATCATGTTGCGAACGCCGCGCACGATGTGCCTGATTCCCATCTCCCGGCACACGTCTATGGTGAGGCCGTCGTACTGGAGAACGCTCACGCCCGGAATGCCCGACGTTGCCTGACGGATTATGCCAAGGCGCTTGTCCATGTCGAAAAAGCCCCTCTTGTCCTGGTTTATACCCACGGCCACCACCACTTCGTCAAACATGGTGAGAGCACGCCTGAGTATGTTGAGGTGTCCTGCGGTAAAGGGGTCGAAGGACCCGGGAAAAAGTGCAACGTTTTTCATAACTGCCAGTCTATGGGTGTTTTGCCCTCTTGGATAAGGATTTGATTGGTCTTTGAAAAGTGACGGCAGCCAAAGAACGCCCCGCGTGCGAGGGGCGACGGATGTGCCGCCAGTAGGACATGATGCCTCGATGCATCTATGATGGCCTGTTTCTCCTGTGCATACCGGCCCCAGAGAAGGAAAACTATTCCACTACAGCGGGCCGATACGGTGCTTATCACGGCATCCGTGAACTGCTGCCAGCCTATGAGAGCGTGCGAGGTGGGACGGCCGGCCTCAACGGTGAGGACGCTGTTAAGGAGAAGCACTCCCTGCCGTGCCCACGGCTCAAGCGAAGTGGCGCCCGACATGCGCACGCCAAGGTCCGATTCTATCTCCCTGAAAATGTTCCTCAGGGAAGGAGGGGCTGCGACGCCGTTAGGAACGGAAAAAGACAACCCCATTGCCTGCCCGGGCCCGTGATAGGGGTCCTGGCCTATGATGACAACCTTCACTGACGGGAGCGGAGTAAGGTTGAACGCATTGAAAATGAGGCTTCCGGGAGGGTATATTACCGTTCCGGAGGCCTTCTGTGCGTGCAGAAAGCGCACCAGCGAATCAAAGTACGGCTTGTCGAACTCTCCCGAGAGTGCGTCTTTCCAACTCTGTTCTATCTTTACGTCCATCTACTTGAAGATAAAGTCGATAACATCGGCTATATTCTTTACGTAGACAAAGATAAGACCTTTTATGTAAATTTCCTTGATGTCCTCCACATCTTTTCTGTTTTCCTCGGAGATTACGATGGTGTGGACGCCGGCCCGTTTGGCCGCCAGAATCTTCTCCTTGATGCCTCCCACGGGCAGAACGCGGCCGCGGAGAGTCATCTCGCCGGTCATGGCTATGCCCTTTTTAACCTGCTGCTTCCGGAGGGCGCTCACCATGGAGGAAACCATGGTTATGCCGGCCGATGGACCGTCCTTTGGCGTTGCCCCTTCCGGCACGTGAAGATGGATGTCCTTCGCCATGAACTCCTCGGTGGTCATCCCGGCAAGCTCCGGATGGGCCTTTATGTACTGCCACGCAATCTGGGCGCTTTCCTTCATCACGTCACCCAGATTGCCTGTCATGGAAAGATTTCCCTTCCCGGATGCAACCTGGCTCTCGACGAAGAGCACTTCTCCGCCCATTTCGGTCCATGCAAGGCCGGTGACAACGCCAACGCCCTCGTTTCCGGCGACATCGTCATGGAATGCAGTGGGAAGGCCTAGATATTCACGCAGGTGCTCCGGTTCAATCACGCTTGGATATTCTTCTCCCAGGGCAATCTTCTTCGCGGTGACGCGGGAGAGCTTCGCTATCTGCTTTTCAAGGCCGCGCACGCCGCTCTCGTGGGTGTATTTGTCAATTATCTCCTGCAGGGCGGCATCGGAAACGGTGAACTCGTCTTCACGCAGGCCGTGCTGAGCCAGCTGTTTGGGGACCAGGTATTTATGTGCTATCTGAAGCTTTTCCTCCGCAAGGTAGCCCGTCACACTTATGAGTTCCATACGGTCCTTCAGGGCCGGTTGTATAGTGCCTATTCCGTTGGCCGTAGTAATGAAAAGAACATTGGACAGGTCATAGTCTATGTCCAGGTAATTGTCGTGGAAAGTGGAGTTCTGCTCGGGGTCAAGGGCCTCAAGGAGGGCGCTGGAAGGGTCTCCCCGGAAGTCCGACGCCAGTTTGTCAATCTCGTCCAGCACTATCACCGGATTGGAGGTTCCGGCCCTCTGGATGCCGCTCAGAATACGGCCGGGAAGGGCTCCCACATATGTTTTGCGGTGACCGCGGATTTCGGCCTCATCATGCATTCCGCCCAGCGAAATGCGCACGTATTTGCGGCCGAGGGCCCGCGCTATGCTCTTGCCGAGGGACGTCTTTCCAACTCCGGGAGGGCCCCACAGGCACAGGATGGGAGAGCGCATGTCTCCCTTCAGCTTGAGGACGGCAAGGTACTCTATGATGCGGTCCTTAACCTGGTCAAGGCCGAAGTGGTCTTCGTCAAGTACCTCCTGGGCGTGCCTGAGGTCAAGGTTGTCGTCGCTCATCTCACCCCAAGGAAGGTCCAGCATAAACTGCAGGAAGCCGAGCTGGATGCTGTAATCAGGCGAAGTTGGATTGAACTTCTCCAGACGGGCCATTTCCTTGTCAAAGATGGCGCGCACCTCCTTGGACCACTTTTTCTCATCGGCCCGGCGACGCATTTTTTCGAACTCCTCGCCTTCATCCATGCCAAGCTCCTCCTGTATGGTGCGAAGCTGGTTATTGAGGTAATACTCCCTCTGCTGCTGGTCTATGTCGGTCTTCACCTTCTGGTTTATCTCCTGCTTTATCTGAAGCAGCTGGGTCTGCGCGTCAAGAACTCTCAGGAGCGCCATTCCCCTCTCCTGTATATCCGTAATCTTGAGGAGAGCGGTGCGTTCGGTGAAATTCTCCACCTCTATGGTGGTTGCTATGAAATTCACAAGGAAATGGAAATTGTCTATGCTACGCAGGGCGCCGATGGCTTCCTTGGGTGCGAAGGACGACGATTTCACTATCATTGCAGCCTTTTCCTTGAGGGAATCGCCAAGCACGCGGAGTTCCCGCTCATCGGCACCTTCCGGAACGAATTCTTCAAGGATGCTTACGCGGGCAAGCATGTATGGATCTTCGCTCACCACGGCGTCAAGCGCGCAGAGCTGCCCTCCCTGAAGGATGGCGGTTACCGAGCCGTCCGGCATTTCGAGCGTTTTTATGAGCTTGCATACGGTGCCGTGGGTACAGAGATCTGCCTCGGAGGGCTCCTCTACCGAAATGTCGGCCTGAGGGATGGCGGCAAGCCAGCCGTCACCAGCCTCGACCGCTTCAATGAGCCTGATGCTTTTCTCCCTTCCCACGGTGACAGGGAAAACGGTGCCCGGGAAAACCACGGCGTTTCGCAGCGGCAGTACAGGCAGTGCCGGCGGCAACTCCTTTGCGTCCACCTTCATCGAAGCCATATCTCCAACTACAGGCATTATGTTCACTTCCACACCCTGCGGAATATTCATATTGTCAAAGTAATTCATATATAATCTGCCAAAATGTCATATCAAGGGGTACAACTTCCCCGGTCCCCTTATTGGTCAATCTTTGTGCCATAGTGGTGAATCGGCAAAAAACGGCCTTAAATTTTGAATATTCAAATATTTTTCGTTACTTTGCCGCGATTTTCTGTAAACGAAGACCAATTATTATAGATACTATGACTAAAGCAGACATCGTGAACGAAGTGGCAAAGGCCACAGGATTCGAAAAGACGCAGGTTCTTGCAACCATCGAAGAATTCACCAACGTAGTGAAAGGTTCACTTGTGGCAGGCAATCCTGTATATATGCGCGGATTCGGCAGCTTCATTATCAAGCACCGCGCCCAGAAGACCGCTCGCAACATAACCCGCAAAAGCACAATGACAATCCCCGCACACGACATTCCGGCTTTCAAGCCCGCAAAGAGTTTCGTGGAGGCAGTCAAAGAGAAATAATCCATTAACAATTCACAATTATGCCTAACGGTAAAAAGCATAAGAGACACAAGATGGCTACGCACAAACGTAAAAAGCGTTTGCGCAAGAACCGCCACAAGAAGAAGTAAGACATCTTCTTCAAGAGAGTAAAGGGCTTGCGGCTTGCGAGCCCTTTGACATATTAAAACCAATGTTTCCAAATGGAGTCTGAAAAACCGGACAAGGATCTCATCGTAGACGTTACGCCTACGGATGTACACATCGCCCTGATGGAAAACCACAGGCTGATTGAGTACTCAACTGAGTCCAGCACTGAGAACAAATTCTCCGTGGGAGACGTTTACCTGGGAAAGGTAAAAAAGATTCTTCCCAATCTCAATGCTGCCTTTGTGGACATCGGAGACAAGAAAGAGGCATTCATCCACTATCTTGATCTGGGGCTTTACTTCCCCGCCTTCGACCAGTTTGTAAGGGAATCCAACGCGAACACAAACCTCAAGGACCTGTACTCGCGCATCAAGGTAGATAATCCTTTGCCCAAAGAGGGCCGTATAGAGGAGTATCTTAAGCCTGGACAGATGGTCATAGTCCAGATTGTAAAGGAGCCCATCTCCACAAAAGGTTCAAGACTGACCTCGGAAATTTCATTGGCAGGACGCAACATCGTACTTCTCCCCTTCGCCCAGAAGGTTTCCATTTCGCAGAAAATCGGCTCGAAGGAAGAGAAACGTAGACTCGAGACACTGGTAAGGAGCATTCTCCCCGCAAACTACGGTGCAATAATCCGCACTGCGGCCGAGGGCAAGACAGCATCTACGCTGGTTGCAGAAACGCAGGCCCTCATAGACAAGTGGGAAGGTTCCTGGAAAAAGGTCGCCAGAAGCAAGACCCTCCAGCAACTGTTCACGGAATACAGCAAGACAACCACGGTCCTGAGGGACCTTCTTAACGATTCGTTCTCCAACATCTGGATTAACGACGAGAATGCTGCCGATGAGGCGCGCCGGTATGTCTCGCTCATTTCGCCCGAACAGGAAAAGATAGTCCACCTTTATGACGGCAAGCAGCCCATCTTTGACCACTTCGAGGTCACAAGGCAGATAAAGGGCTCCTTCGGCAGGGTGGTTCCAATGCGGCAGGGAGCATATCTGGTGATTGAAACCACGGAAGCGCTTAATGTAATTGACGTAAACAGCGGCATAAGGACAAAAACCAGCGACCAGGAGGAGAACTCCTACGAGGTGAACAAGATTGCCGCCGAAGAAATTGCCCGCCAGCTCCGGCTGCGGGACATGGGAGGGATAGTGATCGTAGATTTCATAGACATGGATCTGCAGGAACACAAAAACGCCCTTCATAAATACATGCAGGAGCTCATGGAGGAAGACAGGGCCAAGCACAATGTGCTGCCCCTCACAAAGTTCGGCCTCATGCAGATAACCCGCCAGCGCATCCGCCCCGTCACGGAAATAAACACCATGGAGGTGTGCCCCGTATGTCACGGCACCGGTAAGATTTCCTCCAGCGTGGTTATCGACGAAGAGCTGGAGCGCAAAATAGCCTTCTACGTGATTGAAAAAGGTGTCCGGTCACTCACCATCAAGACAAGCCCCATTCTTGGAGCCTATCTTAAACGGGGATTATGGAATTCGTTCCTTTCAAAGTGGCGAAAACATTACAAAGCCCGCATCGAACTAATTGAAGATACGGCATTTTCCGTCCTCCAACATGAAATGTACAATGAAAAAGGTGAGAAACTGGACTAGTTCCTCACTTTTTTTATATATTTGCATCATAATGTCCCGTTCAAAGAAAAACATATCTGGAATAGACCCCCTGTATCTGGAGAAACAGAGACAGATGCTTCTGAGGAAAAACCGCTACGTTCTCTACCTCAACGAAAACGAGAAAGCGGCCATTGACGAGTATTGCTCCCGCTTCAAGGTAAAGTACAAATCAACCCTGTTCCGCGAAGCCATCATGGACAAGGTTCTCTCGGAGCTCTACGAGAACCACCCTACTCTGTTTTAACGTAGTTCCGCCATTTTTCGATGAGCGCCGTCATGTCCTGTGGCAGCGGCGTTTCAAAATGCAGGCGCTCACCCGTGGACGGGTGAGTGAAACCGAGTGTGCGGGCATGCAGTGCCTGTCTGGGACACAGGGCGAAGCAATTCTGGATGAACTGCCTGTATTTGGAGTAGATGGTGCCCTGTCTTATTTCGCTGCCGCCGTAACGCTCGTCATTGAACAGCGGGTGGCCGATGGAAGTCATGTGTACCCTTATCTGGTGCGTGCGGCCCGTTTCAAGGCGGCATTCCACCACGGTTATGAAGCCGAAGCGTTCTATCACACGCCAGTGTGTCACCGCCCATTTCCCCTTTTCAGGATCGTCGTAAACCCGGAAGCGAAGCCGGTCGTTGGGATCCCTGCCGATGGTGCCTTCCACTGTTCCTTCGTCTTCCCGGATATTGCCCCAGACGACCGCCGTATAAATGCGGTCTATTGAATGGACGAAGAACTGATCGGCCAGATTAAGCTGCGCGGCGGGATTCTTGGCAACAACCAGCAGGCCGCTGGTGTCTTTGTCTATGCGGTGAACGAGTACGCCCATGCGCTCGTCCTCCATGTCGGGACTCAGGTGCAGGTAGAACGCGAGGGCATTCACCAGCGTACCGTTGTAATTGCCGTGCCCCGGGTGAACAACCATTCCGGCCGGCTTGTTAACCACCAGAACGTCGTCATCCTCGTAAACGATGTCAAGCGGAATGTCTTCCGGGAGGATTTCGGTCCCGCGCCGCTCGTAAGGCATTACGAACTTCACCACGTCAAGCGGCCGCACTATGTAATTGGCTTTTACGGGCTTGTCGTTAACAAGCACGTATCCGAGCTTAATAGCCTGCTGAACACGGTGACGTGACGTGTCTTCCTGGTGCGAAGAAATGAATTTATCCACGCGGACGGGCTCCTGGCCCTTGTCCACATTGATTCTGAAATGTTCGAAGAGCTCGTCGGAATCCGTCATTGAGCCTGAAGTTTGGACTGGTCCAGAGTGAGCGACAGGTTTACAACGGCGCCAAGTGATTTGACAGAGCCCACGGCGTCCTGCTTGTACACGACGGCATTCATGGAGTCTGCATAAGTCTTGATGTCTTTGTCGAACGAGACATTTCCAACATTGAGGAACCTGTCATGTATTGCATCTACGGCATTGACGTACTTCATGCCAGTCACCCTGGGGACGGTGGTGGTTCCGTTGCCGGAGCCGATGCCCACGGTGAGATCTACCACCGAGCCGCTCACCACAAGGTCTCCGGCCTTGACAGTCTTGCCGCCGATTTTCTGTTCAAGGACGTTGTTGGCTATATCCGACACGTATGTAAGGCGCCCCAGATTGAGGCTGCGGTTGTGGAGCTCCGAGCGGGCTTCGGCCACAGAATAGCCGAAAAGATTGGGCATTACAACCTTGCGGGGCACTACGGAATTGATGGTGAGGAATATGCTGCGGCCCTTCTTCACGGTGGAGCCGGGAGCGGGCATCTGGCGGTATACCACCCCACCCTGCAAACGGCGTACGAAGACAGAGTCTGTAACCTTTACGCTCACATCGGCCTCCTTAGCGGCAGCGATGGCCTCAGAGACGGTCATTCCGGAAAAGTCCGGGGTCGTGACTGTTTTTCCGTGACGAGTTATTACGTTGAGCCCCCACGATGCCAATATTCCCAGCAAAAGCACGAAGGCTACGGCAAGAATGAGGTTTTTAACTATCCAATTCCCTTTCATGCTACGAAGGTACGAAAAATTTTGATACCTTTGTGTATATGAAAAGACAAACGCCCATATATGCCTCGCTGGCAGCGGGTTTCACGCTTCTGATGAGCCTGCCGTGGTTGGTGCCCCACATGGGCTGGACGGTCCTTGTGGGCATAATCCCGCTCCTTGTGATGGAGAGGCTCTATGAGGGAAAGCATTTCTGGCTCTGGCATTATGCCACTTTCGTCTTATGGAACGCCGTCACGACATGGTGGGTTGGAGAGGCCACTGTTGGCGGCGCTGTCTTCGCCGTCCTTGCCAATTCCCTTCAGATGAGCGTCATATTTGGCGGCTTCCGCTGGGTAAAAAGGCGTCTTGGCGGCGCCCTGCCCTATTTTTTCCTCGCGGCCGCATGGATAGCCTGGGAAAGGTGGTATCTCACATCGGCACAGATTTCCTGGCCCTGGCTGGTGCTTGGAAACGCTTTTGCCGATACCACTTCGCTGGTTCAATGGTACTCCGTGCTGGGCACCCTTGGCGGCTCGCTGTGGGTATGGGCGTCCAACCTTTCCGTATTCGGGCTCATGATTGTCCTGTCCGACGGCCGTATGGCTTCATGGAACGGGAAGGCTCGCTTTTGCACGTTTGCGGCACCGGTGCTTGTGCTGTTCGGCCCCATGATATGGTCGGCCTGCCTTAAGGCTCCGTCTCACGGAGAGCCGCTTAAGGTAGTCATAGGCCAGCCAAATTATGACCCTTATGAAAAGTTCCAGTCCCTTAGCCGCGAGGAGCAGGACAGGCGCTATATCGATATTATTGAAAAGGCCGATTGGAGCGACGGCGAGCCCGTTCTGGTGCTTGCACCGGAAACGTTCACATCAAGGGTATACACCAACGCCATCCCTTCTCACGAAACATCGATTCGCTTCCAGGGCTTTCTGGAAAGGCATCCCCAGGCCAGCATCATTTTTGGTGCAAGCACCCTGGAGCCGGTTCACTCATATTCAAAGCCACACCCTTGCGCCTACGACCTCGGCAAGCAGGCCGACGGCAAGACCAACTGGATAATGTCCCACAACTCGGCCATAATTACAGACAGCAGCGCCTTGTACCAGATTTACCATAAGTCTAAACTGGTTGTGGGAACGGAGCTTACGCCATACCCCAAACTGTTTATTCCGCTGGAGAATCTTCTGGGCGGCAACCTTATGGGAAAAGACATCGGCCAGAAGGAGATTTCATGCCTTAGCATGGGAGACACTGCCATCGGCGTTGCAGTATGCTATGAGTCGGTTTACGGAGAGTTCTGCACAGGATATGTGCGAAAGGGCGCGAAACTCCTTACCGTTATCACCAACGACGCATGGTGGGGAAATACACCGGGCTATCGGCAGCACCTGAACTACAGCCGCCTGCGCGCGATAGAAACGCACCGCTACGTCGCTCGCTGTGCAAATACGGGAATATCGGCAATAATTGACCCTCAAGGCAAGATTCTTTCACGTACGGAGTGGTGGGAGCCCGACGTCCTCGAAGGTAAGGTGCTGCTGTCGGAGGAACAGACCTTCTTCGTACGTTACGGAGACATTGTGGGCCGCATTTCCGTCTTCCTTTTCCTTCTCACCCTTGCCGCGGCCCTCTTCCGCCCTCGCCGCCCGTGATCCGTATCCCCCTCGCTTCCAACTATTTACATACTGCACCGGTGCACTTCCCCGTGCACCGGTGCAGATAATAAGACGCTGAGAATCAGCTATTTACCGATCACAACTAGTCTATACGGTCAAAGCCGGTATAGGGACGGAGGCACTCAGGGATCTCGATGTAACCGTCTTTCTGATTGTCTTCCAGAAGTGCTGCAACTACGCGCGGAAGTGCGAGGGAGCTGCCGTTGAGGGTGTGTGCAAGCTGCATTTTGCCATCGGCATCCTTGTAGCGGCATTTAAGACGGTTGGCCTGATAGCTCTCGAAGTTGGAGACGGATGATATCTCAAGCCAGCGGCCCTGGGCTGCGCTCCAAAGCTCGAAGTCGTAGGTTATGGCCGATGTGAAGCTCATGTCTCCGCCGCAAAGACGAAGGATGCGGTAGCGAAGGCCGAGTTCCTTCACAAGGCTCTCCACGTGTGCGACCATCTCGTCAAGGGCCGCATAACTGTTCTCCGGCTTCTCCACACGCACTATTTCCACCTTGTCAAACTGGTGAAGGCGGTTGAGACCGCGCACGTCCTTGCCGTACGAACCGGCCTCGCGGCGGAAGCAGGGAGTGTATGCCGTGAGCTTCTGGGGGAACTGGTCCTCCTGGAGGATGACATCACGGAAGATGTTTGTAACAGGCACCTCTGCGGTGGGGACCATATAGAAGTCATCGAGATTTGCATGGTACATCTGGCCCTCCTTGTCGGGAAGCTGGCCGGTACCGAAACCGGAAGCGGCGTTCACCATCACAGGGGGCTCAACCTCTTTGTAACCTGCCGATGTATTGCGGTCGAGGAAATAGTTGATGAGTGCGCGCTGGAGCTTTGCACCCTTGCCCTTGTAGACAGGGAAACCTGCGCCGGTAATCTTGACGCCAAGGTCGAAGTCTATGATGTCGTACTTCTTTGCCAGCTCCCAGTGAGGAAGTGCGCCTTCGGGAAGTTTTGGATCCTGCCCGCCCATCTTGACAACCAGATTGTCCTCAGCGCCCTTACCCTCGGGAACAATCTCGCAGGGAAGGTTGGGAAGGAGAACCAGAGTGTTCTGGAGTTCCTCTATGGTGGCATCGGCCTCCTTCAGGAGTTCCGTGGAGCGGGCCTTGAGGGCGCTCACCTCTGCCTTTGCGGCTTCGGCCTCTTCTCTTCTACCTTCTTTCATGAGCTGGCCGATGGCCGCCGCCGCTTTCTTCTGCTGCCCAAGGAGTGCGTCGCTCTCTGTCTGGAGGGCCTTGCGACGATCGTCAAGGGCGATGACTTTATAGACTATCTCCTTGGCATCGAAGTGTTTAACGGCGAGTCTCCGGATTACAAAATCCGGAGACTCGCGAAGTAGTTTTAACGTAAGCATGTTTTAGTTCTCAAATGGAACGACAGATACGTAAGATTTGTCTTCCTTCTTACGGGTGAACTTCACAGTGCCGTCGATGAGTGCATAGAGGGTGTGATCCTTACCCATACCCACGTTGAGACCGGGGTTGTGGGCGGTGCCACGCTGACGCACGATGATGTTGCCGGCCTTTACGACCTCCTCGCCGAACTTCTTGATGCCGAGCCTCTTGGAATGGGACTCACGACCGTTCTTGGAACTGGATTGACCTTTCTTGTGTGCCATAATCTTTTTCCTTTAATAGTTAAGCGATAGCGTCGATGTGAATCTTCGTGAGCTTCTGGCGATGGCCATTGAGCGTCTGGAATCCCTTGCGACGGATCTTCTTGAATACAAGTACCTTCTTGGCTTTTGCATCGTCGTCCACGACGGTTGCGCTAACCTTGGCACCCTTGATATAGGGAGTTCCCACCTTTACCTTTCCGTCATTGTCCAGAAGGAGAACGGTATCAAACTCCACAACCTCTCCGTTTTTGGCCTTGAGCCTGTTCACGAAGATTTCCTGCCCAGCTTCTACTTTAAACTGCTGGCTTGCAATGTCTACGATTGCGTACATTTTACTAAAAACTTGTTAAAAGTTTTGGACCTGAGGCGCCTGCCATCCCGGCAGATCTTCCATTGCCCTTCGGCCATTCAAAAATTTGGGACTGCAAAGATACGGATTTTTGTGACAATTACAAATTTTTGTTCAATTTTCAGTACCTTTGTGCCCGTTATGGAAAAAGAGCGCATAATTCTTGGGATCGACCCGGGCACGCGACTGCTTGGTTTTGGCATCATACGCGCATGCGGGAAGAAGGCCGAATACGTGGACATGGGTGTGCTTGACATCAGAAAGGAAAATGATACCTACGTTAAGCTTCAGGCTATTTACGACTGTATATCGGAAGTCTGCAAGAATTATCACCCGACGGAACTTGCAATTGAAAGCCCCTTCTACGGGAAGAACGTGCAGGTTGTGCTGAAGCTGGGGCGCGCACAGGGTGCAGCCATGATTGCCGCCCTGGAATACGGAGTGCAGAGCGTCACGGAATATGCCCCCAGAAAGGCCAAGGAGGCTATTGTGGGCAACGGAGCCGCATCAAAGGAGCAAGTGCAGCTCATGCTGGAGAAGAGTCTCGGAGTGAAACTGGAAAGCCGCCACCTGGATGCCACAGACGCCCTTGCACTTGCCTTGTGTCACTTCTATGAAACGTCTTCTCCCGTCAAGGCCTCAAAGGGCAAGGGGGGATGGGAGCAGTTTGTGAAAGACCATCCCGAAAGAATTTCTTAATTTTTTTAAACCTTGACGCCGTGACGGTGTCTTATTGCTATATTGGCATATTGTATATGGTTAGAAGAGTATTGTTAGTAGTGGCGGGCCTGTTTGTCGCCATCGGCCTGAGTGCCCAGAATTACAAGATTTCACTCAAACTGGAAGACGCCTCCACAGGCGAAGCCGTGGGATTTGCCACAGTATCGGCAAACCCTGCAAAGGGAAACCCTAAATACACCCTGAGTGACGGAGACGGAAATGCTGTCCTGGAGAAAGTGAAGGCCGGCAGATATACCCTCAAGGCCGAAATAATGGGATATAAGACCTGGGAGCAAAGCATCAATCTCTCCGAGAACCTGAACCTTGGCACCATCAAGATGGAGGTGGACCAGCAGGTGCTGGATGCGGCTTCCGTGAGCGCCGTGGGCAACCCCATCATCATCAAGAAGGACACGGTGGAATACAACGCCTCTTCCTTCAAGATATCGGACGACAACATGCTTGTGGACCTCCTGAAGAAGCTTCCCGGCATCGAAGTGTCTGAAGACGGCACAATCACTTCCAACGGCGAAACAATCTCCAAGATAACCATCGGCGGAAAGACCTTCTTCCTTGACGACCCTCAGTTGGCATCGCAGAACATCCCCGCAAAGCTGGTGGAAAAGGTGAAGGTTGTAAAGAAAAAGAGCGAGCAGGCCGAATTTACCGGCATTGACGACGGCGAAGAAGAGACCGTCATCGACCTCACCGTGCAGAAAGGCATGATGAACGGCGTATTCGGCAACGCGATGGCTGGCGGCGGCGTAGACCTCCCCTCCCCTTCCTCAGGGAATTCATACGATCCCCGCTGGCAGGCCGCCCTCATGGCAGGCAAATTCTCCGAAAAAAGCCAGATTAGCGTAATTGCCAATGCCAACAATACCAACAACCGCGGTTTCAACGACCTTTCCGGCTCCATGATGAATTCCATGGGCATGGGAGGAGGCATGATGGGAATGGAAGGCGGAAACGGATGGGGGCGCCAGAACGGCATAACAACATCATGGATGGGGGGCCTTAACGGCAACTTCGACCTGTTTGGAGACAAGATGGACCTTGGCGGGAATTACCTATACAACGGCTCTATCGTGGATGTGACACAGGACACCTACAAGGAGACATATCTCTCCGACGGCAGCACTCTGTATTCAGACACAGACGGCAGCAGCCATCGTTTCACGGACGGTCACCGCTTTGGCATGCGTCTGGAACACAAGTTCTCCGAAAACACTTCCATCTTATTCCAGCCACAGATCAACTTCGGCCGCGGAAGCTACACCCAGCAGAGCATATTCGACACCTGGAAAGACACTCAGGCAAACCGTACCAACAGCGGTTTCACCAATAACAGCGGGGACAGCAAGAACCTCCAGACAAGAGGCTTCCTGCTTTTCCGCCAGCGCCTGGGCATGCCGGGACGCACCATTTCCGTCAACATGACGTGGAATGTTTCAAACTATTTCCTCGACGGTTATAACCAGTCCCTTACCAATACCGTATTCGACGCTTCCGGCAACCCTGCGGCCGATCCCACCATAGTGAACCAGCGCGTAGACCAGAGCTCAAAGAGCCGCAGCGTGGGCAGCCGCATCGTTTACACAGAGCCCCTTGGAAACTATTTCTACTTTGAGGGCAGCTACAACATAAACTGGTCGCGCAGCGAAACGGTAAAGGACGTTTACAACATCCTCACGGACGCCGCACGGTATGCCGGATGGGTTCCAACCCTGGACATAATGGAGATGGCAAAAAATGCTGCCGAATCATACGACGAAACCTACAGCAACAACATCACCAACCGCAGCCTCACGCAGAACATGGGCGTCGCCTTCATGTACCAGAAGGACCAGGCTCGTGCGCAGCTGGGTTTCTCGGCCATCCCTACAAACACATATAATTACACAAACGGCAAGGAATATACGGACAAGCGCTGGAATTTTGCGCCCAGGGCCATGCTCTTCTACGACTTCAACGACAACGCAAACATCCGCCTGTTCTACTTCGGCCGCAGCAGCCAGCCTTCCACGTCGCAGCTGAACCCCGTGCTTGACAACTCGAACCCGCTGTCAATGGCGCTCGGCAACCCCTACCTCACCCCCTACTTCAGCCACAGCATGCGCTCAGACCTTGAATACTCCAACAAGCAGACCTTCTTCACGGCACGCCTGCACCTGGAGGGAGGCCTCACGCAGAACCCTATAACAAGCGCTCTCTGGTACGATCCCAACGGAAGGCAGTACTCCTTCCCCGTGAACGGGTCCAACAGCTACAATGCCAATGCGCGCGTAGTGATAAACGCTCCTATTGCAAAGAGTAACTTTTCCATATCCAACACGTCAAACATAAACTTCTCCAAGAGCGGAAGCTACATTGGAAACGCCCAGCTTGACATGACAGACTACTGGAGCGGAGACAACTTCAACTACGAAAAGTTCCATGACGACTTCTTTGCAGGTGACAAGCTGTCGGAAAGCAGCCCCTTCCTTGCAAACGATACCCGTTCCCTCTCTGTAATGGAGCGCCTCAGGGCAACCTACCGCGACGACAACGTGGAAGTAATACTTGGCGGCCGCACGCGCTTCTCAAAGCCCTGGTACACCGTCCAGACGGCGGTGGCGGCCACTTGGAGCAACCAGCTGAGCGCCTCCTTCAAGTGGACCATCTTCGACACCGGAATGGAACTCTCCACAGACGCAAACTACAACTGGTACAACGGTTATACGTCGGCTCCTCCCTCACAGCTTGTTTGGAATGCAAGCTTCTCCATTCCGCTGTTCAAGCGTCAGGCAACCCTCTCCCTCAAGGCATACGACATTCTTGACAAGGCAAAGAACCTCACCGTGAGCGATACCGCAAACTACCACCAGGAAGTGCTCAACAACACTCTGGGCCGATACATAATGCTTTCCCTCACCTGGAGGTTCGGAAACTTCGGCAAGGCGCGCCAGCAGATCCAGAGCCGGATGG
>FLNZ01004429.1_pt1 | contig 34262 bp, 27 predicted proteins | sample 1140391 | NCBI WGS metagenome assembly FLNZ01 (sample SAMEA3878171, study PRJEB12797) | bioreactor metagenome | biome: Moose rumen | place: Sweden | collected 2011-10 | reverse complement strand
AATCGAGAGCATGGCATTGCCATTTTATGATAATCTTATCCCGAACTCGCGTTACTAAGATATGATTAACGAAACAATTAAGGCTCTGCAGCTGGAGATTGAGAAGGTGTGCCAACGCCAGATGCAGGGACCGCGCGATTTTGAGTGGCTCAGCGGTCAGCTGGAGCGGATGGGCGAGCGCCTGTCGCCCACCACGCTGAAGCGCTGCTGGCGTTACCTGCCCGAAGAGGTGAGGACACGTCCTCACACCCTCAACGTGCTGGCGCAATTCTTGGGCTATCACAATTTTGAACATTTCTCCAACGCGAGAGAAAAATGCCTGAATACATGAACAGCATCCGCAACCGATTCACGTCAAAAGAGCTGACCGAAATCGAATATGCGCTCAAAGAGCATTGCCACAACTACGAGAACAGAATCAGAGCGCGACTGGAAAAGGTGGGCACATTCACTTACTTGATTGAGACTCCTTAGTCTTGCGCAGGGCATCCATCTCTTCCTTGATTCTGTCAACTACCTGCTGGGCTTTTTGCAGCTCACTCTCAAGCTGGTTGAGCCTCACATCTATCTCGTCCATGTTGATTTCACTGCCGTCGGGCATGTGAGATTGAATAATCTTGAACTCCTTCCATCCCGGCGTGTTGCGATAAGGCTCCTCACATCCCTCAGGCACCACAATCACTGTAGAGAGGGTGTGGTAAGGCTCTATCACCTCATTCCAGGTGCATCCGTAGAAAGGATGCTTATTGTTTAATACAAGAGGCTCACAACATCCAAACTTAATGACCCTGAGATTTGGACAGTCGAGTAATGCCCCTTTTAAGAAGCCTATCAAATTTTGCCCAAACTCAAGAAAGACGAGATTTTTACATCCTTTGAATGCCCCTGGTCCAATTTCTACCACAGGATATTTGCGGCCGTTTCACTCCACTATATCAGGAACCGTGATGTTAGTAAGAGTCATGTCGAGACAAGTGTCGAGCGTGAGGTGCGGGGCATCCCAGTTGCTGTAGAGGAAATTGCCCTGAGTGATGCGCGCTATGCGTCCAGAGCCTTGAGCGGCACTGTGAAAGCTCGTCGCGGCAGCCAGCCACATCAGCAGTAATGCTATAATGTACCTCGATTTATTCATGGTTTTTCAATTCTTTATTCAGATATCGTGCGGTGATGGAATTTGGACTTTGTGCTACTTGCTCGGGGGTGCCTGTGGCGACTACTTCGCCGCCGTTGCGTCCACCGTCGGGACCGAGGTCTATGATATAGTCGGCGCATTTTATCACGTCCATGTTATGCTCGATGACGATTACGGTGTTGCCCTTAGCCACCAGGCGGTTTAGCACGCCGAGCAGGATTTTGATGTCTTCGAAATGCAGACCAGTGGTTGGCTCATCGAGGATGTAGAGCGTCTTGCCAGTGTCTTTCTTCGAGAGTTCGGCAGCGAGTTTCACGCGCTGGCTCTCGCCACCCGAGAGGGTGCTAGAGGGCTGACCAAGCTTGATGTAGCCCAGTCCCACGTCTTGCAGCACCTTGATTTTGTGCAGGATATTCGGCACTGCCTCAAAGAACTCCACCGCCTGGTTGATTGTCATGTCGAGCACGTCGGCGATGGACTTGCCCTTGAAGCGCACCTCAAGCGTCTCGCGGTTGTAGCGCTTGCCGCCACACGCCTCGCAAGGCACCAGCACGTCGGGCAAGAAGTTCATCTCCACAGTCTTGTAGCCGTTGCCCTTGCACACCTCGCAGCGTCCGCCGCTGGTGTTGAACGAGAAACGTCCAGGCTTGTAGCCGCGAATCTTAGCCTCGGGCAGATTGACGAAGAGGTTGCGGATGTCAGTAAAGATATTGGTATAGGTCACGGCATTGGAGCGCGGCGTGCGTCCCAGCGGTGACTGATCGACGGTAACCACCTTGTCGATATTCTCCAATCCCTCAATGGAATCGAAGGGCAGCGGCTCGGTGAGCGAGCGGTAGAACCGCTGACTGAGGATGGGCTGCAACGTGGCATTGATAAGCGATGACTTGCCGCTGCCGCTCACACCTGTTACGCAAAGGAGCACGCCAAGAGGAATCGTCACATCCACATTCTTAAGGTTGTTGCCGCGGCAGCCACGCAGCGTTATCGCCTTGCCGTTGCCTGGGCGGCGCTCAGCTGGAATCTCGATGCGCTCCTTGCCGTTGAGGTAGCGCGCCGTGATAGTGTCGGCTTTGAGAAGTTGCTGCGGTGTTCCCGAGAAGACGACATTGCCCCCTCTCCTACCCGCTTTTGGTCCTATGTCCACCACATAATCCGCCTCAAGCATCATATCGCGGTCGTGCTCCACCACGAGAATTGTGTTACCCTCGTCGCGCAGGTGCTTGAGTGAGTTGATAAGCCGCTGGTTGTCGCGCTGATGCAGACCGATGCTCGGTTCATCGAGGATGTAGAGCACATTCACCAGTTGTGAGCCAATCTGTGTGGCGAGCCTGATGCGCTGACTCTCGCCACCCGACAGCGACGAGCTGCTGCGGTTGAGCGACACATAGTCGAGCCCCACGTCGAGCATGAACGACAGGCGGCTGTTGATTTCCTTCACCACCTCCTCGGCGATCGCCCACTGGCGGTCGGAGATGTGGTTTTTCAGGTCGAGCATCCATTCCCGCAGCTGCGCGATGTCCATGCGGGCGAGTTCGGCGATGTTCTTGCCGCCGAGCCTGAAGTGCAGCGCCACCTTATTTAGTCGGTCGCCATGGCACTCGGGACACACTGTTCTCGAGAAGAACTGCCCTGCCCACTTTTGCGCCTTCGACGTGGCATTCTCGCTCTGCTGCATTTCGATGTACTTCACCAGTCCCTCGTAGGCGAGGAAGTAGTTGTTGATGCTCATCGTCTCGTTCTTGATGTTGAGGCGCTCCTCGGTGCCGTTGAGGATGTCGTCGATAGCCTCCTCGGGCAAGTCCTTGAGCGGCATGTCAAGCGACGCACCATATTTCTCGCAGATAGCCTGAATCTGCCAGAAAATCAACGAGTTCTTATATTTTCCAAGAGTCGTGATGCCGCCATCACGAATCGAGAGGGTCGGGTCGGGCATAATCTTGTCTTTGTCGATGATATTGACATATCCCAGCCCCTTGCACTTGTGGCACGCGCCTTGCGGCGAATTGAACGAGAAACTGTGCGGAGCGGGCTCAGCGTAAGACAATCCCGTGGCAGGATCCATGAGCGAACGGCTGTAATGCTCCAGCGCGCCGCTGTCGGCATCCATCACCATGAGCTGACCGTCGCCCTGCTTGAAGCAGGTGTTGATGGTGTCGCGCAGCCGCACCTCGTCTTTCTGCGCCACTTTGAGGCGATCTACCACCAGTTCCACGTCGTGGTTGCGGTAGCGGTCGAGCTTCATGCCGAAGGTTATCTCCCGCATCTCGCCATCGACACGCACATGCAGATACCCCTTCTTGCGCAACTGCTCAAAGAGGTCCTTGTAGTGACCTTTGCGGTTCTTTACCAGCGGAGCAAGCAGGTAAATCTTCTTCCCATCATATCGCTCAAGGATGAGGTTGAGAATCTTGTCGAGCGAATATTTCACCATCTTCTCGCCCGAGAGATAGCTGAAAGCGTCGCTGGCGCGGGCGTAAAGCAGTCGCAGGTAGTCATAGACCTCGGTAGTGGTGCCCACGGTGGAACGCGGGTTCTTGTTGGTGGTCTTCTGACCTATCGAGATAACCGGCGACAAGCCCGAAATCTTATCCACATCGGGACGCTCCAGCACTCCGAGCATATTGCGGGCATAAGACGAGAAGGTCTCAAGATAGCGGCGCTGACCTTCGGCAAAAATCGTGTCGAAAGCCAGCGACGACTTGCCGCTGCCACTAAGCCCAGTGACCACACTGAGGCTATAGTGCGGCAAATCCACATCTATGTTCTTGAGATTGTGTACTCTCGCCCCCTGCACTTGCAGAGCGTCAACATCCTTGCCGTTAATCTTCATTCACTCAAAAACCACAAATTTTCACAAATTTCCACTAATTGGTTGATTCACACAAATATCAATCTACCACCCAGTTTCGGTTATACACTTTGTTGCCAGCCTTGCTGCGATAGAGCGAGTCTTGCTTGGGCACCTTAACCTTATAGACCTTACCCGAGGCATTAGGGAGTTTTGTGCTTCTAATCCACGGGTTTGCGTCGCGCAGCTGCATATAGGAGATGCCATGTTCCTTAGCCCACGTCACCCAGTTGGAAACCGGCTGACTCACCTCAACCACATCACACTCAATGGGCTGATAGAACTGGTTGCTGTAGATGCGGTAGCCATATTTCTTGGGATTCTCAAGGAAGAGCTTGTAGGCGATAATGCGGAACACATAACGCGAAGTCTCGCTCACCAGCCGCAGGTCAAAAGAATTGCTCACCTGCTGCGATGAGAGTTCGTTGGTGATGCGTCCCGTGCCGGCATTGTAGCTGGCGCACACGGTAGCCCAGTTGTGATATCTGGAATAGGCGTCACGCAGATAACGGCACGCCGCCACGGTCTCTTTCTCAGGGTCGTAACGCTCATCAACATCGTCGTTCACCTCCAAGCCATACTGCTTTCCTGTTGCCGCCATAAATTGCCATATCCCCGCAGCCTTGGCTGGCGAGAGGGCATTAATGTCGAGCGAACTCTCGGCAACGGCAAGGTAGATGAGGTCTTCGGGCATATTGTTCTCTTTCAAAATCTCGATAAGCCGCGGGAAATAGCGGTTGGCGCGCTTGATGATGAGTGATGTCGTGGTTTGGCCATAAATCACCGCCGTCATCTCACGGTCGAGGCGCTCTGCCATGTCGATGCGGTCGAAACTCACGTGGTCGCCACAGAAGTTGATTGACTCAGGAATTTCGGGCGCAGCCACGGTCATAAACTCTCCCGTGCGCTGAGCCTGGGTAGAAAACGCTGTAGCACACGCAATTATTGTCACCAAAAGGATGTTGATGTATTTCATATTATTTTATTGCTTATAGTTAACAAGAGGACAAGAGGACAAGAGGACAAGAGGACGAGAGAACAAGAGGACAAGAGGACAAGAGGACAAGAGGACAAGAGGACAAGAGAACAAGAGGACAAGAGGACAAGAGGACGAGAGAACGAGAGGACGAGAGAACGAGAGGACAAGAGGACAAGAGAACGAGAGAACAAGATGGCGAGCCTGGGTGTTTTTGTGCAGTGCGCCACAACGCGGTGTTCGAGCCTATAACAAAACCGGCACAGCAACCTCATTCCACGGGTTCTTCGTATCCTCCGCCGCCCATGTTGCGGCGCTCGTAGCGCAGGATGTTGATGTCGCCACTGAGTTTGTAGTCCTTGCCGTCGCTGCCTTTGGCCCTGATTACATAGAAATATACTCCCGTGCTCACTAGTTTGCCTCTGTATGTGCCGTCCCAGCCGTCGGAGGGGTCGGTAAACTCCTTTATGAGAACGCCCCAGCGGTTGTAAATCCAGCAATGGAAATCGACAATCGACTTGTAGGACACTTTCCACACGTCGTTTATTTTATCGTTATTTCCCGGCGAGAAGATGTTTGGGCACACGAGGTCGCTAATGCCAATGTTCACAGTATAGGTCTCGCTGTAGTCCTCGCAAGAGCCGTCGCTATTGGCATAATAGAATCGCCAGTAGGTTGTCCCAGCATCCTCAAAGGTATATTCCACCTCTTCCTGCGAGAAATCCATCAAAATGTAATTGAAGTCGGGGTTATCACTCACCTGCCACTGCTTGAACGACACTGCGTCGGTGCAATAGGCTGTGAACGTGATTGTTGCTGGTGCCGAGCCTCCCAGTGCCCCACCCTGCTCTTTCTGCTCGTTGTCGTTGTCGCGCTCATCCTGAATGGCAGTAGTTTCGGCGCTGACAGCGGTAGCGGAATAAGACTCGGTTGTCTTGCTCTGATAACCATCTTTCCAGAACTCGAGGAACTTGTCGCCTTCGACAGTGAAAGTTGTATTGCACAATGGTGCCGGCACCGCCATAGCGTTCTTAAACGATGCCTCGGTCTCAACCACTTGTGTCTCGTCCCACCTCTTGTTATCAGAATTCCACACGAGGGTGTTGTAAGAAATCTTGATTTCTCGGTCAAGCACTCGCCGACCGCCGTTTATGGTATAATAGACAATGTCGGGACCAGAGCCATCCACATGGATTGTAGCTGTTCCGCAGTCGCTTTCGGGATCAACAGTGGCGCTGCTCAAATGCAGTCGGAACTTGCTGTAGTCCACCACCCATATATAGGTGCGCTTTGTGCCTTCCTCAATGATATATCCGCGTTCGGTACCCACTTGCGGCAATATGGTCTTATTGCCGTTGCGCACCACGCCACTGACCTCAGTGGCGTAAGCCCCGCCCTGCTCACCAAACTCATACCAGGTGACCTCATCGGGGTTCTCGCTGGCGGTATAGGTCATCGCCACCCATTGCGCGTCATGTAGCACGAAGATGTGATTGAGACCTGTGCTGTATTCTGGAGTCACGTCATAAACTGGTTGGGAGTTACCACCAAATTCCACCTGCGCCATCGCCGATGTCACAGCCATAGCCGCTATAATCAATATTACATATTTAGCAGTCTTCATATTCTTATAAACGCAAATGCATTGCTAAAATTGCTTTAACTGAATGTTGGCAGTGGAGAATGTCATTTTTTCAACACCGAGATGCAGTTCACGAGGTCGCCCACGGTCTTCATCACATCGAAGGTCTCGTCATAGATCACGACCCCAAACCGGTCTTCAAGCGCGGTCTTGAGTTGCGCCCTTTGCTCGTCGGTGATTTTGAAATCCTCATCGAGTTTAGAGGCGACCTGCACATTCCTTGATGCGATGTTGAGCGTGGCGGCAACAACCTCCTTCACCTGCCTTTCGAGAACGACAGGACTGGCGGGGTCATCGGGCAGAGCAATCCCTGGGCGTGGACGCCGGGGACCATACATCAGGTTGATGGGACGCTGACGCACGCCATACATGGGCTTAACTACGTTGCGGCCCGTATCACGAGGCAGCAATTGAGTTGAATCAATCTCCTCGCCATCAATCACCACCTTGTCGGCGGCAGAGAGTTCCACGTTGGGCTGCTCTCTTTGCTCAGGTTGCGACTCATTGCCGGCACACGCGGCAATAGCCCCTGTTGTCATACCAGCGGCTATCACCGCCCCTATAGCCGCCTTGCGGCGATTTTTGTTGTCTTTTTTCATAATATCTTGGTTTTGTTATAGTTTCACATTCTTTAATCGGTTGTAGTGGCACACCATTAGGTCGCCGTTTTGGTCTCTCAGGTGGAAGCCGTTGCCCTGGCAGTAGCGGAACATCTCGCAGTCGGCGCAGATGCCTTTTCTCATCCATTCGCGGTTGCGGTATTTCTCAAAGCGGTCGTTCCACACGTCCCAGAAGCTGTCGTGGTAGATGTTACCCTGGTTGTAGTCGCTGCGGATGCTGAGGCATCCCGATATGGCACCGTCGTGTCGGACACTTGCCACAGTGAGCCCGGCATCGCAGGAGTAGATATAGTCACGCGCCATCCCCTCGTAAGCCCCGAGAAACCCCTCGCAGGCGAAGGAGACGTCAATCTTCTTCTCCAAGCGACTCTTGACGATGAAGTTTAGCAAGTCGCGGAACTGAGTATCAGAGATTTGCAACTCGTCGAGCCCTGCCGCCCTGCCCATAGGCACAATGGTGAAGCATCGCCAGTGTTCTACTCCAGCCTCGATGAGCAACTGCCTTATCTCGCCAAGATGATTGATATTGCGCGAATTGACACAGGTTATCACGTCCCACTCAAGGTCATCGACTTGCTTCATCAGGCCAATGGCACGCATGGCACGGTCAAAGCTGTGAGGATTGTTGCGCAGCCAGTTGTGGTCGCTGGCGGTGCCGTCGAGATCCACCGCCATGCTGTCGAGACCTGCCTCAACAAGGGCGTCCATAATTTTCTCGTCAAGAAGATAGCCATTGGTGACCAGCCCCCACTGGAAGCCACGGCGCTTAATCTCGCGACCGCACTCCACGATGTCGGTCCTCACGAGCGGCTCACCGCCCACCGTCGATACCATGATAGTAGATGGGGCTTGATGTTGGGCTATCTCGTCAAGAACCGGCAAGAAATGCTCCAGCGGCATCTCGCTGGCACGCAGGTCTTTAGCACAGTCGCTCCCGCAATGTCGGCACGACAGGTTGCAGCGCAGCGTGCATTCCCAGAACAGTTGCTCCAGGGGATGCTCTCGGCACAGACGCTCGTTCTCACGCCTTGCCTCCTCGAGTGCCAATTGCTGCCTATAGTCCATTATATGCCATCAGTCGTCAAACCCTATTCTCTTGAAATTGGCATCGTAATTTATCTCCATGCCATTGTCGAGTTTCACTTCATACTCTCCAAAGCTATCTTTGTCGATTTTCACGATAGAGGCTTTGGGGTCTATCGATTTAACGTCTTGCATCAACCGTTCATCGATTGCCGTTGCGGGGATACCGGCAACACATTCAATCTCCTTGATGTTGCCATCAATGTCAAATTCTAACTGCTCGCTCGTTGAAAACCACACTTTGATGTCATCTTCATCGGCGATTACCCTAACAATCTCTTTGCCTGGCAGATACTTGTCAATATAATCCTTAGCTATTTTAGGCAACTGGTCGAGATTGACATTTCGCTCAGCATCGCGAGCAGGAGCGCTAGCAGCAATCTGTTCATTGCTTGCTTCATTATTTCCTTGTTTGTCCCCATTGTTGCACGACACGAGAAACGACAGGAATGCTATCACCACAACGGCATTAATTATGCTTTTCATATCTCAATAATTTAAATATACTAATGGTGTTAAATATAAAATTTTCCAAAGTTACAAAAAAATGTGGAAGAGAGAAAGAAAACCAGAAAAAATCAATCAAGATTTTTCCTGGTTTAGATTTCTTTATATCATCTGTTTGGGGAACAGATCAAGGAAGGCCGACGGAAATGGGGTCTCAAATTCTAACGCCTCGTGGGTGATGGGATGGATGAAAGCGAGGCGGAAAGCATGAAGCCCCAGTCGTCCGAGAGAGTCTTCAATGCTGCCATACTTGTAGTCACCAACCACAGGATGCCCCAGCACTTCCATGTGTACTCTTATCTGGTTTTTGCGACCTGTGTTGAGATGCAACTCAATAAGCGAGAAGTCGTCGTTGCAGTCAAGTAGCCACCAGTCGGTGCTCGCCCACTTGCCGCCATTGTTGAACGGACTGCTCACAACCTTGCGAGAGGGGGTGTCGCGCAGCCAGCTCTCGATGTGCCCGTGGTCTTCCTCCATAGGACCTTCCACCACAGCCACATAACGACGGTCGAGGACACTGGAGCGCCAATTCTCCACCAGCATCTGCTGCACCTCCACGCTCTTGGCATAGACCATGACCCCCGAGGTGCGCGTGTCGAGACGGTGTACCACATGAGCGGTGCAATGCTGTTTAGTAGCTACCAAATACTGGTCGAGGAGGATTTTCATGTTAAGGCTTCCACGCCCCACTCCCATCGAGAGCACACCGTCGGACTTATCCACCACAATCAGGTAATCGTCTTCATAGAGGATGGCAAAGAAACGGTCAAAATTCCTCATGGGCATGAAGCGCGGGTTCTTGGTAACCTCAATCACCATATCGGGATTAACGGCGAAGTTGTACTGCTTTTCTACCCTGCCGTCAACCTTCACCATTTCATGGCTCAGCAAGCCCTTTGCCTTGTTGCGGCTGATGCCGTCCATCTTCTTGAGTATGAAGTCGAGCAACGGCATTTCCTCGGCAGCAAGGAAAGTGGTGACTTTCATCTTGTTGCGAGGAACATGAGGACCGTTATAAGCAAAGCGACGATTTTTCATTATCTCATTGACTAGGATAGGAGTGGATAGGAGTGGATAGGAGTGACTAGGAATTTCACTTGACACTTAACACTTGACACTTAACACTTGACACTTGACACTTAACACTTGACACTTAACACTTGACACTTGACACTTAACACTTGTCACTCAACACTCAACACTCAACACTTAACACTTAACACTTAATCAAACATGTGGCGGAGGCGGCTGAAGATGCGCTCCTTAGCCGATGATGTGGGTTTGAACGACTGTGAGTCGCGCATCGACTCCAGCGTGCGCTTCTCGGCCGAAGAGAGATTCTCGGGCACATACACCATCACGTTCACCAGCAGGTCGCCATTGCCGTAGCCGTTGACCGATGGCAGGCCTTTTCCCCTAAGCCTGAGCACTTTGCCTGGCTGAGTGCCTGGCTCGATGGTGACACGTGCCCTGCCGTCGATGGTGGGGATCTCGACCTTGCCACCCAGCGCTGCCGTGGGGAAATCTATCATCAGGTTGTAGATGAGGTCTTGCTCATCGCGTATGAGATGCTCATCGCGCTGCTCCTCGATAACGATTTGCAGGTCGCCAGGCACGCCACCGCCAGGGGCATCGTTGCCCTTGCCGCGCATAGTGAACATCATGCCCTCCTGCACGCCAGCAGGAATACTGATGGTGACAACCTCCTCCTGTTTGACAAGTCCTTTGCCGCCACAGTCGGGACAACACTCCCTGATGCGTTTACCCGAGCCACCGCACACGCTACAGGCGCTCTGCGTCTGCATCTGTCCGAGGATGGTACGACGTATGCGCACCTCCACACCCGAGCCGTGGCAGTTGGGGCATGTCTCCAGTGCTGTGCCGTTCTTAGCGCCAGTACCATTGCACGAGCGGCACGACACTTGACGAGGAATCTTTATCTTCTTCTCGGTGCCTTTGGCAACCTCCTGCAAAGTGACTTTCACACGCACACGCAGGTTAGTGCCATAATTCACCGACGAGCCACCGCCGGTGTCGCCAAAGCCGCTGAAACCGCCAAAGCCTCCGAAACCGCCGAACAAGTCGCCAAACTGGCGGAAGATGTCTTCCATCGACATGCCACCGCCCGAGAAGCCACCGCCGCCCATCTGCTCATAGCCTTCAGGGCCAAGTCGGTCGTAGCGCGCACGCTTGTCGGGGTCGCTGAGCACGTCGTAGGCTTCGGCAGCCTCTTTAAACTTCTCTTCGGCCTCTTTTTTCTCGGCTTCGCTCTTGCCTTGCTGACGGTCGGGGTGATACTGTATAGCGAGCTTGCGATACGCCTTTTTCAGCGCATCGGCATCGGCGTTGCGGTCAACGCCTAGCACCTCGTAAAAATCTCTTTTTGCCATAATATTCTTATTAATGCATAATGCACAATGCGTAATGCACAATCAAAATAAATACGTTACTGGTTATGGGTTATTGGGGTTCGAGAAACTGTGAACTATGAACTCTCTCACCTCTAAACTCTCCCCTCTAACCTCTAAACTTTTATATCACTGCCCCACCACCACTTTGGCATGACGCAGCACTTTATCATTTATCTTATAACCTTTCATAACAGTGTCAATCACTTTGCCTTTCTGGTCCTCGCTGGGAGCAGGGAAAGTGGTCACCGCTTCGTGGAAGTCGGTGTCAAAGAGTTCGCCAGTAGATTCTATAGGCTCCACATGGTTGCTCTTGAGGAAGCCCAGGAGTTTGCTGTGAATAAGGTCCACGCCCTCCTTCAGGCTGTCGAGGTCTCCGCCTTGCGCAATGGCATCGATGGCACGCTCTATATCGTCAACAACGGGAAGGATGCCCTCAAGCACCTTCATGCCTCCGTTCTTGATGAGGTCTTGCTTCTCTTGCAGAGTGCGCTTGCGGTAGTTGTCGAAGTCAGCCATCAGGAAGAGATACTCCTTCTTCTCCTTCTCGATTTGGGCTTCGAGCTGTTCGCATCGTTGCTCAGCTGTCAATTCAGGAACTTCTTCCTGGTTGTCATCGGCGGCGGCAACTTCTTCCTTGTCGTCGTCCAAAATCTCCTCTTGAGCTGTTTCTTCTTGAGCTGTCTCCTCTTGCTCGTTATCAACCTCTGATTCGATAACTATCTCCTCGTCTTTTAATTCTTCGTTCTTGTTATTATTTTCTTCTGCCATTTTTTCTGTTTTTTTATTTTCTGATTCTTCACGTGCAAAAAGTCTGCCATTACACCTTATTATTACAAAGCAATGACATAAGTGGTAGTATTGTCAAATTTTCCCTGCATTTTCTCTGCCATATTGACATCATCAAAAACACCAAAAATCGACGACCCAGAGCCCGACATCGAGGCATAGAGCGCCCCACCATTTTCAATAGTAGTTTTTATCTCGGCAAGTTCAGGAAACGCGGCGAAAACACTCGGCTCAAAATCGTTCTTCACCACACCACTCCACTGGCTCACTTTTTTAGTGACATCGGCCTCTAACGGCGAAGTGCTGGGTGACGGTGTCACGTGGGAGTAAGCCACCTTAGTGGGCACACTCACCGCTGGCTTCACGAGAAACAGATACAGCCCCTTGAGGCTCACGTCAATGGGCGACAGTACGTCGCCTATTCCTGTCGCCATCATGGGATGATTATAGATGAAAAACGGGCAGTCGGCACCGAGCGTGGCAGCGAGGCGCGCCAACTCGGCTTTTGCTATGCCCAGATTGAACATCTCGTTGAGCATTAGCATGGTGCTCGACGCGTCGCTAGAACCGCCGCCCAGTCCCGCCCCATCGGGGATGTGCTTGTAGAGATAAATGTCCACATCAGGCACGTCATAGTGCTGCTGCATGAGCCGCAACGCCTTCATCACCAAGTTTTTCTCCATTGGGCAGTCAACAGGATTGCCGTAGGTGGTGAGGGTTGACTTGCCGCCCCCTGCGGGCACTATCTCCAGCACATCGGTGAGGTCTATAGGGTAAAAAACCGTTTCCAGATTGTGGTAGCCGTCGCTGCGACGCTCCACAATGTTGAGACCCAAGTTTATTTTTGCGTTAGGAAATGTTATCATATTTTTTTAGCTAACAAGTGAACAATCTGACGAGCAAACAAGGCAATAGTATCTTAGAAAACAAGCCAACACCCACTCTATCATGCACACTAATTAAACGAATTTCAACTAATTGTTTTTATTATAAAGTGCAAAGGTAGTGAAAAATATTGAAGTGATTTATGTAAAGCCCGATAATTTAAAAGACAGCACCGCAACATGAAATATTGCGGTGCTGTCAAGAGTGTAAGTGTTTTATAAGTAAAAAGTGTGTCTTTGTTATTTTTTCTTCCCTACCATGTCTCTGGTGAACTTTGTCTCGGCCTTTTTCAGGAGGAAGAGTTGCTTTTTTGAGAGGACCTTAGCCAGCTGGTTGAAATACCGGCTCTCTATCTCTCCTACTTTGTATTTCACTTCGGCCATATCCTTAGCTGCGCTATAATAATCATCGTCGCTAGCTTTACGGTTGGATTCTACTTTCTTAGCCTTGTCACGAGAGTTGCGGTAAACCGCAAAGATTTCCTTCTCCATAGCTTCATAGATGGGCATGAACTTGTCGCGTTGCGCCTGCGTCATTCCTGTCTCTTTCACAAGGTATTCATGCTTGTAGTCAAGCATCTCTTTAGTCCACTGCCGTTGCTTGTCGGCAGCAAAGCTGGTGCCCACGCAAGAGGTGAACATCAGCAACAACAAAGCTATTTTAAAGTATTTTCTCATGTAATTCAAAGTTTTAGTTAGAAGTTGTTCCACTAAGGCATCTCGCCCTCCATTTCCATATAAACGGAATCTTCGTAGAACATCATGTCGTAGTCGGAGTACCCTCCATAATCTATGAAATCTTCTGCGTTTTTCTCGTTGAGCAAACCGTCAGGAATCTGCGCCTCCTTTTGCTGCATAGTGGCTGAGGACTTTGGACCTATTGTGAAGATGTTCATCATCAGCCAAATGCCGGCAAACATGGCAGCCATGTAAACAAAAGGACGGAGACGCACCCACAGCGTGGGTTTCTCTTCCTCGGTGAGTTTCACCTCAGGAAGCGAATCCAGCAGTTGAGAATTGAAGTTGGCAAAGTAGTTCTCGGGAACCTTAAAGCCCGATTCTTTTCCTAATTTATCTAATATTTTGGATTCTTCTTTTTTCATGACATTTTTTTGACTGCGATAATGCCAAAAGGTTTAATCATTATTCTCAAAAAAAGACTCAATTTTCTTGATGGCATGATGGTAAGATGCTTTAAGGGCTCCCACCGAGGTGCCGAGTATCTCGCTCATGTCCTCATATTTCATCTCCTCGTAGTAGCGCATATTGAAAACTAGGCGCTGTTTCTCGGGCAGAGTGGCGATGGCACGCTGCAGCAGGAGTTGCGCCTCATCACCGTCGAAGTACTTGTCGGCCTCGAGGTTGTTGACGAGGAAAGAGTCGTCGTCATCAAGCGAGATGTTGTTCTGGATCTTTTTCTTATTGACAAAGGTGATAGACTCGTTGATGGCAATCTTATAGAGCCAGGTCGAGAGCTTGGCGTCGCCACGGAAGTTGTCGATATTGGTCCACGCCTTGATGAAGGTGTTTTGGAGCACGTCGTTAGCGTCGTCATGATCGACAACTATGCGGCGTATGTGCCAATAGAGCTGCTCGGAATAGTGCTCTATCACTCTCCCGAACGCCGTGCGGCAAGTGTCCTGCTTGTGCAGTTGCTCAATAATCTCTTCTTCGTTGTATTTTACTCGTGCTGCCATGAGTTTTTAAAATTCGCCTCAAAGGTACTGATTTTTTTTCAGTTTAGGGCAAAAAAACTGGCATTAAATGTAAAAACACCTGCACAAAGCAGGATTGTGCAGGCGTTATGAGCTGTTTTTAAGTCTTTTTCTTAGTTAGCGAAGGCATTCCCACTGAAGGTGCCGTTGAATTTCCCGTCAAGAGTGAAGGTGCCGCTAACTGATTTTCCGCTATTGCTGATGATGCCGTCAAAATTGTTGAGGACATAGGTGCCATCGGTAGAGCGTTGGTCGCCACTGTAGGTCACTTTGTAACCAGTGGAGGTGGCTTCGGCTTGCAGGCCATAGAACACCACTTGCTGGATGGTGCCACTGTTCTCGCTAAGCGCGAAGTTGCCTATTGCCAGTTGTGCGCTCATGTCCTTGGGGTTAATGTAAATCATCATTTCTCCATTGGGACTCTCATTGGTGGTGCTTGTCTCGCTGTTGGTGATATTGTACTTGAGGTAAGGGTAATAAAGATTGGCTGTACTCATCACGCGGTGGGTGCCAAGGGCAATGAACTCAATGTATAAGCATCCTGTCTCGGGGCGGTAGTAACCGTTAAGGTTGGTAATGCCGTTGCCGCCGTTGGCTGCCGAGAAGGTGTAGCAGCTGTAGGTGTTGTTGGCAACCAGTTCCACATCAGTGAGCGATACCGTTACCGTGTTGCCGCTAGTCACTGGCACGGAGTAGTTGATTGTGATAGTGCCTGCCGACACGTTCCACTCCATAACGATGTGACTTGAAGCCACATTAACCGATTGTCCCTCCTCAATATCTACTGAGTTGTTCAGAACATCGCCTGTAATCGTTTGGATTCTAGAGTCTTCATTATCGTCGTTACAAGCAGTGAAGGCAATCAGCAAAAATGCTAATGCAAAGATTGAAAATACTTTCTTCATGTTTCTATAATTTAATTGTTAATAAGTCAATGCAAAAAAATGCGCCACAAAGATAGCGCATTTTTTCTTCTACTATGGTTTATTTAAAAATAATTATTGAAAACAATGTTAATATTGATTTATGTCAATGTCATTCCCACAGGAAAAGCTTGTTGTTCATCTTGTGCTCGCCGCCGTGGCAGTTGAAGTAAATGGTGTGGCTTCCTCCCGAAGTGACATCGAGAAGGGCCTTGAAATTGGTTACAACCAGCGACGGATAGGGAGTGCCCTGGTCAAGGTTGGCACCGGTATAATAGGTTGGGACAATATTGTCACCGGAAACCTTAATGACAGGAGAAATATATTCATTAGAACCGAAATCCTCGGTGGTAAACGCCACATCGAGATCAGGGATTGATATTTTCTTGAGCACCGGGCTCATGGCGCCTCCCACCTCAAATTGCACGTTGTAGATAAACACCTCGGCTTTCATTGAGGCTACATCTATTTTGTAGGTGTAGTAAAGTTCGGAGGCAGCGTTGTAGTCGTTGTTAGTCACTACAGTGCTTACAGTTGAATTGAACACGAGCACACGCCAAGTGCCATTCACGGTATAATCAAGCGAATATACATTGTTCGTTTTGTCAACAAACCCTTTGACATTGGTGAGGGTGTAACGGGTATTCTCTTCTCCTGTCTCGGGGTCGTAGAATTTCACACTTGCGGCACTGAATTTCACATGGTTCTCATCAAATGTGGTGGTTTTGATGTCTTCCATGCGGAACGACACCTGGATGGGCATGTGAGAATCAAATTGCACACCTTGCGCCAGCACGCTCACCGTTGCCTCATTCTTGCCGCGCTCAATGTTGAAGGTGTAGTCGGCGGTCTCAACAAAGTTAGTAGAGTTGTCGGCAGCTTTCACTGTCCAGTTAATCAACTCTTTACCTGTTATTGTTTCTTTCACTGTCACTTCTGGCACTGGTTCGTCGCCTCCGCATGAGGCTAATGATAATGTCATCGCCACCAGTGCAATTGATAAAAATAATTTCTTCATAATTTTAATGCGCTTCGCGCAGTTTAGTGTTTAGTGTTTAGAGTTTATCTGGGATTTTTGTCAAACAATTGCAAACAATTAAAAAACAATTATCTCTCTACTTACCCCCCACGCAATAAGGGTCGGCTTCGCCGAGAACCTTTAGCTCGACTAGAGCATGAAGCCCTAGTCGCACGAAGTGCGGTGGGCGGTGGCGAAGCCATCATGCTTGACTCAAATTGTTCAAAATTGAAATAAAAATCTTACAAAATTTTGGATGATTTTTTTAAAGATTTTGTTGAATTTCCACGCGAAGCGTGTTCTATGAGCCCTCAAGGCAATTATGTTCTTATGTTCTTATGTCTAAAAACTAGCGCGAAGCACAAAACCCAGCATTCTTCCCTTGCCGCGTTGCAGGAACTCGTGGCTTATCGACACGAAGTAGAACGTGTTGTAGCGGGTGCCTGTGAGGTTCTGCCCCCACAGCTGCAGCGAGTAGTGCTTGCCAGCGAGGGTGATGCTGCTGCCTAAAAGTGCATAGAACGGCTGTCGCTGGGTGTTGGCCTCGTTCCAGTAAATCTTGCCTGTGCCTTTCAGGCTGGCATCAAGGGTGATGGAGCGTGCCCAGTCGCTGTCGCCTTTAAAATTATAGGTGTAAAACGCTTGGGCAAAGAGGGTGTGCTTTGGGCAGTAAGGAACGAATTTGTCCTTGTAGTCGGCCTTGCCGTCGTTGTACTCCACAAACCGGGCGTCGCAGTAGCCGTAGCTCAAGTTCATGCCAAGATTGTCGGTGAAACTGATGGTAGCGCTCGCCTCTACACCCAGGCTGCGCGTCTTGCCGGCGTTGGTCATGATGCGGCCTGTGGTGGTGCCGTCGGGGAAGATGGTCATCTGGCGGTCGTGGCAGTCGATATAGAACAGCGCCATGTCGCCCTTGAAGCGGCGGTTGGCACTCTCGAAATGACCGCCTATCTCGTAGTTCCACGCCTTCTCGGGCTTGTAGCCCACGATGTCGTTGATGTCGTAGGCAGCGCCAATTCCCATGATGCCCATGAGTCGCTGTTGCAGCACGTCGCTGAACATCTGGGTGTTGAAGCCTCCCGCCTTATAGCCTTTGCTCACGATGGCATAGATGCTGCTCTCGCCGTCGGTCGGCATGTGATAGGTTATCGAGAACTTTGGCAGCAATTCCGTGAAGTGCTTGTTCAGGCTGCCGCCATCGTCGATGTCGATGTCCTCGCTGTGATATACTGCCCCGGTGGCTGCCTCCATCACGCGGTAGCTGGTGTGAGTCTCGCTGTGATAGTTGAGCGAGGCGTGCTCGTAGTCAAGGCGAATGCCTGCGGTAAAGGTAAACCACCGCCAGTCAATGCTCGACTGGTGGTAGAGTGCCACGCCCCACGTGGGGTTAGAGAAATCGCTGCCCAGCACAAAGCTGCGCTCGTTCCACACCACAGGATAGTAGGGATTGAGTTCGTTGATATGGTCCTCGATAAGAGCTTTGATGCCTGTGTCCTTGAAGGTCACTGGGGCGTCCATCTTGTAGCGGCGATAGAAGCCGAAGGCCCCCACCAGCCACTTGTAGGCGCCCTCGTCTTTGCTGCGCGCCACCACGTCTTGCGTGACGGCGTGCTCACGGCGCACCTGCGTGAGGGTGAAATAAGGCAGCGGCGTGAAGTCCTGGTCGAGGGTCATATTGTCGTTGATATACTGATAGCTGGTGATGCTCGAGAGCGACCAGCGGTCGAAGCGCTTGGTAATGGTGAGGCCGTCCATTACGCTGGTGCGACGGTAGAAGCAAGTGTCGTTGTAGGCTATGCGCCCTGAGAGTGGAGAATGCTGAATGCAGAATGCAGAATGCAGAATTCCCGATCCCCGATCCCCGATCTCCGAATCCCGATCCCCGACCCACTCATAAGGGTAGCCGCCCTGACGGCTTATCGTGCAACTGAGCGTGTTGCTCAAGGTGAGCGACGGCGACGGCATCCACACCAGCTTCACGCGCCCAGAGCCTTGCCGCTCCCAGTCGCAACGGCGGCCGTTATATTCGTTTGTGTATTGACCTTTAGTGGAAGTGTAATAAACACTAGCTGCGATGCCTAAGCGCTCATTGACTTTGGCATAGTGGCTCGCGCCGAATTTCATGCTCAAGTGCGACGCCATCTCGGCGATGAGGCGCGTGCCTTGCCACTGCATGGGCGAGAGGGTGTAAACGTTCATCAGTCCGCCCATAGTGTTGCGGCCGTAGAGGGTGCTCTGCGGGCCACGCAGCATCTCCACTCTGGCAATGTCTGCGATGTCGAAGTCGTAGTTCTCCTTGCACATCACCGGCACGTTGTCGATGTTAAGGCCCATTGACGGCTGGTCGATGCGCGCGCCCAGGCCACGAACATAGATTGTAGATGTCATGCGGCTGCCATAGTCGGGAAGGAAGAAGTTGGGCACCAGGTCGCTCACGCCGCGCACCGTGACGATGCCACCCCGCTCCACCTCGCGCCTGCCCAGCCCCGTCCTCGACGTGCTGAGGTCGCCCACGGCACCCTGCTTGATGGCGGTGACGCTCACCTCGCCAAGCGTGAGAGTGTCGAGCGCCGCATCATCGGCCGCCACCATCGCCACGCATGCCGTCAAAATGAAACTAAAAATGAGAAGCCGTTTTTTCACGGTTGCAAATTTACAACTTTTTCCTCATCCACACAATCACTACATGTAGTGATAAAATAGTGAGGAATTTCTTTGTCACTTTAGACTTATAAATCAGATTTTTTATCTATATTTAGATAAATTAGGCTGCGGAAATAAAAATCAAAAACTTCGTCTTTGATTTTGTATTTCACTCGGCTTGCACTAATTTTGTGGCATTATTCTTTACGCTTCTAATTATTAACTCAAAACCGATATGATTAAGAGACTATTTACCGCGATAATGGTATTGGCGTCAATTCAGGCTTGGGGCAATCCCATTGACTGGAATCAAGCCGAAATGGAAGCAACACGATTTGCCCAAAGTGGCGTGTCACGGACTGGTGATGTGCAATGGAACCGAGTGGTCCGCAATGATGTTATCTCCAGTAATGGCCAGGTGCCGCTCTATGTGCTTAACCGTGCCGATGGCAATGGCTTTGTAATTGTAGCCGGCGACGATGCCGCGATACCCATCTTGGGATATTCCACCGAAGGGACTTTCAGTTATGACAACATCCCTGGCAACTTGCGCCAGTGGCTATCGCTCAGCGAAAGATATGTCAAGGCGTGCGCCAATCGTCAAGGCACAGCTCATGCAGCCCAGCAGGGCGAGCCAGTTGTCGCTCCATTGCTTGGAGACATACTATGGGGACAAGGCACTCCATATAATGACATGTGCCCCACCTACGATGGAGACACCCACTATTATGTGGGCTGCGTCGCCACGGCAGCGACACAGATCATGCGTTACCACAGCTATCCCGAGCATGGCACCGGCAGCAAGACCATCACCGTTAATGGTCAGAACGTGACTGCCGACTTCGGCAACACGACCTACGACTGGAACAACATGCTTCCCACCTACGAGGACGTGAGCTACACCTCGGCACAAAGCAGTGCTGTCGCCACTCTGGCGGCACACTTTGGCGTGGCGGTAGATATGGAGTATCAGCCCGCTGGAAGCGGAGCCCACTCGATGGCGGTACCTCATGCGCTGCGCGAGTTTTTCAACTACGACGAGGCAGTAACGATGCGCAAACGCGACTATTACAGCACCGACGAGTGGCTGCAACTGATAAAGGCTGAACTCGACCAGGGCCGACCAGTATATTACGCCGCCTCAAGCGAGACCGGCAGCAGTGGACACGCTTTTGTGTGCGACGGCTATGACTCTGAGGACTACGTCCACATCAACTGGGGATGGTACGGCACCAGCAACGGCTATTTCCTTGTTAGTCATCTAGACCCTGACGACTTGGGCGTTGGCGGCGGCACGGGAGGCTACAACCTCGACCAGGAAATCATCACTGGCATTCAACCGCCCGCAAGTGGCACTGCCTACGAGCGTCCTCTATACAACTCGCTGAGTATGCGCCTCATCACCCAGGATGAGTCATCGTTCAACGTGATGGTGACAGTCGAGAACTTCGACACGAAGCCCTTTACCGGCGAACTTGGTGTGGCATTAGTCAGAGATGGCGAAATCGTCAAAGTGCTGAAAGCCGAGCAAAAAGACATCGAGGGCTTTGACGGCTCGCACACAGGGCTGCTGATGATGGCGTCGATTTATGACATCCCAAAGCAAGTGGGCAGTAGTGTGGCCGACGGCGACGCCACAGTGTGGATGACATTCCGAGAGGACAGCAACTCGCCGTGGCAGCTGATGCGCTACTGCCGAGGGCGTGACAGCCGCAACAAGCCCTACGTGGGGTTCTTCAACACCACGGTGGCTAACGGATGCATACTCACCATCGACGACAGCTGCGAGCACCCCGAAGTGGAAATTCTCTCGCCTCTGGAGCCCGAAGGCGAAGTATATGCTGGCGGCGCGGCACTGTTCAACCTGCATCTGCGCAACAACAGCCCCGCTGTGCGCTTGCGTAACATTGTGGTGCGGTTCACCAGCACAGCCGATGAAAGCGTCTCTTATGACTTCGAGAATGAGGTGAGCGTCTATGATGCTGTGGAAGAGACTGTTCCCCTGCTTGTCACCCTTGACGAAGCGCTCACAAGCGATGAATATCGTCTCACACTCTTTGAGAAGGGCTTTGAAGAGTATCCTTTTGTGCTTACTCAAGGCGGCGGCACAGTGAATGTGCTGCCTCAAGCATCCACGCCCGTCATGCGCCTCACCGAAGCAGTGCAATGGCGTAACGCCAATTTCGAAGAAACCATCAATCAGGGCGACAACATCTACTTCGCGCTCAACAGCCGCAACTACGGCAGCGCGGGAAATGTGGGGGTAATTCTCAATCTTGTGGATGTCAACGACCCGACAAAGCGATACATCTATCAGCAGAGCAATGCCACTGTGGCAACCGGCGAGGCAAAAACACTCACATTCTACCGCAAATTGCCTGTCGATCCAGGCACTTACCGTGTGGTGGTTAGCTATGCGACCGACGACGGAAAAATCACCGACGACATAAACAATGACCGATATCCAGTGGAAATCACTGTGGGAGAGGCAAGCGACATCTATCTCAATGCCGTAGCCATCGATTTGCCCGATTACGTTGTAAAGGGCGAGCGACTAAAGGGAAGTGTGACGCTGAGTGCGCCAACCGACCATAATGGCTACGTCTATGTGCGCATGAGGCAATACACCCTAACCAATGGCGGAATCCTCTATATGGGCAACCAGAATATTCCCGCCGGCGAGGAGAAGACAATCAACATTTCCAGCGTCATCGACTTTGAGCCAGGACGTTACCTCATTATGGTGGAAGCACGTCATGGCAGTGTTTATGGAACAATAGGAAACTACGCTAATTGCTACAAACTCATAAATGTAGTTACAGAGCCGCCAATGAACGGTGATGTTGACAACGATGGATTTGTTACAACAGCCGACATCACAGCCCTTTACAACTACATCCTCAATGGCGATGCCTCAGCGATTGCATATGGAGACCAAAACAACGACGGCTTCATCACCACCGGCGACGTGACATGTGTCTATAACATCCTCTTGGGGCAATAAAGCTGACAAGACAATTTAGCTAACAAGCTAACAAGGAACAAGCTGACAAGGCAATGGAATAAAGTGGAGAGGACTCCGTACCCCTCTGTAATCTGTACTCTATACTCTGTACTCTGAACTGATAAGCCTCGTTTGCTTGTCAGCTCGGCGGCGCATTCATCATCTTCTTCCACTTGAGGTAGCCGAAGATGGCGATTACGGTGTAGAAGCCATAAAGGCTGGCGGTGAAAGGAATTTTCTTGTAGATATAAAGTCCGCAGCACACGGCATCGACCACAAGCCACAAGAGCCATTGCTCCACATATTTCTTGGCGAGAGCCCACAGTGCCACAGCACTAAGCGAGGTGGTGAAACTGTCGAGGATTGGCACGCGGCTGTCGGTAAAGGAAATTAGAATCCAATATATCAATCCCCAGAGCACCAGCCACGTTGCCAACGAGGCAAACGCATGGCGACGCGTGTAGTGAGCAATAGGACGCTCTTTGCCCTTTGCTCTTTGCCCTTTGTTCCCCCACCGCCAACAGGCAAAACCATAAATTGCCATGGCAATATAGTAAAACTCCATACCAAAATCGGCATATAGCCCTTTCTCAAAGTAGAGATAGGCATGAACTGCAGGCATTATAACGCTCACAGCCCATAACCAAATATTGGCCTTGTACTCGAGCCACAAATATAGCAGCCCGAGTACTGTGCTGATTATATCAATGAGAACTATTTTATCGCATGAAGCTATCCAAGTTATTAAGTATGTCCAGAAATTGACCTTTATTTTAAGCCACAATAATATGACGTCAAATATAAAACTGACAATATCTGCAACTTGGAAATTAAGCATTTTGTCTATTCCTTTAACGAGTTAAAACAGTAGCGTCAAGTGCGCCAGCACATTGGTTCCCGCCATTGGGTAGAAACGCGGGTCGCTTACTAGCGTGGGCTGGTTGTTCTTGTCACCGTCTTTATAGACTGCGGCAGTCTGAGCATAGCCGTTGTTTTCATATTTCTTGTTAAACAAGTTGTAGATGGTAACGCCAGCGGTGATTTTCTTCACGTGGGGCAGCTTGAAGGAGTAGGCAAGCCCCAGATTGCTGATGAAATACGGGTCGAGAGAGTCTTCCTTGCTCTCGAAGTTGTCAAGGTACTGGCGGCTCACATACTGCGACTGCAACTGCGCCTCGAAGCCTTTGTAATTGAATGCCAACACACTATTAACGATAGCGCTTGGCGAGAAAGCGATAGTGGTGTTGCCCTTCTCGATGGCGGTCTGTGTCCACATATCATGCCAGCCATCATCGTAGTCGCTAACATAGCCCACATAATCCTTTATGATGTTGCGGCTGAATGTGGCATTCACGTCCCAGCGCAACCAGTTGGTGAACTTCACGCCAGCCATCAGCTCGACACCGCAGCGGTAGCTGTCGGGCACGTTCTCTGCCATCAGCTCGCCAATCTCGTTGAGTTTGCCGTTGAGCACGAGCTGGTCTTTGTACTTCATGTAATAGAAATTGACTCCTGCCGAGAATCGGCGACTCTTGAATTCATAGCCTGCCTCCCAGTCATAGAGTTTCTCGGCGCGGGGATGCTCGAGGAAAAGACCGTCGGTGTAGTTGTTGCGGGTGGGTTCTTTCTGTGCCACGGCAAACGAGGCGTAAACACGGTTCTTTTGGTCAACTTGCCAGTTCAAACCCACTTTAGGATTGAAGAAGTTGAAGGTCTCATCAACGTTCAGCACCTGCAAGTGTTCTGGGCTTGCTGTCCAGTCCCACTTGTCGTTGTCGCCTTCAATCTTGTAGTTGATGTGGCGAAACTGCAGGTCGAGATATGCGCTAAGTCCGCCCCAAATGCTGTAGTTGTTCTTCCAATATATATTGAAATCTGTCTTCTTGCCTTTGTTGCGGTAATATTCATGATCGGGGTCAAGAACGCCCATGTAGTTCTCTATCCAAATCACCTGACCATAATGGTCGTTGACGTACTTGTTGAAGCTTGCCCCGAGCACACTCGCCAAGCGGTTGCCGTTATAGTGAATAGAGAACAAACCTCCGCCAAAGCCGCTATCCACGATTTTCTTGCGCACGAGGTTCGATTTCTTCACTGTCTCGCCGTTGTATTCAAATGGTGTCAAGGCATACTCCTTGAGAGTGCGCAAGTTCTTGTACTCCTGATAGTAGCCGTAGCCGTCGGTGTAGTGCAACGCGGCTTTAAGCTTCCACTGGTTGGAGAAGTTGTGGTCGAGAAGCAGCTGGTAGTGGAACTGCTTGTAGATGTCCTTCTGGTCGCTGTAGAAGCCAGTAACCACATCATCGTGCTTGATTTCACCGTTGGGGTTGTACTTGCGGTCGCTCTCCAGCTTGCTGCGGCTGATGCCGTCCCAGGCGTGGTAGGTGTCTTCCTTGCCGCCAAAGGAGATGAACTGCAATTTGGTGTTGTCGTTCATATAAGCGACTTGGGCAAAATAGGAAAACAGCGACGAGGTGGCACGGTCACGGTAGCCGTCACTTGAGATATGCGACAAGCGGCCGTCAAAATACCAATGCTCACCCATTCGGCCAGTGCCGAATTTCACGGTCTCCTTGTTGGTGTTGAACGAACCGTAGGAGCCCGAAATTTCAGCGTATGGGACTACCGACGAAGTTTGCGAACGCATATTCACGCTGCCGCCAAAAGCACCCGAACCGTTGGTCGAGGTGCCGGCACCTCGCTGAACCTGGATGTCGCGCAGCGACGAGGTGAGGTCGGGCGTGTTCACCCAATAGATGCTATGGCTCTCGGCATCATTCATGGGGATATCGTTCATTGTGATGTTGATGCGGGTAGCATCAGTACCTCGCACACGCATCGACGTGTAACCCACGCCGGCACCAGCGTCGCTGGTGAACAGCAGGCCAGGAGTAAACGACAGCAACAAGGGGATATCCTTGCCTAAGTTGACGCTCGCCAGTTGTTCTTTACTAACGTTGGTGAAAGCAACAGGAGTATTGCTCGTTGCTCGAGTCGCAAGCACCTCCACTTCCTGAAGGTGCAATGTGTCACTGTCCACCACAGTCTGTGCGGTGGAAATCACGCTGCCGCAAATCACAGCGGCAGCAAGAAGCATAGTTTTCTTCATACTGTTTTCAGTTAATAAGTTTTGTTCTCTACGCCGGCATTATCCGGTTCAGATTCCATGGGTATGTTCTCAGCCACACCGGCATAAAGCAGCAGTCGCAATAGGCAAGCAACACGCTCTCAATGCCTTGCAGGGTGCAGCACCCCCAAACTCATTAGAATCACGCTGCAAAATTAGTGCAAGCCGAGTGAAATACCAAATTTTTTTGAGTGTTTCCGAGGCGAAGCCTAATTTATCCAAAAGTAGTAAAAAGTTTTCAGTTATCAGTTGTCAGTCATCAGTTTTTTGAACCATCGCAATCGACAAAAACATCAAGAAATTTGTTTGTGCATGATTTTCTTGCTAATTTTGCAACAATAAATGACTTAACACTATGAGCGAGAACGAAACAAAGCGATATACGATAATAGTAGCTGGAGGAAGCGGAAAACGCTTTGGAGGAAAATTGCCCAAGCAGTTTCTGCCGCTTGACGGCAAGGCGGTGTTGATGCACACTATCGAGAAGTTTGACCAAGCTGGAGCAGCTATCGTGGTGGTGCTTCCTGCCGAGCATCAGCAGATGTGGATAGACATGTGCAATGAGAGCAATTTCCCTGTCACCCACACTGTTGCCACTGGCGGCAAAACCCGTTTTGAGTCGGTAAAAAACGGCATCGCAGCCATCGAAAATCTCAACGACGACGACCTTGTGGCGGTGCACGACGGCGTGCGCCCACTGGCAAGCGTGGAGCTGATAAACCGCTGTTACGCCACTGCACAAGCCACTGGCACCGCAATCCCGGTGGTCAATCCCAACGACAGCATTCGCCAAGTTATGGAAGACGGCACCTCGCGCCAGTTGCTGCGCTCGTCATTACGAGCTGTCCAGACCCCCCAAACCTTCCGCGCTGAGCTACTGCGTGGCGCTTACGAAGTTGAAGAATCGCCGCTGTTTACCGACGATGCCAGCGTTGTTGAGAACGCTGGACATCAAGTCTCGCTCGTTGAGGGAGAAGTGACAAATATTAAAATCACCACTCCTCTTGACATGTTTTTAGCCGACAAGCTGACAAGGAACGAGCTGACAAGGCAATAGCTTTTTGGTGAATCTTTGTCTCTCTTAACACTAAACTCTAAACACTAAATTGCGCGAAGCGCCATAAATAATGCAACGACTTGCTAAGACCGACATAAAATACCTGCCTGGTGTGGGACCGAAGCGTGCCGAACTGCTGGGAAAAGAGCTTGACATCCATTCGTTCTACGACTTGCTCTACTATTTCCCTTTCCGCTACATCGACCGCTCCACCATCCACAAAATCAGCGAGATGCAGGGCGAGATGCCTTACATCCAGCTCAAGGGGCATTTTATCTCATTTGCTCCGCAGGGCGAGGGTGCCAAGCGTCGCCTCAACGCCCTGTTTACCGACGGCACAGGCACCATCGAGGTGGTGTGGTTCAACCGTGTGAAATACATCATGGAGAATTACCACACTGGCAAGGAGTACATCCTCTTTGGCAAACCCACCATCTACAAGAGCCACTATAACATGGCGCATCCCGAGGTGGACCCTTACAAACCCGAGGCACTCAACCGCGGACTCGTGGGCGTATATACCCTCACCGAGAAGATGCACAACCGCAACATCACCACCCGAGTGATGCAGAAGATTATCAAGTCGCTGCTTGAGCACCAGCTCTTTAACAGCATTCAAGAGACACTGCCGCAGTCGATTATCGACCGCTATAAACTCATGCCCTTGCGTGAGGCGCTTTTCAACATCCACACCCCGCAAAGCATCACACTGCTGCAGCAAGCGCAGCGACGGTTGAAGTTTGAGGAGCTGTTCTTCCTGCAAATGAACATTCTCAAATACATCAAGGGCCGCAACGCTCAAGTGCCAGGGCACATATTCTCCCGCGTGGGCGACTATTTCAACAATTTCTACAAAAGCTATCTGAAGTTTCCACTAACCGGCGCACAAAAGCGGGTCATCAAGGAGATTCGCCACGACATGGGCAGCGGCAAGCAGATGAACCGCTTGCTTCAGGGCGACGTGGGCAGCGGAAAGACTATCGTGGCGTTCATGACCATGCTGCTGGCTGCCGACAATGGCTATCAGGCGTGCATCATGGCACCCACCGAAATCCTTGCCACACAGCACTATGAGAGCATCGGCGAGATGGCACAGGCGGTGGGACTGAAGGCGGCATTACTCACCGGCTCCACCCGCAAGAAGGAACGCGACAAGATTCACGAGCAACTGATGAGCGCCGACCTCAATATCCTCATCGGCACCCACGCCCTGATAGAGGACACCGTGCAGTTCAAGAACCTTGGACTCGCCATTATCGACGAGCAGCACCGCTTTGGCGTGGCGCAGCGTGCCAAATTATGGCGCAAGAACACCACCCCACCCCATGTGCTGGTGATGACGGCGACACCCATCCCGCGCACCTTAGCCATGACGGTATATGGCGACCTCGACGTGAGCGTCATCGACGAACTGCCACCGGGCCGCAAACCTGTGACTACAGTGCTGCGTTACGAGAACAATCATAATGCAGTGTATCACTTTATCGGTCAGGAGCTTAAAAAGGGTCGTCAGTGCTACATCGTCTATCCTCTCATCGAGGAGAATGAGAAACTCGACCTGAGGGCGCTGGAGGAAGGCTACGAGATTATCCGCGAGAACTTCCCGAGCTATAATGTGGCTTACGTCCACGGCAAGATGAAACCCAGCGAGAAGGACTATCAGATGGGACTTTTTGCAAGCGGCAAAGCGCATATTCTCGTTTCCACCACAGTGATTGAGGTGGGTGTGAACGTGCCTAACGCCAGCGTGATGGTGATTGAGAACGCCGAGCGATTTGGTCTCTCACAGCTGCATCAGCTGCGTGGACGTGTGGGACGCGGAGCCGACCAGAGCTACTGCATCTTGATGTCAAAATATAAGGTGACAAAAGAAACGCGCCACCGCCTTGAGGTGATGACGCAGACCAACGACGGCTTCGTCGTCGCCGAGGAGGACATGAAACTGCGAGGACCAGGCGACATGGAGGGCACGCAGCAGAGCGGTGTGGCGTTCAACCTGCGCATCGCCAACCTCGCCAGCGACGGCATAGTGCTGCAAGCCGCCCGCGACGAGGCACAACGCATCCTCGACAACGATTTCAACCTGGAATCTCCCGACGGCCAACTCCTCCAGCGCCACATGCGCTTCCTCTTCTCAAGAGAAACCAACTGGGGAATGATAAGCTAGCCTTTCAAACGATTAAGTTGGATTTCACTAATCCCTAATCGTGCAAAGCACAACTAATCCCTAATCAGCGCCAAGCGCCTTCATCTCTCCCTTGCCGTTTATCTTGTCGATTATCAGGGCGATGGCGCCGTCGCCGGTGACGTTGCAGGCGGTGCCGAAGCTGTCAATGGAGATGTAAATGGCAATCATCAGCGCCTGCATCTGTGCGTCAAAGCCGAAGAAGGACTGTATCAACCCCAGAGCCGCCATAATGGCGCCACCAGGCACTCCAGGCGCGGCAACCATGATGATGCCTAGCATGAAGATGAATCCTGAGAATAATCCCAAGTCGAAGGGTATTCCTGCCATGAGCATGAGGGCTAGGGAACATGCCACAATCTTGAGGCAACTGCCCGAGAGGTGAATGGTGGCACACAGCGGCACCACAAAGCCGGCGATATCCTTACTCACGCCATTGTTGAGAGTGCTCTTGAGGGTGACAGGGATGGTCGCGGCGCTCGACGAGGTGCCGAGGGCGGTGAAATAAGCCGGCATCATGTTCCACAGCAGGCTGAACGGGTTGCGACGCACGATGGCGCCCGCTATGCAGTATTGCAGCACCAGCAGGAAGATGTGAAGCGCAAAGATTACGCCTATTATGGAAATGAACACGTTGAGCACTCGCCATGCCTGCCCCGTATAGGTCATCTCAAGGAAGATGCCGAAGATATAGATGGGCAGCAGCGGGATGAGCGCAACCTCGATGGTCTTGGTCACAATTTCCTTGAACTCGTCAAATCCTGCCTTGAGAGTCTTGGTGCCTAGGAAAGCGATGCCAAGACCCACGGTGAACGCCGTCACCAGCGCCGACATCACATCGACCAATGGCGGAATGTTGATAGTGAAGAACGGCTCTAAATTCTTTATCTCGGCAACATTTTCCACTCCTTTTCCGGCTCCAATGAGCGACGGGAAGATTGAAGAGCTGGTGAAATAGGACAGGTAGCCCGAGAACACCGTGTCGCCGTAGGCTATAAGCGTGGTGATGAGCAGCAACTTACCTGCCCCCTTGCCAATGTCGCTGATGGCAGGAGTGATAAGCCCGATGATGATGAGCGGCACCAGAAATTGCAGGAAATTGCTGAAGATGCTGTTGAAAGTGACAAACACCCTCACAGCGGGCAGCGGCAGCACCAACCCGAGTCCTATACCAAGCGCAATGGCAATTATAATGCGTGCCAGCAACGGCAGTTTTTTGAGTTTTTTCATTTTTTAGCTAACAAGAATATAAGAGAACAAGAAATCGAGCATTCGAGAGTTCGAGCATTCGTGTGCTCGAGTGTTCGAATTATCGAGCAGTCGAGTTGTCGAGCATTCGAGAGTTTAAGTAGAGAACTAGTGCGTTGCGCCCTCTCTCATTATTGTGTTGATGAGGCTCTTGTTGAGGCGCTCGATGTCGGTGGGCGACTTGCGGGCGTTCAGGTATTTGAGCATTTGCTGCAAGGCAGCCTTGTCGCATAATGCCAACATGCCGCGCGTCACGGGACGCATCGAGAGCACTGCCCAGCGGTCTTTCATGCCCTTGTAGGGGCTGCGCACCCACTTGAGCGTGAATTTCTCGTCACGGTATTTTGAGTAGAACGCGTCGAGCTCCTCTTGAAAAGGTTCCGTGAGCTCCACGGCGAGGTCGTTGCCTTGCGGCTTCACAAGCCACCATAGCGGGCCATGCAGCGAAGCGTGACCTTTATAGCCGTTAGGTCTAGACCTCAAGAACTCATACTCGTCGCGCGAAACCTCCTTGTCGTCGGCATAATAGTGTGTCACGCCCTTATCATCCACTTTCTTGGAAGGCTGTGGCATGTGAACGCGTTTCATGCGCTCGGGGCAATAAGCCACTTGCAGATTGTCTCTTAATTTAGGAGAACCATCGCTATAATCCATATATTCCAGACTATAGTCGGCACCAGGCTGCCAAGAACGAGCCATGCCATGAACAGCGCCAAACATCACAGTGTCGCCGGCATTCTTTCCAGTGCCCACATACACACCGTTTATCATGTCGCGCAAGTCGGCGGTTACCTCATCGTTGTTGTCGGAATTCTTTTTCAGAGCAATATCGAGCACTGCGCCTTTAGCGTCGCGGAACACTATCATATCCCAACGCCCTGCCACCTCATGCTTTACAGTAACACCTTTTTGATTGACAACCATCGGCTTTCCCTTCACCAGTTTCACCTCATAATAGTGCTCGCTGCTTTCCCAGTCGTCGCACTCTTCGAGCAAAAACGCCACATGATCTGGTTCGTCTTTCTCGTTATAGCAGCTCACCACACTGCAATACTGAACGCCATTGCGCCACTCAATATTATTGTCGGGCAGGAACACGTCGTTAGAACCTTGCTGGAATTTCAGCTTGGCGTCGGCCATGACTGCCTCTATCTCAGCGTCATTATTTACACGAGCATTAACGGTCATCATTGATCCCAACATAAGCGCCAATAAAATAAATTTTTTCATAATATATAGTTAATAGTTTCGAGTTTTCAGTTTCGAGTTTCCAATTATCAGTTATTCTCTAACCAATAACCTATAAAACTTAGATTGCAAAGTTAGTAAATAGTTTATTAATCTCCATAAAATAAAGCAAAAAACAAACCGCCATCCTGCTTTTTGTCACAGAATAGCGGTTTTATTTAATGCAGAATGCAAAATGCAAAATGCAGAATGCTTAAAGCTCAATGAGAATCCTCGATCCTCGATCCACGATCTTCAATCCACGATCCACGCGCCGCAGGCGCTTAATTACGATCGTCGTAGCTCTGGTCGTTGCGGTCGTCGCGGCGACGGTCGTTGTTGCGGTTGTCGCGGCGGGAACCACGGCTGTCGTTGCGGCGACGGTCATTGAAGCGTGAGCTGTTGCCACCGTTTCGTGAGCCGCCGTTGCCGCGTGAGCGGTTGCCGCCGTTACTGTTGCGACGCTCCTCATAGCCCTCGGGCTTCTCTTGCAGAGCGCGCATCGAGAGGCGGAACTTGCCGGTCTTCTTGTCGATCTCGATGAGTTTCACGGTCACCTCATCGCCTTCGTGCAGACCACTCGCCTCCATGTCGGCGAGGCGCTCCCAGCTTATCTCGCTGATGTGGAGCAAGCCTTCCTTGCCGGGCATGAACTCAACAAAAGCGCCAAACTCCAAGATGCTCTTGATGGGACCAGTGTAAACTGTGCCTTCCTCGGGCACGGCGATGATCGCCTTGATGCGCTCAACGGCAGCCTCGATGCTGTCTTTGTTGGCAGCCGAGATCTCAATCTCGCCCTTGCCGTCAATCTCATCGATAGCGATGGTGGCACCAGTATCCTCCTGAATGCCTTGTATAACCTCGCCGCCCTTGCCGATGATAGCGCCGATGAACTCCTTGTCAACGGTCATCGTCACGATGCGTGGCACGTGAGGCTTGTAGTCCTCGCGAGGCTCTGGAATGGTCTCGTTGATGATATTGAGGATGTGGAGGCGACCGTCACGAGCCTGACGCAGAGCCTGCTCCAGAATCTCGTAGGGCAGACCGTCGCACTTGATGTCCATCTGAGTGGCGGTGATGCCGTTCACGGTACCTGTTACCTTGAAGTCCATGTCGCCCAGGTGATCCTCGTCGCCCAGGATGTCGCTCAGCACGGCGTGCTTAACGTTACCCTCGTCGGTGATGAGACCCATAGCGATACCTGCCACGGGGCGTTTCATCTTAACGCCGGCGTCGAGCAGCGCCAAGGTGCCGCCGCACACTGTTGCCATCGACGACGAGCCGTTGCTCTCGAGGATGTCGCTCACGATGCGGCACGAATAGGGGAAGTCATCGGGGAACATGCGCTTGAGGGCGCGGTGTGCCAAGTTGCCGTGACCTATCTCGCGGCGGCTCACGCCACGTGGCGCGCGGGCCTCGCCGGTAGAGAATGCGGGGAAGTTGTAGTGCAGCAGGAAGCGCTCGTTGCGGCGGGTCAAAACGTCGTCGATGAGCTTCTCGTCGAGGCGGGTGCCCAGGGTCACCGTTGCCAGCGACTGGGTCTCGCCACGGGTGAACACGGCGCTCCCGTGAGGACCGGGCACATAGTCGGTCTCGCACCAGATGGGGCGTATCTCGGTGGTCTGGCGACCGTCAAGACGGATGCCCTCATCGAGGATCACGCGGCGCACGGCATCGCGCTGCACGTCGTGGAAGTAGCGCTTGATCATGGGAGTCTTCTCCTCGCGCTCCTCCTCGGGGATGGTCTCGATAAAGTCTTCCTCAATCTTGTCGAAGCTGTCGTTGCGCCAGTGCTTGTCGGCGTTGCCAGCCTTGGCGATGTCGTAGCAGGGCTGGTAGCACTCCTTGCGCACGCGCTCCTTGATTTCCTCGTCGTCAACCTCGTGGCAATACTCGCGCTTTACTACGCCAAGCTCGGCAGCGAGCTCCTTCTGTATCAGGCACATGGGCTTGATAGCGTCGTGGGCAAACTTCAGAGCTGCGATAAGGTCCTCTTCCTGAACCTCGTCCATCTCACCCTCCACCATCATAATATTGTCGTAAGTAGCACCTACCATCAATTCCATGTCAGCGTTTTCGAGTTGTTCGAAGGTGGGGTTGATAACGAAGTTGCCGTCGATGCGTGCCACGCGCACCTCACTGATAGGCTCCTCAAAGGGCACGTCGCTCACGGCGATAGCGGCACTGGCGGCGAGGCCCGCGAGAGCGTCGGGGCAGTCGGCGCCGTCGGCCGAGAACATCAAGATGTGGACGATAGTGTTGGCATGATAGTTCGAGGGGAACAATGGCCGGAGCACGCGGTCCACGAGGCGTGCTGTCAAGATTTCGTAGTCGCTGGCGCGGCCCTCACGCTTGGTGAAGCCGCCAGGGAAACGTCCAAAGGAGGAATATTTCTCCTTGTATTCAACTGTGAGGGGCATAAAGTCGGCACCCTCCTCGGCGTCCTTCGCCGAAACAACGGTCGCTAGCAACATGGTGTTGTTGAAGCGCAATTCAACTGCTCCATCGGCTTGCTTGGCAAGCTTTCCTGTCTCAAGGGTGATCTCACGTCCGTCACCCAACACGATGGTTTTCTTAGTAGGTGTTAACATCTAGATATTGTATTATTTTTATAAAAATCGTGCAAAGGTACGAAAAAGTTTTCATTCCACCAAATCCCCAAAAATCCACCCCACCCCCCTAGAAATTCTAGAAAATCTAGAACCTCTAGAAAGTCTAGCCAATCTAGCTCCTCTAGCCAATCTACCTCCCCCCTCGGTTGCGCCTGCTGAGGCGCGCGCGGGTCATGCGCTCCTTTATCCCGCCCTCGGCCAGGAACTCGCTCTCCACCTTCTCGCCGTAGCTGGTCATCATCCTGTCGACCATGCGCGAGAGCGTGATGGCCACATTCGCCATCTCCTCATCACTCCATTTCTCAAAGTAGCTGCTATAGTCCTCGAGCTTGTTGTGACCGCGGCAATACTCCAGCATCGCATCATAGCGGGGATGACCGGCCTCCCACCGGCTCAACCCCTTAAAGCCCAAGTAGTCCTCATAGTCCTCACGCAGCTCCTGAATGCTGCCACGGGCAGTGTTCAGCAGCTTGATTTCCATCTCAATCGATGCCACACCATCGGCACTCCCCTCCACAATGTTTTGCTTGCAGCTGCGAGCCGCCTGCACCATCTGGTCAACCGTGCGACTGCCATGCGCAGGCATGAAGCGACGCACAAACACATTAGTG
>FLNZ01003233.1_pt1 | contig 34349 bp, 25 predicted proteins | sample 1140391 | NCBI WGS metagenome assembly FLNZ01 (sample SAMEA3878171, study PRJEB12797) | bioreactor metagenome | biome: Moose rumen | place: Sweden | collected 2011-10 | reverse complement strand
GTAGAACATCCCTAAATAAACTATGGCACAGAACAAGAACTTACGATTTGAGACGCTACAACTTCATGTGGGACAGGAACAGGCAGACCCCACAACCGATGCACGCGCAGTACCTATTTACCAAACTACCTCGTATGTATTCCGTAACTCACAGCATGCAGCCGACCGTTTCGGGCTGCGCGATGCGGGCAACATCTATGGACGACTGACCAACTCCACACAGGGTGTCTTTGAAGAGCGTGTGGCAGTATTGGAAGGTGGTGTGGCAGGTCTTGCCGTTGCCTCTGGGGCGGCAGCCATTACCTATGCCCTGCAAAATCTTGCCCAGGCAGGTGACCACATCGTGGCTGCCGACAACCTTTATGGCGGTTCATACAATTTGATTACGCACACATTGCGCACTCAGGGCATAGAAAACACCATCGTCAATGTCAATGACCTCAGTGCTTTGGAAGCCGCCATACGGCCCAACACAAAGGTTATCTATGCAGAAACCTTCGGTAACCCCAATTCCGACGTACTCGATATTGAAGGCGTAGCAGAAGTTGCTCACCGTCACGGTCTTCCCTTGATTGTGGACAACACCTTTGGTACTCCCTATCTGATTCGTCCGTTGGAGCATGGTGCAGACATCGTGGTACACTCTGCTACAAAATTTCTGGGTGGACACGGAAGTTCATTGGGCGGTGTGATTGTAGATGGTGGCAAGTTCGACTGGAAGGCTGATGCCGACAAGTTTCCCACATTGGCCAAGCCCGACCCCTCGTATCACGGAGCTGTGTTTGCCGATGTGGCTGGAGCAGCGGCTTTTGTGACCCGCATCCGTGCCGTCGTCCTGCGCGATACGGGTGCTGCCATTTCGCCCTTCAACGCGTGGATACTCTTGCAGGGAGTGGAGACTTTGAGCCTGCGCGTAGAACGGCACGTAGAGAACACACTGAAGGTGGTGGAATTCCTGAAGAATCATCCCCGCGTGAAGCAAGTTAACCATCCCTCGCTGGAAAGTCATCATGACCATAAACTGTACCAAAAGTACTTTCCACAAGGCGGAGGCAGCATCTTCACCTTTGAAATAAATGGGGGACAGGAAGAAGCATGGCAGTTTATCGACCGACTTCAGATATTCTCTCTCCTTGCCAATGTGGCCGATGTGAAGTCGCTCGTCATCCATCCCTACACCACCACTCACTCGCAACTCTCACCCGAGGAATTGGCTGCACAGCATATTACGCCCTCAATCATTCGACTCAGCATTGGCACCGAGCACATCGACGATATATTGGATGACCTGGCACAGGCACTGCAATAAGAATTGAAAGATTAAAGAATTAAAAGATTGGGAAACTAAAAAATATTTGTAACTTTGTAACGGATTTCTTAATATTTACCACTATGAGCAAGATAGCAAAACAACTGACCGAACTTATTGGAAATACCCCCCTGCTGGAACTCAACAAGTTTTCAAAAGATAAGGGCCTTGACACCCCCGTCATCGCCAAGGTAGAATATTTCAACCCAGGTGGAAGCGTCAAGGACCGCATAGCCCTGGCCATGATAGAGGATGCCGAACAACGTGGCATACTGAAACCCGGAGCCACCATCATCGAACCCACCAGCGGAAACACAGGAGTAGGACTGGCATTGGTAAGTGCGGTCAAGGGGTACCACCTTATCCTCACCATGCCCGACACCATGAGTGTGGAACGTCGCAATCTGGTGAAGGCCTACGGAGCTGAGGTGCGGCTGACTCCTGGCAAGGATGGTATGCCTGGTGCCATCCGCGAGGCTGAAGCCCTGCGTGCCGCCACTCCAGGCAGCATCATACTGCAACAGTTCGAAAACCCCGCCAACCCCGCTAAGCACTATGCCACCACTGGCGAGGAAATCTGGAAGGACACCGATGGACAGGTGGATATCTTTGTGGCCGGCGTAGGCACGGGTGGCACCATTTCTGGTGTGGGCAAACGACTGAAGGAACATAATCCCAATATCAAGATAATCGCTGTAGAACCGAAGTCAAGCCCCGTACTGAATGGCGGACAATCTGGTCCCCACAAGATTCAGGGCATCGGTGCCGGCTTTGTTCCCAATACCTACGATGCAAGTGTCATTGACGAAGTCTTCGACGTGGAGAACGACGATGCCATCCGCACGGGTCGCCAGTTGGCCCAGCAGGAAGGCTTGCTTGTGGGCATCAGTGCTGGAGCCGCTGCCTTTGCTGCAACCGAGGTGGCTCGTCGCCCGGAAAACAAGGGCAAACGCGTCGTGGTATTGCTCCCCGACACAGGCGAGCGTTACCTCAGCACAGTGCTGTACGCCTTTGAGGAATATCCTCTTTAATAAAATATGAAACAGCAACACTTCTTTACACTATTCCTTGCGCTCATGCTCTGCACCCAGCAGTCGTGGGCACAATGCTCTGTTGAGGACTATCAACGAGCCTTCTCCGTAGCCAGTCGCTACGCATGGAAAATGAAAAACGGCGATGTGCGCGCACATGCCCGTCGGGGCGAACATCGTTTCTGGTACTCAGTGTACGACGGCGAGAAAACAGTGTACAAGGAAGTGGATGCCGAGACTGGCAATGTAAGCCTGTTGGATGAAAATCCAGAGAAACCCAGGCACCGAAACCAAGGGTCTCAGCGCCACTGGATGGAAGTGCCCGACGAACGCGACGGCGAGGTGCGTACCGCCAACGGCGAAGTGCGTATCTACCACCGCGACAATAACCTATGGAAGAACGATGCACCGCTGACCACCGACGGTGATTCTCTTTGTTACTATTCGGCATGGGGTACATTGTCGCCCGACGAACGATACTTTGCCACCGTGAAGATTGTACCTGCGCCCAAACACTATGTCTATTATGTGGAGTCCTCACCCAAGGATCAACTGGAACCCCGGCTCCATAAGCAGGAATATGCCAAGCCTGGCGATTCGCTCAACTATCGCATACCCGTCATTGTGGAACTTGCCACGGGGCGCGTAGTGGTGCCCTCCACCGAACTATTCCAGAAACAATACTATGTTTCCGCACCAAGTTGGGACCGCGACAGCCGCACCGTGACCTTCGAGTTCAACGAACGTGGCCACAAGACCTACCGCGTATTGGAAATGTCGGCAGAAACAGGGCTGGTACGCACACTCATCGAAGAGACAAATCCGAAGTACATCAACTACAACCTGCAACGCCGCATCGACCTGCAGGACGGGAAGCATATCATCTGGACAAGCGAACGCGATGGACGCAACCACATCTATCTTTATGACCGCCAGAAAGGCAAACTCGTAAGACAGATTACAAAGGGGGACTTCTATGTTCGTAACATACTTCATGTCGATGAGAAGGAACAGACCATCTATTTCTCGGCAAACGGATGGAGCGGCAAGGGACGAGAGTCGGAAGACCCTTACTTCATACATTACTATAAGGTGAAGTTCGATGGGCGGAGCCTCACTTGCCTGACACCAGAGGAGGGCAACCACGAGGCCACCTTCACCGGCGACATGCGTTACCTTATCGACACCTATTCCACTGTCACGCAACCCCCTGTAACCCTGCTCCGTTCGGGCAGCGACGGAAGCATCATAAAGACACTGGAACAGGCAGACATCAGTGACCTGAAGGCACAGGGATGGCAAGCCCCCGAGGTGTTTGTGGCTAAAGGGCGCGACGGAGTGACGGACATGTGGGGCCTCATCCAGCGTCCCTCTGACTTCGACCCCACAAAGAAGTACCCCATCATCGAATACATCTATTCCGGACCTGGCAGCCAGTATGTGCCAAAAAGTTTCACTCCGTGGCTGTGGAACCTGGCCGACCTTGCCGAACTTGGCTTCATTGTGGTACAATTGGATGCCATGACCACCTCGTTTCGCACGCGCCAGTTCGAGGAAGTATGCTATAAGAACCTGGCCGACGCAGGCTTGCCCGACCGCATTGCCTGGATACGTGCCGCCGCCGAGCACTATCCCTATATGGACATCGACCGCGTGGGCATCTTTGGTTGCTCGGCAGGCGGGCAGAATGCCCTCAGTGCCTTGCTCTTCCACGGCGATTTCTATAAGGCAGGCTATGCCGCTTGTGGCTGCCACGACAACCGTATGGACAAGATATGGTGGAACGAACAATGGATGGGATATCCCATAGACAGCAGCTATGTGCGCTGTTCCAATGTGGAGAATGCCTACCGTCTGGAACGTCCGCTCATGCTTGTAGTGGGCGAAATGGACGATAATGTAGATCCTGCTTCCACCATGCAGGTCGCCGATGCACTCATTCGTGCCGGCAAGGACTTCGAACTTGTCGTCATCCCGGGTGCCCACCATACGATGGGTGAGGCCTATGGCCAGCACAAGCGATACGATTTCTTTGTGCGCCACCTGTTGCACCAACAGCCTCCAGCATGGTCAGAATTTAAGCAATGAGATAGTATGCTTACCGCACGCACAATACTAATGTGTGACCCATAACCATACTATTCTTCCCCCTCACACAATACTATAGTTCCATAGGGAAGCAAATAAGGCACCCTCGGGCAAAATATCCGAGGGTGCCTTATTACATAGTATCTTCTAATTGGACTTTACACTATGCCTTGTGCCATCATGGCTTTGGCCACCTTCATGAAGCCGGCGACATTGGCACCACGGACATAGTTGATGTAGCCGTCGGGCTGAGTGCCGTACTTGACGCACTGCTTGTGGATGGCGTGCATAATCTGGTGCAGCTTCTGGTCCACTTCCTCTGCCGTCCAACTGAGGTGCATAGCATTCTGACTCATTTCCAATCCGCTCGTAGCCACACCGCCTGCGTTGACGGCCTTGCCAGGAGCGTAGAGCATCTCTGCCTCGACAAAGGCGTCAATGGCCTCAGGCGTACAACCCATGTTGGAGATTTCTCCCACGCAGGTGACTCCGTTCTGGATAAGTTGCTTGGCATCGTCGCCGTTCAGTTCGTTCTGCGTAGCGCAGGGCAGGGCAATGTCGCACTTCACCTCCCAAGGACGCTTGCCTGGAATGAAGGTTGAGCCCGGAAACTCGTCGGCATAGGGCTGGCAGATGTCGTTGCCCGAGGCACGCAGTTCCAGCATATAGTCTATCTTCTCGCCGCTGATGCCATTGGGGTCGTAGATATAACCGTCGGGACCACTGATGGTGATGACCTTGGCTCCGAGTTGGGTAGCCTTCGTGGCAGCACCCCAAGCCACATTGCCAAAGCCGCTGATGGCCACGGTCTTGCCCTTGATGTCGATGCCACGTGTCTGCAACATCTCATTGACAAAGTACAAGCCACCAAAGCCTGTGGCCTCAGGACGAACCAGAGAGCCGCCAAACTCCAAACCTTTGCCCGTCAGGACACCACTCCAGTCGCGCGTCAACTTCTTGTATTGGCCGAAGAGATAACCCACTTCGCGGGCACCTACACCAATGTCACCAGCCGGCACATCGATTTCGGGGCCAATGTAGCGATACAGTTCGTTCATGAAGGCCTGACAGAAGCGCATGACCTCAGCATCGCTCTTACCACGGGGGCTGAAGTCTGAGCCTCCCTTGCCACCGCCCATAGGCAGGGTGGTCAGGGCATTCTTGAAGGTTTGCTCAAAGCCCAAGAACTTCAGGATACTGAGGTTTACCGAAGCGTGGAAGCGCAGTCCGCCCTTGTACGGGCCAATGGCTGAGTTGAACTGCACGCGGTAACCCAGGTTCACCTGCACCTCGCCCTTGTCGTCCACCCAAGGCACGCGGAAGGTGATGATGCGCTCGGGCTCCACCAGTCGCTCTATGAGCTTAGCCTTCTCAAACTCGGGATGTTGGTTATAGACATCCTCAATACTCAGCAGCACCTCGTGTACGGCCTGCAGGAATTCTCTCTCACCTGGATGTTTGGCCTCCAGTTGGGCCATGATTTGTTTCACTTCCATGATAATAGATGTTTTTAATGTTTAGGTTTGTGTGTTCTATTTTATAGGTTTCAGTTCTATGTAGTCGATGTCGGGCATCCAGTTCTCCGCGTTTGACATGCGAATGACATTGTCGCCCTTCCTTAACTTAACAGGAATGGTCACCTGCCCCACCTTGTCCCAGCCTCCGCTGTTCACGGTCAGTGTCTTGACGTTCTTGCCATTGACGGTAATGGTCATCTGACGGTCTTCACCACTTAGATAGGCTATAGTGAGTATGCGCTTGCCGCCCTTGGGCGAATAAACATGGCTCCACATGAGGTCGTTCTGCTCGCTTTGTCCCAACCACGTCGCCTTGTAACCACTGCTACAGTTGTTGTCTGCACTATAGATGCCCGTCTTGGCCTCTTGGTTGTTGCGTATCTCCTGATAGTCGCTGATGTAGCCAGTCTCTGCCTCGTAGCGACGGCGTTCAAGGCGTTGGTCGCCCGTAGCCTTGTAGATGCGCGTGCCGTGAGCGGGCACAATTACCTGATAGCCACCAGTGAAACTGCCCATATCCTTTTGCTCGAAACAATCACGCAGGCGCACCTTGCCCCCAAGGTCTATGTCCTGGAAGTTGAGCGTCACATGACGATTGTCGTCATTGGGATTGTAGAAGGCAAACACACGCGTCTTGCCGTTCAAGGTCTCCACATCACGCGCCAAGATGTAACATTCGTTAGTGCGCTTCACAAGGTAGGCTTGTTGGAACGTCTTGTCTTGATTGATGCCTATGAGATCCGTGTTCTTCATCAGTGCAAGGGCATCGGGACGTACATTGCGCATGTCACAACCGATGAGCAAGGGCGAATTCATGATACACCATAGGCCGAAGTGCGTCTTGTCTTCCTCCACCGACATACGGCGACCCACTTCCAGCATATCCATGTCATTATAATAGCCAGGGCCGCTGTAGGCCGAGAGATAGAGGTTCTGTGCCAGAATAGGCTTTACGGAACGCTTGAAGTCATCGCGTATGTCAAACGTGGTGCGCCACGAGAGGGCCACATCCTTGGCCCATGTGCCGGGATAGTCCCAACGGCAAATATTAAGTACGGCATCGGGACGCTTAGTGTCCTTCATAGTGCGGCTGATAGTGGTATATCGGTCACATTCATCCAGGAATAGTTCATTGCCCTTCTCATTCCAGTTGCCTCCGCAAAAATCTACTTTGATGAAATCGAAGTCGAGGTCAGAGAAGAACATATCAAGGTCTTGTTTATCATGGCCATACAAGCCTACTCCCCTACCCGACCTATCGGGATTTCCCCACGAACCGCAAGTGTTGATGCCTGCATCACTATAGATGCCGGCCTTGAGTCCCTTGGCGTGAATATAGTCCACCACAGGTTTCAATCCATTAGGGAATTTCTCGGGATGGATAAGCAAAGCCCCAGTGGTCTCGTTGCGATTATAGAAATAACCGTCATCGATATTGATATACTGATAGCCTGCTTCCTTCAGCCCTGTGCTGACCATGGCATCGGCCTGTCCCTTGATAATCTCCTCGCTGATGTCCAGCGCAAAGGTGTTCCACGAACTCCAACCCATCGTTGGGGGAGTCTGGGCGTGGGCTGCAATGCATATTGCAAATTGCAGAACGAAGAAAGAATATCGTTTCATGCTATTTAATATTTAGTTGTTTTTCGGTTTCGAGGGTAAAGTTACAAATAAAATTCGACATTTCGACATCTCGGTATTTCGATATTTCGATATTTCGGCATCTCGAAATCAAGTCATCCTCCTTGTCCCGTTGCATTCTGGATAACCGCTGCAACTCCAAAACTCCTTGCCGGAGTTGACTCCTTTCTTGGCCATACGCCGTATCATGGGCTTGCCACACAATGGACATGTGGGGGCGTCGGTTTCCACACTCTTCTGTGTGCGATAGGACAGGCGTTCGGCTGTGAGACCTTCGGTAAAGCCACCGTCCTCCTTAAACGATTGAAGCAGATGCTCTATCTGCTTTCGCAACATCTGGCTAATCCGGTTGCAGAGCACCAGCAGACAATTGGCAGCCGACAGGGAGTCGTCACCCTTCAGCCAAGCATCAAACTTATGCTTCTGTGCCAAGATGTGTATGCTGCTCTGGTGCTGCACATCGTCCTTGTAGAGAGGGCGGTCAAGTTGTATGCCATTGACGGCCCGATACTCAGGAGAGTTCATCGACCAAGGAATGCTCTCGTGCAGCAAAAGCCAATTCAGATAGTCGTTCGCAAGTTCGGCCAAACTGGCGCGAGCCACATCGGTGAGTTTCATCTCAGTTTCCCTCGACGTAGAGTGCCGCGAATTGCCTTCGGCGATATTGGCTGGGGCAGAGCGTGCCGCCTGTGTCATCTGGTCGAACTGCCGGCCGCATGGGTCGTTGGTGCGGTTGAAGTGCCGCATGCAGAACTCCTGTGTGGCCAGTTGGATGACGTTAGCCAGCACCCATGTGTCAAGCCAGTAATATCCGGCATTCCTGATTTCCATTGTTCTTAATTTTTTTTCGTTATTTCGTTATCTTGGCATTTCGTTATCTTGGCATTTCGACATCTCGGCATTTCGACATCTCGGCATTTCGATATTTCGGCATTTCGATATTTCGATATCTCGTTATTCCGAATTTTATTTCCCCATCACCGTTTCCCGCTCTTCCTCGGTCAGCCCATAGAGGTCGAAAACGCGGTTGTCTATTTCATTTCGTAGGCTTTTCGGCTGAGGTATATCCTTCATTACAGGTCATTCCATAATTCAATTCTATGGGGGCTATGTTTATTCTATGAAACTCGTCTGCACTACTTCCACTTTGGGGATAGATTGCGAGGTGAGTAAACCCTTTTTTATTTTCTTTTTCTTCCGTGATTTGCGCTTCTTTTTAGGCTTATCAGCCTTTTTAGCCATATCTACACTTCGACGCATCAATTCTATGACAATATCTTCCTCGTCTTTTGTTTCTATCCCATAGATTTTTGCAACTAACTTATCATTGGCTTTATGCGCTTCAAGCAACTTGCCTTTCAGATAGTCGTACATATCAGCCAACGTGGAATCCTTATCTAATTGGCGTGCCTCTATAATAGCATCTGCCGTCTTTTCAAGAGCAGCCTTCTGTTCATTTGTCAGATCCATCCAAGGAAAATTGTTATAGACAACATCCGCAGAATAGCGATAATCGCTTTTAATTCTTCCACACGTATATTTCATCCATGCCATGTGAATCCGAGATTCAAGTATAGCAAACAACCATTTTGAAGGTTCTGAAATAAGCATATTTGCATCAGAACAGATAATGTCTGGGGAAACAAATCCCATAGGGATATAATCACGATTCTCGGAAGAATGCCGTGGCACTAAGATATACTCTGTATCAGGCTGTCTTCTTTCCATAAAACGATGCATTTGCCTTGCATATTCTCGGGTAGCCTTCTTCGTACTTGCTTCACGGAATTTTTCAGTAGTTTTCAATCTTTTCCATACCATTGGCAGGCTCTTAAGAAGACTTGAAGGAGTGTCATCTGGAATCCAAAGGCAATATCTTTGTAGATTATGAAGATATTCTTTTGCTCCTAAGCAGGGCTTGACGAATTGCATAGCCTTAGGTTCTTTCTCTGCAAACTCTTTATATGCGACTTCATCTATTAATAGATTTCCTCCATCGACAGGGATACTTCCCTTAACCATTTCGGGTACATGCCCCAATGCGTTAGGGCGGCTCTTGATGAAAAAATCTTCAGCAGGCATCAGGTAGCAGTTAATATGCGGAAATGATTTGGCCTCTTGATTTGGATAATATATCTTACGCGAAACGTTTTTAAAACAAGACTCTTTACCCATTCCAAGAATAACGCAATGCACATGAGCCATCGAATCTGCTTTATTAAACCACTTAAACGATTTCCAAGCAAAAGTAATACAGAGTTTATAGTGTTTTATCAGAGGTTCCCACAACAAGGCAACTTGTTCGCCCTGAGTTACGCTATTTGTAGAAACGTATGCAGTTTGTATATTACTATACCCTTGCATAAACTCTGCTGCCTTAGCATACCATGCACAAGCGAAATCCAGATTGCCATGCTTCTCCCATACCTTTTTCCCGTTATGTTCAGCAGACATTGCGATGGCTTTGCTCTTCTTTTGTTCTTCGTTCTTACGTTGGCTTCCTTGGAATGGTGGGTTGCCTATAATATAGACAGGTGTCTTTTTATTTCGTTTTACAAGTTTTGTCCAATCGTACGTTAACGCATCTGCACACCTGATATTATTATTGCCAATTAGAGGTAGAATCTTGATACCCTCAATCTCTGTGCTAAGTTCATTTAGCATTTGGCATTCGGAAATCCACATGGCGGTTTTGGCCACATTAACTGCAAAATCGTCAATCTCAATACCATAGAATTGGGTCATCTGAACTTCGCACGGATCTACATTCGCAAGATATTGCTGTTTCCCCCAGAATCCCATATGCCTACGAGCCTCCATATCTAATCGGCGGAGAGACTTAAATGTTTCAGTAAGAAAATTTCCACTGCCACAAGCAGGGTCTAAGATGCGAATGTTTTTCAGTTCCAGCCTGAATTCTTGAAGAGCATCGTCTTGTGCTTGTCTTTGCTCTTTTGTTTCTGTTGGCATCTCAAGAATAAGGCTTAACTTATCCTTAAAACCATCTAAAAACAGGGGGTCTATCACTCTATGAATGTTCTCGATGGTTGTATAATGCATACCACCGGACTTCCTCACATCTTCATCCACGGTACTTTCAAAGATACAACCAAAATTGGTAGGAGATATCTTATCCCATGTAAACTTTTCATCACTATCAGGCATCCCTAAACTCTCTGCTTCATGGAGTAACATATCTCTAACACTCTTGGGTATTTGGGGAGTAGAATACTCTTTGTCGTCTGCAAATAATCCTCCATTTACATGTGGAAACTGATTGATAACGGAGTCTGTAATGCTTGGGCGTTTTTCTATGGGAGTATTTAAAGCAAAAAAGAGATGGTCAAATTTCTCTTGTAATTGACTAGCAGAATAAGTCTCGACAAACTTTCTAAATTGTCTATTTTCAAAAAGGAATGAATCATCTGCATAAAGGCAGAAAACGACTCTAACACAAAAAACATTGAGTGAATGTAGCAGCATTTTGTCAACTTTGTTGTGTTTTTTGATTTCATCGTACATCTTCCTAATAAACTCACTTGCTTTGCTTGCTACAAGTTTCTCCTTTTTTTCTTCTTCTTCAAAAGAAGATATGAAAGGATTGATAAGGATTTTTAATTTGCGATAATCGCGTTTAAGATTTTTCAGTTCAATCTCTATGTGAGGAAATCCCACTTTATTCATGTCATAAATAAAGAACTGTTTAAAATTGCACGTAATTATCCAACGGGCATGATTATCAAATAAGACATCATTGTCGTATTCCTTCGCTTGTTGAAAAGGGGTTAATTTCTTTTGGCCATGTTGATATGGTTTGTTTAATGCAACATCAGCACTCTTATGTTCAACAAGCACTCTAGATTCTTTTATAAATCCGTCTGCATAGTGTGTTTTTGTTGATATTATCTTCTCCTCAAAAGATATATAATGCTCGGCATCTTCGATACCAAAGACTTTTCGTAGCAGCGCAATCCAAAACGGCTGTGCTTGTCCACGTTCATAACTTGCATTAGCCCAGTCTTTTGAAAATTGCCAAGCGGCTTCTGACATTTCTTTCTCCGTCATCATTCTTTTGTTCAATTAAAAGACAACTATCTCAAAAACTTTCTGCCATCATTATTTTCCAGCACCTGCATCTGCTGAATGGCTATCTGATTGAGTTTGATGAGGCGTTCTCCTTGAGGTATGCCATCGTTGATAAGAACAGCATTGATATTTTCCATATTTGAGAGGCAGATGAGTTCATTGATAGTGGCATAGTCGCGGATGTTACCCTTCAGCTCTGGATTAGCCTCTCGCCATTGCTTGGCTGTCATGCCAAACATGGCTACGTTAAGCACATCAGCCTCCTCTGCATAGATGATGCTCGACTGCGCAAGAGTCACTTCTTCTGGAATCAAGTGGCGTTTGATGGCATCGGTATGGATACGGTAGTTGATTTTCGAGAGTTCGCGTTTGGCTGTCCAGCCTATCTGCTCCTGTTCTTTGGCTTTCAGACGCTGGAACTCCATCACCAAGTAGAGTTCAAATTCTACAGAAACCCAGTTGGCGAACTTGAAGGCTATATCACGCTGAGCATACGTGCCTCCTCCTACTCCGTTTTTCGTAAGTATGCCTATAGCAGTTGTGAGTTCAACCCATTTGGTGGGACTCATCGTAAAAGCGTTACTGCCTGCCTCTGCCAAAAGGGGGTCGAATTCGACCCCTTTAAAATTGGGGTTGTGTAATCTCTCCCATAGTCCCAGATACTCTAAGGTGTTCTTTTGGCGCATCCAGTTCTTCACCACGTCTTTCGGTTCAGTCTCGTTCTTCTGCCGGGCAATATCTGTGATGCAGATGTAATCAATGCCGTCCTTTATCATTGTCCGGATGTTTACGTCCTTCACAGTTATCATTTTTTGTTTAGCCATATATCTTTTGAATTATATTTGATAATTTCTTCCTTATCTCATCTATCACTTTTGTTTATGTCTTAGTGTGCCTCTAACCAGTTGGTGCCCCATCCGCAGTCGGCAACGAGGGGGACGGAGAGTTGGCAGGCGGCCTGCATTTCCTCGATGACCATGGCTTGGAGGCGTTCCTTCTCTTCGGGCAGTACAGAGAAGTTCAATTCGTCGTGTACCTGGAGTATCATCTTGCTCTTGTAACCATCAGTCATAAGGCGGTGATAGACGCGCACCATAGCAATCTTGATGATGTCGGCTGCTGTGCCCTGGATGGGAGCATTGATGGCATTGCGCTCGGCGTATCCGCGCACGACGCTGTTGTGGCTGTTGATGTCGGGCAGGACGAGGCGACGATGGAACAGCGTTTCCGTGAAGCCTCGTTCACGAGCCATTTGTATACTCTTATCCATATATTCACGCACCTTCGGGTAGGTCTGGAAATAACCATTGATAAGTTCCTTTGCCTCTGAACGACTGCAACCAATGCGCTCCGCCAGACCAAAGGCACTGATGCCATAGATGATGCCAAAGTTGGCAGTCTTGGCCTTGCGGCGTTCGTCGCCAGTGACCTCTTCGATGGGTTTGTGGAATATCTTGGCAGCGGTGGCGGCATGGATGTCGTGACCCGAACGGAAGGCTTCAATGAGTGCGGGGTCTTGGCTCAGGTGCGCCATGATGCGCAGTTCTATCTGACTGTAGTCGGTGGAGAAGAACCCCTGCCCAGGTTCTGGGATGAAGGCACGGCGTACTTCCTTACCCTCGGCATCACGAACAGGTATGTTCTGCAGATTGGGATTGCTGCTTGAAAGCCGACCCGTAGCGGCTACGGTCTGGTTGAATGAGGTATGGATGTGGCCTGTTTGGGGGTTGATGAGCAGGGGCAGGGCATCAATATAGGTGCCCAAAAGTTTCTTCAAACCACGATAGGCCAATATTTTCTCTACGGCGGGATGCTTCGAGCGCAGCGATTCCAGCACCTCTTCCGAAGTCACATATTGCCCTGTCTTGGTTTTCTTGGGTTTGTCGGTAATCTTCAACCGTTCGAAGAGCACCTCTCCCACCTGCTTCGGCGAAGAAATATTCAGATCGGGCACGCCCGTCAGTTGGTGTACCTCGTCTTCTATCTGCTGCATTCGTTCGGTAAAGAGACGACTTGTTTCCTTGAGACCATTCGTATCGATGCACACGCCATTACGCTCCATGTATGCCAGGACGGGCATCAGAGGCATTTCGATATCATAGAATAGGCTATCACAACCCAACTCCACCAGCCGAGGCTTCAAAACATTCCATAGGCGCAGCGTCACGTCGGCATCCTCACAGGCATAGACATAAATCTCCTGCGACGTGAGGTCGGCCATCGACTTCTGTTTCTTACCTTTCGAGCCAATGAGTTCCTCGATGTGGATGGTTTGGTAGTTGAGCAGGGTTTCTGCCATGTAGTCCATGCCGTGGTGCAGTTCGGGACTTATCAGATAGTGAGCAATCATGGTGTCCGCCATCGGGCCGCGCAGTGCGACGCCGTGGTTCTGCAAAACCATGAGGTCGTATTTCAGGTTCTGGCCAATCTTCAGGATATCAGACTCATAGACAGCTCGGAACATCTCCACTACCCCACCCGCTTCATCGCCTTGCGGAACAGGCACATACCACGCCTCGCCTTCTTTTATGGCAAACGAGAGACCCACGAGCCTTGCCTTCATGCTTTCCGTGGAGGTGGTTTCGGTGTCGAGGCAAATGGCCTCAGCCCCCAGCAAGGTGTCGCGCAAGGTTGCCATCGCCTCGGAGGTATCAACCAACGTATATGCCACGGAGGAGGCAGAGTAGGATGAAAAAGCAGAAGACTCAGAGTTGGCAGAGACCTTAGAGGAAAGGTTCGCTGTGTCCTCTGTCTTCTCTGTGCGCTCTGTGCCCATTGGGTTCCCAAAGAGGTCGAGTTGCACGTTCTGGGGCTTGGCGGACTTCTCTGCGTGCTCTGTCTTCTCCGCGCGCTCTGTGCGCTTCGCCAGAAGCGACCTGAACTCCAGTTCCTCGTAGAGTGCCTTTAGGGCATCGAAATCAACGGGTTCCACGGCCAACGCCGTCATGTCCAGCGTGATGGGCACGTCCTGCTTGATGGTGGCGAGCCACTTTGAGAAGGTTATCTGCTCGCGGTTGTCCTCCACCTTCTGGCGGATGGCACCCTTCAGTTCGTCGGTGCGTTCCAACAGACTCTCTACAGAGCCGAATTGCTGGATGAGTTTTTGGGCGGTCTTCTCCCCCACTCCTGGGCATCCTGGGATGTTGTCTGCCGCGTCGCCCATCAGGCCAAGCATGTCGATGACCTGACTGCAATCTATCAGTCCATATTTGGCCTTCACCTCCTCGGGACCAAGCACCTCGGCTTCCTTCATACCGAGGCTGGGGCGGTACATACTCACCCGTGAGGTCACCAGTTGGGCGTAGTCCTTGTCGGGCGTCATCATGTAGGTCATGATACCTTGTTCATCGGCTTGTCGAGCCAACGTACCTATCACGTCATCTGCCTCAAATCCACTAATCTCCAAAATGGGGATATGATAGGCAGCCAATATCTTCTTAATGTAGGGCACTGCCACGCGAATGGCCTCGGGCGTTTCCTCACGCTGTGCCTTGTAGTCGGGGTAAGCCTTGTGGCGGAAAGTAGGCCCCGAGGGGTCGAAGGCCACGCCGATGTGGGTCGGCTGTTCCTTTTGCAGCACCTCCTCCAGCGTGTTCACAAAGCCCATCACGGCGGACGTATTCATCCCTTTGGAGTTTATTCTCGGGTTCTTTATAAAAGCGTAGTAGGCGCGGTATATCAGCGCGTAGGCATCAAGTAGAAACAGTTTTTCCATGGCCAATTCATGTTTTACACCACCAAAGGTACAACTTTTTCTTCATAACGCAAACACCTTATGCTTTTTATTTCTCCAAGCATAGCTACTGCATCGGGACACAGAGCAACAGGTGTTTCATCACTTTTTTCCTCAATGGCTGACATAGTGAATAGAAACAAAAGAAAAAGACTTGTGGTTACATCAAAACCGAGTGTCTTTGCACATAAAGATACGAAATAAATATTGATGCGGAGCAAGGTATTGCAAAATATTTCGTATTTTTGCACTCGAAGAAAGGGAACCATGGATAAACTGACCGAAATACGCCGCCCGATAGAGGCTGAAATAAAGGCCTACAGACAGTTGTTTGAACAGACGCTGAAGACGAATAACCCTATTTTGCAAGTGGCACTGAACCACCTATTACAGCGACAAGGCAAAATGATGCGTCCCATCTTGGTATTGTTGGCAGCACGAATGATAGGGCAGATGAACGAGTCTGTTTTGCATGCCGCAGTGTCACTGGAATTGTTGCACACAGCCTCGTTGGTGCACGACGATGTCGTGGATGAGAGCGACCGTCGACGGGGTCAGAAGTCGGTGAACGCCTTACTTAGCAACCAGGCAGCAGTGTTGGTGGGCGACTTCCTGCTTTCGAAAGCACTCTATCATGCTGCCGCCACACAATCGAACCGCGTAGTAACTTGGGTTTCTGAACTGGGACAAACCCTCTCGGATGGTGAACTTCTGCAACTCGCAAATCTTGACAAAACAGAGATTTCTGAAGAGGATTATTTCGAGGTTATAAGCAAGAAAACGGCCTCGTTATTTGAAACCTGCGCCAAGGCTGGTGCTATGTTGGCCGGGGGTGGGGTAGAAGATGTGAGAAGTCTATCTCAATTTGGGTTTTCTGTAGGACTATGTTTCCAGATGCGGGACGACTTGCTTGACTATGATAACCAGCATGATACAGGTAAACCCATTGGTAATGATATGCGTGAAGGTAAACTGACTCTGCCCGTCATTCATGCCTTGTTGAGCACAGGTAACGAATCCATGAGAACATTGGCGCTAAAGGTAAGGAAGGGGGTGGCAACAGACGAAGAAATCAATCAATTGGTGACATTTACACATAGTGCCAACGGCATCATATATACCGAAAAAAAAATGTACAAAATGGCCCAAGACACTCTCGGCTTACTGCAAAAAGAAGAGAGAGACCCAGCAATCGCTGAATCCCTCTCTCAGTATGTGCAGTTTGTTGTGGGTCGTACCTTGTAATTACTGCGCAGATATCAATTCATAGAGTTTGTCAAGCTTCGGAGCGATGATAATTTCCGTACGACGGTTGTGGGCTTTGCCTTCAGCCGTCTTATTTGTATCCACAGGCTTAAACTCACCGCGTCCACAAGGTTGAATTTGCAAGGGATTGACACCATAGGTTTCCGTTAGAATGCGTACCACACTGGTTGCACGTATGACACTGAGGTCCCAATTATCTTGAAAGACAGGAGTCTTAATGGGCACATTATCGGTATGTCCCTCGATGTACACATCAATGTCTGTTTGCTTATTCAGTACTTCAGCCAATTTTCCTAAAGCCTCCTTACCCTGTTCGTTGACAATAGCCTTGCCAGATTCAAAGAGCAACTTGTCACTCATGGCCACGTACACCTTACCACCTTCTTCGCGCACGGTCAACTCATCACTTGAGAATCCCTTTAATGCAGAAGTAACATTGTCGAGCAATGACTTCACCCGCTGGTTCTGTTCTGCAATGACTCCCTGCAACTGTTGGATGGTCTGTTCACGTTCACCAAGTTCCTTGAGTCGCTGATTTAACTGAGCTGTCAGATTTTCATTCTCATTCTTATTAGCGGAAAGCATGGCTTGGTAGTTACGCAATCCATTGCGAAGTTGAGTAGTGTCATTGATTAAATTGACACGCTCAGCCGCAAGCCTATTATAATTCTGTGTGAGGTTGGCTAAATCGGCACGAGACAAACCAAGTAAGTCTGACAAACTATCGCGACTGTAAAGTGCAGCCAACCGACCAGCCTCTGCAATCTCAAATTTCTTCTTGCTGACAACACAAGAGGACATTGAGAAGGCTAAAACGAGTAAAAGCAGGTTTTTTAGCGTTTTCATACCTATTTTAATTAAAGTATTGTTATTAAATAAAAACATTTTACTGTCAATAAGTCAATCGTTTACATATCATCGTGAGCCCTTGAGAATCGCGTAGAATTTTCTTTTCGAAGTGGAGTACATAAATTCTGAACTCTCAAAGGGGAAAATGGGGTAGGGCAATCAGAAGAATTTGATTTCTTTTCCTTCCACCTCACTTAAAAGCAGATTTGCCAATCGACTTGTTCCAAGACGAAGGTACTGATTAGTCAACCAACGCTCACCGAGAATTTCTTTTACAATAGTATAATATACCAAAGCATCATGAACCGTATTAAGTCCACCAGCAGGTTTGAAACCAATCTGGATTCCTGTCTTGTCATAATACTCTTTAATGGCCTGGCACATCACATACGCAGCTTCGGGAGTTGCGGCAGGATTTTCCTTACCCGTACTGGTTTTGATGTAGTCGGCTCCGGCATACATTGCTAAGATGCTTGCCTTTTTTATGTTCTCCGCACTACCAAGCAAGCCTGTTTCCAGAATACACTTCAGTTTGCGAGCTCCACAAAGTGCCTTCAATTCAGATATCTCGTCGCACACCGTCTCATAATCACCTGAGAGGAACTTGCCCACGCTCATTACCATATCTATTTCCGTAGCACCATCCTTCAATGCCAAGGCAGTTTCTGCAATCTTCACTTCCAGCAATGCCTGACTTGAAGGAAAACTTCCGCTTACACATGCTACCTCCACACCCTCTATCTCCAAACTCTGACTAACGATGCTTGCAAAACAAGGGTAAACACAGATTGTAGCCACATGGGGGAGGGTGGGATAGGCAGCTTCGAACTGATTCACGCGTTCCGTAAATGCCAATACACTTTCCTCAGAATCGGTGGTCTTTAATGTGGTTAATTCAACACTACCCATGAGAAACTTCTTAACCTCCAGCGTGTCGTTCTCAGGTACTTTTTCCTCGATTATACGGGCAACTTTTGCTGCTACATCCGCATCGTTGAGATGAGTCTCATACTGTGCAAGCGCTTGGTCATACTTGCTGATTTCCTCAAAATGATGGTGGTCGTGATGATCGTGACCACAGTTGCAATGTTCACTCATAATATGTATGAAATTAGTTTATTAGTTGCTGAGTTTAGGGTTATTCTTATGCCTATCTCTATCACGGCTTGTTTTCTTTTCAAAGCTGTGTTGCAGGGCAGTCGTGAGATCCACTCCAGTCTGATTAGCCAGGCATATAAGCACCCACAACACATCGGCCATTTCTTCCTCCATAGCCTGTTGTCCATTATCCAAAGCCCTGGGGTCATTAGCCTTCCATGACTGGTCGCCATAGCGACGAGCCATTACACGAGCAAGTTCACCTATTTCTTCGGTTAATACGGCCATATTTGTCATTTCCGAAAAGTAGCGTACACCATACTCCCTGATCCACGCATCCACACGTTCCTGTGCCTCCCTTATCGTCAATCCACTACTCATATTATTCTTTATTCTTTGTATCTATGCAAAGGGTCACAGGCCCATCGTTAAGCAGGGAAACTTTCATGTCCGCACCAAATTCTCCCGTTCCAATATCCTTACCCATTAACTTCGAAAGATGGTTGCAAAAAGCTTCATACAAGGGGATTGCAACCTCTGGACGAGCAGCACGAATATAACTGGGACGATTACCCTTCTTGGTGCTTGCCATTAAGGTAAACTGGCTGACAACAATAATGTCTCCACCCGTATCAAGAATACTGCAATTCATCACACCATTTGCATCATCGAACACCCGTAATGCCACTATCTTTCTGCAAAGCCAATCAATATCATCTTGGTTATCAGCGTCTTCTATACCTAAAAGCACAAGTAAACCACCACGGATACTTGATTTCATTCGTCCCTGAATGACTACATTAGCCTCTTTTACACGCTGAATAACGACTCTCATACTGCGAAATTACTCATTTTCTGCTTTACTTGCAAGCGCATCAAACAGAATTTTAGCTTTATTAACTCCTACAACCTCGCTTAATGCTTCAAGCGAAGCCTCGCGAATACGCTTTACACTTCGGAAATGTTTTATGAGGAGGTCGCGTGTACGTACTCCTATCCCTTTTATATCGTCAAGTTCCGAAGCAACCTGATGCTTACTTCGCTTCTGCCGATGGAAGGTTATCGCATAGCGATGCACTTCATCTTGAATCTGTGTGAGCAGTCGAAAAAGCGGTGAATCCACCTTCATTCCCACCACTTGTGGTGGAAAACCATAAAGTAATTCATGGGTGCGGTGATGGTCGTCCTTGGCCAAACCAGCAATGGGAATCTGAAGATGTAATTCATCTTCTACAACCTTTCTAACCACCTCCATTTGTCCTCGTCCGCCATCAGTAATAATAAGGTCGGGTAGGGTAGTGTTTTCATCGATTATTCGACTGTATCTTCGACGTACAACCTCCTGCATCGACGCATAATCATCGGGGCCTTCAACAGTCTTAATAATATATTTCCGGTACTCTTTTTTCGAGGGTTTCCCCATCTTAAATACAACACATCCCGCCACCGCATCGGTGCCCTGTGAATTACTATTATCAAAGCACTCGATAGTCGTTGGCATTTTTTCCATACCCAACAACATTTGCAATTCCTTCATCAAGCGTACACCTTTTTGGTCCGGATTAAGTTTATCTGCCTGATTTAATCGGTCTTTTTTATATTGCAAAACATTAAGCCTGGATAAATCTAATAACTTTTTTTTATCGCCACGTTGAGGAATGGTAAATTCGACTCCTTCGAGTGACAGTTCCACGTGGAACGGCAGTATAATTTCTCGACTATTACTGGGATATCTTTCACGTATTTCACCGATGCCAAGCACTAAAAGTTCCTCTGGAGATTCATCAAGGCGTTTCTTGATTTCAAAGGTAAATGCCTGTGTAATGCAGCCGTTTGTCACATGTAGATAATTGATGTAGGCTTCTTTTTCGGTGGATTCGATATTAAATACGTCAACATTGTTCACCACACTGCTCACTACCTCACTCTTGCTTCGATAGTTTTCCAAGAGAATATACTTCCGCTTCAACAACTCAGCCTCTTCGAATTTCATTTCTGAGGCTAACGTCATCATTTCCGCTTTCATGCGCTGTTCTATATCGCGCGTATTGCCCTTCAGGATTTCCTTAGCCTCATCTATCCAACGAAGATATTCCTCATGCGAAACCTTACCTATGCACATTCCTGCACAGTTCTTAATATGGTAGTCGAGACATTCACGGTATCTTCCCTGCCGAACGCCATCTGCCGTAATAGACATTTTACATCTGCGTAAGGGGTAGAGATTCTGGATTAGTTCAAGCAGCATGTGCATCGTGGGCACATGACTATAGGGACCAAAATAAGAACCAAGCCTTTTATTGATTTTACGTGTCTGGAAAATGCGCGGGAAGTACTCATTGGTGACAACGATACTTGGATAGGTTTTGCCATCCTTCAATAATATGTTATACTTGGGATTCCACTGCTTAATCAGATTATTCTCCAGAAGCAGGGCATCCTCCTCGGTATTCACCACCACATATTTAATATCACGGATATTTTCCACAAGGCGGGCGGTCTTCAGATTCTGGTGCTCTTTCTGAAAATACGACGATACCCGACGCTTCAATCGTTTTGCCTTACCCACATAAATGATGGTACCCGTATCGTCAAGATACTGATAGCAACCAGGCGAATCAGGCAAACTATTGACAATGCCCAGCAGATATGTCCTTACTTCGTCCGTCAAATCCTGATGATTGTGGTTATTTCCGTTTCGCCGTCAAAAACAGCACGTCCGTTCAAACCCTCGATAGTAAGTTCAATAATAAAATTAATGAAAACCTTCTTGGGATTAAAGGATTTTACCAGTTCATAAGCAGCCTTCATAGAACCGCCCGTAGCAAGCAAATCGTCGTGCAATAATACGACATCATCCTCTGAAATAGCGTCAGTATGTATCTCTATAGTATCTTTACCATATTCCTTCATGTAGGTGGCCTTGCGAGTTTCAGCAGGCAACTTGCCAGGCTTACGGCACATAATAAAACCGGCACCCAGACGGAGTGCCAAAGCAGCACCGACGACGAAGCCCCGGCTCTCTATCCCCACTACTTTGGTAATGCCTTTATCTTTATAAAGGTCGTATAGTTCGTCCACAATGATACGCAGACACTCAGGGCTCTTAAAGAGAGTGCTCACATCCTTAAACTGGATCCCCTTGATAGGGAAATCGGGCACATTTCGCAGGTTCTGTAACAGAATAGGATTATTCATGATTGGTACTTATGTGATGTCAAATATCAAATGTCAAGTATCAAATATTAGTTGCCAAAATAAGAAATGTTTCACGTGAAACTATCGCCCCATGAGTACCATCAGCACATTGATATCGCTGGGTGAAACACCTGGTATGCGACTTGCCTGGGCAAGGGTATCTGGGTCTATATAGGTAAGTTTCTGGCGTGCTTCGGTGGAGAGGGAACGTATTTCCTCATAGTTAAAGCGGCCACGGATGGAAAGGTTTTCGAGCCGCTGCATCTTCTCGGCCAACTGCCGTTCGCGCTCTATATATCCCTGATATTTAATGAGTATCTCTGCTGCCTCAATAATTTCCTCGCGACGATTGGGTATGCTGTTGAGCACCTCAGACAAGCGGGGTAGGGCAGGAGCAAGATTATCAAAGGAAATTCCAGGACGGCTGATGATGTCAATAAGTTTACATCCCTTAGCCAAAGGAGTGCTTTCCCATGACTCTAAATAAGGATTCATCAGGGATGGCTTGACGGAAAAATTTTTACAAAACGTAATAATTCTATCTATCTCAGCGTCCTTTTCCTTCCAATATTCGTAGCGTTGTGAAGTAGCTAAACCAAGTTCGTGAGCACGGGGAGTCAATCGTCGGTCGGCATCATCCTGGCGCAGCAATATACGAAACTCAGCGCGGCTGGTAAACATACGATAGGGCTCATCTACGCCCTTGGTCACAAGGTCGTCGATGAGCACCCCTATGTAGCTCTCGTCGCGATGCATCACAAACGTTCCACCTCCACTACATTTCAGCGCAGCATTTACGCCAGCCACAAAACCCTGACCGGCAGCTTCCTCGTAACCTGTAGTGCCATTTACCTGACCCGCCAGGAACAATCCCCTCACCTTCTTGCTTTCCAGCGTATGATGGAGCAGGGTGGGGTCAAAAAAGTCATACTCGATGGCATAGCCCGGACGGTAAATCTTGAGGTCGCGGAACGCAGGGATAAGCCGCAACGCCTCCAGCTGCACATCAACAGGCAGTGAGGAAGAGAATCCATTGAGGTAATATTCCTGCGTGTCCGTACCTTCGGGTTCAAGGAACAACTGATGCTGCTCCTTGTCAGCAAAGGTAACGAGTTTCGTCTCGATACTGGGACAATAGCGAGGGCCAATAGATTGTATCTGCCCATTGTATAGCGGGGAGTCAGGCAACCCCTTCCGCAACCTTTCGTGCACGGATGGGTTGGTGTAGGTAATCCAACAGGGTAGTTTATTGTTGGCAATAGTATTGCCGGCAACAGGAGCGGAAAGGTAGGAGAAGCGATGGAAATCTTCGTCCCCCGGTTGCAGGGTCATGTCTTCAAAGTGCACGCTACGTCCGTCAATGCGTACGGGAGTGCCGGTCTTCATGCGACCTACGGTGATTCCGTGCCTGGCAATACTTTCTGAGAGCAGCAAGGAAGGTGGTTCTGCACAGCGCCCTCCCGCCAATTTAGTGCGTCCGATGTGCATGAGACCATTGAGGAATGTGCCTGCCGTGATGATGACACACGGTGCGAGGAAGGTCACATCCAAGTAGGTAAGCACCCCCGTTACCTGTCCGTCCTTTACCAGTAACTCTTTCACCTGATCCTGCCAAATGCTGAGGTTCTGCTGGTTCTCCAGCACCTCGCGCCAAGCCCAGATAAACTTTCCTCTGTCGCATTGTGACCTTGGGCTCCACATGGCGGGGCCTTTGGAGCGATTGAGCATACGAAACTGGATGGTGGTGCGGTCAGTTACCTGCCCCATGTGCCCACCCAGGGCATCTATCTCACGTACGATTTGTCCTTTGGCAATGCCCCCGACGGCAGGATTACACGACATTTGTGCAATCTTGTTCATGTCCATCGTGATGAGCAGCGTATGTGCCCCCATCTGAGCCGCCGCACATGCTGCCTCGCAACCTGCGTGCCCGGCTCCAACCACAATGACGTCGTACTTCTCCTGCATATCGTCCCTATGTTGAAACCTTAGTAATGTTCCCTACGGAAGATTAGTATGCTTCCACGGGGAACAATAGTATTCTTCCTTGCGGAACAATAGTAATGTTATTTACTTGATGGCATATTCCACCGTGTTCACCACACGCACCCTCTTGATGTAAGGCGTGTTTTGGTCACGGTCCTCAATACTGAACTGACCCTGTTGTGCAGTAATCACACCGTCCAACTTAGCGTTGGCATCACGTGCAAACTGCTCTGCCGTAGCCTTGGCATTGGCCATAGCCTCCTTCACCATTTCGGGCTTGATGTCCGTAAGTCCAGTAAAGTCGTAACGCACACTATTGTCGCCATATTCCTCGCTAACCAAGGCTATTCCCTGCTTCATCAGTTCCGACTGGCGAGCCATCAGTTGGCGCACCTTGTCCACCTCCGTGGAAGTGACGGTGATGACACATTCAGCCTTGTAGCGGTAATTCATGATTTCGTTGCCGTAGTTATCGGCTTGGCGGTCGCGGATAGTGGGGGGATTCACACTGATTTCGCTGTCCGTGAGCCCTGCCTTCTTGAGGAAACCAACCACCTTCTGGTTCTTCTGTTCTATGAGTTCATACATTACCGAGGGGTCATTACCCAGTTCCTTATAGATGAGCGGCCAAGTAACCTTGTTGGCAGGTACCTCACGCTCCGAAAGACCCTTTACGGTCACCTTATGGTCAAGTGTCTTGAAACGCTCTATACCACACTTTATCAATCCACCCATACAGCACATACCCAGTGCCAAAATAATGGCAGCCACCACTAAACCGTGTTCTTTCAATGCTTTCATTGCCGTTTCTTTTTTAGTTGGTTAATATATTTCAAGGCAAAGATACACCTTTTTTTCGGCACATGATAAGGTTTCGGCAAATAATTTCAAATAATTCTTACGTATCCTCCTAAGTAGTCAGCACCTTCTTTAGCCTTATCAGTTCGTCGTGATTGCCTGCCAGCCAAAGTTTGTCGCCACAGGAGATTTGGTGTTCGGCACGCGCCACATGGATATTACCCTTTTGGTCTTCCACACCAACCACCATACAGTGGTATGTATCGCGAATGCCGCTATGCTTGATAAACACACCTTCCATGGCCGTTTCCCTGCCCACCTCTATACATATTACCTGCATCAGTTCACCCTCATCCTGACTAACCTTCTCCACCTCGCTATTCATACGTTGGCTGAATAACTCCACGCTCTGGTCGTCTCCCACCACCTCCAATACATCGTGCGGAAAGAGAATACTTGCCCCTCCCGGCACATTGATGCGATGGTGGTCACGCACGATAGCCGCTATATGCACTCCGTTCCTTCCTCCTATGCGCAACTGAGCCAATGACTTACCTGCCCACATGCTGCCACTGGGCAATACCAGCCGCGCAATGTGCAAATCGCGTCCTTTCAGCTGACGCGCATAGGCAGGCCCGTTGTTCTCCCGTCGCGTCAGGTTATCCACAAAAGTACGCTCCATTGACACACTTATCTTCCTTATCCATTTACTACGCACAATAAACAACACAATGACTATGGCCGCCACCACATGGAAATACCAGCGATAGGGTGACAAATAGTTCAGCACATAATAGACAATGCCTACGGCAAAGAAGAAGCGAACGAAGATGGTCAAGTTGACAAACATTTTTGCCCACAAACCCTTACTGCGCAACTTGTTGGCTTCCTTCGAACTGTTGTTCTTCATGATAATAGGTCGCAACAGCGGAGCCAGTAACAACAGCACCAACACGCCACATACAGCATTGCCCACCCAATGGCCGAATACATGCCTACAGGCCAAGAGCAACGACACAAACAACAGAGAAACCACGGCTATGCTAAGCACGCTATAGATGAGGGTTTGTAAGAAGAGTTTGCGCAGAAATAGTGTAACAGGCTTTTCCTTACTTACGTAGGCCGCTTTCCTATACTCGCCTGGTTTCTCTCCCTTAGCCCGCAAAACATTATCCCTCGTATTCGTGAGTGAACTATGAGTGAACCTGTTTGCCAACTTTATCATATAAGGCGTAAGGAAGGTAGTGATGATGCTCACCGCCACCACGATAGGCATAAGAAAACCTTCAGTGACACCCAACGATTCACCCAAGGCAGCGATGATGAAGGCAAACTCACCTATCTGTGCCATCGAGAAACCGCTCATCAGGGCATCACTCCTGCTGCTGCCCGACAACAAATATCCTATAGTGCCAAATATGGCTTGACCCACAAGAATGGTCAGTACCAATACCACTATAGGCAACCAATGTTCCAACAAATCGCTGGGCGACACCATCATACCCACTGACACAAAAAAGATGGCACCAAAAAGGTCCTTGATGCTGGAGATAGCATCGTCTATGCGCTCTGCCTCTATCGTTTCCGCCAATATGCTGCCCATCATGAAGGCTCCAAGTGCCGTGCTGTAGCCCACGGAATCGGCCACTACCACCATGAGAAAACATAATCCTATGCTGACAATAACCAATGTTTCCTTGTTGATAAACGAACGATTGCGGTGCAGGAAAGTAGGCACTGCCCACATACCTACTACAAACCAAACCAAAAGGAAGAAACCCAACTTCAGTAGCGAAAATATCAGGTCAGTACCCTGTAATCGGTGACTTACCGCCACAGCCGATAGCAACACCATCACCACAATACCAAGTATGTCCTCCAAAATCAATACGGACATGACCTTTGCGGCAAACCTGCGGGTCAATAATCCCATATCGTTGAAAGCCTTGTAAATAATAGTGGTTGACGACATAGCCAGCATGGCACCTACAAACATACTGTTCAATGGCGACCATCCAAGCAGATGAGCAGCCCCGCTTCCCATTCCCCACATCGACACCATAATGAAGCATGCAGCAATGATAGGTGAAACTCCACCCTTGAGAATCTTCTTGAACGAGAACTCCAAACCTAATGAGAACATCAGGAAGATGACACCTATCTGGCTCCACACTTCTATGTTTTCATACCCCTCAATACTTGGGGTATAAGGCATGTGCGGCCCTGCCAGAAAGCCCGCTAATATATATCCCAAAACCAATGGCTGCCGTAGTCGTTTGAAAACTATGGTGGTCACACCTGCCACGATAAGTATCAAGGCCAGGTCGCTAATGAGTTGCGGTAGTTCGGACATTAAAACTTTACTACAAACCTAATCTTTCTGAAATCTCCAACATACGGTGGATGGGGCGCACGGCACGTGCGGCAACATCGGGAGCCACCTCTACAGTGGGCCATTCGTACTTAAGGCAGTTATACAACTTTTCCATCGTAACCAACTTCATGTAGTTACACTCGTTGCAGGCACATGTCGAGTCGTTTGGCGGAGCGGGGATGAACTTCTTCTCCGGGCAACGTTTCTGCATCTCATGCAGGATGCCGCTCTCCGTAGCCACGATAAACTCCGTGGCATCGTCATGGATAGCAAACTTCAGCAGGGCAGCAGTACTCCCTACCTTGTCCGCCACGCGTACCACAGGTCCCTTACATTCTGGGTGTACCAGTATCTTTGCTTTGGGATGCTCCGCCTTCAAGGTAAGTATCTTCTCCAAGGAAAACTTCTCATGCACATGGCAAGCCCCGTTCCACAAAAGCATATTCCTGCCCGTGATGGAGTTAATATATCCACCCAGGTTCTGGTCAGGGGCGAATATTATCTTCTCTTCCTTCGGAAACGACTCCACTATCTGGCGGGCATTGCCGGAGGTAACCACCACATCCGTCACAGCCTTCGTGGCGGCAGTCGTATTGACGTAACTGATGACTGTATGGTCGGGATGTGCCTTTACGAAAGTCTCAAACTCCCCTGCCTCGCAACTCTGCGCCAGGGAGCACGTGGCATTAAGGTCGGGCACGAGCACCTTCTTGTCGGGGCACAGTATCTTATTTGTCTCGCCCATGAAGTGCACGCCGCACATCACTATGATGTCGGCATCCGTCTTGGCAGCCTGTTGTGCCAATGCCAGTGAGTCACCTACAAAGTCCGCCAAGTCCTGAATGGCACCGTCCACGTAGTAGTGTGCCATGATGACAGCATTCTTTTCCTTTGCCAGACGACGAATTTCGTAACTGAGGTCGATGTGCTTTGGAATAGGTTCATTGACATAGCCTTTTTCCATCCATTCAATTTTGGGCTTTGAAGTTTTCAACATCGTAATATCATTTTATCTTTTTATAATAATAGAAATACAATTCTATGATAATGATGATAGAGTGTGGAAAGTGATAATAAAAAAAGAAGTATTTTCTTGCTTTTAAAGTTATTGTTACGGGAACATTACTTTATAAAATAGTTATTTACACTTATTTTTTTACTCTATCATTATATTTTATAGCGCATTATTTATTTTTCCTATATAGTTATGCACACCATGTTGATAGGTGCAAAGTTAATAATTATTTTTTATTTTTGGTGGTGATAATTCATAAAAATACTGTTGAAAAGTATTGATAAATTATCGTAGGTGTAAATAATTTATTTCCTTCCATCTTTAATACACAATCTTTTTGTATTTTTGCACATATTTATCAACAGATATTTTGAATAAATGAACACCCCCCCCTTGTGGGCACATACCTAATTCCATGAGAAAATTGTCTGTCATAGAGATGAACCGTCTTTCGGTGGAGGAATATCATAAGAGTGAAAAAACTCCATTTGTAGTGGTACTCGACAATGTACGTTCCTTATATAATGTAGGAAGTGTGTTTCGCACTTCAGATGCTTTTCGTATTTCACTTGTATGTCTGTGTGGCATCACGGCTTGTCCTCCTCATGCTGAAATACACAAGACAGCTTTGGGTGCAGAGGATAGTGTAGAGTGGAACTATTTTGAGCATACGGAAGATTGCATCACTTGGTTAAGGCAAAAAGGATATACAGTTTATGCCGTAGAGCAGTGTGAAGGAAGCACTTTACTGAATGAAAAATTAAAAATAAAGAATGAAAAGTTAGCCATAGTGCTGGGAAACGAAGTGAAGGGTGTACAACAGCAAGTAGTGGATATGTGTGACGATTGTCTGGAGATTCCGCAATACGGAACTAAGCACTCCCTAAACGTCAGCGTCACTGCTGGCATTGTAATATGGGAATTGTTTAAGGGATGTTCTATAAATTAAGTTGCTAATAATCAAACAATTATTTGCGCAATTTAAGAAAAAGTCGTACCTTTATGGTATAAATCAGACGAAAAGATGGAGAAACCGACAATATACCGCAACGACCGCGCCAAGGAACTCACCATCGTGCTCACCCAGCAGGACATGCCCGAGCAGGGCATGAAGACCATACCCGGCCTGCAATACTACTGCATGACCCCGTACGATGCCTCCTTCACGGGCGTACACGTACTATTCCCCAAAGAGAACGTGACGAATACGCTGGGCGAATACATCTCCAGCAAGGGACTGAAACAGTTACACACGGCAGAAACCGAGAAGTATGCCCACGTGACCTTCTTCTTCAACGGCGGACGCGAGACACCCTACGAAGGCGAGGACCGCATTCTGGTGGCCAGCCCCAAGGTGCAGACCTACGACCTGAAGCCCGAGATGTCGGCCTTCGAGGTGAAGGACAAGTTGGTGGCAGCCATCAGGGAAGACAAATACGACTTCATCGTCGTGAACTTTGTCAACGGTGACATGGTGGTGCAAGTGGGTGTCATAGGGTGTCATAGGTTTCTATAAATATATAAATTTCGCGTACAAAAGTCAAAAGTCTATATCGATAGGCACTTTTGTATATAGTATTAAAAGTTATATAAGGGTATGACACCCTATGACACCCAAAAGACCATATACCCCCCCTCATCACTACCCAATCAACGCAGATTTAATACCCAATCAACGCATCATTATTGCTCCAATCAACGACGAATCATTGCCCAATCAACGACGAATCATTACCCAATCAACGACGAATCATTGCCCAATCAACGCACATTCATCGTGAGTTCAACAACCTATATTTCGTCGGAATTCACGATATTCTTATGCGGGTAAGGATACTATTCCTATAGCTGTAAGCAAGTATTCTTATGCACGTATTCTTATTTTGCCGTGATTGAAAATTCAGGGAATTATTTTTTGTGAATTATGAATTAATTACTAATTTTGCAGCATCCTTACGCCGATAATGCGTAAGCATTGGGAAAAAGACATAGGCCAGTGGGTCGTGTCTGACGCAGGGATGCCATATATGGAAAGGCGTTTATCACGCGCTTTGTTCTTGATATATCGGAACCTGAGAAACTTCGAATGTAATCAAAGAACGACAGCAACGGTAGATGCCACGGGTATGTTATAAAGCGTACCCCATTTGTTATTTAGGCAAGTGGGTGTATTGCATAACATATCGGCGTGGGGTCTTAGTTGCTCGTTCGGATTACATGGGCATTTCTCAGGGCCTCGATATATGGAACGAGCAACGGACATTGACTCTCACGCTTTTTTTGTATCTACTGGCCTTAACTTTCCGCTTATTCATTAACCGCTTCGTCAGAGGGTCGCGGGGCAAAAAGAAAAGTTAATGCTATGTATTGCGACGAAGATTTTGCCTATTGCATGAAAAATGCTGATTGCCCCAACAATGGGCATGGGCGTTTTCTCTTCTTCAAAGAAGGAACAGATGAGAGATTGTACATACATCTTAGAAGAAAAAGAGAAAACACCTTTTATTGCCTTTATCAAGAGAATAAAGAGAATAAAAATGAATATCGTAACACATATGATATCATCGAAATCAAAACAGAGATAGAACTACAAGAAAGTGATCCAAACAATGTAAATGGTAATTTTCTACATCAGTTTAGAGTAGATCACTCATTAACCCCAGAAGGTTGGGAAGAACAAACACACCTACATCCACACACAGAAGAAATAGATTTCTTAAATGGGATAGATAGAGAAATTGCTTCAAAACATAAAACTACATAAACTATGGCACATAACTTAACAAGTCAAGAAATTAGGCGTATGTACGATTTGTTGTACAAGTATCAACACGTAATAAAACATGCAGAGGACAAATCACAGATTGTAGTCGATGGGTTGCCTGAATTCCTCAAAGCTAATGATGTCTATATAAATACGCCTAACAAGGAGAATATAAGTGAGGCTAATAATCATTATGGATTTTTTCTTTATAGCAATGTGAATAAAGACAATAAAGAATATAAATTAGTTTATCATCTTAGAAATGCATTTGCTCATGGGAATATACACTTTGATAAAAAAACAAATAGCGTAAAATTTAAAATAGGCCCAAAGACATTCATCGGTGCAATACCGCGAGAACTCGCAGTGCCTTTCTTTGAATTACTTCATAAGATTAATATTAAAAGATAAAAACTTACAACTATGAAACACAAAACATTCTCTTTTCTGCTTGCTGTGCTCATTAGCATGGTGGCAAGTGTGGCTTCGGCCTATGATACAGTAAAAGATGGTATTTATTATAACCTTAATGAGGGAAAAGCTGAAGTTGCTGGTGCAAATGCAAATATGCTATCTGGTGATTTTATAATTCCTGAAAAAATAAATTACGGAGGAAATGAATATATTGTGACTTCTATTGCCGCTTCTGCATTTAAAAACGCTGGTATTACTTCCATTACAATTCCCCATAGCATTGTAACTATTGGAGAGTCGGCGTTTGATGGATGTGTGGGACTCACAAAGGCATGTTTCTCAAGTGTTCAGCATGTCTGCAATATAGAAAGAGTTAACAATAAAAGTAATCCTTTATATTATGCAAAGCATTTATTCATAAATGGAGAGGAAATAAGAGATGTCGTTGTTCCTGGAAATGTTGAAACAATCAAAAGTTGGGCTTTTGAGGGATGTACAAGTTTTACTTCTATAAAAATAGAGTCTGGGGTCAAAAATATTGAACAATCAGCCTTCTACGGGGATATTGGGATCAATTCTGTTTCCCTCCCAGAAAGTGTTATCGCCATTGGCCCTCAAGCATTCCAGAATTGCACGAGTCTAACTTCCATATCAGTCCCCAATAGTGTGACATCTATCGGGGATCATGCTTTTCGCAATTGTACAGAAATAAAAGATGTGCTTATTGGGGAGGATGTCACGAAAATAGGAAAATATGCTTTTTATGCATGCAAGAAGATGGAAAAATGCGAATTGAAAGGAAACATTCAAGAAATAGGTGAAGCTGCATTTGGAAATTGCACAAACTTATCTTCTATTCATATACCTAAAGGAGTCTATATATCTTCAAAATTATTTACGGGATGCACCTCGTTATCTTCTGTAATATTAGATGAAGGCATAGGAGATATCGCAAATGAGGCTTTCAAAAATTGTACATCGCTACAATCAATAAAACTCCCGTCATCAGTTAACAATATTGGAGATAATGCTTTCGAGGGTTGTAGCACATTGAAGTCCATCGATTTGAGTGAGCAACTTGAGAGTATTGGGAATAGCACATTCTCTGGCTGTGAAAATCTTCGTGAGATAATTATACCGAAATATGTGTCGAGTATCGGAGATGGCGCATTTGATGGTTGTGTAAAAATTGAATCGCTAATATTAGAGGATGGAGAGGATGCGTTAACTCTTGGACATGCGGGTAATATCTATAGAAGCAATACACTTAATTATTACAAATATTTCTCGGGGTATTGTAATTTATATGTAACCGAATATAATGGTTTATTCTCAGATGCTGCTTTGAAGAATATCTATATCGGACGAAGTATTATGTATAGTCAATATTCATATAATGACACGAACCCTGGTAATGATAATAGTCCTTGCTATCTCTCATTATACAATAGTCCATTTAACAAATATACTTCAATAGATAAAATTGTAATTGGAGATAAAGTTAAGTTTTTGGGTACAGGGGCAAAGAAGACTCTTTCTTATTCGACAAATAAACAACATACAAGTAGCGTGAAATACTATATAAAGCCTGACATTTTTGATGCGCTTACGTTTACAGAAGTATATTCCATGAATAAGACCGCCCCTTTGTATGCAAGTTTTAATGAAGATACCTACAAAAACAGTTACCTTTATATCCTTGAAGGTTCATTTAATTCTTACTCAACCACAGATGGGTGGAAAGATTTCCTTAATGTAAATGAAAGAGAAGATAAAGAATGGGCTTTCAATATTTCTCTCAATTATGATAGTTATAATTTGTATATAGGTTCTGGATTCCAGTTAGAAGCTACTCTACTTCCTAAAAGTATCTCGGTCGATAAGGTAATTTGGGAAAGTTCTGACGAAACTATATGCATTGTATCTCCTAATGGATATGTTCAATCAACAGGAAAAAAAGGGACTGCGATAATCACTGCAGAAATAGATGGTATAACAGCGACGTGTCGTGTAAATATTACAAATAATATAGAAATAAATGGCATAGTATATGAAGTAGGTGACTCAGATGCCAAAGTGATTTCTACTACAGACAAAGATGCTGAATCATTGATAATACCGAGGGAAATAACCATAGGGGAGAAAGTATTTTCAGTAACGTCCATTGCGTATGGGGCATTCAAAGATTATAAAAGATTGTCTTCTATTGAAATTCCTAATACTATCATTCAAATTGGCGATTATGCGTTCAAAGGCAGCACGGGTCTGACCTCTATAAAAATCCCCAACAGCGTGACCTCGATTGGCAATATGGCGTTCTATGACTGCACGGGCCTTACCTCCGTCACCATCGGTAATAGCGTGACCTCAATAGGTATTTATGCATTCCATGGTTGCACGGGGCTGACCTCTATAGAAATCCCCAACAGCGTGACCTCGATTGACGGTGGGGCGTTCTCTGGTTGCACAGGCTTGTCAGATGTGTTATTTAATGCCAAGAATTGTACTTCATGCGGAAGTTATTCAAGCCCTGCTTTCCCTTCAACTATTAAAACTTTAACTATAGGCAATGAGGTGGAAACAATTCCTGCTTATGCTTTCTATAAATGCACGGGCCTGACCTCCATCGAAATCCCCAATAGTGTGACCTCGATTAGCAGTTCTGCGTTCCGTGATTGCACGGGGGTGCTCTCTGTTACTATCGGCAATGGTGTATCAATGATTAGTGGCTATGTGTTCCGAGGTTGCACGGAATTGACCACATTATATTGTTATGCTGAAAATCCCCCCCAGATAAAAGCTTCTTCTTTCGATACAGAACAGTATAAAAACGTACTTCTTTATGTGCCTGTCGGTACATTGGAAGCATACCAATCTGCGCCATATTGGAGTAACTTTGTGAACATACAAGTTTATGACCCAACAATGATTAAAGCAATTGACAATGGACGATTGACAATTATCCCTGAGGGTGTGTATGACCTGAGCGGACGGAAAATCAACATTAACGATAACCTTAACCTTAAGCAATTGAAGAAGGGTGTGTATATCGTGAATGGACGCAAGGTGCTGAAACGATAAATAATAATATTACTGTCCGCTAAACCTGATTTCCCATTCTGAAATAGTTTTTGAATCAGCAGGTTCAGAGTTTCAGAGCATTACCAAGCCCCCCTGTCACT
>FLNZ01005230.1_pt1 | contig 34574 bp, 28 predicted proteins | sample 1140391 | NCBI WGS metagenome assembly FLNZ01 (sample SAMEA3878171, study PRJEB12797) | bioreactor metagenome | biome: Moose rumen | place: Sweden | collected 2011-10 | reverse complement strand
AAAGCGACAGAACAGGTCCTTGGCCTTCAAGCAAAAGCATATCCTGTATTCCCACATTATATTATGCCGTACATCAGAATCAAAGCCTATCCCAAGGATGAGGCTACAAAGAAGAAAGTTGTAGAGGCCATCAACAAGGCCTTTGTCGACAACTGGGGCTGTCCTCCGCAGGCCATCAGCATTTCCATCGAGGAGATTGCTCCTGAGGATTGGGTAGAGACGGTAGAGAAGGCAGAGATACAGCCCAATGCCGATAAGATGCTTATACTTAACGGCGAGAAGAAATACTGATATCACCCGAGGCCCGTCCGCACCTGATATCTGCTGAACTAAAAGCCGCTGGTTCCACTGCTGGTCAGGCGGGTCTTACCACTCTGCTCCGCCACAGCGGCTATGCCGACAACGTGCGCACCGGTCGCTATGCCATCGAACCGCAGGAAAGTCCTGTCAGGCTATTCCGAAAACTGAAGAACGGCCAGCAGTCGCCCGTCAGTCTCACTGTGCCAGAAGCGCGTACAGCCCGGCGGCTGGCGGCACTGCTTAGCGGCAAAAACGAAGGCTCTCGGATGCCAACACCAATCGGTACTGACTGCGAAAAGTAAAAAATCATTCAAGCAAGAAAAATAATCAGTCTTTTTGTTGCGTATTTGGGAAACATTTCGTACCCTTGCACAAAGATTTGAATGATATGACACAAGGAAGAAAGTTTGAAGTCTCATTCATGGACGAGGTTCAGGAGTTCCTCGACACACTTGATGAAGCACCCCGTGACAAGATAATGTATAACGTGCACAAGGTGGCGGGCGGTGTCATGGATAACGACCTGTTCAAGAAACTTGACGGCTCGGACGGCATCTGGGAGTTCCGTACCAAGTACAATGGTATGGAATACCGCCTTTTGGCGTTCTGGGACGAGCAGGAGAAGCGGCTGGTGGTTGCCACTCATGGATTTGTCAAGAAGACATGGAAAGTGCCGCAAAAAGAAATTGCACGTGCCGAAGCATTACGAAAGAAGTATTACGAATCAAAATAGGAGGTAGTTATGGCAATGAAACTTCACACCTTAGACGAACTGACTGACAAGTATATCGGTCAAGTAGGAACACCAAAGCGCGACGAGTTCGACCGCAAACTTACTGAGGAACTCCATGCCTACCATATAGGAGAGGCTATCAAGATGGCTCGTGAGTCACAGTCCATGACACAGGAGCAACTCGGCGAGAGGATGGGAGTACAGAGGGCACAGGTCTGCCGCATAGAAAGCGGGAAGAGCATAACCTTTGCTTCCATGATGCGGGCGTTCAATGCTCTGGGAGTCCAGGTGGCTCTCGACATGAAGGGCGTGGGTAGCGTGATGCTCTGACCACTTAATTCTCGTGAACAAGGCGGCAATGGTACTCAGCCGCCGGAGGGTGTAGCAATTCGTTACACCCTTTCTCATGCTCCAAAGTATTCGTTCATCGAATATTTTTAGAGGGCTCTCTGCTGGCATTGAAATGAGTCAACTAAAAGTTATCAAAAGTTTACGGAGAAATTTTTGAAGTAAGCAAAAGTTAATATATAGAACTCCAAAGAAATTTTTTAGTTTGAAAATTTGCGCATAACTTGGAAAAAGACTACGCTGGTTACCACTACGAAAACTGGCGGCTTTTCGCATTATTGCCACTGCTGTTTTAATTTTCGTAAACACTGTTTTTATTTTCGTAAACACTGTTTTTATTTTCGTAAACAGCGTTCTGGTTTCTCTTTCTCCGCAAAAGGCTTGCAATAACGCGAAAAAAGTATAAAAATATCCTAATAATGCAGAGGAAAGTAAAGAATATACGCCGCTAAGTTGTAACTTTGCGCTGTTGTTTAAAAACATCAAGGAAATGAAACTGCCCGAGACAAAAATATATCTGTATGCTGCCGTAGCAGTCTTTGTGCTGATAGTGGCAATTCTGTGCTACTATATGTTTGCGCCATTCTCTGATACCGGTTCTACGGCATATCTTTACATTGACGGCGACGATACGCAGGACAGTGTCTTTACCAAACTCCGTCCACTGGGTTCCACTGCCGGTCAGGCGGGTCTTACCACTCTGCTCCGCCACAGCGGTTATGCTGACAACGTGCGCACCGGTCGCTACGCCATCGAACCGCAGGAAAGTCCTGTCAGGCTATTCCGAAAACTGAAGAACGGCCAGCAGTCGCCCGTCAGTCTCACTGTGCCAGAAGCGCGTACAGCCCGGCGGCTGGCGGCACTGCTTAGCGGCAAATTGATGGTGGACTCGGCAGAGATAGCAGAGGCTCTCGGCTCTGCTGAAGTGTGCAGCAAGTTGGGCTACGACACATGCAGCATTATGGCGATGATAGTGCCCAACACCTACGAGGTATACTGGAACATTGGTGTCGACGCACTGCTCACACGCATGCAGCGTGAGCACGACGCTTTCTGGAACGAGAGCCGTCGGCAGAAGGCAGCAGCGCTGCAACTCACTCCCAACGAAGTGGCCACGCTGGCAAGCATCATCGACGAGGAGACCGCCAACAATGCCGAGAAGCCCATGATAGCAGGCATGTACATCAACCGCCTGCACCAGGGCATGCCCCTGCAGGCCGATCCGACGATAAAATTTGCACTGAAGGATTTCGCGCTGCGCAGGATATACCAGAAATTGCTGCTTGTAGACAGCCCGTACAACACCTACCAGCACGAAGGACTGCCGCCAGGCCCTATCAAGGTGGCCAGTCAGAAAGGCATTGACGCTGTGCTCAATGCCGTGAGCCACGACTATCTCTACATGTGTGCCAAGGAAGACTTCTCGGGCACCCACAACTTTGCCGCTACCTACGCTGAGCATCTGCGCAATGCTGCGCGCTATGCCAAGGCGCTCAACGAGCGTGGAATAAAGTAAACGACATGAAACAAAAAAATGCTCCTTGCTTCACAGCGAGGGGCATTGGTTGTTTGTTCTAATAGGTATTAGTTTTTAAGGTAAAAAGATTGTATTCAGGATAACGGTGCAAAGGTACGCCTTCCACCATGACCGCGCAAATTTTTTTATATGTTTAATAACATGTTTTCGGCTTTTCATAGCAGACGTTTCTGAAAAAGTTATTAACTTTGCCGCCACATTAGGAAAAACAAGAACTATGCAAGAGAAAGTGACAACAGAAGGCGAGGAGAAGAAATCCCTCAGTTTTGTGGAACAGATAGTAGAGGCCGACCTGGCCGAAGGGAAAAACGGCGGACGCATCCAGACCCGCTTTCCGCCAGAGCCCAACGGATATATACACATTGGCCATGCCAAGGCAATATGCATGGACTTCGGCGTGGCAGAGCGCTTCGGCGGCGTCTGCAACCTGCGCTTCGACGACACCAATCCGTCGAAGGAGGACACCGAGTACGTAGAGTCGATACTGCACGATATAGAATGGCTTGGCTTCAAGTGGGGCAACGTCTACTATGCCAGCGACTATTTCGAGAAGTTGTGGGACTTTGCCGTGTGGCTGATAAAGCAGGGCATGGCGTATGTCGACGAGCAGACTTCGGAGGAGATAGCCGCCCAGAAAGGCACGCCTACGCAGCCCGGTACTGCCAGCCCGTTCCGCGACAGGCCCATTGAGGAGAACCTGCGCCTCTTCGAGCAGATGAACACTGCCGATGCAGTGGAGGGCTCGATGGTGCTTCGCGCCAAGTTGGACATGGCAAATCCCAACATGCACTTCCGCGATCCTATCATTTATCGCATTATCCATATCCCTCATCATCGCACAGGCACAAAGTGGCACGCTTATCCCATGTACGACTTTGCCCACGGCCAGAGCGACTACTTCGAGGGCGTGACCCATTCCATCTGTACGCTGGAGTTTGTGCCTCACCGCCCGTTGTACGACAAGTTTGTCGACTTCCTGCAGGATAAAGACGCACAGCGGGACTACCGTCCGCGACAGATAGAGTTCAACCGACTGAACCTCACGTATACTGTAATGTCGAAGCGCAAACTTAAGGCGCTTGTCGACGAACATCTCGTGAGCGGATGGGACGATCCGCGCATGCCAACCGTATGTGGAATGCGACGTCGCGGCTATTCGGCGCAGAGCATTCGCAATTTCATCGACTCCATAGGCTACACCAAGTTTGATGCGCTCAACGACTATGCGCTGCTGGAGGCTGCCGTCCGCGACGACCTCAACAAGCGCGCCACACGCGTTTCTGCGGTGCTCAACCCAGTGAAACTCATCATCACCAACTATCCTGAGGGACAGACAGAGGAGATGGAGGCGCTGAACAATCCGGAATGTGAGGCCGACGGAAAGCACAGCATTACCTTCAGCCGCGAACTGTGGATAGAGCGCGAAGACTTCATGGAAGACGCACCAAAGAAGTTCTTCCGCATGACTCCTGGCAAGGAGGTGCGCCTGAAGAACGCCTACATCATAACATGCACCGGATGCAAGAAAGACAGCAACGGCGAGGTGGAGGAAATCTATGCCGAGTACGACCCTGCAAGCCGCAGCGGAATGGCAGGCGCCGACCGCAAGGTGAAGGGTACGCTCCACTGGGTGAGTTGCCAGCACTGCCAGAAGGCAGAGGTGCGTCTCTACGACCGTCTCTTCTCCATCGAAAACCCATCTGCCGACGAGCGCGACTTCCGCGAACTGCTCAATCCTGAGTCGCTCAAGGTTCTGACCGACTGCTACGTCGAGCCATATCTGGTGGAGAAGAAGCCCGGCGACTTCCTGCAGTTCCAGCGCATCGGCTATTTCACCCCCGACCTCAGTTCCACACCGGAGCATCTCGTATTCAACAGGACAGTAGGGCTTAAAGACAACTGGACAAAGATAAACAAGTAGGGAAATCAGGATTACAACACCTATATAATATATACGCGCGCGAGGGAAAAGACGCATGCATACTATCGACAACGACTACTTCGACAGCGAGGAATTCCGCGACATACTGAGCAGTTACGAGGCTGCCGCCGCCTCTGGCGAGGAAGGCTTCATGGACGCTGAAGACCTGATAGACGTGGCCGACTACTATCGTATGAACGGCGACGATGCCAAGGCGCACGAAGTGGCAGAGACAGCACACGAAAACAATCCTGCTGCTACGCTTCCCAATATCTTCCTGGCTCGCGAGGCTCTCTTCGACGGCGATGTGGAGTTGGCCAAGGAGTATGTTGCCAGCATGGAAGAGAGCGACAGCATCGAATACGCGTTCATTCAGGCCGAGGTGCTCATTGCGCAGGAACTCGACGACGAGGCCGACGTTCTGCTGCGCTCGGCTTTTCGTGCTGCGGAGCCCGACCAGTATGAGGACTTTGTCATGGATGCTGCCAATATGTATCTCGACTACGGCATGAACGAAAAGGCTTACGAGTGGATGATGCGCAGCAAAGGCAACGACAGTCGTGAGTTTAGGGAACTGATGGCGCGCACCCTCTTCGGACTTGGAAAATACAAGGACTGTGAACGCCTGTTCAACGAACTGATAGACCAGGACCCTTATTCCGTGGCCTACTGGAATTCATTAGCCTCTGCCCAGTTCATGCTCGATGATTTCAGTGGTGCAGTGACCAGCAGCGAGTATGCCATGGCTATTGATCCTGAAGACACGGAGAGTATCATCAACAAGGCCAATGCCCTCTATCGCCTCAGCAACTACGAGGAAGCCATCAACTACTATGAGCGCTACATGCGACTTGTGCCCAACGATGCCTTTTGCCTGATGCACGAAGGTGCCTGCTACGTCAATCTTGAAAGATATGATGACGCCCTCGGCGTGCTGCAGAGAGCGGCAGATGCTGCTTCGGGCGACAGCGAAATGCTTATCATGGTGTATCAGGAGATTGGTTTCTGCTACGGCTCGATGGGTAGGGTGGAGGAGGCGCTCGCCACGTTTGACAAATTGCTCAAGTTGGACTGTGACAAAACAGAGGTGAATGTGATGCGCGGACACGTGCTGTTGCAGAACGAGCGCATCAGGGAGGCCGAGGAGGAGTTTCGCTCGGCCATGTCCCATGCCGACTATTCGCCGTCGGTGATACTTCGCATCATGGTGTCGCTCTACGACAACAAATACGTAGAGGCCAGTTACAACATGTTCAAGCATTTCTTCTCAGTGCTTAGCGACTTCAAGGACGGCTATTCCTATATGGCGCTGTGCTGCTGGGACATGGGACATAAGGAGGAATTCCTGATGTATCTGCGCCTTGCCGTCGAGCGCAACCCGCGCGAGGCGCGTCTGGTGCTCGGCCATCTTTTTCCGGAGGGCATGGCCGCCAAGGAATACTACGACTATATGTACAAGAGGATGAAAGCGTGACGACCGATGGCCTCTGTCATTTTCTCATACTGCGTGAAATATGTTTAATGCATTGCTCAACAACCTCAATTACGGCACCATTTTCTTCCTGATGCTTCTGGAGAGTACCGTGGTGCCCGTTCCCTCGGAGTTTGTAGTAACGCCGGCGGCCTATCATGCTGCTGCAGGCCATCTCAACGTGCTGCTCATAGTGCTCTTTGCCACCCTTGGTGCCGACGTAGGCGCCAGCATCAACTATTTCGTGGCGAAATACGTAGGGCGCCCCGTGGTATATCGCTTCGCCAACAGCAGACTGGGCCATCTCTGTCTGCTCAATCAGGAAAAGGTGGAGCGGAGCGAGCGCTATTTTGACAGCCATGGCGTGGCAGCGACGCTGACCGGGCGCTTCGTGCCGGTGATACGCCATCTTATTTCCATCCCGGCAGGACTGGCGCGCATGAACTATGCAAAGTTCCTGCTCTTCACAACAATAGGTGCCGGCGGATGGCACACTGTGCTGGCGGCACTTGGATGGTATTTGCATGCCGTGGTGCCTGAGGAACAACTCAACGAAAAGATAGCGGAGTATGCCGAATACATCAAACTCGTCATCGTTGGCATTCTTGTCGTTGCCGTAGTCTACTTCGCTGCAAAGCACATGATGAAGAAGTGTCAAAACGACAGAAATGAATAAAAATGCATAAAATTTTTTGTGCGTAATACGTATTTTTCGTAATTTTGCGTTCGGACACTTAATATTCAACAGGTTATGGCAAAGATCAGCAATCATTTGGTAATCATGGCTGGCGGCGTGGGAAGCCGCTTCTGGCCCATGAGCACAGCCGACAATCCCAAGCAGTTTATCGATGTGCTTGGCGTGGGGCGCTCGCTGTTGCAACTCACGGTGGACCGCTTTCAGACAATCGTGCCGGCAGAAAATGTATGGGTGGTTACCAATCAGCGCTATGCCGACATCGTCAGCAGACAACTGCCGGATATGCCTGCCGACCATATCCTGTGCGAGCCGTGCCGCCGCAATACGGCGCCTTGCATAGCCTATGTGTCGTGGCGCATAAAATCGGCCGACCCGAAGGCAAACATCGTTGTGTCGCCCAGCGACCACGTTGTGCTCAACACAGAAGAGTTCCGCAGGGTGGTGACAAGTTGTCTGAAGTTTACTGCCGAGAGCGATGCCATAGTGACGCTTGGCATGAAGCCCACGCGCCCTGAGACAGGATATGGCTACATAGAGGCCAATCTCTCCGCCCATTCGCTGCGCAACAAGGGAATATTCCGCGTTGACTCCTTCCGTGAGAAGCCCGACCTGCAGACAGCAAAGCAGTATATCAAGAAGAGCAACTACTTCTGGAACGCTGGCATCTTTGTGTGGAACGTCAATACCATAGTCAATGCATACCGCATCTACCAGCCCGGCATGGCTAAGATTTTCGAGAGCATGCTGCCTGTATATGGTACGGCGCAGGAGCAGGAGAAGATAAACGAACTGTTCCCCGAATGTGAGAATATTTCGGTTGACTATGCCATTATGGAGAAGGCTGAGGAAATCTTTGTCTGTCCTGCCGACTTCGGATGGAGCGACCTTGGCACGTATGGCTCGCTGCTGCAGAACATGAAGCACGACCTCTACGGCAATGCCATCGTCGGAAGCGATGTCAACATGTTTGAGAGCCACAACTGTATGGTCCATACGGCGCAGGAGAAACGTGTCGTGATACAGGGCCTCGACGGGTACATCGTTGCAGAGAACAATAACACGCTGCTCATCTGCAAACTTTCAGAAGAGCAGCGCATCAAGCAGTTCAGCGGTGACGACTGATACGGCGCCGTCAGCCGCAGCATTATTTGCGCGTAGCCAAGGGGCTTCGCTTGTCGCGGCGATACGAGCGGTAATCATCTAACGGAATCTCAATGTCGGGTTCCGTTAGTTTTGTTTCATGGGGTAGCGCGAAGCGCATATAGCGGATGTCAAGCCCACGGTCTATCCACATCTGCTCGTAGTAGGTACGTATGCCAAGGATGTTGGCTGTCTCTGGCGAAAGCCCTGATGTGTGGTAGAGGTCTTCCGTGCGCTCCAGAACAGGCAGTTTGTTGACTTCTGCCACGTACGTAGTGTAGGTGAAGAGGAAGTTGGAGTCGGTCTTCAAGTGTAGCAGACCGCCGTCAATCAGGAAATGGCGATAACGCTCAAGGAAAAAGGTTGATGAGAGTCGCTTGCGCGGATTTTTCATCTGCGGATCGCTGAACGTGAGCCATATTTCCTGCACTTCGCCGGCAGAGAAAAAGCGGTCGATAACCTCAATATTAGTGCGCAGGAAAGCCACATTCTTCAGGCCGTCACTCAGCGCTTCCGTGGCTCCAGTCCACATGCGCGCTCCTTTTATGTCGACACCTATGAAGTTCACGTCGGGGAACATGCGTGCAAGCCCGACAGTGTACTCTCCCTTGCCGCATCCCAACTCGAGCACTATTGGGTTTGTATTCCTGAAATACTGCTCACGCCATTTTCCCTTCATCTCAAAAGGAACGTGTTCCACTACCGAATAGGGGTACTGAAACACGTTCTCGTATTGTTCCATGTCGGCGAATTTCGCCAGTTTGCCTTTTCCCATGAAGAAACTATGCTTCGTAGTACTTTGGCGAGTCGCCGTATTTGTTGGCGTGAGCCTTGCTGTCAAGCAGACAGAAGATGATGACTATCAGCGAAACGATGCAGAACGCCACAGAGATACCGCCAATGCATGACAGTTCGTTGACGTTCTTCTCGACAAACTTGGTCAGGGCTTTCTCGCTGGCGCCGCTCTGTGTCATGCTGATGAGTTTCGTCATAGTCTCACTGCTTGCAAAGAATACCTGGATTATGATGCCCAGCGCATAACTGACGTACACCCACAGTGCACTGTTGTTGGTATCCTGCAGGCGGCGAGCCGTTGCAGCCAAGCCAAAGAACATGATGACAGTGCTCACCACAGCGCTTACCCACAGATTTGTGATAAACATCGATACAATATTGTTTACCAGCAATACCGGCACTATCCACCACCAGAATTCTGAGCGGCGGCTGCGTCCGCTGAAATCAAAAAGGCGGCTGCTTGCCAATTTCATGGCTTCTACGAAGTTCAACTGTTCTCTCTCTTTCATGTTATTGTATTTTTTCTGTTTCACTAATGATTTCTTCTACTTCGCTGATGACTTCTTCGTTGGCACGATCGAGAACGAGTTTCTTATAAATCACCGAATCGATGCCGTAACTGAATGGAGCGACACTGACGATAAGTGCTACCATAAGAATAGACAGCAACGTTTCGCTGATGTTGTAGCCAATGAGGAATATAATGATTCCGACAACGAACACAGCAACAGCATAAAGGATATTGATGCAGAAAATGGCAAGTTTGTTGCCATACGTGGCCTTAACGCTCTGTTTGATGGCGTCAATAGGGTTTGTGTCGTTGTCAATGAGAATGTATACTGACAGAGATGTGGAAATGGCCACCACTATTCCAGGCACGAACAGGAAAATTAAGCCGAAGTACATAGCAATAGCGACAAACATTACCAGCAGGAAGAACGACGCAAAGTCTTTCCTGTATTCGCTGTCGAAGATAAAGAGCGGCGAAATAATTTCACCCCTTGCTATCCTGCCAGGAATGCTGCACATGGCAATGGTAGTGCCTACGTTGAGATACGGAATCCAAATGGTAAGGAGATATAATACGGCTGCTGCTATAAGAGAGGCCAGATTTTTTGCTCCAACGGAAATTCCCTCAGAGAGGGTGCTCATAACGTCAAGATCTACTTTTTCCATTTCAATTATAAATTAAAATAATTGTTTTAACTGTCAACAGTCAACTTTTAATTGTCAACTCACTCAATCACCACGCTTGTCCAGCCGTGCTTATCCTCTTCAATGCCATACTGGATGTTGCGCAGGTGATTGTAGAGGCGCTCCGACACTGGGCCTGGTTTGCCGTCCTTGGAGAAAGTGTAGCGCTTGCCATTGTCAAGGTCGTCAATATAGGAGATAGGACTGATGACAGCGGCAGTACCACAGGCGCCAGCCTCCTCAAACGTTTCGAGTTCTTCCTCGGGAATGGGACGGCGCTCAACCTTCAGACCAAGGTCTTCAGCCACTTGCATAAGGCTCTTGTTGGTGATGCTGGGCAGAATGCTCGTCGACTCGGGAGTGACGTAGGTGTTGTTCTTAATGCCGAAGAAGTTGGCAGCACCACATTCGTCAATGTATTTCTTCTCCTTGGCATCGAGATAGAATTCGCAGGCATATCCCTTCTCGTGGGCCAGGTTGTTGGCAAAGAGCGATGCTGCGTAGTTGCCGCCAACCTTGTAGCGGCCAGTGCCGAGAGGAGCCGAGCGGTCGTAGTCGCGAACGATGACGTATGGGTTGGTAGAGAAACCGCCCTTGAAATAAGGCCCTACAGGCGACACGAAAATGAGGAAGCAATACTCCTTGGCAGGATGAACCCCCACCTGGGCGCTTGTACCGATAAGCAATGGGCGCACATAAAGCGTGGCACCGCTCTCGTAGGTCGGAATCCATTCCTGATTGAGGCGCACAACCTTGTTGACCATCTCAACAAACAGTTCAGTAGGCACCTCGGGCATCATAATGCCGCGACATGTAGACTGCAGACGTGCAGCGTTGTCTTTCACACGGAAAGTACGTACCTTGCCGTCGGGACAACGGTAAGCCTTAAGCCCCTCGAAAGCCTCCTGTCCGTAGTGCAGGCAGGTGGCTGCCATGTGCAGGTTGAGATACTCGTCGGAACAAATCTCTATCTCGCCCCATTTGCCGTCGCGATAGTAGCAACGCACGTTGTAGTCGGTCTTCATGTAGCCAAAGGATAGGCTCGACCAGTCTAAATCTTTCATAACTTGCTTGTGTTATTGAGTTGTTGATTAAATTCGCAAAAACGATTAAATATGCGGCAAAAGTAATAAAAAACACACTCACGAGCAACTATTTTTTTCGTAAAAGTGCAGCGTGTAGTGAATTTCTTAGTATTTTTGCAACAATATTCACTATTTACCATTAACGCAATACGTATTATACTACCAATGAGACGCAACATCATCCTACTGCTTCTTGTGCTCCTCGCAACAGTCAATGTCACCGCACAGCGGCATCGCGGAAATTTCCAGAAAGGCGACTACGGGTATCTCTTCTGCCACATGAATGATCGCGGACGCGCATGGACGGCATACGCCCTGAGCCGCGACGGTTTCCACTACCACGACCTGCTCAACGGCGACTCTATCTTCAGCGACTGCGAAGTGGCCGAGATTGAAGGTGCCACGCGCGACGCTTATATCTGCCGCACGCACGACGGCAGTGGCTATCTCATGGTTACAACAGACATGAATGTCGCTGCCTTCAAGCAACTTGGCAAAGTGGCAGAATGGGACAACTATGGTATTAACCTCTTGCACTCCGACGATTTAATTCACTGGTCGTCGAAAACTTTCGACTATCGCAAGGGAGTTGCCATTTTCTCAAATCCAGATGCTGAGAGCGTATACAAGAATTGGGCTGCGATAAACAGGGTATGGGCTCCGCAAATCATGTGGGATGAGGATTATGTTTGGCCCGACGGCAAAAAGGGTGGCTATTTCATTTATTATTCCATGTGGAACCGTGATGAGGAAAAGTACGACCGCATGTACTACTCGTATGCTGACGAGACATTTACGCAACTCACACAGCCGCGTTTGCTATTCGACTGGGGATACGCCACAATTGATGCCGACATAAACTGGCTCGACACCGACCAGCAGTGGCACATGATGATAAAGAAAGAGGGAGGACAGCCTGGACTTTTCACAGCGACTTCCAAGGAACTTGCAGGCCCGTGGGGTGAACCTGTGAGCGATGACTATGTAAACTTTGAAGGCAAGAAAAAGTGTGAGGGCGTGTCGGCCTTCCAACTGGCAGGCCACGACGACTGGGTGATAGGCTACATCGAATATTCGTCACGTCCGCGCAACTATAGGCTCTGTCTGGCCGACAAGTATATGCGCAATTTCCGCTCGCCGCGCAATATTGAGGGAGTAGACCGCCCACAGCACGGCTCATTCCTGCGGCTTACGAAAGAGGAGTATGACCGCCTGCAGGCATGGAGTGACGGCTACGAACTGGCTACGATGCTGCCAAACAGGAAAAATCCTGTGATAGGCGGACTGTATGCTGATCCTGAAGTCATCTACAGCGAGCGCGACAGGAAGTATTACATGTATCCCACTACCGACGGCTGTGAGAATTGGGACAATCACGACTTCCGCTGCTACAGCAGCAGCGATCTGAAGGAGTGGAAGCAAGAGGGCGTAATACTCGACCTTGCCACCGACTGCAAGTGGGCCAAGCGCAAGGCATGGGCACCATGTGCCATAGAGCGCAAGATGGGTAAGGGAAAGAAAGCGCGCTACAAGTATTTCTACTACTTTGTTGGCGACGGCCAGATCGGTGTTGCCGTGAGCGACAACCCTAACGGCCCGTTCCGTGACGCTTTGGGTCGTCCGCTGATAGCCAAAGACCATCCGGCGCTGAAGAATGGCGGTGCTCCGATAGACCCTGACGTTTTCCAGGACCCACAGACAGGCAAGTGTTATCTCTACTGGGGCAACGGAACACTGGTTTGCTCGGAACTTAACGACGATATGGTGAGCATAAAGCAGGACAATATTATATTTACGCGCAAGGAAAAAGCACGCTACAACTACAATGAAGGCCCGTATGTGTTTTTCCGCAACGGGAAATACTACTTCACATGGTCTGAGAACGATACGCGCTCGAAGAACTATCGCGTGCGCTATCTTATAAGCGATTCTCCAACGGCTTTCGTGCGCAACGGCCAACCTGCACAAGTGGAAAAAGGTATTGTGCTGCAACGTGACGATGCCAAGCAGATTTACGGCACGGGCCATCACGCCATAATAAACAAGGCTGGAACCGATGAGTGGTACATTGTGTACCATCGGTTCCAGCGTCCGCGTGCTGCTAAACTCGACTGGAGCGCAGGCTATAACCGTGAGGTGTGTATCGATCCGCTCTCCTTTGACGGCGAGGGAGGGATACTGCCTGTCAAGCCGTCGCTGTGAGGCAGCAGTTATTTCCCCTGTTCTATACGTTAAGGCGGCTTTTCACCTTGTCGACATAGGCGTCAATCACAGCGACAGCGGTGATGTTGACAACATCGCGCACCGTGGCGCCGAAGTCGATAAAGTGGATTGGCTTGTTGAGGCCAATCTGTATCGGGCCGATAATCTCTACGTCGGAATTAAGCATCTGCAACATCTTGTAACTGGAGCGCGCAGATGTGAGATTTGGGAAAACGAGAGTGTTGACATCCTTGCCATTGAGACGTGTAAACGGATACTGCTCGTCGCGCAGTTCGCGGTCAAGAGCAAAACCTATCTGCATTTCGCCGTCGATGGCCAGGTCGGGAAATTCTGCCTGCAACTGTTTTACGGCAGCCTTCACCTTATGCGCACCATCGCTCTGAGAACTGCCGAAGTTGGAGTGGCTTACCATTGAAATCACAGGAGTCTCGTTGAAGAACGTTACAGCCCTGGATGCAAGCCGCGCAATGTCGACAAGTGTGTCGGTATCGGGATTTTCATTCACCAGAGTGTCGGCAATGTACAGAGTGCCGCGTGCAGAATTGATGATGTGCATCGCACCGAAGTGTTTGTATTCCTGGCGGATGCCAATAACCTCATTGACAACCTTTATCGTGTTGGAATACTTCGTGTACAGACCGGTGATGAAAGCGTCGGCCTCACCAGTCTCAACCATCATCATTCCGAAATAGTTGCGCTCGAACATCTTGTCGTTGGCTTCCTGGAATGTATAGCCTTCGCGCTGCCTCTTCTCTGTTAGAATTCTGGCATAGCGCTCGCGCCGCTCCTGCTCCGAAGGATGGCGCAGATTTACTATCTCTATGCCGTCCATGTTTAGTTCCAACTCGCGCGCCATGCGCTCTATTACCTCGTCGTTGCCAAGGAGGATGGGCTGGCAAATGCCTTCGGCCTTGGCCTGTACGGCTGCCTTGAGCATAGTGGGGTGGATGGCCTCTGCAAAAACGACGCGCTGCGGATGGGCCGCTGCCGTGGCGTAGAGTTTCTGGGTTAGTTTCGTCTCCTGTCCTAACAGGACGCTGAGCGAACGCTTGTATTCATCCCAGTTGTCTATCGACTTGCGAGCCACGCCGCTGTCAATGGCAGCCTTGGCTACTGCTGCCGAAACCTCGGTGATAAGGCGTGGATCTACGGGCTTTGGAATAAAGTAATTGCGACCAAAGGTAAGGTTGTTGACCTTGTAGACATCGTTCACTACATCGGGGACGGGCTGCTTGGCCAGTTCGGCAATGGCGAGCACAGCAGCCATCTTCATCTCCTCGTTGATGGCAGTGGCGTTGACGTCAAGTGCGCCACGGAAAATATACGGGAAACCAATTACGTTGTTTATCTGGTTTGGATAGTCGGTGCGTCCGGTAGACATCAGAGTGTCGGGGCGGGCCTCCATGGCATCCTCGTATGAAATTTCAGGTACGGGATTTGCCAAGGCAAAGATTATCGGGTCCTTGGCCATTGTCTTCACCATCTCCTTGGTGAGCACGTTGCCTTTCGACAATCCCACGAAGACGTCGGCTCCGTTGACGGCTTCGGCAAGCGTATGTACGTCTTTGCGGTCGGTGGCAAAGAAGCGCTTCTGCTCATTAAGCCCGGAGCGGTCGCTTGTTATGACTCCTTTAGAGTCGAGCATCAGAATGTTTTCCTTTCGTGCTCCAAGTGCCATGTAAAGTTTTGTACACGAAATAGCGGCAGCACCAGCGCCATTAACCACAATCTGAACCTTGGCAATGTCTTTGCCACATACTTCCAGCGCATTCTTCAATCCCGCAGCAGAAATGATGGCGGTGCCATGCTGGTCGTCGTGCATTACGGGTATGTCGAGCGTACGTTTCAGGCGTTCCTCAATGTAGAAACACTCCGGCGCCTTGATGTCCTCAAGGTTGATACCGCCAAACGTAGGCGCTATCTTTTCCACTGCTTCGCAGAACTTCTCAGGATCTTTCTCGTTGACTTCTATGTCGAATACGTCAATGCCGCCGTATATCTTGAAGAGTAGCCCCTTGCCTTCCATGACAGGCTTGCCGCTCATGGCGCCAATGTCGCCAAGTCCGAGAACGGCGGTGCCGTTGGAGATAACAGCCACAAGATTGCCCTTGTCGGTGTAGCGGTATGCGTCGTCGGGGTTCTGCTGTATTTCCAGACAGGGATAGGCTACTCCAGGCGAATACGCCAGCGAGAGATCCGTCTGTGTGCGATATGCCTTTGTCGGCTTAACTTCTATTTTTCCCGGGCGTCCTGCCTCGTGGTAGGCCAGTGCGGCCTCTTTGGATATCTTTACCATAAGTTCTGCTGATTTGTTGTATGTTGGAAGTTTTAGTCTGCTCTCGAAAATTTGCCGGCAAATTTACAAAAAACAGACAGAAAACGATATTTTCTAAAATATATTTTTTCCCTTGGAAAGTCATTTTGACGGGACGCGCGCAGTTTTTTCTTTTTAGAAAGTGCGTGTTGCCAATTTTTTTGTATTTTTGCCCTCGCAAACCAATGCGGCTTATAATGCAGGAAGTAAAGGAAACATCAGCATACAGGGCATCTCTGAAGATGCGTATATTGCAGACTGCCATGCCGTTGTTTACGGAGCACGGCATAAAGGCGGTGAAGATGGACGACATAGCAACGGCGCTCAGCATCTCAAAGCGTACGCTCTATGAAATCTATGATGACAAGGAGTCGCTGCTTCAGGAAGGAATTCGCTTTTTTCAACAGAAACACAGAAACCGTCTTGAGACTGCTGCAAGCGGCAAGTCAAACGTAATGGAGATTATACTTGAGATGTATCGCATCAATATTGAGCGTATAAGCAGGGTTAATCCTGTTTTTTACTCTGATATTGAAAAATACCCGCGAATTTTGAAGTCTTTGGACCAGGACAAGGAAAGCAGGAAACAACAGTTTTTCAATTTCATGCAGCGTGGCGTGGATGAGGGCTACTTCCGTCCCGACGTTAACTACAATATCGTTTCCTTTATGTTTGACGCCCTCGGAAAATACATGATGGAAATGCACCTGTACGAAAAATACCCGATAAAAGAACTGTATCTCAATATGCTCTTTGTGTCGCTGCGCGGATTTTGCACCACAAAAGGCATCGAAATACTTGACAAGGCAATATAGAAAAAGAGAACTCTCCGGAGTTCTCTTTTCTTTCTTTTGCTTTGAGGTGCCTAGCAGATTCGAACTGCTGTAGACGGTTTTGCAGACCGTTGACTAAGCCACTCATCCAAGGCACCAGGGCAATTTGCGGATGCAAAGATACAAAGATAAATTTGTACTGGCAAATTTTTCGCTTATTTTTTTTGCTCACAGCAGTTGCAGCATCCGTCGCAGCACTCCTCCCTGCAACTGCCTGAGTGGATGTTGTGCCAAATGCGCCATGCGGCATAGACTATGGCTGCTGTCAGTACGATGGCTGTGATGAAATATTGTGTGAGCATGCAGAGGGTAGGGGAACTACAGTTTCGAAAGTTTGCGAAGCATTAGTTTGTTGAGCGCCTGAATGCGTCGGCCACCCTTGCCAATGTCCTCGCGTACATTATTAATATTATTAAAGAGGTCGCTGAAGGCATTAAGCAGCGGATTAGGCTGTCCGGCATCTTCCTTAGCCTCGGGATTTGTGATGATGCGTATTCCGAGATGCTCAATATGCACGTCGATATCCTTGCCCGTCATTATAGGGTCGCCATCGTAGTGGATAGCGCCCGACGAAGCACGCCGGATATGTATGTTGCGTGCTTGGAAGGTCTTTATCTTTGAGTTTTTGGTCAGAGTTTTGTTGAAAAGGTCGATGCTTATCTGCGGTGCTTCGAGCGCAGTGAACGGTTCCATTACGATAACGTCCATCACACCGTCTTTCATTGAGGCGTGAGGGGCGATATATGCGTTGTTACCATACTGTGATGCGTTGGCGCATGCAATAAGAAAGGCGTTATAGTGGCGTGCGCCTGTGTCGTCTTCCACTTCGTAGGTCTCCGGCTTGTATTTCAGTCCTTCTTTCAGTACGTTTTCCACGTATGTGATTGGTCCGCGCTTTCCCGACTCGGCGAATTTCAGCGAAATGAAAGCATCGAAGCCCATTCCGCATGTGCAGAAGAACGGCAGGTTGTTGACCACGCCGTAGTCGAAGGCCTCTATCTGGCAGTTGTTGATGAGAGCAAGTGCTTTTTTTGCGTTCATCGGCAAGCAGAGATGACGCGCCAGTCCGTTGCCTGAGCCGCAGGGCACTATGCCGAGCGCCGTCTCTGTGTGTACCAGTGACCGCGCTACTTCGTTGACAGTCCCGTCGCCTCCTACTGCCACTACAACGTCTTCGCCGTTCTCTGCACACTCGCTGGCTATCGCCGCAGCGTGTCCGGCATATTCCGTAGTGCGTATTGTGACTTCAAACTGCAGGGAATCAATCTCTGTCTGTATCAGTTGAAGAATGTCATCCTTGCGGTGAGTACCCGAAATAGGGTTTACTATGAATGTGATATGTCGTTTCCTATCCATAAAATCGCGGCAAAGTTACGGATTATTTGCGAAAGGGTAGGATTAAAAAGCAAAATTTTGGATTAAATGTCGAAATATCTGTTTTTTTATGCACGCGTTAATGAAAAATGTGTAACTTTGCACCCTGTAACAAATTATATGGCTTCGGCTATACCTATTTAATATGGGACAACTACAAGAAAAATACAAGAAGTATCGCGAGCCTCAGAAGTTTATGGAGGCTGGTGTCTATCCATACTTCCGTGCCATTACTGGCAAGCAGGGTACAGAAGTGGAAATGGGTGGCCACAAGGTTCTGATGTTTGGCTCTAATGCTTATACAGGCCTTACTGGTGATCAGCGCATCATCGACAAGGCCAAGGCTGCTCTTGACAGATATGGTTCGGGCTGTGCCGGTAGCCGTTTCCTTAATGGAACTCTCGATTTGCATGTGCAGTTGGAGAAGGAAATCTCGGAATTTATCCATAAAGACGATTGCCTTTGCTTCTCAACTGGTTTCAGTGTGAACCAAGGAGTTCTGGCAATGGTGGTAGGCCGCGATGACTACATAATATGCGACGATCGCGACCATGCGTCGATTGTAGACGGACGCCGTTTGTCTTTTGCCCGTCAGTTACACTACAAACACAATGACATGGCAGACTTGGAGCGAGTGCTGCAAGGCCTTCCCTATGATGCAATTAAACTAATTGTGGTAGACGGAGTGTTTTCCATGGAAGGCGACTTGGCAAAACTGCCCGAGATTGTGGCTTTGAAGCATAAGTATAACTGCTCTATCATGGTTGATGAGGCTCATGGCATCGGTGTTTTCGGCGATCACGGACGTGGCGTGTGCGATCATTTTGGTCTAACTGACGAAGTAGACCTCATAATGGGCACATTCTCAAAGTCGCTGGCGTCGATAGGAGGATTTATAGCCTCTGATGCAGACACGATAAACTTCCTGCGCCACACATGCCGCACTTACATTTTCTCTGCCTCTAATACCCCGGCAGCCACCGCTGCTGCGCTGGAGGCTCTCCACATTCTGCAGCAGGAGCCGGAGCGCATAGAGAAACTATGGAAGGTGACCCACTACGCTCTGCGCCGCTTCAGCGAAGAAGGATTTGAAATTGGCGAGACCGAGAGCCCTATTATTCCACTCTATGTGCGTGATATCGACAAGACATTCCTCATTACGGCACTTGCTTTCAAGGCTGGAGTGTTCATCAACCCAGTGATTCCGCCAGCCTGTGCTCCGCAGGATACACTGGTACGCTTTGCGCTTATGGCTACCCACACAGAGGAGCAAGTGGAAAGAGGCGTACAGGCTCTGAAAAAGATATTCGTAGAGCAGGGAATAATCAAATAATTGCCAAAAAATTTGCACGGCTCAGAAGAAATGCATACTTTTGCAGTCGCTTTCTGAGCAAGAAGGATCTGTAATCGAGGTGTAGCGCAGTTGGTAGCGTTCCTGGTTTGGGACCAGGCTGTCGCAGGTTCGAGTCCTGTCACCTCGACAAGTCGCGGTAAAGACGGCACAAACAGGAAGAGCCTTTTCAAAAAAGTTTGAAGAGGCTTTTTTTTATTCTAAAATTTGGAGGTGCATATCTTTTTCGCTACCTTTGTCAGCAAAACCTATTCTGTCAATATTATGACGTTGCTGACCGGTCGACTAAAAGCGTTACGTTTTGTTCTTATTGTTTCCGCAACGTGGTGCGCGCTGTCTCTTTATGCGCAGGGCGACGGCAGGGTTTTCTCGGTCTTCAATGCTTCCAACGGTCTGGCCGACAACAGTGCGCAGACCATTCATTGCACCAAGACAGGCCGTATGGTTATCAGCACCATCGGTCATGTCAATTTCTACGACGGTTCTGAGTTTTCGCATGTCGACCCTACCAAGGACGTCATCTATAAACTTGCTAAGTACACAGGCCATTATCATCTCTACTTCGACCGCAGCCATCATATATGGCTTAAAGACAAGTATCAGGTCACGTGCGTCGACCTGCTTACAGAGCGTTTCATTCCCGATATAGCCGGACTGTTGCGCGAAATAGGCATAAACCGCCATATCGACGACCTGTTTGTAGAAGACAGCGGTCCGATGTGGTTCGTGATAGGCGATTCGCTGCATTGTCCGCAGCGCAATATGCGTGTAAAGATACGCCAGGATGCCATTCTGCAGGACATCAGCGTCTACAACGAGCATCAGTTGCTTCTTTTCTTCAATAATGGCATTGTCGACGGCTTTGATGTTCCCAGCGGGAAGCCACTTTTTCAGACCGAAGGCTTCACCGGCGAAGATTCAGAGAAGTACGGACAGACATCAGTAATCTGCCAGTATCAGAAAAGTTATTATCAGATATGCAATGGAGTCAAGGAGGCATTGCTCCACAGGTTTGACGTCGACACGCGTAAGTGGACGGTGATAATGGCCACGCCCTATCATCTTAACAACATGGCTGTCGACGAGGGCCAACTGTATATTGCATCTGAGTATGGCTACTGGATTTATGATATCCACAGCGGCCGTACAAACCACGTTGCAAAGATAGTGCTTAAAGGCGGACGCCTGCTCGAGACAGACGTCAATACCCTTGCCTTCGACCGCCAGGGCGGAATGTGGGTGGGCACTGAGCGGCGCGGACTGCTCTATGCCCGTCCGTATGCCTCTTCCTTCACCGTCTACGACTGGAGTCAGCAGCAGGCCAGAGACTATGCCGTTCAGTTGGACGCCGTGGAGCCGCTGCAGACGACCGATCTGCCACGGCGCACGAATTGCCGCTATCGCGACAGCCGCGGATGGGTATGGACAGGCACGTTTACAGGATTGGCACTGCAGACGTCGGAGAATGCGGCAGTGCGCATGATAACCAAGGCCGACGGACTCTCAAACGAGGTAATCCATTCGCTGGTAGAAGACGACCAGCACAATATCTGGGCAAGTACAAGTTACGGCATAGTAAGGCTTACCATCGAGGGAGACAAGATAGTGCATGTGCAGAGTTACAACGAGGTGGACGATGTGCCCAACGAGTCGTTTGTCAATGGCCGCGCCATGAAACTCTCCGATGGCACGATAGTGATGCAGGCCCTCGACCATGTCGTAGCCTTCAATCCTGCCAACTTCCACGACCGTCAGATACGCGACTTCCGCCTTTTCCCGAAACTTATCCGACTGATGGTCAACGGCCAGAATATATTGCCGGGCATGGAAGTAGACGGCAGGGTAATCCTTGATCGTGCCATCACGCGCACGCGCGAGATAGTGCTCAACTACAATCAGAACTCCATAATGCTGACGTTCTCCGGACTGAACTACTACCGCCCGATACAGACTTTCTACCGCTACCGTATTGTCAACTACCAGGACAACTGGCGCGTGATGAACTATCACAATTCCAACGGCCTTGTCGACTCGCGCGGCATGTTCCATCTGCCATTGGTTGGCATCCGGCCGGGCAAGTATTACATCGAGTTGCAGGCCTCAATGCAGGAAGACACATGGATCAACGAGCCTTACCAGTGGGAACTTGAGATAAAGGAGCCGTGGTGGCGCTCCACGGGAATGTATATCGTGCTGTCGCTGATACTGCTTGCCCTGCTTGTCGGCAATTTCATCATGTTCAACCGCAACTTCCGTCTTCGCATGATGCGCAACAACGAGGAGGGCGACATCGTGAAGCGTATCAAGACGTTTGCCGAGCGGTGCGAGGGCTACAGCGGCGAGGTGCTCACTCCCTACTATGCCAGCATGGACTCGGGCGCAGGCGAGACCCAGGCCACGCTAAGTCCTGAGTTTATCGAGGCGATGCTCAAGATAGTGCCCGTCGTACGTGAGTCTCCGCAGCGCCGCTTCTCGCTTGGCGAGTTGGCCAGTGTTGCGGGCTATGACCTCGGCAAACTCAACGAACTCCTTTCGGCCAATCTCTACAAGAGTCCGCGCATGCTGGCATACATGCTGCGCCTGCAGAACGCAGCCGACATGCTTCTCAATACCGATAAGACGATAGAGGATATTGCCGATGAGTGCGGCTTCGTGTCGCCCAACTTCTTCATAGCCAGTTTCTATCATCGCTATCGCGTCACTCCTGCCGACTACCGGAAGTCCAGCGAGCGATAGCCCACCAGTCGCCATGTCCGCTCGGTTGTTGCCCGATAGTACACCAGCGCCTGGTATCTGTTCTGCGTCTGGAAGAAGTCGCCTTCGCTGAAAGCCGCCTGCCCATTTTCATCCACGTATTTATACGAGTAGTAGCCCTGTTTTTGCAGGAGCGACAGCAGATAACTCTGCGACACTTCGTCGTAGTCCATGCGGTATACATTCCTGTCGCTGCCGTTGGTCCATTGGCCATCTATCCATACGTCTCCCCTGTGTGGAGCCTGGAGTTGGTAGTTCATCCATACGTAGTCGCAGGTACAGTCAACCTCGGTGTTGTCGCTGTTGCGAATTATGAAGGCGCCGTTGCCCGATGCGTCGTAAAGGTAGTTGCGCCTCACTCCGGAGGCAAAGGGAAAAGCCTGATAGTTTTTCCCGTCCCATGAAATGTGGTCTATGCCCATGGTGGTGTGGCTTACGTCGAGCGTCTCAAACTTGTGGTATTCGTTGCCGGCGCGGAATATCAGTTGGCGGCAGTGCTCCCATCTCAGTCCCTGCGGCGTGATATACGTAGGCTTCGGATTGATGCATGCAGTGGCGCTGCTCCAGTTCTGCATCACCATGGTGTATATCTCTTCGTCGGGCATGTTGACGCGCAGACTGCCGTAGTTCACCTCCATTGATATCTGCTGATGCCGGTCGTTGTGGTCCACGTCGGTATTTGTAGTGGCCGTAAGCGATATGCGTGCTATCTGCTCCACCACGTAGAAGGCCACCGAAGCCGCCAGTTCCTGGCCGTCCTCGTCGTATATGTCTATCCTGTAGTTGCCGCTCATGCGCAGCCGCCACTGGTCGTTGGGCAGTTGCAGACTGTAGTGCGTATAGTCTACAGTGGTGTTTATCGAGTGCTCGTAGTCGTCAATCACCATGTCGTTGATGCCGTCCAGCCATGCCGTCTCGAAGACTTCCTCCGACTCCGTCCAGTCTGCCTCGCAGCGCACCAGTCGGGCCACGTAGCGTCGTGCGTCGTGCGACATTTCGTCGAAGCCCACGTAGAGCACGTCGTCGCTGCCCAGCGTCATCACCGGCAGATTCTGCCAGTCGCTGTTGACAGTGCTCGTGAGCGATTTCAGTCGTGGTGAGAATACCCTGTTGCTGCACGGCGCGGTCAGGTATGCCAGCGACAGCAGCAATGATAGCAGTAGCGTTTTCTTCATAGCCGTTTTGTGATTCTGTTGACAAAGATAAGTCAAAAAACAAATTATCGAAAAAAAACGATTAAAAAATTTGCATGGTTTTGAAAGATGTACTACCTTTGCACCGCATTTGAGAGCAAATGCTTCGGTAGACAGAACACCGTGAAAGGAAGTTTGGGTGAGTGGCTGAAACCAGTAGTTTGCTAAACTGCCGTACGGGTGACTGTACCGGGGGTTCGAATCCCCCAGCTTCCGCTCAGGGGTTTGAGAGCCGAAAACAATGGTCGATTCATCTAATGGTTAGGATACAAGATTCTCAATCTTGGCATAGGGGTTCGATTCCCCTATCGACTACAAAACCGTCCTGTCAGGGCGGTTTTTTTTGCATACGACAAATTCTCCTCATTGCTCTTCTAATTTTTGTCAGCGCTGTTTTAATTTTTGCCAGTGCTGTTTTAATTTTTGCCAGCGCTGTTTTAATTTTTGCCAGCGCTGTTTTTAAAAAAATTACAACAGCTAAAATTTTTCTTCTCACTGCTTGAATTTTTTTTCGAACTGTTTTTGAATTTTTTCTTTACATCCATCTTGTTTTCAAATAGAGTTTGTATTTTTGCAAACAAGTATCTGCCAGTAGTCTCTGAGCGCAGGGCGGCGGTACGATTTTCGAGGGTATAAACATATTGAAGCGTACGCTTTTTATTCAAAACGTCTCTTAAGTTTGGCCGCTAAATAGACGATAGAAAGATGATAAAAAGTGAATGCTCACGCTGATTGGCGTGGGCGTTTATCTTATCTCTTTCTATAGGCACCGGCCAAGCGCCTGAGACGTTGGATAAGTATAAACTGTCCACGTCTTTTTTTGTGCGTGCTTGGCTGGTGTCTCACGTTTCTGAACGAATCCCGTTCGCTTTCCAAAACATCAATAACTATGGCAAAGAAACTGCAACTTGGCTATAGGGAGATAGAGCAACGGCTGGCCGATTCGCTCACAGGTGGCGTACGTGCCAGCGAGGTTGGCTACCATCTGCTCTATTCCTTTGGCAAAAGCGAACGCGACATCGAGCGTTACAAAGAGGGTAAAGGCGTACTGAAGACTTTTGACGGACTGCTCGTCAAGGGTCTCTTCTGCTATCAGCCAGCCAGCACGCTGGGCTTGACGAGCGCGCTGGAGCGACTAAAGCACGATCCGCAAGTGCTGAAGGCGGCGCCGTTGATAGTCGCCGTGAGCGACGGGAAAACGCTGTTGGCTTATGACTTTCGTTATAAAGATACCTATGAGAATGTGTTGAACCGTCTTTCTTCCGATTTCGCATTCTTTTATCCGCTTATGGGAGTAGAGCGAGTGCGCTATACAGAAGAGAGCCCTGCCGACATCAAGGCTGCAGAGAAACTTGCCAAACTGCACGATGAACTCCGCTCGTACAATGAGTTTCGCAGCGACAGCGATCTCCACGACCTGAACATCTTCATCAGTCGGCTTCTGTTCTGTTTCTTCGCCGAGGACACGGGCATCTTCGAAGAGCGCTTGTTCACTTCGTCCGTCCAGCGATACACCAAGGAGGACGGCAGCGATCTCTCCGACTATCTCGCGCGTACATTTAATATCATGGATGTCTCGCTGACCAACCGTGCCGAGACGCTGAGCATCATCAAGCAGTTTCCCTACGTCAACGGTGGCCTTTTCTCCAAGCGCATCCAGATTCCTAAGATGGGTCGTAAGGCGCGCAAGATAGTCCTTGAGTGTGGCGAACTGGACTGGAAAGACATCAATCCCGACATCTTCGGTTCGATGATCCAGGCCGTGGTAAATCCTGAGGAGCGTGCCAATCAGGGCATGCACTACACCAGCGTGCCAAACATAATGAAGGTGATCAATCCGCTGTTCCTCGATGAACTGCGAGGGGAATACAACAAACTGAACGAGCAGTACGAGCAGAAACTGCAGATGCGTGAGATTGGCGCGCTCACCGCGAAGCAGTTCTACGATGAGTGCAAACAGATTAAGAAGCGTGGCGATGCCTTGCTGAAGCGCATGAGCCGCATGAAGTTCTTCGATCCTGCCTGCGGTAGCGGCAATTTCCTCATCATCACCTACAAGTGTCTGCGTTTCCTCGAAATGGATATTCTTGCCTTGCAGCGCAAGTGTACGCCAGAGGGTGAAATCCTTTTTGTCGACAACAGCGTCATTAGCCTTAGCCAGTTCTACGGCATCGAACTGCTCGATTTCCCTCACGAAGTGGCGATGCTCTCCCTTTGGTTGGCCGAGCACCAGATGAACGTCAAGTTCAACGCCCAGTTCCGCGCCAGCATCCACGCCCTTCCGCTGAAGAACATCACCCAAATCGTCTGCGGCAATGCCTGCCGCCTCGACTGGAACGCCGTTTGTCCGCATACCCCAGACGAAGAGGTCTTTATCTTTGGCAATCCTCCGTATTTGGGATTTAGGCTTCAAGATAAAGCCCAAAAGGAAGATATGTTTTCAACTTTTGCCAACGAAATAAAAACATATAAGAAACTTGATTATATTGCACAATGGTTCTTTATTGGTGCTAAGTATATATTGAATAGCAATGCGCAATGTGGATTTGTTAGTACAAATTCTATATGTCAGGGTGAACATGTATCGCTATTGTGGCAACCAATTCTATCAATGGGAATAGAAATCTCATATGCGTATACTTCCTTTAAGTGGAGAAACAATGCCAAACACAATGCTGGAGTAACCTGTGTCATCGTAGGAATAGCAAACGCAAATAATAAGAAGAAAAGGTTGTATACGGAAGAGTCAGTTTTGGAGATAGATAACATCTCGCCATTACTTTCTAATGACAAAACTATCATCATTGAAAAGACTAATAGTTCAATTAGTGGATTAATGCCCATAATTTTAGGAAGCCTTCCAGCTGATGATAATTTCTTAAGCATGTCCTATGAAGAAAGGAAAGTCTTATTAGATAAGTATCCAGAGTTGGACCGATTAGTAAAACCATTTATTGGTTCGCAAGAATATATAAAAGGGCTAAGACGATATTGTTTGTGGATAGAGGACAAAGATGTAAAATTTGCCATGCAATATCCAGAACTAATAAAGCGGTTCGAAGGCGTGAGAAAAATGAGATTGGCCAGTTCAAAAGAAACAACAAGAGAAAAAGCGAGTAGACCGTGGGCCTTTTCTGAAAAGAGATTCAACCCAGCTCCTTCCATAATAATACCAGCCGTATCATCTGAACGGAGGAGATATATACCTACAGGATTTATAGAGCCTGACTCTGTAATATATCACTCGGCATTTGCAATTTATAATGGAGATGTTTTTACATTTGCTCTTATAAACTCTTATATCCATGTGTTATGGGTAAAATCCGTAGGTGGTAAACTAGAAACTCGAATTCGCTATTCCACCCAACTCTGCTACAACACCTTCCCCTTCCCCAAAATCTCCTCCGAGAAGAAAGTGGAGATAGAAGAGGCGGCAGAGAACGTGCTGATTACTCGTGAGTTCTATCCCGACAAGACGCTGGCCGACCTGTACGACCCGGACAAGATGCCAGAGGACTTGCGCGAGGCGCACGCACGGCTGGACGACATTGTGGAAAGCTGCTACCCTGGCTATCCCTTCGCTAACGACGAAGCCCGTCTGGAATGTCTGTTTAAATTGTACGAAAAGATGACGGTGAGTAGCCGTCATCAGACGAAGAAATGAGCGCGAAGAGATTATTGGCTCCTAAAGAATTGCAACAGAAAGTCGCGAGAGGTCATCAGCGGCAGCTGACAGAACTCACGATAGTCCCTGGTATTGTTGGTGACAACAAAATCACAGCCAGCGGCAACAGCACACTAGTATTGCAAAAGGTCCTCGAAATCACGAACATCCTCATGATTCAATGCAGTATCCAACTGGGCGGCATCGCAAGGAAGGACTGTTACGCCTTGACGGAGTTGGCGGATAAGGCTATATCGCTCCAACCTCGGCATATCACGCTTGATATAGTTGATATTGGCAAATGTGAGATAAGACGCACACGCTTCAAATCTACCATTTTGAGCCATTTCATATATCATCCGGCCCTGCATGGAATATTCTCGTTCTTCGGCAAGGTCCATAAAGATATTAGTATCAAGAAACACTTTCATCGCTCACCAAGTATATATCGTGTCCGCTCATCAGCAGCTTCTTCTGGTGTGAGACGTAGCATGTCAAACAATTTATGTGTTTCTGGCGAAATATTAATTTCTGCCATTTTCTTGGCCAAGAACTCGTCATCAGCCTTACGCTTGGCTTCCTCCGCCTCGCGCATAGCCTCGTATAAAAAATCCACAACGGCATTCATATCACTGACATTCATGCTCCTCATCACATCAATGTATGGAGCCATTGGGGTGGCTTGTACTCTTTGTGTAGCAACAGTCATAAAAACTCCTTTCTTTTAACTATTCCGCTGCAAAATTACGAATAAAATCTGAAGCAACAAACAAATATGGAACAAAACAGCAATAACATCGTTGATATCCCGGCTATCCCTTCGCCTCCGACGAAGCCCGCCTGGAGTGCCTGTTTAAGTTGTACGAAAAGATGACGGCGAGCGCCAGTCTGACGGCAGCGAAAAAGTAGCAAAACTTTTGAAAGTCTCAGATATATTGCCTATCTTTGCAGCGCAATATAAAGAAATAGGATTATGAAACTGACCAAAGAAGAAGCACTTAAGCGTTTTAAGGACGCTCTAAATCGTAAGAAGGCTTGGGAAGAGAAGTTCGAAGCAAAATATGCTGATGTAAATAATCTATACGCTACAGCATAGAGAGGCATGAACAATCTTTCCTTAGACTATATTAATACTAAATCGCCATATCTGGTCAAACGCTCAGATGATGGCGATTATGTATTTCAGACGGCTAAAGGTGTCATCTATGGTGTTGGTTTTATTGAAAACGATCCTTTAGGAGGTTGCGAGACCTATCAGTTGTCTATCAGTAATCAGAATAAAGTACATGCATCATACGACCCAGATGTAAAAACAACGATACTAATGATTGTCGATGAGTTCTTTCGAATGAACTTGAATGGGTTGCTCTATATGTGTGATACAAGCGATAGCAGAGAGGCAGCACGTAATCGACTCTTTTTGCGATGGTTTGAGGAATCAGCAGACTCAGAACGGTTTATCATTAAGACAGCAAGCGCAACAATAGAAGGTCAGGGCATTTATGCTGCCATCATCGTAGAGAATCGGAACCCGTTGGCAAAAGCCATTATTGATGACTTTGAACTGACAGCACAAATGCTAACAGAAGATAAATAATGACAGCGCAATAAAACTAAGAATTCGAAACGTCTCTTAAGTTTGGCCACGTACAGAACACGTAGAGAATATCTTGCAGAGAAGCGCTGAGAAAAGATATTCGCAAATGACACTAAGCAACAGTTTTGTTGATATCCACTATCAACAGACGGGGGCGGCTACTGCCGTGACCTCGTTGGGTATGCGCGAGATGCAGGCTAAGGCCTACGAGGCTCGCAACAGGAGATTTCTGCTGATAAAGGCGCCGCCGGCATCGGGCAAGAGCCGCGCCCTGATGTTCATTGCGCTGGACAAGTTGGCGCATCAAGGCATAAGAAAAGTGGTAGTAGCAGTGCCGGAAAAGAGCATCGGGCGCTCGTTTCAGAATACACGGCTGAAACCTAATGGTTTTTTTGCCGACTGGGAAGTGGCGCCATACTTCAATCTGACAGACGTTAAAAACGAGAAAGACAAGAAGGGGCGCTTCGTGGAGTTTTTCGGCCAGTCGAGCGCCAAGATACTGGTGTGTGCACATGCCACGCTGCGCAATGGAATGAAGGAAATACCCGATGAGTATTTCGACGATACGCTGCTGGCTATTGACGAGTTCCATCATACCAGTGCCGATGCAGATTCGAATCTTGGCGATGTGGTGCGCCGCGTGATGAACAATTCTACAGGACACATTGTTGCCATGACCGGCAGTTACTTCAGAGGCGACGGCATTCCTGTGATGAGAGTGGAGGACGAGGCCCGCTTCTACCCGGTCACTTATAACTACTACCAGCAACTGAATGGCTATAAATACCTGAAAAACCTTATTCTCGGCTATCACTTCTATCATGGCAACTATCTGGATCATATCAGTGAAGTTCTTGATACGACAAAGAAGACATTAGTCCATATTCCAACGACAAACGCAAGGGCGGCAACTGGCATAGGAAAGTATGCGGAGACCTACGAGATAATCAAGGCCATCGGTACGATAGAATATAAAGACTACAACACAGGCTTATACCATGTAAGAACGTCGGACGGCAGACTGCTGAAAGTGGCCGACCTCGTAGATGACAACCAAAAGGAGCGCAATATGGTGCAGGGCTATCTGCAGCGCATGAAAAGTAAGGACGCTGTTGATATAATCATAGCCATGGGCACTGCCAAGGAAGGCTTCGACTGGCAGTGGTGCGAGATGTGCCTGACGATAGGAGTGCGTGGCTCGCTGACAGAGGTGATACAGATAATAGGAAGATGTACGCGTGACAGCGAGGGAAAGGACACGGCACGTTTTGTAAATATGATATCAATGCCCGATGCGGAGCAGAGCGAGGTGAAGGTGGCGGTAAATGACTTCCTGAAAGCAATTACGGCTTCGTTGCTGATGGAGCAGGTGATGGCACCAAGTTGGAATTTCAAAACTGCTGCCGACTCTTCAACGAAAGTGGAGAAAAATCCTCGCACGCTGATAGTAGAGGGGCTGAAACCTCTGTCGGGCGAGAAGACAAAACTGATTGTGCAGGAACAACTGGACGACTTGAAGGCTGCCATACTGCAGGACGAAGCGGTGGTCAGGGCTATCAGTGGTTCGACAACAGCAGAGACGATAACACAATGTCTTATTCCTAAAGTTATTCGCGAACGCTATCCTGACCTGACTCCAGACGAAGTTGAAGAGGTACGTCAGCGTGTGCTGCTTGATACGATGGTAAAAGGCAATGACATCGTGGACGACATGGGCAAGATTATTGATGTTAATGCCGTTGATGACAGAGAAAGCGAGGGCAATCGACTGATAAAGATTTCCAATCGCTTTGTCAACATTGACAAACTGAGCATCAACCTTATCGACGCTATTAATCCGTTTCAGAGAGCATACGAGGTGTTGTCGAAGTCGGTGGATGCACCAACACTGAAAATAATCCAGGATACGATAGCAGAGCAGAAGTATGACATGACAGTGGAGCAGGCCATCATCATATTCAATGGTCCTCTGAAACGATACATCGCAGAACACGACGGCCGTCTGCCAGACATAAAAAGTCCCGACTTGAAAGTGAGGGAAATGGCAGTAGCGCTGCAGAAGATCAAGAACCAGAAGATTCGCCACATGATGGGTTTGGATTATGAAGAGTGATAAAGCGTAAAAAGAGTTATGACTGAATGGCCAAAAGAATTGTTGGAGATATTTAATGATCCTCTGCTGGAAGATGTTCGCCCAAAGGCGGCGGCACCTACAGCGAGCGACAGAATGCAGCGGAAGTTGGAAGAAGTAAACAACTGGATTGCTATAAATGGAAGAGAGCCGCGCAGCAACGGCGACCTGAAAGAGAAACTGATGTATGCCGCGATGACAAGATTGAGAGAATTGGGGTTTGAAATATGGACATAGAAAAAGAACTCGAAGCAATATTTGACGATCCGCTGCTGAATGTCTCTGAAAGAGAAGCGGCTCTGTTTGACATCCCTGAAGACATGCGTAAAAGCATGGCACAGAGGAGTAGGGCAGACTACGTTGCGCAGCGAAAGATTTGTGAGGATTTCGATGTGTATCAACCTTTGTTCGCGCAGGTACATAACGACCTGAGAAAGGGTAGGCGTAGTCTGGTCAGAATATCCAAGACTCTCAACCTGCAGGCTGGCCACTACTATATCGTGGACGGGCAGATGCTCTTGTTGGCAGCAATAGGAGAGAAAATAAAAAGCAGCAATAGTCTGCCTGACGCCAGGACACGCTGTATCTACGAGAATGGAACGGAGTCGGATATATTGTTGCAGACACTGCGGAAAAATGTGGTGGGAAATGGCTATGCTATAACGGAATTGCAAGAAGAGACCGAGGCAGCGTTCTTCGCGGAAGGAGATATTACAGAGGCAGACAGGACTACGGGATATATTTATGTCCTCAGTTCGTTGTCGGATAATCCGGATATCAGCGAGCAGAGAAATCTCTACAAGATAGGATATTCTGCCAATTCCGTAGAAGAACGAATAGCCAATGCAGCGCACGAGCCGACATATCTTATGGCGCCGGTCAAGATAGAAGCAATATACAAGGTTGTAAACCTGAATTCCCAGAAGTTTGAGGATTTAATACATAAAGTTTTAAAACCTGTGCAATTTCACGTTACCGTGGTGGATGATGATGGAGAACAGCATACGCCAAGGGAATGGTTTGTTGTTCCGATTAGTGTCATTGACGTAATTATAGGCAGAATTATGGATGGCTCGATACTTAAATACACCTACAATGCTGAAATGCAGTGCCTTGAGCGAGTAAAAAAACAGGAAAGAAAATAGAACTTATATTTGGTGATTAGCCTGATTTCCTGTATCTTTGCCTCAAGAAATAACACAGTTACTGTGTTTGTTTGCATGTTTTCATAATATGTAAATGTTTTAAGGTTAATACTAATTGCCGCACTTGCTGGGAAGCCCGTGCGGTTTTTTATTGTACTGAAATTATTGGCGTATCCCTTTTTTTGTGTATTTTTGCCCTCGTAACAATATGAACGGCAAGTTTGAAGAAAATAAATGAACGGGCATAGGATACTTTTTCTGGTCTACCATGGCTTCAGTGAGGTGAGTGGCATCTCAAAGAAGATACATTATCAGGTGAAAGGACTGCGTGAGAACGGCCATGAGGTGCATCTGTGCTACTATACATTTGCAGAGAACGGGCACCGCTGCCGCTATGTGGACAATGAGGTTATTGCCGACTACGGCACGGGCGTGGTGGCAGGGATAAGACAGCGTACGGAATATGACGCGCTGTTCGACTACTGTACGGAAAAAGGCATTGACATGGTCTATGCGCGATGCTTCCAAAATGCCAACCCCTGGCTGATTCGCTTCTTCCGCAGACTGAAGGCCGCTGGCATCCATGCCGTGACAGAAGTGCCCACATATCCATACGATCAGGAGTTTGCCGGATTTGAATGGAAAGCACGGCTTGGACTGAAGGTCGACCAGATATTTCGCCGCCGCCTATACAAGTATATGGATGCAATGGTCACCTTTAGTGACGCTGAGGAGATTTTCGGACAGCGCACCATACGCATCAGCAACGGCGTAGACTTTGACAGCATCCCACTGCACTCACCTGTCCGCTCGCAACCCTCACCTGTCCGCTCGGCTATGCCGCTTGGCTCCGCCAAGAACTGTCAATTGTCAACTATCAACTCTCTCCATCTTATCGGTGTTGCCGAGGTGCACTCATGGCATGCATACGACCGCGTTGTGGCAGGTCTGGGCGAGTACTACGCACGCCATTCTAACGACCAATCTATTACACCTGTCTATTTCCATATTGTCGGTGGTGTTCATCCGGCAGAAATGGAGCGCTCGTTCACGCCATTGTTCAGGAAATATGACCTTGAAGACAAGGTGATATTCCACGGACAACTCTTTGGCGACAAGTTGACCAGCGTCTTCAACCAGTGCCAGTTTGCCATCGGTTCGCTGGGGCGTCACCGCAGCGGTATCACGGTCATCAAGACTCTGAAAAACCGCGAGTATGCCACTCGCGGCATTCCTTTTATATATAGCGAGCAGGACAGCGACTTCGACCACCAGCCATACGTTGTCAAGGCGCCTGCCGACGAGACGCCCATACGCATAGAGGACATTATCGACTTTGTGGAGCATTTCCAGATGAAGCCTGAGGAGATACGCAAGACTGTGGAGCATCTGGCGTGGAAAATCCAGATGCAGCAGGTGGTGAATAACGTCTTTGCGTGACTCTGAAAGAAATTTTATATCTTTGTTCAATAGTATTCTCCTATTGACTGGCGGTATTCAAGAATCTTGTTATGCAGGTCGGCGAAGGCACCAGCGTGCTTGTCTCACGACTGCTGATAGAGCAGTTGGGCTTCGAGGAGGTCACGTCGGAAACGTTCCCTTGTGGGCGAGCCGCACCCGTGCGATCTACATCCCGATTAATTCTGTTGTACTGTCTGTTGAAAACTGGTACTCACCGCTTGAAAGCTGGTACTCACCGCTTGAAAGCTGGTACTCACCGCTTTCTTGTTTTCGGTTTTAATTCGTTACTACTATTTGTTATCTTCTAAAAGTTCCTTTATCCTCCGGATGAAGGCCTCGGCCAGCGGCGTCAGGTCGTCAACCAGTGACTTGTCGCAATAGGCGAAGCCTCATAGTCGCTGCTATGGCGCTTCTCGAAAAGTGTATTGAAGGTTTTTCCGTGCTCGATGGCGATAATGCCCTTCGAGATGAAATGCAGTCCAAGCATCGACTTCACGCCTGCATGGGTCGTGGCGGCAATGTGATGCTTCCCTACCTCCTCCATCGTCTCGTCGGCCCGCTCCATGCGATAATGAATCAGTCCGATACGGCTCTGTTCGTCAAGCGTCTCTTTCATATCCTGATGCCCTCGTTCATTACGTTAATATAAAACGGCGTCTTGAACGGGCGGTTTTCCCACTGCTTACGTAACATCACTGTTGGGCTGACCAACACCCCTGTCTGCCACTCTATCTCGTAGAGCGGGCCGGTCACCTCCATCTCGCGTTTCAGGTCGTGCTGCTCGCCGTCGAGCAGAATCAGCACGTCGATGTCGCTGTCGGGACGGGCATCGCCACGGGCCTCTGAGCCATAGAGTATGGCCGTCGCCGTAGGCTCAACCCGATGAATGGCCTTGCTTATCTGTTTTACAACTTCCGTCCGTCTCATATCAACATGCTTTTATTTTGTGCTTGCAAAATTACACGTTTTTCTCCATTCCCCCAACACCTTATATAAATAAGTGCTAAATTTTATGTTGTTTTAGCAGAAAGTTGTCCTGCATGGGTGCCGTTACGATGATTTTTGTAAATCATCGAAAACGCGCTTTTCAAATCTTGGAAAAATGTTATTTTTGCACCATAATTAACTTGGAAAAGTGTAAGAAAATGGAAATATTTACATTGGAAAAATGTATTTTGTTTGGTATTTATGCTTGTATTTAAGTAAACATTCAGGCCAGACTGCTTAGTCCGAATCCAAACATCAACTTTGGCTCTGTTTTTGAAAACCTTGTTGCCCAGGAACTGTATGCTCATGGTTTCTCTGAAGCACAG
>FLNZ01004428.1_pt1 | contig 35140 bp, 27 predicted proteins | sample 1140391 | NCBI WGS metagenome assembly FLNZ01 (sample SAMEA3878171, study PRJEB12797) | bioreactor metagenome | biome: Moose rumen | place: Sweden | collected 2011-10 | reverse complement strand
TGAGCTGTCGGGAGCGGTCCACATCAGCGAGTCGGCTTGCACCAGTCGCTCATCTACACCACGCCCGCAGCTCATCACAGCGGTGACGAGCAAAAAAGTGAGCGATATGTAAAGCAGTCGTCGCACTTTTATGTTAATCAAGTTTCAGCACAGCAAGGAAGGCTTTTTGTGGCACTTGCACGGTGCCGATTTGCTTCATGCGCTTTTTGCCGGCTTTCTGTTTCTCGAGGAGCTTGCGCTTGCGGCTCACGTCGCCGCCATAGCACTTGGCGGTGACATCTTTGCGAACCTGCTTCACCGTCTCGCGAGCTATGATTTTGGCGCCTATGGCAGCCTGGATGGCGATGTCGTATTGCTGGCGTGGAATCAGCTCTTTGAGTTTCTCGCACATGCGTCGTCCAAGCGTCACGGCATTGTCAACATGGATGAGTGAGCTCAACGCGTCAACCGGCTGACCGTTGAGCAGAATGTCCATTTTTATGAGTTTTGAGTCGCGGAACTCGCTGATGTAGTAATCAAACGAGGCATAGCCCTTAGAGATGCTCTTGAGTTTGTCGTAGAAGTCGATAACGATTTCTCCTAGAGGGATGTCGAAGGTGAGCTCCATACGGTTGCCCGATATATAGTCTTGCTTCACCAGCTCTCCCCTCTTGCCAAGACACAATGTGATGATGGGACCCATAAACTCGCTCTGAGTGATGATGGATGCGCGTATGTAAGGCTCCTCAATATGCTCAATGAGCGTGGGGTCGGGCAAGCCAGCGGGGTTGTGAACCTCGGTCATCTCGCCCTTTTTGTCATATACCTTATAAGAAACATTGGGCACGGTGGTGATGACTTCCATGTTGAACTCACGGCTCAGCCGCTCCTGCACAATCTCCATGTGCAGCAGCCCCAAGAAGCCGCAACGGAAACCGAAGCCCAGTGCCACCGACGACTCGGGAGTGAACGTCAATGACGCGTCGTTAAGCTGCAATTTCTCAAGTGAAGTGCGCAGGTTCTCAAAATCTTCGGGGTCGATGGGATATACGCCAGCAAAGACCATAGGCTTCACCTCCTGGAAGCCTTCGATAGCTTTCTCGCACGGCGTTGCCACATGAGTGATGGTGTCGCCCACTCTTACCTCCGCCGAAGTCTTGATGCCTGAGATGATATACCCCACGGTGCCAGTAGTGAGCACTTCGCGTGGTGCCATCTGCAACTTCAGCACCCCAATCTCATCGGCATTATATTGCTTGCCGGTGTTCACAAACTTCACCAGGTCGCCCTTGTGGATGCTGCCGTTCTCAATCTTGAAATAAACGATGATGCCACGGAAAGGGTTGAACACCGAGTCAAAAATCAGAGCCTGCAGCGCAGCGTCGGGGTCGCCAGTTGGTGCCGGGATGCGCTCAACGATGGCTTCAAGCACCTTGGGCACGCCCTCGCCAGTGCGAGCACTAACACGAATTATCTCCTCGGGGTCGCAGCCCAGCAAGTCAACAATCTCATCCTCCACCTCATCGGGATGCGCGCTCTCCATGTCAATCTTGTTGATGACAGGAATTATCTCCAACCCGTTGTCGATTGCCATGTAAAGGTTGCTGATGGTCTGCGCCTGCACGCCTTGTGTGGCGTCAACGACCAGCAATGCACCCTCGCAAGCCGCAATGGAGCGCGACACCTCATAGGAGAAGTCAACGTGTCCCGGGGTGTCAATAAGGTTGAGGGTGTATTTCTCGCCATTTTGCTCATAGTCCATCTGAATGGCATGGCTCTTGATGGTGATACCACGTTCGCGCTCCAGTTCCATGTCGTCGAGCACTTGGTTCTGCATCTCCTTGACGCCCACCGTCTTGGTAAACTCCAGCAGACGGTCGGCAAGAGTGCTCTTTCCGTGGTCGATATGAGCGATTATGCAAAAGTTTCTTATATTTTTCACTTGAATTCGTTTATCGTTTTTAGTTAACAAGTTAACAAGTAGACAAGTTAACAAGCAGTTTGTCAGTTGTCAGTTTATCGGGGATTGAGGATCGGGGATCGGAGATCGAGGATTGATTATCGAGAACCTCTAACCTCTAAACTCTAACCTCTAACCTGCGCGAAGCGCTCTTATCACATTATTCCGCGCTCGCGGAGGCGCTGTTGCCATCGCCAAGCGCTGAGCATAGTGTCTTCGAGGGTTTCTTCGGCTTTCCAGCCCAGCACCTCGTTGGCCTTCTTGGGGTCGGCCCATATTTTCACGATATCGCCCTCGCGTCGTCCCACAATCTTGTGAGGCACTTTCACGCCTGTCGCCTTCTCAAAAGCTGCAAGCAGTTGCAGTACCGATGCTCCTTCGCCAGTACCGATGTTGAACACCTCAAGTGGCTCGTCGCTTTTGTCCTCAAGCATACGCTCAAGGGCTTTCACATGGGCTTTTGCCAAGTCAACGACATTGATGAAGTCGCGAATGCAGGAGCCGTCGGGGGTGTCGTAGTCATCGCCAAAGATGCTCAACTCTTTGCGCACACCGATGGCGGTCTGGGTTAGGTAAGGCACGAGATTGGCGGGTACGCCATTAGGCAACTCCCCTATCTCGGCGCTGGGATGTGCGCCAATAGGGTTGAAATATCTCAGCAGCACAGCCTTGATGGGGCTTCCGCTCTTGATCACGTCGGCGATGATATCCTCGCTCACCTGCTTAGTGGCGCCGTAAGGCGAGGTGGCTTTCTTGGTGGGAGCATCCTCGGTGATGGGGTTCTTGTCGGGCTCGCCATAGACAGTGCATGACGAGGAGAACACAAATCCCTTCACTCCATGCTCTGGCATCAGCTCAAGCAAGTTGAGCAGGATGTTGAGATTGTTGCGATAGTACATGATAGGCTTCTGCACCGATTCCCCTACCGCCTTACTGGCGGCGAAGTCGATGATGCCGTCAATGCCTGGATTCTCGTCGAACATCTTGCGCAGTACGTTGATGTCGGTGCAGTCGCCCTCGACAAATACTGGCCTGATACCAGTGATTTTCTCTATGCCATCAAGCACATCGACATTGCTATTAGAGAGATTGTCTATAATAACAACCTCATAACCAGCATTCTGCAACTCTACTGTGGTGTGTGAGCCTATGAAGCCCATGCCACCAGCCACTAATATTTTACCTTTCATTGTTATTTTGTTTTTCGTTTATTTTTTATCGTTTATCGTTTTTAGCTTACGAGCTTACGAGCTGACAAGCAAAGTGTTAAGTCAAACGACTAGAAACGACGAGAAACTACAATGCTCTTGTTTTCATTTTTAGACATAAGAACATAAGTGCATTTTTTTACTTTGTCCTTTGTCCTTGGTACTTTGTCCTCTAAACTCTCCACTTTATGCCATTGTCTTGTCAGCTTGTTCCTTGTCAGCTTGTCAGCTCCATTGCGTTGTGTAGTGCCTCGGCGATGCGTGGGCAAGCCTTGCCGTCGCCGTAAGGGTTCACTGCTCGACTCATAATCTCATATTCTCTCTCATCGTCAAGTAGCAGCGACACGTTATCTACAATCTTGTTGTAGTCGGTGCCCACCAGTTTCACGGTTCCAGCTTCAAGCGCCTCGGGGCGCTCGGTGGTGTCGCGCATCACAAGCACCGGTTTGCCAAGGCCAGGAGCCTCTTCCTGGATGCCACCGCTGTCGGTAAGGACAATGGTGGATTTCTCCATCAGGAACACAAAGTCAAGGTATTCAAGCGGTTCGATGAAGAATAGGTTGCCTAAGTTCTCTAGGTTCTCGCCAAATATCTTGTGGATGGGCTGGCGCACGTTGGGATTCAGGTGCATAGGATATACAAAATCCACTTCGGGATATTTCTCGCTTAGATGCTTGATGGCATTGCAGATGTTGAGGAAACCGTCGCCAAAATTCTCTCGGCGGTGACCTGTGATAAGCACCAGTCTGCGGCCATCGGCAAGGCGAGCGACATCATAGCCTTGCTGAGCAAGCTTAGTGGACAGGGTCGCATTCAACTCGCTGTTGCACTTAATCTTGTTCACTACGATGTGCAAAGCGTCAATCACAGTATTGCCAGTAACGAAGATGTGAGCATCTGCCACGCCCTCATCGAGCAGATTTTGGCGGCTCAACGGCGTGGGGGCGAAATCCATTGTGGCAATGCGACCGGTAATCTGGCGGTTCATCTCCTCGGGCCACGGACTGTATATGTTGTGTGTGCGCAAGCCAGCCTCCACATGCCCAACGGGTATCTGCTGATAGAAAGCGGCAAGCGCCGTCGCTGTGCTTGTGGTGGTGTCGCCATGAACAAGGACGATGTCGGGCTTCACTTCTTTAAGTACGTCTCTCATGCCTTGAAGCACTCGAGTTGTAACGTCATAAAGGTCTTGGCCCGCCTTCATAATGTTTAGGTCATAATCGGGAGTTATGTCAAAAATCTTGAGCACCTGGTCGAGCATCTCGCGATGCTGACCGGTGACACAGACGATTGCCTCAAACTCTTCTTTGCGTTGCTCAAGGCACTTGACCAGCGGAGCCATCTTTATTGCCTCCGGGCGCGTGCCAAACACTAGCATTACTTTTTTTCTCATATAATACTCATTATTTAATTATAGTGCAAAATTAGTCATTTTTTAATTTGTATTCCAAAATAAGAGCATTGTTTTTTATATTTAGCCTCAATTTTCATACTTATTAGGCCTATAATGAGTAATTTTGCAATGTATATTGAATATTGGCACAGAAATTGCTGAAATTGTACTTATATTAAAGATGGGCTTAGGTCCAAATAATATTAAATTAGATGATAAAAGACGAAATAAACATACTGAAAAATGAGGAACTGATGGCTCTTATTGATGAGCAGGTAATGCCTATTATTGACGGTGTGGACTTCGCTAGCGATGAGGATGACGACGACTTTGATGACGATGATCAAGGCGGCGCTCCTTCAAGTGGTGGCGAGAAAACCACTCAGCGACGAAATGTCACAAAAAATGACAACGCGACACCCACAATCAACAAGTATGGCAAGGATATTACGCATCTTGCAGCCAACGGTGACCTCGACCCGGTGATAGGCCGCGAGCGCGAGATAGAGCGTCTGGCGCAAATCCTGAGCCGCCGCAAGAAGAACAACCCGGTGCTCATTGGCGAGCCTGGCGTGGGCAAGTCGGCGATAGTCGAAGGACTAGCACAGCGCATAGTGGAGCGCAAGGTTCCCCACAACCTCTTGGACAAGCGCATTGTGGCGCTCGACATGGCTGGCGTGGTCGCCGGCACCAAGTATCGCGGACAGTTTGAGGAGCGCATCAAGGCTATCATCGATGAGGCGTCGAAGAGCGACGAGGTAATCCTCTTTATCGATGAGATCCACACCATTGTGGGCGCCGGCAACGCCAGCGGCTCGATGGATGCTGCCAACCTTCTCAAACCTGCTCTGGCACGCGGCGAGCTGCAATGCATAGGCGCCACCACTCTCGACGAGTACCGCAAGAACATCGAGAAAGACGGAGCCCTGGAGCGCCGTTTCCAGAAGGTGCTCGTCGATGCCTCCACTCCCGAAGAGACCCTTGAGATATTGAACAACATCAAGGAAGTCTATGAAAAGCATCACGGCGTGAATTATACCCCCAAAGCAATTAAAGCCTGCGTCGCCCTCACCAACCGATATATCAGCGACCGTGCCTTCCCCGACAAAGCGATAGATGTGCTTGACGAGGCAGGGTCGAGGGTGCGCATCTCAAAGATTGTGCCTCCCAAAGAGATTGAAGAACTGGAAGCGCAAATCGCCGAGGCGCAAGCCAATAAGCTTAAAGCCGTTCAAGCGCAGAACTTCGAGAGTGCCGCCCGCTATCGCGACCAGCAAGAGAAGCTCAAGCTCACGCTTAACGACGTGAGAGCGCAATGGGAAGCGGAGCTCGACAAGAACCGTGAGACCGTTGACGAAGATCATATCGCCCAAGTGGTAGCCATGATGACTGGCGTGCCCGCCAAGCGCATAGCCGCCAGCGAAGGCATCAGGTTGTTGGGAATGGTTGACGAACTGAAATCTAAAGTCATTGGTCAAGACGAGGCGATAGAGAAGATTGCTAAAGCCATTCGTCGTAACCGATTGGGGTTGAGAGACCCGCACCGTCCCATAGGCTCGTTCATGTTCCTTGGTCCTACCGGCGTGGGCAAGACGTTGCTTGCCAAGTGCCTGAACGAGTTCCTGTTTGACAGCCCCGACGCCCTCATCCGCATTGACATGAGTGAATATATGGAGAAGTTCAACGTGTCTCGGCTTGTGGGAGCTCCTCCAGGATATGTGGGTTACGAAGAAGGCGGACAACTCACTGAGAAGGTGCGCCGTCACCCCTACTCTGTAGTTCTGCTCGACGAGATTGAGAAGGCTCACCCCGATGTGTTCAACATGCTGCTGCAAGTGCTTGACGAGGGCGAACTCACCGACAGCCTGGGACGTAAAGTCGATTTCAAGAACACTATCATTATCATGACTTCCAACATCGGCACCCGAGAACTGAAGGATTTTGGCGCCGGCGTGGGTTTCAACACTCAGGAACTTACTAAAGAACGCTCCGATGCGGTAATCCGCAAAGCTCTTAACCGCTCGTTCTCCCCTGAGTTCCTCAACCGTGTTGACGACATCATCACTTTCTCGAGCCTCAACAAGGACGATATTCTCAAAATCATTGACATTGAGCTGGAGATGTTCTACAAGCGTGTGCAAGAAATGGGCAATGAGTTGGTTGTCACTATTGAGGCAAGAAATCTCGTCGCCGAGAAGGGATTTGACGTGCAATATGGCGCACGACCTCTCAAACGTGCCATCCAAACCCACATCGAAGATCCCATGAGTGACTTGCTGTTAAGGCACGAAAATGTGACTGGCGCGACAATCACAATCGATGTGAAAGATGGCGAAATAACAGCCACAATTGATAAGTGACAAATTTTCACCATGCGACACAAAATGTCACACCACTTGGTGTGGCATTTTTTTTGCTTTATTATACATGTGATATATTCTCAATTATTCGATTATTCGATTGCTCGAGTACTCGAAAAAAAAACGATAATTAACAACAAAAAATATATACTATGGCAAAAGGATCAATTGGGGTAACAACCAACAACATTTTCCCCGTTATTAAAAAATTCTTGTACAGCGACCACGAGATTTTCTTGCGTGAGCTGGTTTCTAATGCAGTAGATGCAACACAAAAACTAAAAACCCTCGCCTCTGCCGGCGATTTCAAGGGCGAGACCGAAGGACTGAAAGTGTCAGTATCTCTTGACAAAGACGCTGGCACTCTTACCGTGAGTGACCACGGTATAGGTATGACCGAGCAGGATGTGGATAAATACATCAACCAGATTGCCTTCTCGGGAGCCGAAGACTTCCTCAACAAGTATAAGGACAACGCCAATGCCATCATAGGTCACTTCGGACTGGGCTTCTACTCGGCTTTCATGGTTGCCAAGAAAGTGGAGATTCGCACCCTCTCTTGGGAGGAAGGCGCAAAGCCCGTGCTCTGGTCTTGCGACGGCTCGCCAGAGTTTGAGATGACCGAGTGTGAAAAGGCAGAGCGCGGCACCGACATCGTGCTATATATCGATGATGACGAGAAAGAGTTTCTTGAGCAGTCACGCATCAGCACCTTGCTCAACAAGTATTGCAAATTCCTGCCAGTGCCAGTGGTGTTCGGCAAGGAACAGGAGTGGAAAGACGGCAAATATGTCGATACCGACAAAGATAAGGTAATCAACGACATTGAGCCACTCTGGACACGCAAGCCCACTGACCTCAAAGATGAGGACTACATCAAGTTCTATCATGCTATCCAGCCGGCACAGGACGATCCTTTGTTCTGGATTCACTTGAATGTGGATTATCCGTTCACTCTCACAGGTATCCTTTATTTCCCTAAGATTAAGAACAACCTCGACATCCGCAAAGACCGCATCCAGCTTTATTGCAACCAGGTGTTTGTAACCGACAGTGTGGAAGGCGTGGTGCCAGAGTTCATGATGCTGCTGCAAGGAGTTATCGACAGCCCCGACATCCCGTTGAACGTGTCACGATCCTACCTGCAAGCCGACCGCAACGTGAAGAAGATTTCGTCTTATATCACCAAGAAGGTGGCAAGCCGCCTAGAAGAAATTGCTAAGACCGACGCCAAGGCATTTGAGGAGAAATGGAACGACATCAAGATATTCATTGAGTATGGCATGCTCAGCGACGAGAAGTTTAAGGACGCGGCCGCCAAGTTCGCTTTGCTCCAGAACACCGATGGCAAATACTTCAAGTTTGACGAGTACAAAGACCTTATTAAGGGCAACCAGACCGATAAGGACGAAAACCTCATCTATCTCTATGCCACCGACAAGACAGCGCAATACACCTACATCAAAGCTGCCCAGGATAAGGGCTATGACGTGCTGTTGATGGACGGTCAGCTCGACATCCCATTCGTGGGACTGCTGGAGCAGATGAACGAGAAATCGCGATTTGTGCGTGTTGATAGCGATGTTGTTGACAATCTCGTTCGTAAGGAAGACGCTAAAGACGCCGACCTCACTACCGAGGAACGCGAAATTGCCTCTACCCTATTCAAGTCGCAGATTCCTGCCATCGAGAAGAGCGAGTTTATGGTGACCTATGCCGCCATGTCGCCCGACGCTCAGCCTGTGGTGATTACCCAGAGCGAGTATATGCGACGCATGAAGGATATGGCGGTGTTCCAGCCAGGCATGAGTTTCTACGGAGAGTTCCCCGATGCTTATAACTTCACGCTCAACACCAGCCACCCGCTCATTAAGCGTGTCGTAGAGCAAGCTGTTGCGGCTGTCAAAGACGAGATTAAGCCTATTGACGACGAACTCGCTGCCACCAATGCCGTTATCAAGGCCATTCGTGACCTCGACAAGGACAACAAAGGCGTACCCGAGGACAAGAAGGACGACCTCAAGAAAAACGAGGACAAGGCACAAGAGTTGCGCGGCAAGAAAGAGGAGATTGTCACCAACTATGCCGCCGGACAAGACACCGTTAAGCAACTAATTGACATCGCCCTCCTCGGCAACGGGTTGCTCAAAGGCGAAGCCCTCAACAATTTCCTGAAACGTTCAGTCGATTTACTGTAAAAAGCGATAACCCATTATTACCCCAAGCGAGTTGTCTATATCGCAACAACTCGCTTGGTTTGTCTTATAGTGATTATGCTGAATGTATAACAATTTCATTATATGAAACTAAAAAACTTAAAACTGATAACTGACAACTGAAAACTTTTGAATAAATTAGGCTGCGTCTAGGCATAAAAAATGAAAAAAAGTGTTTTTTCATTTTGTTCTGCGCTCAACTTGCACTAATTTTTCCTACCTTTGCACCTGATGGCAACACTTGAAATTAAGAAAATTGAAGAAAGCAGCGAAGTGGAGCTGCAATTGTTTGAGAATCGCGTGCAGGCGGGGTTTCCTAGTCCTGCTCAAGGAGCCTTTGCCGACTCGGTGGACCTTAACCATGAGCTTATCAACAACCCTGCCTCTACATTTTGCGCCAGAGTGATAGGTGACTCTATGGTCGATTCAGGCATTTACGAAGGAGATATGCTTATCATTGACCGCTCTCTTGAGCCACACAATGGCGACATTGCCGTGTGCTTTATTGATGGTGATTTCACAGTCAAGCGGTTACTAATCAATACCGACGGCATCTTTATGGTCCCTGCCAATCGCAAATATCCGGTAATTAAAGTGCCCGATGAGAGCAATTTCATAATATGGGGCATCGTCTCTCACATTATCAAGAAACTCCAGTAGTGAATAGTTGAATAGTAGAATGGTCAACTGTAAACTCTGAACTATGAACTATGAACTATGAACTATGAATGAACTCTTAACTGTGAACTAAAAATGTATGCTTTAGCCGATTGCAACAACTTTTTCGTCTCGTGCGAGAGGGTTTTCAACCCGTCGCTCAACGGCAAGCCAGTAGTGGTGCTGTCGGGCAACGACGGCTGTGTCATCGCGAGAAGTAATGAGGCTAAGGCGTTAGGAATCCCTATGGGATGCCCGGCTTTTCAGATAAAAAACCACACCAATCCCGCCAACATCATCATGCTCTCGGCGCGTCACATTGTTTATCGTGACCTGTCAAACCGCATCATGCGAATACTGGGAGAGGCAGCATTAAACCTCGAAGTTTATTCGGTTGATGAGGCATTCTTTACTTTGCCATACGAAGACGATGAGCAGAATCACGAACTATTATCGTCACTAGTCAAGAAAATTCAGCAATACGTCGGCGTGCCAGTGAGCATCGGCTTTGCTACTACGCGCACCCTCGCCAAGATTGCAAGCCATGTAGCAAAAAAGGATAAAACCAACGTTGACCGCGTGAAGGGTCTAACCGATGCCGACGAAATCAATCAAGTGCTAAACCGCATCAAGATTGACGATGTGTGGGGAATTGGCAGGAAACTCAACGCGAAGCTCCTCTCCTGTGGCATCGACACTGCTGGCAAGTTCGTCATGCTGCCTAAATCGTACCTGCAACGCATTGGAAACATCAATCTTGTTAGAACACAGCAAGAGCTGAAAGGCGTTGACTGCATTTCCATCAACTCGGTAGATATCGCCCACAAATCGATTATGAACTCCCGCACTTTTGGTCATGTGATCAGCAAAAAACAAGAGATTGCCGATGCCATCATCTCCTTTGCACAGTCGTGCGCCCGCCAACTGCGGCAAGAGAGAGCGGCGGCACAAGTGGTGACGGTCTATATCCGTGGCGACCATTTCCGCCAAGACCTGCCGTTCTATTCCAATTCCTGCTCTGTGAGGCTGCCGTCGCACACCGCCTCGGCAATGGACATAGCGAAACACGCTCTTATCGCCTTTAACAATATCTTTCGCGAGAATTTCGCTTACCGTAAAGCTGGCGTGATGGTCACCGACATAATAAGCGACGAACAACTACAACTCGACATCTTTAATGGAGAGAATGACGTGAGGCAGGCAAAACTGATGACCGCCATCGACAAAATCAACAACCGATACGGCAAAAAACAGATAGTTCTCGCACCCACCATATCCCGCGGAGAATGGGATCCATTGCAAAACCACATTGCACCACTAAGCAAGACACTGCACTTCTATACTGGAATGAACCCAAGATATATTGGTTCGTACAAGCCGATAGTCCAGCGGGAAACAGATGAAGAGGCAGAGCAAAAAAACACCAGTAACCAAACTTAGTTACTGGTGTTTTTTGTGTGGAGCTGGAGGGGTTTGAACCCTCGTCCAAACGTGGAACTAATAAGCTTTCTACATGCTTAGTCGGTGACTTGTTTTTCGACTGCAAGCAGGCTCACGACTACCGACTTGCAGCTTAGTCTCTGAATTTCAAGATTGACTCGAGACTCGTCAACCTCTATCCCCGATATGCTAGCACCACCTTATCGATAAGCCTCGGAGCAACGGCCACCGGGTGATGTCTCGTCTTTGCAATCTTTGGCAAAGATTAAGCTGATCTACTGTGCTTCAATCAAGCAGCGAGAGCGTAAGAATTTTCGCCATTTAAATAAGTCGATATCATGGATTTAAAGAGCTCAGACATCGTCACTCTGCATGCTTACTTACCACCTCAACACGCTGTCAAAGCCAAGTCAGCCCCAATAGCGCTTTTGTGAAAGCGGCTGCAAAATTAATGCCATTTTCTTCGTTTACAAAGAAGACAACTAAACATTTAATAAAAATTAAGAGATTTACTGTCTCTATCTCAGTGGCACAGGATTCTTGTAGGTGTCGTCGTCAAGGTGCTTTATATATCCTTCATCAACGAGGAATGACACCATGTTTATGACATCTTCTTTGGCGAATGATAGAGTTTCTATCATCTCCTTGAGACTGCGAGGCCGCACTTGGGTCATATACAGAATGCCTTCTTGAATGTCTTTGGGAGTGTACTGCTGTTTTTTGCGTTGCTCGATGCAGGTGTCACAGTGGCCGCAGCGGTCTTGGCTCTTCTCGCCAAAGTATTCCACGAGATATTTCTCTCGGCAGATGTCGTCACGGTAGCAATAGTCTATCACCGCCTCCACTCGCTGCTCCATGCGTGTGCGTAGGTCCTCATACACCGCTTTAGGAATTGCGACATGTTGCGGTTCCTCACGCGATGTGGTATAGACGATATAAGGCGTGCGCTTGCGGGGCACATAGTGCAAGATGTGCATGCGGGTGAGCTCCTGCAGCGACTCGTAGATGGTTTGTGGCGTAATGCCATAACGGTAGCTTATTACATCCTCGTTGATGAATACATAGTCGGCAAACAGCCCCGAATATGTCCTCAGCAACGCTTGCAGCACTTCATCGGCGCGTGGTGTGGTAGTGGGTATGTTATAGAGCTCGTCCTTGCGGGCAAGAATCATCACACGCGACTGAGTCTCAATCTCTTCCACAAACTGAATATATCCCGACCGAGTGAGAATATTGAGAGAGTTATGAGTTGGGAGAATGGGCAAATTGAACGTCTTGCAGAACAGATTGAAGTTGAAATCGAGCATCTGCTGATAGCCCTCTCCTATCGCCACATTGAGGAAATTGCCCACCCGCTCATAGACCTTACGGATATACTCTTTCTCAGGGAAAGCCTCGCTAACATGCCGATGCAGAAGGCGCTTATCGGTCTCCTTGACGAGCAGCACCGCAAATGACCGCTTGCCGTCACGCCCAGCCCTGCCAGCTTCTTGATAGTATTCCTCAAGGGTGTTAGGCACATCAACGTGAATAACCAGCCTAACATCGGGCTTGTCGATGCCCATGCCGAAGGCGTTAGTGGCAACGATAATCCTTATCTCGTCGTTTTTCCACTTGTTTTGCTTGTCTTCTTTCTCTTCAATAGTAAGACCTGCGTGGTAATGGTCGGCACTGATGCCATTGCGTTTTAGTTCATCGGCAATCTGCTTAGTGCGTTTACGGCTTCGGGCATATACTATCCCCGATCCTGGCACCGATTTGATAATATGAACCAACTCCCCCATTTTTTCAGTGGTGTGGCGCACAACGTATGAGATATTCTCGCGTTTAAAGCTCTTTGTAAATACGTTAGGAATCTTAAATTGAAGCTTTTCTTGAATATCTGTCACCACAACTGGTGTGGCAGTGGCAGTTAGGGCAAGCACAGGGGTGTTTTTGAAGACCTTCCTCAACTTTGCTATCTCCAGAAACGATGGGCGGAAGTCATATCCCCACTGCGAGATGCAGTGCGCCTCATCGACTACTATCAGACACACATTCAGTGACTTTATCCTGTCGATAAAAGTGTCGCTCTGTAATCGTTCTGGTGAGATATAGAGGAACTTACAGTTGCCGTTCTGGCATTTCTCCATCACACGACGATGCTCCGCCATCGAGAGTCCTGCATGGAGATAAGTCGCCTTTATGCGCCGAGCCACCAGGTTATCGACCTGGTCTTTCATAAGCGAGATAATGGGCGTGACAACAATAGCCATGCCGTCCATAGCAAGAGTGGGAATCTGGAAGGTGATGGACTTGCCGCCGCCAGTGGGCATCAGCCCTAACGTGTCGCGACCTTCAAGGACCGACATGATTATGTCTTCTTGAAGGTCACGAAACTGGGTGTAACCCCAGTACTTCTTTAGCAGTTGATGGATGTCAGTCGTTGGCATCGTTGCTCATTCTAATGCCCTTGATGAGCAGCTGTATAGAAACCGTGTTTCGATGATGGTTCTCTTCAACGGTGTAGATGATGTCAAAAGGTTCCTTGTTCTTGATGCGCTCGTAGTACTCGCCCATCGCAAAGGCTATACCGTTCATCATCTTGCCCGATTTTTGGTCAATTGCATCGAGTTTGATGTGCTCCTGCTTCTTCCCCACCAGTTTGCTTGTGCCTGCGTCGATGCAGTTCCTGGTCATAAACACCGGCTTTTGGTTCTCAGGGCCAAAGGGGTTGAAGAGTTTCATGTATTTCATGAAGGAATCGTTGATTTCCTCAAAACCTAGTTCGCAGTCCACATCTACCGAAGGTGTCACTTGCTCAGTCTCGATATGAGCTTCAACATATTCCTCAAGTCGCTTCTTGAACTCGGGAATATTCTCCTCTTTTAGCGTAAGACCCACAGCATTGGTGTGTCCACCAAAGTTCTCGAGCAGGTCGCGGTGCTGCTTAATGGCAGTGTAGATGTCAAATCCGCGCACCGAACGTGACGAGCCTGTCACGAGTCCGTCATTGCTATAGGTAAGAACTACCGAAGGCCTGAAATACAGCTCTGCAAGCCTTGCCGCCACTATGCCGATGATGCCCTTGTGCCAGTCGTGATTGTAGATGACTATTGGCTTCTTCGACCCCATCTCCTCCTTATGGTTCTCAATGATGGCATTAGCCTCCTCGGTAATGTTCCGATCGAGCTCCTTGCGGCTTTGGTTATACTTGTCGATTTTCTTTGTAATCTCGTAGGCTGCCGCCGAGTTGCGTGTTATCAGCAACTCAACGGAGTCTTGTCCCGATTGCATGCGACCCGAAGCGTTGATGAGCGGACCAATCTTGAAGATGATATCACTGATTGTGATTTCCTTCTTGGTCAAGCGGCACAGCCTCAGGATGCTCCTCAAACCCGCGCAAGGATTATTGTTCAGCCGTTTGATGCCATAATGAGTGAGAATGCGGTTCTCGCCAGTGAGCGGCACCAGGTCGGCAGCAATGCTCACTGCCAGCAGATCGAGAGAATTCTCAAGGTCATACATGTTGTCGATGCCGTTGCTTTTGGCAAAGCCCTGCATGAACTTGTAACCCACACCGCAACCCGACAAGTCTTTGTAAGGATACTTGTCGTCAACGAGTTTCGGGTTGAGAATCGCTGCCGCATCGGGCAACACATCATCGGGCACATGGTGGTCGCAGATGATGAAATCTATGCCTTTAGTCTTGGCGTATGCGATTTCCTCAACTGCCTTGATACCACAATCGAGCACGATTATGAGTTTCACACCAATGCTTTCGGCATAGTCTATGCCTTGCACCGATATACCATAGCCGTCATCATCTCGCGTGGGGATATAGTACTCCACGTTAGAATAGAAGCGTCTCAAATAGCGGTAAACCAGAGCTACCGCAGTTGTACCATCTACGTCATAGTCGCCATAGATCAGTACTTTTTCTTTTGCCCCCAAGGCCTGATTTAGCCTTTCTACAGCCTTTTTCATATCCCTCATCAAGAATGGGTCGGGCAGTTGGCTCAATGATGGATAGAAGAAGTCGCGGACGTCCTCCGGAGTCTTCATTCCACGCAACACCAAAAGCCGAGCGATAGAAGGACACTCGGGAAATTGAACCGCGAGTTGCGCCTCTATCTGCTTCTGTTCGGATGTAAGGGGTAAGTAAATCCATTTACTTGTCATTTATGTTGTTCTTTAATTGGCTGTGTAAGAAGGCTCTCTAGCCTTGCGTGGAGGGAGATGGTATATATCAATACCCAGTCCTGCCATCATCTGTAAGCTCAATGAGATTACTTGTTTACTTTAACAAGTCTTCACAATTGTATGCAAAGACTCAAAGCCTTATCATGAGGTTGTGGAGAGAGACAATAAGTAGTCTTTCAAGTGTTCTTCCTCAAATGGCTTTCAATCTCATTATCAACACGTTTACACATAATTGTCATGATGGTGTCAGCCCATAATGACGTTTTTCAATCGTAAACGGATGACAAAACTCAATATTTTCCTCACAAAATTAGTAAAAACAATAATGAAAACAAAATATTTGCAGACTTATTTTAATTTGCATCAAAGAAATTTGCAGTATTTTATAATTTCTTAACAATTATCATTCCCCCAACAATCTGTTATATTCTGTCGAAACATCGGCGGCGGTGATGTTCCCGTCGCAATTCACGTCGGCGCGTTGTATGTGTTCCTTAGAGAAGCCAAGCATGATGTTGTATATGCAAGTTATGTCGGCAGCGGTAACCTCTCCGTCACCATCCACATCGCCATTAAGCATCGCAATAAGATATTTGATGCCGGCATCTATGTCGAGTTTGCCATAGCCCCATTTCTTGGCAGGACCAGCTTCCACAAAGTTGTCGCGGTAGCATGTGGCAGCCATTACATTCTTTATATCGCTTGGCGACAGGGTTGGGTCAATTTCTAGCCATAGCGCAATGGCGCCCGTCACCATTGGTGCCGACATCGAGGTGCCTCCTTCCAGGCCGTAAGGGTAATATTCGCCGTTAATATTCACATTGTCAACGATATTTGATGGATTTTTGTAGGCTTCCACATATCGGCTTACCGATGACGCCAACTCATAACCCGGAGCCGTCAGGTCAGGGCGTCTTCGGTTAAGGGCATCAGGACCAAAGGACGAGAAATAGGCGATTTCGCCGGGATTGCATCTTGAATATGTTTTTGTGCTGCCGTCCATCATTACAAAGGTGTCATTTGAACAGTACGCACCCACTGAAACGACATTGTCGGTAGTGGCCATATCATTTATCGTACATCCATAGCCAGCAACGCCGCCGGTCCAGCCATCAAGGTTCCCTTTGTTATACACCACCATTCCCCCACTCCATGCCATCAAGGTCTCTCCTGCTGGAGCTTTGTTGATAAGACCAATGCGGTAGTGGCTGCGCTCCAGAGACTTATAGTTGGTTTCCACCAAAGAATGAAAGTTTCCGTTGCCCTCCTCTATGCCGCAAGCGAAATAGAGCTCGCCGGTGAAATATTTGGCAAACACCGAGTCGGTTTCGCTAGAGACAACATAAACGCTGTCGAGCACCGCATCGCGGGGCACGTCAAGACGGTGGACAAGAGAGTCGGCCAGGATGTCCCAAATCACGATATCAACAGTGTGTCGCTCTGGAGAGCGTGACCACATGCTCGAATAGCCTCTCATCGGTTCGCGGCTGTACCAATTACTCAAGAAAGTGGCGAGTGAGTCGTCCTCGCCAAGTTTCTTGCGGATGTTCATTGGTATGTGGCCATCGTTGCCTGCCGATACCACGCACACGCGTCCTGGTCCCGACACCTCGTCAAAAAGTCGACATAGCATTGAAGTCCCATCATGGGCACCTTCTTGACCGCTCAAACTCATATTGATGACAGCTGGTAGTCCAACCTCATCAGCATAGTTGAAGATATACTTTATAGAATTGGCAATGTTGAAGTCGGTGAGGCTGTCCTCGGGCATCGCGCAAATCACAATCTTTGCTCCTGTCGCCACGCCATGATATCCATTGGCAAGATAGCTGCCGGCAGCTGTGCCAGTAGTGTGCGTGCCATGCATATAAGTGCTGTCATCGGTGGTGAGCATACTAATTTGCTCAGGAGTAGTATATTCACTACCAGGCAGTTCCATGCCATCAATAATTGGCGCTGTGCCACTGTGGTCGCCAGGCAGATAGGCGCGCACGATGCGGTTGTTGCCGTCCTTGTCGAGGAAATTGATATGGTTGAAATCTACGCCCACATCAATCATTCCCACCACTACCCCATTGCCTGTGTAGGCAGGATTCCAGTCGTCGCCTTCAAAGACCGCCATTTGGGGAAATATCGACATCTCGCGCGCTACGTTATTGCACAATTGATAATGTTTCTCGATATCGATGCTTTTCACGCCCGCTGTCTTTGCCAGCTCACCTACGCGGTTTAGAGGCAGAGTCACAGTAGCGATATTGCCAAAACGGGCGTTAATTGTCGCCCCCATGTTGCTTAGCCGCGACCATGCGCTTGGGTCATCGACCGCCACCATAGCACGGAGCATGCCGCTGTTGTCATCATGTGGTTGACCTTTGGTTGCCGCAATACGTAAGATGTGCTGCCGTTTCGCCAATTCAAGCGAGGCGCGTGTTGTGAGCACACCAGCGACAGCGGCATCAATCGCTACAAATGCCAGGATATAAAGGAATATGCGTTTCATAGATTAGTTGTTTACGATGATATTCTTTTGATTTGCAAAAATACTCTTTTCCCTTCATTTTTGCAAAAAAATCCCGATGAAGACAATCTTTTTCTTCACCGGGACTATAGGATTATGTAACTAGAACTTATTTCAAGTTCTCAACAAATTTGCGAAGGTTCTCGTTATCAGGATCATTCTCTAACCACTTTCTGTAATAGTCTTTTGCTACATCCATTTGACCATTGTTTTTGTAGTAAGTGGCAAGGTAACGATACACGTTCTGATAATAGTAGCTTGCATTTTCGTCGCTTCTATTTGAGTCAACTGCCGAAAGTAACCTCTTGTAATAATCAAGGGCACCGCCTTTGTACTCATTGTTCTCAGCCATAAGCTCGACGCGAGCGGCAAGGTTAAGGTAGTTCATGTCATTGGGCTCCTTGTCAAGCATCTCCTTCACCGCAACTCGTGCTTTATCAACAGCATTTTGCTTTACTGCATCGTCTTGAGTGTTTTCACCAACACGGCAATAAGCAGCTACTAGCTGATAGAGGTCAGATGTGGTATAGTCTCCGCCATCAATGATTTGCTGACGCAGTTGAGCCGCTTTGTCATATTCTTTGTTCTTGTTATAAATGCTAGCTAATTGAGCTTTCAAGTCAGCATTATCGGGATATTGAGCAATAGCCTTCTCAAATACCGACAGTGCCTCAGCCGAGCGGTTTGTCTTATTAAGCGCATTGGCAAAGTAAGAGTAGTCAGTTACCGAATAGGGAGTTGCCTCATTTTCGGGAAGAGCAAAGAACTCGTTACCAGTGTTTACAGCACTCTCCCAGTTATCCTTGCCGCACAGGCTATAGAATTTCAGACGATAACCTAAGAACTTATAAACAGGAGATTCTGCATTAGCAATCATTGTGTTGCATACATCAATAGCCTTGTCATAGTCCTTTGTCATCCATAGAAGTTGTGCATAGCGCACTTCATCTTTAACAAAGTGGTTAGGGTTATCATAATACTTTCCATAGCACTCAACAGCTTTAGGAAGATTACCTTTAATTGCCGATGCCTCATAGTATTTCTCGGCGAGCTCACGTTGAACGAGTGCGCTGTTGGGAACCAGAGTGAGTAATTCCTCTAATGCCTCTACGGCTCTCTCCTCGTTGAGGAAGAAGTCCACATTGGCAAACTTCACGCGGCTCTCGATGTTGGCGGGCTCATAGCCAAAGGCAAGCTCATATTGTCCTGCTGCCTGGCCCCATTCTTTCTTGATACCCAAATCGTCACCCTTGAAAATATAGTAGTCGGGATCTTTGGAATTCCACTTAAAGGCGTTATTGCAATTCTTCTCAATCTGCTTTGCGTATGCGTTAGGGTCAGCAGTATAATATGCATTGGCGATAGCTATTGCAAGTTTGGGATTCTTCTTCGAGCATTTCTCGGCTTGCTTGAAGAAGTTCTCAGCTTCCTTAATGTTTTTGTTCTCAAGGGAAATTGTGCCTTTTCCCACATAGTTAAAGGCATAGCCCGCGTTAGCTTGAATACCCTTGTCAAAATAGGAGGCTGCAGTAGCCTTGTCTCCATTGTGGAGAGCGATTTGACCCAAGTAGTAGTAAGCCTCGGCTTTGTCGGTACCGGCATTGTTAAGATTTCTTTCAAGAAGTTCTTGAGCGTCGTCAAGTTTACCAATCTTGTAGAAATCGATACCATCTTTGTAGCCTTGTGCGTTAGCCATCAAGGCTGCGCCTGCAATGAGCATTGACGCGAAAAAGAATTTAGCTTTCATTTCTGTAAATATTTAATGGTTATTAATTATGTTCTTATCTAAAATAGCTTACAAGCTGTCGAGGTTTCCGATCTCCGATCCTCGATTTTCGTGTATTATTCGTCTCCTCCCACATTGACTATTCTCACAGGAACGCCAGCTGGCGAGATGCCTGTTTGAAGTATGATTTTCTGACCAATGCTGCTTGTGATGAACACAAAGAAGTTATGGTCGGTAGTGCCAAGTCCTGAAGCGTCAATAGCGAATATCTCACGAGTTAAAGGATAATTGCCATCATAGATGTATTGCTGGTAAGGCTTGAAGTCTTTTATTACATCTTCTTTCCTGACTCCTAGAACTTTTATTTTATCGGTAAAAGACGTTCCTTCAACTGTTCCACTTTTTTCCAGGAGGGCATAACGCTCCTCGATTGGTTTCACTGTGGATTTCATGTCGTCGGTAATCCAGCTTACGCCAATAATACCTATCGCATTTTTATCTTTCTCGACCAAGTCGAAAACGGCTTGTGAGCTTCCTTGGGCAAAATACTCGATTGGGAAATCCTTGCCGTTGTTAAACTTGTCTTTCATGTAATGGACAACACCCGAGCCATTTTGATCGAACACTACATGTATGGGCTCGCCTTTCAATTTTGTGGGATAGACGTCACCCCATTTGGTCGATTTGCCGGTTAAGATGTCCTGAATGTCGTTCATCGACAGGTAGTCGATGTCATTGTCTTTATTGACAATGAGTGCTATGGCATCTACGGCGATGCGCTTTGAGCGGTAAGCCCTGTTTTGTCCCTTCAGGATTCTCTTTTGGTTAAGGGTAAGGTCACGGTAAGTGATAATGACGTTGACCTTGCCGTCGAGCAGGGAGTCGAGAGCAGAAGACTCATCAAGATAGAGCGGCAGAACACTAACGTTCTTGTCTCTGTATTGATATTCAAAGACCTCTATTTCTTCGTCAAGAATGTTTTTGAACGATTCGTCGCATATTACTTTCGACAAATTGCTGGCATAACCATTGTTGTTGCTGCCACAACCACTACAAGAAGTGATTGTGATGCCTGCTATGGCCACTAATGCAATGCAATATATTAATCTATTAATCTTCATGATTGTCTGGAGTTTTGTTGTATTTGTCATATCTTTCTTCCATATCTCTCAGGCGATAATAGTCGATGCCTTTTATCTGCCTGTAGCAGCGGTAGATGCCATAAAGGGCAAAAACTATTGCGAAAACATATCGCAGCGTGAGCCACGGCTCACTATACCATTGAAAAAAATTGATATACAGCAGATAAGCCATACCTAGATATACCACTATCATAAATGCTCCAAAGAGTATTCTTAATGTCTTAAATAAACCAGATGCCTTAAACTGCATTATCTCAATTTCTTAAATTAAATAAAATGCTCACGCTCGCAAAGCTTTGAGCAAAATTAGTGCAAACCGAGAGCAAAGTCAAGCTCGCTTGGGCTTTGCCGAGGTGCCGCCTAATTTATCTAACCTCAAGCTTTTTCTCGCTTATTCGCATTTTTGTACCTTAGACCCAGCAATTGTTGTTTTGTTTAATGCTAAGAGCAAAAATCAGACCAACAATTTTTTTTTAACCCGTAAAAGTACAAAAAAAATAGATAAACGGTCCCAAACTCACTAAGATATTATATAATCTTAACAGAAAAAATGTTACTGAGTCACTTTATCCATTGTGAGCTCTTTGAAGAGGAAACGGTCATTCAGCACTGCCTGTCCCACAATTTGGGCAACAATCTCATGTTCTCCCTCATTGCGCCTCATGCTCCGCGTTGTTGTGAAGCTCGCCTTATATTCTACCCTTTTGTCACTTGTTATCACCTTTTTGACATCAACAATTGGCGCTGTAAATCCTATAGAGTCAACCTTCTCCCTATAGGCATCGAAGTAATCCTTTACATCTTGTATCGATGCATGCGACTTGCCCATGAAGTCCGACATTTGAGAGTCGCAGGTGGAAACCATAAGATTCATGTCCCACTCCTCGAGTCCAAGAAGGAAGTTCTGCACGCTGCCTCTCACGTTGTCAATCTCGCCAGTGGTGAGCTCAGCACGGCGCTTCTCGCCGAGAAGGTTCTGGGCGTCAGCAATGTGCCTGCCGCTGGGGAACTCATTGATATACTGCTCGTAGGCATATTTATTGTCCTTGACAATGGCATTGTTCCACACCACATCGTCGAGCAGCTTGCGAGCCTCGTCTATATGGTCGCTGTAGGGGTTGTTTCTGATGTAGGCACGAATGTGGTCTTCATCATTGCTCACGCGCGCCTGGTCCCACGCCTCCTTGTCTCTGACAAGCGTCTTGAGCATCTCTTTTGCTTCCTCGTAATGTTCCCCGTCGGGATATTTCTCCACATACAACTTTAGGTCGTCGATTTGCTTTTTCGATACACACTGCTCCCACAGCGATTGCTGGTTACTGCTGTTGATGTAACTGAAAATCCCCGTTGCAAGTGCAATGGCCAGAACGATACCTGTTATAGACAATAATAGAGCCTTGAGATTTTTCTTGGAGCTGTCATCTTGCGGTGAAGGAGTAGAACCTCGCATGCGGCTCTGACTTTGTGACAGATGTTGAGGCTGTTGATCCATCACAGGTTGATGATGCAACCGCGCTCCGCAAAAGGAGCAATATGTTTCATTGGCATTTACTTGTGTGCCACAATTTGGACAATTCATATTAAGTGTTAAGTGTTAAGTGTTAAGCGCTAAGCGTTAAGTGGTGAAAGGTTCTCGATTCCCGATCCCCGAACTCCGATAAAGTAGTTTCTTGTCGTTTGATTTATCATGGCAAAATTAGGCAAAATAATTATGGTGGCATAAGTTTTTGATATAAAAAAACAAAAAAGCCACAGAAGCATCAGCTCTGCAGCTTTTTTGAAAATTATTTCAATTCAAATTTGAATTTCGAAATATCTGAGATTAGTTGACTCCTTGCAGCTTGAAGGTCACTGGAAGGGTGTACCACACGCGAACGGGATCGCCCACCGCGTTACGGCCAGGAGAGAACTTAGGAAGCATCTTGCAGACGCGAACCGCCTCACGGTCGAGGTCCTTATCTACACCACGAGCTACCTTTACCTCGCCAACTTTACCATCCTTCTCTACCACAAACTGAACGATAACCTTACCTTGAACGCCATTGTCCTGAGCTACCTGTGGGTACTTGATGTTCTTGTTGATGAACGACATCAGGGCAGCGTCACCACCAGGGAACGAAGGCATGTGAGCGGCGCTCTTGAACACCTCTTCCTCTTTGGGCTTGGGCTCTGGTTTTGGTTTCTCCTCAACAGGTTTGGGTGGCTCCTTAACTTCGACAACTGTCTGGTCAACTTTAACTACATCTTTTGTGATGTCGTTAGTACCTTTGTCTTCGTCAACAGCACCTACTTGGCGCTCGTCTTCCTTGAGCTGTTCCTGTGTCTTGGGAGGCTCTTTAACAAGTTCATCGGCTACGATGTTAAGCTCAGTAACCTTCTGAGAGTTCTGGATGTCCTCTTGAACTACCTCCTCCTTTTCGGGTTCGATATATTCGGGTTCATCCTCCATCTCTTCCTCAAGCTCTTTCTCCATTTGTTTTGCAAGAGCTTCTTGACGAGCTTTCTCCTCAGCAAGCCGTTTCTCGGTCATGTAACTATTATACTTACTCCATCCCCACGCTAATGCAGCAACAGCGATAATGCCGATTAATGTGAAAATCACCGACTTGTTGTGGCGTTTTGCCGATTCGTTGCGAAGTTCGTAAGCACCAAAGTCTTTATTCTTGCCTTCAAATACTATGTCAAGCCATTCTCTCGATGAAAGATCTACGTCTTTTGCCATAATTCGTCTTTTTTAAAAGATTAATAATTATTTAGCAGCAGCAAGAGGATGACCAACCTTCTTCTCATAGAGAATTGAGTCTTGCTTGTTAAGCGTCTCAATCTGGTAGGTCGAAACCTGGTTGATTTGCATTTCGTCGAGCAATCTTACCACGTCAGCATAGCTGGCGTTTGCAGTAGGCTTAATCATAACGATAGGTCTCTTGGCGTTGATGTCGGCAGCTTGGTCGGCACGCGCCTTCTTAACCTTCTCGTTATAAACCGAGTCATTTATTGTACCGTTCTTCCACTCTTGTTTGAACTTGTTAATTTGAACGAGAAGCTCTTTGTTCTTCTCCTGAAGTTTGCCGCGGATGGCATCTTTGCTGTTTCCAAACTTAATCTCATCAAGAGTGTAGTTCTCCATGTCGGGTTGACCTTCGTAGAAGTAAATGACACCTGATTTCACCTCATCGTTGCCAAGATTGTCTTTAGTGACATTACCGTCAAGGATGAAAGTGACAGCATCACTCTGCTTAATCTTTGTCTCCTCCTCCTTGTTAACGTCGTCGTTGGTAGGCAACACAAGGTCAAGAGTTTGAGATTTCAACATTGTAGTACACAACATAAAGAACGTGATCAAAAGCATGTTCATATCAACCATTGGAGTGAAGTCGATACGCGTGTCAAACTTTTTCTGACGACTTTTATCTTTCTTTGCCATATCTTATTCCTCCTCCTCTGCTTTTAATGAAGTCATTAATGTGAACTTATTCAACCTCTCAGTTTGCAAGTTGTCCATAATCACTTGAACCAGACTGTAAGGTGAGTATTGGCTAGCTTTAATGGCTACACCTTGACCACCCGTCAAATCTTTTCCAAGATCATGACTTTGCATCACTTCTTTAATTGCTTTCAACCATATTTGAAACTCATTAGGTTGACCGTCTTTTATTGACATTGCTATGGGAATTCCTCCTTCATTCTTTAAGAACTCATCGCGTCTTTCCATTGGCATCTCAATCCATTGAGTCAATTTGTCGAATGGAACACCAAAAGTGTTAAGCTTTGAGAATTCCTGCTGTTGAATTGCTGTGAGCTTAGGTGCTTTGGGATGCGTTTCGCAATATCTGCCGTAAGCTCTATTCAAAACTTCAGCACGGAATTTATCACTTGCTAGAACCGATGAATCCCTGGCACCAGTAAGGTTCAGATATACCTTCCCATCAGGACCAACAAGAATCTGCACGAGTTTCTCGTCGGGCACTTTGGCCTCGCTTACCGATGGAGGGGTCACAACCTGAACTGGCTCTTTCTGAAGGAATGTTGAAGTCAACATGAAGAAAGTCAACAGAAGAACAGTCACGTCACTCATCGCCGTCATGTCGATGATTGTACTATGTTTCTTTATTTTGACTTTTCCCATTGTTATACTTTAATTAATAGTTATCTATAATGATAATTAATGATTTTTTGCTACAATTATATTAATTAATGAGTAGCAGCGAAAGTAGAAACAATAGAGAAGCCAATTTCGTCGATGGCGTAAGTCATCTTATCGATCTTGCTACTGTAGTAGTTGTAAGAAATAAGAGCCAGAGCAGCGGTTGCGATACCGGTGGCGGTATTTACAAGCGCCTCAGAAATACCGGTTGACAGCTCAGTAGAGTCAGGAGCACCTGATTGTGACAGAGCCTGGAACGACTTGATCATACCAAGCACAGTACCAAACAGACCGAGCAGGGTACCCAGAGTGGTCAAGGTTGCAATTACTGGCAGGTTCTGCTGAAGGGCTGGCATCTCAACGGCAGTAGATTCCTCAAGAGCCTGCTGGATAGAAACGAGTTTCTGCTCCTTCTGGAGAAGGGTGTCCTTGTCCATCTCTTTATATTTCTGAAGGGTTTGATAAACAACAGCTCCTACAGTACCTTTCTGCTTGCGGCAGAGATCCTCTGCTTTAGCGATGTCATTGTTCTGAAGAGCAGCCTTCACGTTCTCGACAAACTTGGTGATGTTGCCCGAACCCTTAGCTTTGCCAATGGCAAACCAGCGCTCAACAGAGAGCACGATTACGGTGAAGAGGCAGGTCAACAAGATAGGAACCACGAAGCCGCCTTTGTAAACGGTACCAGCAAGGTTAGATGGAGCAAGCTTAACTTCCTCACCAACCTGGAATGCAAACTTCGAAGCGTCGCCCTCGGGCAGACCAGTGAAGTTACCAATTGCACCCATTACAAACAGGTAGAGGCAAACAGCAACAACAAGGCAAACGAGGATTACCAAGAATGCATTCTTGATGCCTCCAACGTTGCTGTCAACAGACTTGTCGTTAGCTTTCTTTGATTGTGGTTTTGCACCCGCTGGTTTTGCAGCCTGGGGTTCTGGTTTTACAGCTGGCTTTGGAGCCTGGGGCTGTGGATTGTTTGGCTTTGTAGCTTCCATAATTAAAAAAATTAGAAATTTGAAATGTTAATAAAAAATGATTAATTATAAAATTGTTTTTATGTATATCAGTTTTTTGTTTTAATAATGTCTAATAAACGTGCAGACTGCTAAAAATAGTATATTAATAGCAAAGAATTTATTAACAACCTGCCATTTAATAGTTTAATTTTCACTATCTTAGACGGTGGAATAGGTGCTTATTGGTCACACTTCTCCTCAAAATAACACGCAAATTTATTACATTTTTTTTGAAAACACAAAGCTATTGTATCTTTTTTTCTTAAAAAAAATTTTTTTTGATGAATTTGCCGTGTGCTGTGTGGAGTTGGCAATATGTGCTCAAGTCTCTATTATTTATGTGGTTGGGTTTCTTTTCAGAGTTTTCAAGAAATCTAGATGAATAAATTTTTCTTATTTATTATCATTATGTAATTAATTTTTTGTACCTTTGCCGATTATGTGAAATATGCACTCATTATTTATATAATATGGCATTAATAAAATTAAGAAAAGGGTTTAACATAAACCTTAAAGGCAAAATCACAGGCGAAGAATTGATAGATGCCCACGTGAGCGACTCCTACGCCGTTGCCCCCGATGATTTTACTGGAATCATCCCACGCATGGAAAAGAAGGAAGGTGAGAAAGTCGCGGCAGGTGAGCCTCTATACCACGACAAGAACGATGAGAAAATCAAAGTCACTTCTCCTGTTAGCGGAACAGTGAAGCAAGTGGTGCGCGGTGACCGACGAAAGATTCTTGCAATCGTGATAGAACCTGACAATGAGAATCGCTGCGTCACTTTCGACACTCGTGAGAACCCCAAAGCCCTCCTTCTCGAGAGTGGCTTGTGGCCCATGCTTCGACAACGACCTTACGACATTGTGCCCAATTCCAATGATCGTCCACGCGACATCTTCATCACTGGCTTTGATTCGGCACCATTGGCACCATCGCTCAAGTTGGTCTTGGGAGAGGATGAAAAGTGTCTTGGCAAAGCTGTAGAAGTCCTTTCTACGATGACCGACGGCAAGGTGTATCTGGGATGCTCTCCCACAGAGCCAATCACCGAAACGGGAGCCGAGACTAATACCTTCTCTGGTCCCCACCCTGCTGGTAATGCCGGTGTGCAGATTGCCAATGTGAAACCAGTGAATAAAGGTGAGGTGGTGTGGACACTCGACGTGATAACTGCCGCAAGAATTGGCAAACTCTTTGAAACTGGGAAAATGGACTACTCCACCATCGTTGCAGTGAATGGTCCAGGCGTCGAAAATCCTGCATATATTAAAGCTACTATGGGTTGCTCTCTTAAGTCGCTGCTTGACGGCAGGTTGAGCAACAATGGAAAGGAGCTGCGCATCATCAGTGGCAACGTGCTTACTGGCGTGAAAGAGACTATTGACGGTTTTCTGCACGCCCCCTATCGCCATGTCACTGTCATCAACGAAATCAACAAGAAAGACGAATTTATGGGCTGGGCATCGATAAGTCCTAAGAAATACAGCATTTATCGCTTGTTTACCAGCGGACTGTTCTCTCGCCACAAGGAGGTTGACCTTGACGCCAAGCTCAACGGAGGCGAGAGGGCTATTGTGCTCACTGGTGAGTATGACAACATGCTGCCAATGGATATCTATGCTGAGTTCCTGATTAAGGCAATCATCGCTTTTGACATCGACAAGATGGAGCAACTGGGCATTTATGAGGTCGCTCCCGAAGATTTCGCTCTCGCTGAATATGCCGACACGTCAAAACTCGAACTTCAACGCATCGTGCGTGAGGGTCTTGATAAGATGAGGTTTGAGATGTGTTAATCGCAAGCTAGTGATTGTCAATAAAATGAATACTAACGTTTAAACAAAAAGATAAAGTGAAGTCTTTAAGAAAATTTCTGGACAAGATTAAGCCTCATTTCCATGAAGGCGGCAAGCTGAGTAAGCTGCAGTCGGTATATGAAGGAATGGAGACGTTCTTGTTCACCCCTAATGCCACGTCGCGGTCGGGGGCACACATTCACGACAGCAACGACTTAAAGCGCACCATGATTACCGTGGTTGTCGCTCTCTTGCCATGCCTGCTGTTCGCGATGTATAACATCGGTTTCCAGCACTTTAAGGCAATGGGTGCCGAAGCATCATTCTGGGAGATGTTCTTCTTCGGACTGCTTGCGATGCTGCCAGTGATTGTGGTGTCCTATGCTGTGGGACTGGGAATCGAGTTTATTGGCGCCCAAATCCACCACAAGGAGATTCAAGAAGGATTCCTGGTTACTGGTATCTTGATTCCTCTCATTGTTCCCATCAACACGCCATTATGGATGACAGCGGTAGCAACAGCTTTCGCCGTGATTTTCGCAAAGGAAATCTTTGGTGGAACAGGTATGAACATCTTCAATGTGGCACTTATCACACGCGCGTTCCTTTTCTTTGCCTATCCGTCGAAGATGAGTGGCGACATGGCGTTTGTCAAGACCGACCCGGCTTTCGGATTCGGAGGTACAGCCCCCGACACATTCTCGGGTGCTACTCCGCTGGGTGAAGTTGCCACTAATGTTGGGGAAACGCTAAGCGACAAAATTCCATCAACAATCGATGCCTTTATTGGTCTCATCCCTGGCTCGCCAGGCGAGACTTCGATGATTGCCATCCTTATTGGTGCTGCGATTCTGCTCATCACAGGCGTGGCTTCGTGGAGAGTTATGGCGAGCGTCTTTGCTGGCGGACTGGCGATGGGAGCTCTCGCTCATGCCTTCCCAACCGCCACCTACCCTGCCTCGATGCTCGACCCATTGGCACAAGTTTGCTTCGGAGGCTTCGCCTTTGCCGCGGTGTTTATGGCTACCGACCCGGTGACTGGAGCACGAACCAAGATAGGCCAGTATATCTATGGCTTCCTTATTGGAGTTTTTGCCATTCTCATAAGGGTTTACAATGGCGGTTACCCCGAGGGGGCCATGCTCGCCGTGCTGCTGATGAACGCCTTTGCACCGCTCATCGACTATTGCGTGGTTCAGGTTAATATCAACCGTCGCCTCAAGCGGGCTAAAGCACAATGAAAGGAGGACATGAACTATGAATAAAAACAGTAATATATATCAAATAGTCTATGCTGCGGTCATGGTGCTTATCGTCGGAACGGTATTGGCTTTCATCTACATGGCGTTAAAGCCCAAGCAGGATGATAATGTTGCTAATGACAAGCGCGGTCAGATACTTAGCGCCGTGCGCCTGAAACCCGATGACAAGACCAAGATAGAAGACACCTTTAATAAATATATAGTTGAAGGGTTCATCGTTGATAGCAATGGCGAGAAAGTGAGCAACGACAAGGAAGAGGCTTTCAACGTCAACATGAAGGCAAATCTTAAGGAACAAAACCGAAAGCTGCCGGTGTTCATGTGCAAACTTGATGACGGCTCTATCAAATACATCGTCCCGGTTTATGGCGCCGGACTTTGGGGACCCATCTGGGGATATGTCGCGGTCAATGACAACGGCACAGACATCTACGGAGCTTATTTCTCTCACGAGGGGGAGACTCCGGGACTGGGAGCCGAGATTGCTAACCCAAAATTCCAAGACCAGTTCAAGGACAAGAAAATATATGTTGACGGAGAGTTTAAATCAATCAGTGTTATGAAGAGTGGTCAAAAGCCAACCGACGGCTCTGAATATGTAGATGCCATTTCGGGTGGCACAATTACCAGTCGCGGCGTGCAGGCGATGCTCAAAGACTGTATGACACCCTACGACGCCTTCTTCAAGAAACTACAAAGTGGAACCTTTAAATGACAATAGACTATGCTATCAAAACGTAATAAAGAAGCTTTATTCAACCCGTTGTCGAAGGACAACCCGGTATTGGTGCAGATTTTGGGTATCTGCTCTACTCTTGCCGTAACGGCAAAGCTGGAACCCGCTATTGTCATGGGAATCTCGGTGATTGCGGTTCTTGCGATTTCTAACGTAGTAATATCACTGCTGCGAAAGACCATTCCTACCAGCATACGCATTATCGTGCAGCTGGTGGTGGTGGCGGCGTTGGTAATCATCGTGCAGCAAGTGCTTAGGGCATACGCCTACGACGTGAGCCTGCAACTGTCGGTGTTCATTGGACTCATTATCACCAACTGTATTCTGATGGGACGACTTGAGGCGTTCGCTTTGAGCAACCGACCTTGGCCCTCTTTCCTCGACGGCATCGGCAATGGACTCGGATACATGATAATCTTGGTGATTGTGGCGTTCTTCCGTGAACTCCTTGGCAGTGGCACACTGCTCAACTACCAAGTGATACCTCAATGGTGTTATGATCATGGCTACATGAATAATGGTTTGATGATTCTGCCTCCTATGGCGCTCATCACCGTGGGATGCATCATCTGGGTGCATCGCTCACGCAATAAGGATTTACAAGAGAAATAATCAACAAGTAGTAACGCTTTTAAATATCAATGATTTAAAATGGAAAATTTAAACCTTTTCGTTAAGTCGATTTTTATCGACAACATGGTATTTGCCTACTTCTTGGGAATGTGCTCCTATCTTGCGGTTTCCAAGAACGTGAAGACGGCATTCGGTCTGGGCATTGCGGTTACGTTCATGCTTGTTGTGACCATTCCTCTGAACTATATTCTTAATAAATATGTGCTTGAACCCGGCGCACTCGCTTGGCTGGGCGATGGATATAAAGATGTGGACCTCAGTTTCTTGGGGCTTATCATGTTTATCGCTGTCATTGCTTCAGCAACTCAGTTGGTGGAGATGACTGTCGAGAAGTTTGCTCCGGCGCTCTACAACTCTCTAGGAATTTTCTTGCCGCTGATTGCTGTGAACTGCGCCATCCTGGGTGGAGCGCTCTTCATGCAGCAACGAGAGTTCGATACCTGCTGGACCGCAACAGTATATGGTGCTGGAAGCGGTATAGGCTGGTTGCTTGCCATTGTGGGTCTTGCGGCTATTCGTGAGAAGATTGCCTACAGCAACATTCCTCCCGCGCTGCGTGGCGTTGGCATCACCTTCATCATCACCGGCCTCATGGGCATCGCGTTTATGAGCTTTATGGGCATCAAACTTTAAAACAACCTCTTGACTATGATACTACTAGTAAATTCATCATTAACCGTTATAGCGAGTGCCGTAATTTTCTTGGTGCTCACATTATTGCTTGTTACCATTCTCTTGCTGGCGAGGCACTACCTTGTGGCTACGGGAAAGGTGAAAATAAGCATCAACGACGGTAAAAAAGAGATTGAGATAGAGAGTGGCAAGTCGTTGCTTAACAGTCTGCACGAGGGCGGTGTCATGCTCTCAAGCGCCTGCGGTGGCAAGGGCAGCTGCGGACAGTGCAAGATTCAGGTGCTGGAAGGCGGCGGCGACATCCTGCCCACCGAGACGGTGCATTTCTCACGCAAGGAGCAGCAGGCGCACTGGCGCTTGGGTTGCCAAGTCAAGGTGAAAGACAACATGAAAGTGCAAGTGCCCGACTCGGTGCTCGAAGTCAAGGAATATGAATGCACCGTGGTAAGCAACAAGCTTGTGTCGTCATTCATCAAGGAGTTCATCGTTGCTCTCCCCGAAGGCGCACACATGGATTTCATTCCCGGTTCTTACGCACAAATCAAGATTCCTACTTACGAGATGGACTATAACGTTGACATCGACAAGGAATCGCTTGGCGATTATCTTCCCACGTGGGAGAAATATGATATGTTCTCGCTCAAGTGCAAGAACACAGAGGAAACCGTCAGGGCTTACTCAATGGCAAACTATCCCGCCGAGGGAGACCGTTTTATGCTCACGGTGCGTATCGCCACTCCCCCATTCAAGCCAAAACCACAGACGGGCTTCATGGATGTGAGTCCGGGTATCGCTTCGTCCTACATCTTCACCCTCAAACCGGGTGACAAGGTTATAATGAGTGGTCCTTACGGCGACTTCCACCCCATCTTCGACAGCAAGAGGGAGATGATTTGGGTTGGCGGTGGCGCCGGCATGGCACCGTTGCGTGCGCAAATCATGCACATGACAAAGACCTTGCACACCCGCGACCGTGAGATGCACTACTTCTATGGCGCCCGTTCGCTCAGCGAGGTATTCTACCTTGAGGACTTCCTTGAGATTGAGAAGGAATATCCCAACTTCCACTTCCACCTCGCGCTCGACCGTCCCGACCCCGTTGCCGACGAGGCTGGCGTTAAATACACCCCTGGCTTCATAGCCCCGGTGATGTATGACACTTACCTCAAAGACCACGAGGCACCCGAGGACTGCGAGTATTACATGTGCGGTCCCGCCATGATGAGCAAGACCGTCAACGAAGTCCTCGACAAGTGCGGCGTTGATCCATCATCCATCCACTACGACAACTTCGGGTAAAACAAGCTGTTTCACAAAAGAATTAAGCCATAGTTGAATCAAATCAGCTATGGTTTTTTCTATCAAATCTTATTGCATATTGCGGAAGATGGCTTTGGTGTTTGCTCCTTCAAGGGCTTTCTGCATCTCGTCGATTGGCGTTTCACTGAAATGATAGGGATAAACCAACTTTGGCTTAATCATTGTTGCTGCATGGGCAAGCTGCTCAGGTGTCATCGTGTAGGGCTGGTTGCAGGGCAGGAAAGCGATGTCGATGTCCTTGAGCTGCTCCATCTCGGGGATGTCCTCGGTGTCGCCAGCGATGTATATGCGCAGGCCGTCGAGCGTTAGCACATAACCGTTGTCACGACCTTTGGGATGGAACTGCTGGCGGTCAGCTGTGGTGTTATAGGCAGGTACTGCCTCCACGGTGATGTCGTCACGCAATTTAAGCGTTTCACCATTGCTCATGGCAGTGCCGCTGCCAAGCATCTCGGCGCAGTTCTTGTTTAGAATTACTTGAGTGTGCTCGCCTGTCAAGGCAGCTATAGCATCTTTGTCAAAATGGTCGAAATGCTCATGTGTGACTAAGATGAAATCAGCTTTCGGGAATGAAGAGTAATCGGTGATAGGCTCTAGCTTGCTCACTGGGTCAATCTGTATTGACAAATTGTCGTAATTAATCACAAAACTTGCGTGCTTGATGAACAAGAACGACACTTCTTTCCCCGATTGGGTGCGTAACGAGTCATCGTCACCTACCTTTATTTGATCGGTTTTCTGAGAGTTACATGCTAAACAAGTCAACATAACTAAAGATAAGGATAAAAGTTTCTTAAACATAGTGGTAATTATTTGAGTTGTGAGTTGTGAGTTATGAGTTGTGAGTTATGAGTTATGAGTTCACTCTTCTCGTCCTCTTGTCCTCTCGTCCTCTTGTCCTCTCGTCCTCTCGTCCTCTCGTCAACTATAAACTAGAGTTACTGCATTGGCAATATGTTCTTAAAATCTTTCCACGGTTTGGCTTGCTTATAAGCCTCTACCGATGACGCGGGAACATATAGAGTGGTCTTCTTCTCGCTGATTTTCTTGAGGGCAGGAGGAGCAACGGCAAGACAAGTGATGCTCTGCATCTTGCATTTCTCAACAATCTTCTCGCCAAGAGTCTGGATGCTTGAGGGAAGGGTGAGTTGTGTCAAAGCAGTGCCACGGAACGCGTTGTTGTGAATTGCGGTAAGACCCTCGGGCAGTTCCACGCTTGGCAGTTGCTTGCAGTCACGGAAGGCGTTCTCCCCTATCGTGACAAGTTGCGACGGCAACGACACATTTACCAGTCTCTCACAACCACGGAACAGTTCTTTCTCAACGACCTTCAGGCTGTTTGGAAGCACAATAGAAGTCATCTGCTTGCAGTCACGGAAGGCGTTCTCTCCTATTGTCGTGACCCCATCGGGCAACTCAAGTTGCACGAAGCCGCACTTCTTGAACGCCTCTTTGTCGATGACAGTGAGCGCGTTGTCAACCTCCACATTCTGTAATGACTTGCAATTCTCAAAGGCACTCTCGCCAATTTTCTCAAGACTTGATGGGAGGGCAACCGACTGCAATGAGCCACAGTCTTTAAATGCGTTATCCGGCAGCACTTTGATTGATGCGTCAACTGTCGCTGTGGTCATGTGTGAACAGCCCGAAAATGCGCTGGCACCTATTGCTGTGACATTTTCGGGAATCTCGACATTGCGCAGCGAGGAGCAGTTGGCAAAAGCATTCTTGCCAATAGTCTGCAACGAGTTTGGGAAAGTGACCGAATTGAGCGAACTGTTGCCGGCAAATGCGTCATCATGCAATGTGGTGACACCGCTTGGCACCGAGAAGGCTCCCGTCTTGGCATTGGGATAATAGATAAGCGTTGTGCCTTCAATGTCGTAGAGCACACCGTCTTCCACTGTGTAGTAGCGGTTTCCTCTCTCAACCTGAAACTCCCGCAGTTTGGGCATAGAGCCAAAGTTGTCATTCTCGACCTCCACACTGGCGGGCAAATACAAGATTGTAATATTAGTGCCTTTGAAGGCTTTACTGCCTATGAAGGTGAGGTTGTAAGGCAACTTTATGCTTGTGAGAGGCACATCGCAGAAGGCCTCCTTGCCTATTGTGCGCAACGATGACGGCAGGTCGATGCGGCGCAGGTTGCTGCAGCCATAGAAGCACTGTTCGCCAAGCGATTCCACTCCCTCAGGAAGATTGATGCGCGAGAGCTTGTAGCAGCCCCTGAAGGCCTCGTCGCCTATCGACCGCACATTGCTGTAACCCGTAAATCTCACTTCCTCAAGCTTGGAGCAGTAGTAAAAAGCCTCGTTGTCTATCAGGCGCAAGTCACGGGGCAGCGACACATAGCGCAGGCAGCCACAGCTGCTGAACATCCCCCGGGAGATGACGTCGTGCTCGCTGCGGTTGGAATAGGAGCCTCCACCCACTATCCTCACGCGCTCGAGTTCCAGGTCTAGATAGTTATCGACGCTGCGGCCACTCTCGTCATAGGCATTAGAGCGGTCGCAAATCTTCCTGATGAACTTGGCGTCATCGCCGTTCATCACTCCGCTGATCCTGATGCAGCGCACGCGTTTCTGCTCCTCGGGATTCAGGTATTTGTCGAGCGAGCCAGCCTCTCGCAAGTCAATGTCAAGCACATCACCACGCAAGAACGAGCGACGCCCCTCTTGCGCTTTTACATAAGAGCAACATGCTACGCTAATTAAAATCGTCAAAAACAAAAATAAATGATTTCTTTTCATATCGGGAAGTTTTTTATGTCGCAAAATTAGTGCAAGCCGAGTGAAAAACCAAATTTATTTGAG
>FLNZ01005229.1_pt1 | contig 35193 bp, 35 predicted proteins | sample 1140391 | NCBI WGS metagenome assembly FLNZ01 (sample SAMEA3878171, study PRJEB12797) | bioreactor metagenome | biome: Moose rumen | place: Sweden | collected 2011-10 | reverse complement strand
TATCTGCTGCAACCCTTCTACTATTCGCTGGCGTATTTTCTCCACTCTCGACTGCTCGTAAGGCTCTATGGATTTAAGCAGTTGCTCTATGTTGTCTATCTTCTCAGCAAACTTGTCGGCCAGCGCAGCACCCTCCTGCGTGCGGAAGTCAACGAGTGCAGCCAGCGCGCCCTCAACGCCTTTGCGCACGGCAAGCCATTCCTCGTCGCCGAGCGTCTCCTGCTCTGTTCTGCCCAGCACATCGGGCATGCGCGTCAGCGTTGCAAGCCAGTCGGCAGGTACCGGAATGTCATTCTGTGCCACGAATTCGCTGAGTTGTCGATAGTATTGAGCCATGAGCGCCGTGTTGATTGGCGTTGTCTCGGCGGTGTTGTCCTTCTCTATCCATACGTTGAGTTCCACCTTTCCGCGCTTCAGCGTTTCGGCAGTGAGTTGGCGTATCTCCATTTCCTTCTCGCGGTAGAGAAGAGCGACACGCGTGGAAAGGTCGAGTTGTTTTGAGTTGAGCGATTTTACTTCTATGTGGATTTTCTTTTCTCCAAAGGCTACCACCGTTTTGCCGTAGCCCGTCATCGACTGTATCATTTTTCTGAAGAGAATAAATTTACTGTAAGTGCTTTAAAAAGTGATGCAAAGGTACACAAATTTCAGAAACAACCCATGAAATTCATAAAAAACAATAATAATCAGGCATTTATTCGTTTCTTTGCGCAGGAATAACTACCTTTGTGCGATTTTTTTGCGAACCATCGTTCGCCGATATTTATTTACAGATGTTTTTTTCAACAAGATGAACGTAATTACAAAGAGTATTCAATTGCCTGATGGAAGAACCATCACGATTGAGACCGGGAAAGTGGCAAAGCAGGCCGACGGCAGCGTAATGCTGCGCATGAACAACACCGTGCTGCTGGCTACTGTTTGTGCCGCAAAAGATGCAGTTCCCGGAACAGATTTCATGCCCTTGCAGGTAGACTACAAGGAGCAGTATGCCGCTGCAGGACGCTTCCCCGGCGGTTTCACAAAGCGCGAAGGCAAGCCTGGCGATAACGAGATTCTTACCAGCCGACTGGTGGACCGCGTTTTGCGCCCCCTTTTCCCAAGCAACTATCATGCCGAAGTGTTTGTAAATGTGATGCTGCTCAGCGCCGACGGCGTAGACCAGCCCGACGCTCTGGCAGGCTTTGCTGCCTCTGCAGCACTGGCATGCTCAGATATTCCTTTTGAGTGCCCAATCAGTGAAGTTCGCGTAGCACGCATCAATGGCGAATATGTCATCGATCCTACGTTTGAGCAGATGAAACTTGCCGACATGGATATCATGGTTGGCGCTTCTGCTGAGAATATTATGATGGTTGAAGGCGAAATGAAGGAAGTCAGCGAGCAAGATATGATCGGTGCGCTGAAAGCCGCCATGGCTGCTATCAAGCCTATGTGCGAACTGCAGAGCGAACTGTCGCGCGAACTGGGCAAGGACGTTAAGCGTGAGTACTGCCACGAGGTGAACGACGAGTCGCTTCGCCAGCAGATGAATGCAGAACTCTACAAGCCAGCCTACGACGTGACCAAGCAGGCTCTTGAGAAGCACGCACGCGCCGAGGCATTTGAAAAGATACTTGCCGACTTCAAGGAAAAGTTCTTCGCCGAGAACCCCGGCACCACGGAGTATGCCGTGAAAGCCGAGTATCCCGAACTTACACGCGATGACTACGAGGCTATGATGGAGCGCTACTACCACGACGTGGAGCGCGATGCCATGCGCCGCTGCATCCTCGACGAAGGCATTCGCCTCGACGGCCGCAAGACCGATGAGATACGCCCCATCTGGTGCGAGGTTAGCCCGCTGCCAATGCCTCACGGAAGCAGCATCTTCACCCGTGGCGAGACACAGAGTCTCACAACTGTCACGCTTGGAACGAAACTCGACGAGAAACTTGTCGACGATGTACTTGACCGTAGTTACATGCGCTTCCTTCTTCACTACAATTTCCCGCCATTCTGCACCGGCGAGGCCAAGGCTCAGCGCAGCGTAGGCCGTCGCGAGATTGGCCACGGCCATTTGGCATGGCGCGGACTGAAGGGTCAGATTCCCGAGGACTTCCCTTACACCGTGCGCGTGGTTAGCCAGATCATGGAGTCGAACGGTTCCAGTTCTATGGCCACTGTTTGCGCCGGCACGCTGGCCCTTATGGATGCCGGTGTTCCCATGAAGAAGCCTGTAAGCGGTATTGCCATGGGCCTGATTAAGAATCCCGGAGAAGACAAGTATGCTGTGCTCAGCGATATCCTTGGCGACGAGGACCACCTGGGCGATATGGACTTCAAGACAACCGGTACGCGCGACGGACTGACCGCCACGCAGATGGATATAAAGTGCGACGGACTGTCATTTGACATCCTGGAAAAGGCACTGATGCAGGCAAAGGCAGGTCGTGAGCATATTCTGAACTGCATCACCGACACCATCGCCGAGCCACGTCCTGAACTGAAGCCACACGTGCCACGCATCGAGGCCTTCGAGATTCCTAAGGAATTCATTGGTGCTGTGATAGGTCCTGGCGGCAAGATTATCCAGCAGATGCAGGAAGATACCGGTGCTACAATCACTATTGACGAAGCCGACGGCGTTGGCAAGGTACAGGTGAGCGGTCCTAACAAGGAGAGCATCGACGCTGCCGTTGCCAAGATACGCGCCATCGTTGCCATTCCCGAAATTGGCGAAGTCTACGAGGGCACCGTTCGCAGCATAATGCCTTACGGATGTTTCGTAGAGTTCATGCCTGGCAAGGACGGACTGCTCCACATCTCGGAGATAGACTGGAAGCGACTGGAGACAGTGGAAGAGGCTGGTATCAAAGAGGGTGACAAACTTCAGGTGAAACTGATAGAAATCGACCCGAAGACCGGCAAGTTCAAACTCTCACACCGCGTGCTTATCGAGAAGCCCGAGGGATACCAGGAGCGTCCTGCACGTCGTGAGCGCCCAGAGCGCCGCGAGCGACAGGACCGTCGTGAACGTCCGGAGCGCCGCGAGCGACAGGAGCGCCGCGAGCGTCCTCAGCGCAACGACGAGTACCATGAGCCGACAAACGAGCCAAAGGATTTTACCGACACGCTCGATAAGTTTGACTTCTAAACAGCCTCGCCGTCAGTAGGCCTACTGACGATGAAGGCCACGAACAAAGGAGGGGCGCACCTTGCAGCGGTGCGTTCCTCCTTTTCTTTTTCATGCCTTGCACACCGGGCAGGAGCATTTGCTGCTGTAATTTTTTTAAACGCTGTTTTTTCAAAAATTAAAACAGCTGTGGCGAAAATTAAAACAGCGCTGGCAAAAATTAAAACAGCTGTGACAAAAATTAAAACAGCTGTGACAAAAATTAAAACAGCTGTGGCGAAAATTAAAACAGCTGTGGCGAAAATTAAAACAGCGCTGGCAAAAATTAAAACAGCAGAAAAGTATTTAAAAATTTTGTTTTGCGCCCGCTAAATCGTATCTTTGTCCCATTAAATATGCTTTTATATCACTATGACATTTACTGAAAAAGCCAACACCGTTTTCCTTCAGGCTATCAGAGACTATCACCTGAAAGACGACGTAGACACCCCAATCCATAATCCATACGAGCGCGACACAATAGAATACGACCTCTATATGAAATGCTGGATAGACACCGTGCAGTGGCATCTCGAGGATATCATACGCGACCCGCACATCGACCCCACCGATGCGCTGGCCCTGAAGCGTCGCATAGACCGCTCCAACCAAGACCGCACCGACCTCGTGGAAGAAATAGACACCTACTTCCGCCGTCTCTATCAGGACGTGGCTGTGCAGAAAGACGCAAGGCTCAATACGGAAAGCCCGGCATGGGCTGTAGACCGCCTGAGCATCCTGGCGCTGAAGATATGGCACATGCGCGAACAGGTGGAGCGCAAGGATGCCGACGAGGCACACGTGGCACGCTGCCAGGCAAAACTCGACGTTCTGCTGGAACAGCAGGTAGACCTCTCTACCGCTATCGACCAACTTCTGGACGACATTGCCGAGGGAAGAAAATACATGAAGGTCTACCGCCAGATGAAGATGTACAACGACCCTGCGACAAACCCCATTCTCTACAAGAAGAACTGATAGGCGCAACACGCCTCCAACGTTGACTCCCCGCTACTGACCTGACGTGAAGAGAGAGCATATCCTGATAATACGCTTTTCGGCTATGGGCGACGTGGCTATGCTCGTGCCGGCAGTATGGCAGTTGGCACGCCAATACCCCGATGTTCGCATCACTGTGCTTAGCCGTGCATTTGCAAAGGCGCTCTTCACCGACCTGGCACCCAACGTGAGTTTCATGGAGGCCGACCTGAAGGGAGAATACCGTGGCATAAAAGGTCTGAACTCACTCTACCGCCGACTTACGGCCAAGCAGTTTACTGCCATTGCCGACATGCACAGCGTGCTGCGCTCCGAATTTCTGCGGCTGCGCTTCAATCTCAGCAACTGTCGCGTAGAGCATATCAACAAGCATCGCCGCGGACGCCGCCGACTTGTCGCCGCCACGGGGAAGCAGTTGATACAACAGCCAACACCCTTCGAGAACTATGCCGACGTGCTGGCACGCCTGGGATACCCTGTAGACATAAAGTTCACGTCTATTTTCCCACCAGAGGGAGGCGACCTGAGCCTACTGCCAACCTTGAACACCAAGGAAACTGGCGAGAAGTGGATAGGCATAGCACCTTTTGCAGCCCACAAGGGCAAGGTCTATCCTCCGAAACTCATGGAGCACGTGATTAGCATGCTTGTCGAGCGCCGGCCACAGGCGAGGATAATGCTCTTTGGCCGCGGAGCCGACGAAGACGAGTGGTTTGAACGCTGGTGCGTGCGCTATGCCCAATGCATTGCCGTTAGCAGGCATGTAGAAAACATGAAGCAGGAACTCATCGTGATGAGCCATCTCGACGTGATGCTTTCCATGGACTCTGCCAACATGCATCTGGCATCGCTCACCGCAACACCGGTGGTTAGCGTGTGGGGAGCCACCCATCCGCTGGCTGGTTTCATGGGATGGAAGCAATCCACCGACAATGCCGTGCAACTGCAGATGGACTGCCGCCCATGCAGCATCTTTGGACAGAAACCATGCATGCGAGGCGACTACGCCTGCATGAACAACATAGCCCCCGAGACTATCGTGGAGCGTATAGACAAAATTTTAGGAACCATTTAAAAACAGAAAGACTATGAAGAAGTACATTTGCGACACGTGCGGATACGTGTACGACCCAGAAGTGGGCGATCCCGACAGCGGCATACAGCCAGGAACAGCATTCGAGGATATTCCCGACGACTGGGTATGCCCCATCTGTGGTGTAGGAAAAGACGAATTTTCGCCAGAAGAATAAAACAACAAGCCAACATGAAAAGACTTATAGCACTTGCCATTATGGTGTGCACCTTTGCAAGCATCATGGCAGATGACGTGATGCGACGCGAAAGCGACGGCACCTACGTGGTCAATACCGCTACGCTGGCTCCAGAAGTGGACGGCTACAACGGCCCTACGCCCGTAGAGGTGTACATCAAGAAGAACAAGATAGTGAAGGTTGTGGTGCTGAAGAGCCACGAAGGCCCAAAATATGTTGCAATGGTGAAAAAATCAATGCTGCAGCAGTATGAGGGTGCCAACGTGAAGAAAGGCAACGCGCCGGAAGTCGATGCCGCAACTGGGGCTACATTCACATCAAACGCCATAAAGGAGAATGTGCGCCGTGCCATCGCCTACTACAAGAAGCACAAGTAGGGCATCACACAAAAGGAAAGAAAAAATGTAAAAAAATTGCATCTCTCCAAAAATTACTTACCTTTGCAATGTTCAACAACATTATTATTAACTTAACAACACAACAAGATTATGAAGAAAATTCTAGTTATGGTGGCAATGGCTGCTCTTAGCACCGTTGCTTTTGCTCATGATTTCGTAGTAGAAAACGGCACATGCACCGTAGCAGGTGAAGTGGCTACAAGCAAGGCTCCTGCCGATGCCTATACCGCAGCCAAGGGATGGCTCAACTCGCAGGGCTTCACACAGATTGTTCCTACCACCGACAATGCAGGCAAGTCGTTTGGTGCTACCGTAACCCTCAACACCAAGTCGAGTTACAACCCGTTTGCCGGTCAGTTCTTTGAGAACCTCGTCTTCACTATCACCGTTGACTGCCAGAAAGGCAAGGCAACCTACAAGTGCGAGAACATCCAGATCCAGGAAGTCTATGCTGGCTACGGCGTCAAAAACACGATCAACCCCATCGCAACCAAGATCAACGAACTTGACGCTGCCAAGAAAGCCGTTGCCGACGCTGAGAACGACGCTGCAATGAGCAAGAAGGACAAGAAGAAGATCCTGAAGGAGAACGGCAACATCATCAAGGACCGCGAGGAAACCCTCAACAAGGCTACCGAGGCTCTCAACAAGCGCATCGAAGCCCTGAAGGCTGCCCTGCAGTAAGCAAGCAAAGAGCCTACGGCCCCGTAGGTATGATAAATAGAATAAGGTACGCGCGCACGCGTACCTTATTTTATTATATATGCATCAGGCGGCGCTATGCCGCTCGTAAAGCACCGCTATCGGCCAAGCCACGACTCCGGATTGAGTTTTGCCGTCTCGCGCCGCAGTTGGAACTGCAGTATGTCGTCCTGCCCCACACGCCCCAGCACCTGTCGCGTGCTCACCTTCTGCCCACGGTGAACGCCAACCGACGCGAGATTGCAGTAGACTGAGATGTAACTTCCGTGGCGAACCATGACAACCATGGTACCGCCGAAACTGAACACGGCGCTCACCTCTCCGTCGAAGATACTGCGTGCCTGACAGCCCGGCTGGCCTTTGATGTTAATGCCCTTGTTGTCGAGAGTGACGTCAGTAAGGCCCTCAACAGTGTACTGGCCGAAATGGCTTACCACGCGATACGGTCCGGTGATTGGCATAGGCAGCCGGCCACGATTGCTCTCAAAGTTGCCACTGATGCGACGGTCGTCGCTATTCATGCTGTAGTCGGGCTCGGCGGCCGCGGCCTCTGCCTCTTTTCGCGCAGCACCTTTCTTTGTCGTCTCTGCCACTTCGCCCGTCTTGCTCTTCTCGCTGCCTGCAGCGTTCTTGCGGGCCAGTTCGGCAGCGCGACGGCGCGCCTCTTCGGCCTTACGCTTGGCCTCGGCAGCGGCACGTGCCTTCTGACGGGCCACCTCTTCGGCAATGAGTCGGTCGATTTGTGCGTTGAGCGCCGCGTCCTTCTTACGCTGCTGCGCTATTATGCTCTGTATCTGGCGCTGCTGTTTCTGCAGGCTCGTCACAGCCTGCTTCTGCTCGGTCTGCTTTCCTTCCAGCGAGCGCTGCTCCTGTTCGCCCCGGGCCAGCAATGTGCTTTTATGGTCGCGCACGGCCTCCATCTCCATCTGTTTTGCAGACACCTCGGCCTGCTTCACCTTTACGTCCTCACCCTGCGTGCGCTGATATGAGGCGTATTCGCGCATGAAGCGCATCCTGCGAAACATCTGCGAGAAGTTGGAAGCGCTGAAGACAAACATCATCTGGCTCTGTACCGAGTGGTTGCGATGCATATAGCGCATCGACTTGACGTATTTCTGCTTACGGTCTTCCAGTTCGCGCTGCAACTGCTCGAGTTGCGCGTTGAGCATGTTTATCTCTGTCTCTATTTCTTCGAGACTCTTGCGTATGGTGTCTATCGTGCGACGCTTTACGGCTATCTCGTTGTTGAGCATCATCAGGTTTTCGAGCCCTTTCTTCACGTCGCGCTCATTGGTGCGCAGCCGCTTCTCCTGTGCCTTTATCTGCTGCTGTATCTGCTGGCGCTGGCTTTGCAGACTCTGCACCGTAGCAGGCTGCTTCTGACCGGCAGACGTCTTACCCTTGGCGGTCTTCGCTGCAGGCTTCTTGGCAACAGGTTTGCTCTGCTGCGTCTTACGCTGCACGGCAGTAGTCTTCCCCTTGGTCGTGGCGGCACGCTTCTGCTGAGCCTGCGGAGCCAAAAGGAAGAATACGAGCAGGGCACTGAGTGCAAGGATGCGCTTCATCGGCTACGCGAATTAGAGCGACATGAACCGGCGAAGTATTTCGTCGACCGTCACCTCGCGGTATTTGCCCGATACAGTGGTGCGCGTCTCCCAGTCATCGTCGCTGCCCATGTAGTTAAGCATCATGCCGAGTTTCACCTCGCGGTCTGGAGTGCGGAACATGATTTTGTGGTTGTGGGGGAAGAGTTGTTTGCCGTTGCGCTTGAAGTCTTCGTAATCCCAGTTCAACTGGTAGTCGCCACGTATGCGGTCGGTATACTTGATGTTGGTCATCTTGATTTGTGCACCTTCCTTGTCGGCAAGCCAGCGGTACGACAGTTTGCCGTCTTCCATCGAGATAACGGCATCGTCGCCCATCATGTTTGTCTCATAGTTCTTCAGGAGTTCGTCGGAGATGCGTGCCTTGCCGGGCTGGAAGAGTTCGTTCCAGAAGAGCGACTGCAGCGAATAGAAGTTGAGGCCGCTGTTTCTGAGGAATTCCAGTTGGTTATAGTCAGCCTTGAGGAACTGCTTGTTGATGCGGTCCATGATGAGCACGTAGTCTTTGGTGAACTCCAGACGGCCAGCCTCAACAAATCCGAAAGCCATGAGTTGCAGACGTATCACGTCGTCGCGCTTCATCCTAAGGTTGCCTGTCAACGAGAGTTTCTGATTGCCCATCTCGATAGACAGGCGCACCTTCGACGTGATAAACTTGGCATACTGTGCGTTGTCTGTCACTTTCTGCAGGAATTCCTGCTGTTTCATCACTTGTGCAGCATCCTTCGGCGTCTCGGTGACGGCCTTTTTCTGGGTGCCACAGGCTGCCAGCAGAAGAGGCAGCGCAAGGGTAGCAATACGAATAACTGATTTCATTCCTTATAGTATTTTTTATGTTTTATCTTTCGGCGCAGTATAGCCTGCCTGTCATCTGCCGGCAAACTGTCGGCAGATTTTTCCTCTGCCTGGCGCAGTGCCTGCTGCCACAGTTCGACAGCCTTGTCCACGTCGCCGGAGTAGTAGTATATGTCGCCGGCATGCTCCAGCATCACAGCCGACGTGTCGGTGTCGCACTGAAGTGTCTGCTCGATATATATCTTTGCCTCAGCATAGCGTTTCTGCTTGAAGAGAACCCATGCGTAGGTGTCAAGATACGTCGGATTTTTCGGTTCTTTCCTCACCGTGATGGCCGACATCTGCTCAGCCTTGTCAAGGTGCTGTCCTTTGAGGCTGAGGAAGTAGGCATAGTTGTTGAGGCACATGATATTGTCCTCTTTCCACACCAGACAGGAGTCGTAGGCTGCAAAGGCTTCGCTCTCCCTGCCTTTCTCGTGGAGCACATCGCCCATCGTGGCGTAGAAGTCGCTTACTATTTCAGGGTCGCTCTCCTGGGTTATCACGCCAATGCCGTTGCGGAAGGCATCAAGTGCATTGTCGCTGTCGTTCTGCCTTATATAGGCCAGACCCTGATAGTAATAGAACGCCATCATGTCGGGAGAATACTGCCTGCCTCCATGACAGATACTGATCACTGCAGGCATGTCGCCAGCCGTCCATGCGTCGCTCATCAGTTGCAGTCTGGCGGCTGTATTGTCGGGCGAGAGTTGCAGCGCGCGGCGCAGCATCACGTCGATGGTGTCGGTGGGCATCTTCTTAAGCGTCATATACGCCGCACAAAGCATGGTCATATCGCCGTCGTGCTGCTTTTGCTGCAGCAGGAGGTCAAATAGTTTCAGTATTTCGGTGGAATCGGCAGAGAGATTTTCTGATCTGTCAATCTCTCTGCGCATAATAGTGATGCGATCAGGCTCTGTAGTGGTCGGACTAAGCAATAGTTTGTGGAGCATCTGCGTTGCCACGCTGTCGTTTCCCTGTATTCGCTCGTGGTCGAGCATGTCCGACAAACTTGCAGAATGGTTTGGCTCGTCGGCAAGGATTTGTCTGTAAACCTCAAGGGCCTGTGCCTCTCGGCCGTTGTTGTATAGCGTTCGCGCATACTGCCTGCGGTAGTTGGCATCGCTGGGGTGCTCGTCGGCCAGAGCCTTCATCTCTGCAATGGAAGCCTCTTCGTTGCCAAGTTCGCTGTAGAAACGGCTCTTGGCAAACGATATCTGCTCGCTCTTGCCCTCGATTATCTCCAGTTTGTTGAGCGCGGAGATAGCCTCTTCGTAGCGGCGCTGTTCCTCATAAAGGCCAACGAGAGTGCTGAGCACGTCTTCACGGTCGTGGTGATGCTCGTAGAATTTTTCCAACACGTCAATAGCCTTGTCGTACATGCGTGCTTCGATGTAGGTATTGGCAAGTGTCTCCTGATAAGTGGCATTTGAGGGTTCCAGTTGCACTGTGCGCTCATTGCTGGCTATTGCCTTTGATTTCTCTTTCAGCGCTGCCTGATACTGCGCATAATAATACCATGCCTCGGAACGTGTGGAGTCGATGTCTATGCAGTGCTGCAGAAGGTCGAAGGCTGCATCATGGTTTCCCTTCAACCGCTGGCAGATGGCCTCAAGGAAGAAAGAGTTGTAGCGCTCGGCCACTGACATCTGCGCCACGTCGAGCAGCGGCTGTTGCTTGTCGGGCGGCGGTTGCCCCACAGCAAGCAGCCATGCGCAAATCGTCATTATGAATGTCACCAGCCTGTACATCCTCTTGGTCTCGTTTTCTGTTTAATCCGTTAATCGGAAGATATCATACTCCCGTATGCCCATATCCCCCTTCGCCGCGCTCCGTAGCGTCGAGTTGCTCTACAAGTTGCAACTCAGCCTGCTCATATCGCGCTATCACCATCTGCGCTATGCGCTCGCCGTCGTTGACGGTAAAGGGCATGTCGGAAAGATTGACAAGCACCACGCCGATTTCGCCACGATAGTCGGCATCGATGGTGCCTGGCGAGTTGAGCACCGTTATGCCGTGCTTCAGCGCTAGTCCGCTGCGCGGCCGCACCTGTGCCTCGTAACCCTCGGGCAGCGCTATGTGCAGACCTGTCGGTATAAGCCGCCGCTGCAGGGGCTGTATGGTTACAGGCTCGTCGAGGTTGGCCCGCAAGTCGAGCCCTGCACTCTGTGATGTTGCATAAAAAGGTAGTGGCTGATGTCCGCGATTGACTACGGGAATTTTCATGTGTCGTAAGTGATTGTCGGTTTGTTACACCTTATTAATTAATACATAAGGTGGTGCAAAATTACGTATTTCCACAGAATTCGCCATCTTTTTTTTATGGAAAAGTGGTAATAGAAAAGCCTTTTTTCTCTTTTTTATGAAATAATTACTAACTTTGCATCCGCTTCCGGCACGCTGCGCCCTTGTAGTTCAATGGATAGAACACGGCTCTCCTAAAGCTGAAATATGGGTTCGATTCCCATCGGGGGTACTTGCCGCAGAGGTGAGTAGCAAGGGGTGAGAGGTGAGTAGCAAGAAGCAAGAGGTGAGAGATAAGACTTAAGGATACTGATGCGAGTACTTATTGTCAACACCAGCGAGTGTAGCGGTGGCGCTGCCGTGGCAGCCCGCCGACTGATGCGCGCCCTCAACAACAACGGCGTGAAGGCAAGGATGCTGGTGCGCGACAAACAGAGCGACGATCCGAACATTATCTCACTGCCACAAACGTGGCTCCTTCAGCGGCACTTTCTCTGGGAACGTCTTGTAATCTGGTTTAGGATGCTATTCCGCTATAAGCATGTTTTCGATGTGGACATAGCAAATTCAGGCATTGACATAACAAGGCTTCGTGAGTTCAAGGAAGCCGACATCATCCATCTTCACTGGGTAAATCAGGGTATGCTCTCTCTGAAAAGCATACGCAAAATTCTCGACAGCGGCAAGCGCGTTGTCTGGACGATGCACGACGCATGGCCCGCCACTGGCATCTGCCACATCACGTTCGACTGCCGTCGCTTTGAGACGATGTGCCAATGCTGTCCGCGACTTCCCTATAATTCTCCGACCGACATGGCCAACAAGACATGGCAGCGCAAGAGCCGCATGCTCAATGGCCGGCACATAACGTTTGTCGCCTGCAGCGAATGGCTTGCCGGCGAAGCCAGGAAGAGCGGTCTGCTGAAAGGACAGAAGATTGTCAGTATCCCCAACGCCATTGACACCCGCATCTACTCCGCCGGCGACAAGTCGGCGGCCAGGGCAGCACTGCAGTTGCCAACAGACCGCAGACTGATACTCTTCGTGTCGCAGTATGCCGACAATCCATATAAGGGAATGCAGTATCTTGCCGATGCCTGCCAACTGATGGTGAGGGAAAATCCCGAGATGGCAGACAACACGGCAGTGGCAGTAATCGGCGGACACTCCGAGGAGATTGTCTCCGCACTTCCTTTCAAGGCCTTCCCACTTGGATATATCAACGACGAGCGCCGCATGGCAGAGGCATACCGCGCTGCCGACGTCTTCGTACTTCCCTCGCTGTCGGAAAATCTTCCCAACACCATAATGGAAGCCATGGCATGCGGAGTGCCCTGCGTGGGATTCCGCGTTGGCGGTATTCCCGAGGAGATAGACCATCTGTCTACCGGCTACGTTGCCGACTATCGCGACGCCGCTGACCTGGCACGAGGCATAAGGTGGGTGCTCAGCGAAGCCGACGGCGAGGCAATAGCGAAAGCATGCGTCAGCAAGGTTTTCCACCACTACTCACAGCAGGCAGTGGCAAGAAAACACATTGAGGTGTACGAAACTGCCAAGAAATGACTATCAGCATTATCACCGTGACATACAATGCCGCCGGCGTGATTGGCAGCACTCTCGACAGCGTGGGCAGTCAGACCTACGGTGACATTGAGCATCTCATCATCGACGGTGCCTCGACCGACGGCACTCTCGACGCCGTCTACAAGTATCGCGACGCTGCCCGATACGCCGTCGGCGTCTTCTCCGAGCCAGACCACGGCATCTACGACGCCATGAACAAAGGCATGGCACGCGCCACGGGCGACTATGTGGTATTCCTCAATGCCGGCGACACTTTCCACGCTGCCGACACGCTCCAGACCATAGCAGACACCGCCATGCAGTGGCGCGACGCGGCCAAGGGATTTCCCGCCGTAGTCTATGGCGATACTGCCGTTGTCGATTCCGACCACAAATTCATGCATCTGCGCAAACACCGCCCTCCGCGGCAGTTGTCATGGCGCTCGTTCCGACAGGGAATGCTCGTTTGCCATCAGGCATTCTACGCACGCACGGACATCGCAAAGGCCACGGCCTACGATCTGAAGTACCGCTATTCTGCCGACGTGGACTGGTGCATTCGCGTAATGAAAGAGGCCGAACGCCAAAACCTGCCTCTTGTCGACACACATGCCATAATAGCCAACTTCGAGCACGGCGGAAACACCACACAGCACCATACGGAATCGCTGCGCGAGCGATTTGCCGTGATGCGCCGTCACTACGGTCTGCCAACGACACTCGCCATGCATGCCTGGTTTGTTGTGCGAGCCGTCATACGCCGATAGCCATCCGCTACATGCCCGTTTTTTCTCTGCAAAAAGCAAAGAAAAAGACGTTTTCCTTTCGCTTTCTTTCACTTATTTCGTAATTTTGCCACCCAGGCGGCGAAAAGCATTTGCAGCCTGAGCAGGACATATATGATTACAAGCGATCAACTGAAAGATATTCTCGAACGTGCCGACAAACTGAAGCACTATCTTAAGATTGACGAGAAGAAAATAGAGTACGAAGAGGAAGACCTTCGTACACAAGCCCCCGACTTTTGGCAAGACCAGAAACGCGCCGAAGAGCGGATGAAAAAGGTGAAAGGCATCAAGAAATGGCTCGATGGCTATGCCGCCGTGCGCACTGCTGCCGACGAGTTGCAACTGGCTTTTGACTTCTACAAGGAAGACATGGTGACAGAAGAGGAGGTAGACGACGACTACCGAAAAGCCCTTGACGCCATCGAAGCGCTCGAACTGAAGAACATGCTGCGCCAGAAGGAAGACCCAATGGATGCCGTACTGAAAATCAACTCAGGTGCCGGCGGCACCGAAAGCCAAGACTGGGCCGAGATGCTGATGCGCATGTATCAGCGCTGGGCTGAAGCCCACGGCCACAAGGTGAGCATCTCCAACCTGCAAGACGGCGACGAGGCTGGCATCAAGAGCGTCACCATGCAGATAGAAGGCGGCGAATATGCATACGGTTATCTCAAGTCGGAAAACGGTGTTCACCGTCTGGTACGCGTCAGTCCATATAATGCACAAGGCAAACGCATGACAAGTTTTGCCTCTGTATTCGTCTCACCGCTCGTCGACGATACCATAGAAGTGTATGTAGATCCGGCAAAACTCTCTTGGGACACATTCCGTTCAAGCGGCGCCGGCGGCCAAAACGTTAACAAGGTGGAGAGCGGCGTAAGACTGCGATACTGGTACACCGATCCCGACACTGGGGAAGAAGAGGAAATTCTTATAGAGAACACTGAGACACGCGACCAGCCTAAAAACAAGGAGCGCGCACTCGCGCTGCTCCGCTCACAACTCTACGACCGTGCCATGCAAAAGCGTCTCGAGGCACAGGCAAAGATAGAGGCCGGAAAGAAAAAGATAGAATGGGGCTCGCAAATACGCTCCTACGTTTTCGACGACCGCCGCGTGAAGGACCACCGCACCAACTATCAGACGTCGGACGTCGATGGCGTGATGGACGGCAAGATTGACGAATTCATCAAGGCCTATCTCATGGAATTCCCCGTCAATGACGACAACTGAACCAATAAAAAATAAAGCAATCTTTTAACAACTATGAGCAAGAAGACTACAGCCAAGCGCGTGGCTTGGCAGAAAAAGCAGGAAGAACACGGAAAGAACATTGTAAAGTGGATTTTTGGCGGTCTCATCGTACTTGCCATCGTCTATCTGTTCTGGGCTGTTTCAATGATGTCCTGATGGCCATTGAGATAGAACGCAAATTTCTCGTTAAGGACAACTCCTACAGGCAGTTGTCCTTTTCGCACAGCCACATACAGCAGGGCTACATCTGTAGCGAGCGCGGCCGCACCGTGCGCATCCGCATCCGCGACAACCAGGGCTTTGTCACCATCAAGGGGCCGTCGCAGGACGGTGGACTGTCGCGCTACGAGTTTGAGCAGTCCATTCCGCTTGACGATGCACGCCATCTGCTTGCTCTCTGCGAGCCTGGTCTTGTCGACAAGACCCGCTGGCTCGTCAGGAGCGGCAATTACGTCTTTGAAATTGACGAATTTCATGGCGACAACGACGGACTGGTGATGGCCGAAGTGGAACTGCAGTCAGCAGACGATGAGCCGGAAATGCCACATTTCATCGGGCGCGAAGTAACCGGCGACCGCCGTTTCTACAACAGCCACCTGCGCGCCAATCCCTACAAAAACTGGAAATCAGAGGCTCCCTCGCCTATCGTCTGAACTTGTAGAACCAGAAGGAAAGGCCCACGATGATTGCCAGCGTTGCTCCAATGCTGTTGGCAAGCAAGTCGAACCAGTCTCCATTGCGGTTTGTGGTGCCGTAGGCTTGCATAAGTTCCAGCACGCCACTCATTACTATCGGCATAAACCATCCCCAGAAGCCCAGTTTCTCCCAGTCAACGATATTGTGTTGACGCAGATACTCTATCCATATCACGCTGCACGTGCCGCCATACATCAGCACGTGTACCCACTTGTCTATCAGCGGCACGTCGTTTAGTTCTGTCTCGGGCGGCTGAAAGAGAAGCGACAGATACCAGATCGCTGCAATGCAAAGCAACGACAGCGGATATTTTCTGATGTATTCCAAAACCTTTTGCATGTTATATTCTGTTCACAGAGCCTACTTCGGAAATTACAGGTGCAAAATTACAAGATTTTAGTTTATTAAGACCAGAACATGCGGCATTTTTGCACCACAAACGGGTAGAAAATGTCATTTTTAACTATACTACGTATGTGACACGCCTCAACGGATGAAAAAAATAATGCGAGCGCCATGGATTACTGGTGCTCGCATTAATTTTTCCCGTTATTTCGCCCCGTTTTCTATTTATTTCGTACTTTTGCAGGCTGAAAAGTAACAGTTATGTCGGAAAGAGCGAATTTTGGCAGCAAACTTGGCGTAATTCTTGCCACGGCAGGCTCTGCTGTTGGCCTTGGCAATGTATGGCGCTTCCCATACATGGCTGGCGAGAACGGCGGCGCCGTATTCATTATTATATATATTGTGTGTGTACTGCTGCTCGGCATCCCCTGCATGATCAGCGAGTTTATCGTGGGGCGCCATGGCGCAGCCAACACGGCACGCGCCTATCGCCGCATGTCGGGCGACGGTGTCTGGTCGCTTATAGGCTACATGGGTGTGCTTACAGGCTTTCTCATCACAGGCTATTACGCCGTGGTATCAGGCTGGTGCCTGCAGTATATATGGGCATCGCTGATAGGCCACCTGCAGGGAGACCCAGAATATTTCAGGCAGTATTTCGCAGAACTCTCCACAGATCCCGTGAAGCCCGTGTTATGGACCGTGGTAATCCTTGGCTTAGCCTATCTCATCATAGAGCACGGTGTGCGCAGCGGTATAGAGCGCGCCTCTAAGTTGATGATGCCCACGCTGTTATTTCTGCTGTTCGTCATCGTAGCGGCATCGTGCATGTTGCCTGGTGCAGAGCGCGGCATAGAGTTTTTGTTCAAGCCCGACATGAGCAAACTTACGAGCGACGTGTTTCTCGGCGCTCTTGGTCAGAGTTTCTACTCACTCAGCATAGCGATGGGATGTCTGTGTACTTACGCCAGTTATTTCTCGCGGCAGACAAATCTCACCACTTCCGCTGTTCAGATTGGCATCATCGACTCTTTGGTTGCCATTCTTGCCGGTCTGATGATTTTCCCTGCAGCGTTTTCCGTCGGCGTAAGCCCCGATTCCGGCCCCTCGCTTATTTTCATCACGCTGCCCAATGTTTTCCAGCAGGCCTTTAGCGGCATGCCCGTCGTGGGTTATGTCATCTCGCTGCTTTTCTTCATCCTGTTGTCGCTGGCAGCACTGACGTCGCTGATGTCTCTACACGAGGTGAGCACGGCCTTCTGTCAGGAAGAACTCAACGTTTCGCGCCGCCGCGCAGCCCTTATCGTTACTGTTGCCACGTGTGTCGTTGGTGCGTTCTGCTCACTTTCGCTTGGCGCTGTCGGCGGGCTTACTTTTTTCGGCAAGAGCCTTTTCGACTGGTTTGATTTCGTCACGGGCCAGATATTCCTGCCTGTTGTGGGCTTCCTTACCTGCATTTTCATTGGCTGGTTTGTTCCCCACAAGGTGGTGCGCGACGAGTTTACCAACTGGGGCACTCTGCGTAGTCTGTGGTACACTCGCTGTTTCCACTGCTATCTGTTTCTCGTGAAGTATGTCTGTCCCCTTGCCATCCTGTTTATTTTCCTGCATCAGTTTGGAGCCGTTTAGTAATTCATAATTTATTTTTTTTCGACAAATAAGACAACTAACGACAACATTTAATGGTTCGCTCGGCTTTGCCGCTTTGACCTCGGTCAAAGAACGGTCAATGGTCAATAATCAACGGTCAATGGTCAATAATCAACGGTCAACTACCCATGGATGAGAGAGGAAATTTTGGAAGCAAATTAGGCATAGTGTTGGCCACGGCAGGTTCCGCCGTAGGCCTTGGCAACGTGTGGCGCTTCCCTTATATGGCTGGCGAAAACGGTGGTGCAGCCTTTATTGTGGTCTACTTTCTCTGCATTCTCGCCCTTGGCATACCGGGCATGATTAGCGAGTTTATCGTGGGGCGCCATGCCCAGTCAAATGCCGCTCGCGCCTACGACCGTCTGTCGGGCGGCAAGCCGTGGAAGTTTGTGGGCTATCTTGGCATACTCACCTCTACCATCATTCTCGGTTTCTATGCCGTTGTTGCCGGCTGGTGCCTTCAGTATCTCGTTGCTTCCGTCTCCGGTCACGTCAGCGGCAATGCCGAAGCCGTTCAGCAGTATTTCCAGCAGTTCTCCAGCGATCCAGTGAAGCCTGCCCTTTGGGCTGTTGCCTTTATCTTCATCACCCATCTTGTCATTGTTCGTGGTGTGCGCCGTGGCATTGAGCATGCTTCAAAACTTCTGATGCCCCTGCTGCTCATCCTGCTTCTTGTGATCGTTGTAGCCTCGTGTCTGCTGCCTGGTGCCATCGATGGTGTGCGTTTTCTGCTGAAGCCCGACTTCAGCAAACTTTCCGGCAACGTGCTTCTCGATGCCCTCGGCCAGTCGTTCTTCTCGCTGTCGCTTGGTACTGCCTGCCTGTGCACCTATGCCAGTTATTTTGCGCGCGACACCAATCTCGTGCGCGCTGCCGGCCAGATTGCCCTTGTCGACACGCTGATCGCCATACTTGCCGGCCTTATGATCTTCCCTGCTGCCTTTTCCGTCGGCGTGAAGCCCGATGCCGGTCCTTCGCTTATTTTCATCACGCTTCCCAATGTTTTCCAGCAGGCCTTTAGCGGCATGCCTGTCGTAGGCTATATTATCGGCGTGATGTTCTATGCGCTGCTGGTGTTTGCAGCCCTCACCTCTACCATCTCCATGCACGAGATAGGCACGGCATTCTTCACCGAGGAGTTCTCGCTGCGCCGCCGCTATTCGGCATGGATAGTGACTCTCGTCACTTCAGTCCTTGCCGTGGTCTGCTCGCTGTCTGTCGGTGCAGAGCCCGGTCTTAGCATTATGAACCTTTCCGTCATGGACTTCTGCGATACGCTGACCGCCAACTTCATGCTGCCTTTCGGCGCCTTGCTTACGTGTCTCTTCGTTGGCTGGTACATTCCGCGCAAGTTGGTTCTTGACGAGTTTACCAACTGGGGTAGCCTTCGCGGCAGCCTTTTCGGCCTCTATTTCTTTGCCGTGCGCTATCTCTGTCCTGTTTGCATCAGCCTCATCTTTCTGCATCAGATGGGGGTAATCTGAGACGAGCATCGATAGTGACTTTATAATTATTGGGGAATGAATTACAGTGACCGTCGCATCGTTCTGGTTTCCGTTTTGGTGGGTGCCATTGCCCTTTGCGGTGTCTACTTTATTAACAGCGATGCTCCCGACGTCACTGCGAGTGTTGCCGTCGACAGCGACAGCACATCCTCTGTACAGCAAACCATTGTCTACGCCCAGCCGCAGCGCGAGGGCGAACTCTTCACCTTCGACCCCAACACTGCCGACAGCACCCAACTGCTTCGCCTGGGCCTGCGTCCCTGGCAGGTGCGCAATATATATAAGTATCGCGCGCGAGGCGGAGTGTATCGACGTCGCGAAGATTTTGCACGCCTCTACGGGCTTACTCTCAAGGACTATCGGCGCCTTGAGCCGTACATCTGTATTTCTCCCGACTTCCAGCCTGCCTCTGCCCACATAGCGCGCCCGCCGCACGACGTCGACAGCACGCGCCACTACGTCAGCAAACTCAGTGCCGGCAGCACCGTGGATCTCAGCACTGCCGACACCACGTCACTGATGCGTGTTCCCGGCATCGGCAGTTACTATGCACGCCAGATAGTGCGCTATGGCGAGCGCCTTGGCGGCTATGTCAGCATCGGCCAACTCGATGAGATCGACGGTTTTCCCAGCGAGGCCAAGGCTTACTTCACTCTCGGCAGCGCCGCGCCCCGTCGGCTTGCTCTTAACAGGCTTAGCCTTCAGCAACTGCGCCGCCATCCCTATCTCAACTTCTATCAGGCCCGCGCCATCGTCGACTATCGGAGGCTCCACGGCCGCATAGACAGTCTGCAGCAGTTGCGCTTCGACAGCAGTTTCTCGCCAGCCGACTTTCAGCGCCTGGCGCCCTACGTCAGCACCGAATAGACATTCTCCACCGTCTTTCCGGAAAAAGCAGAGCCGTCCCCACCCCTGCGGGCGGCAAGACGGCTCGTGCCATGTCATGCAGGGCTTTCGCCCTGGCGCTCTCAGCCTCTGCACGATGTCACCGTTATCGTAGAGACGACGGCCGTGAGAAATGCTATCACGATGTTTACGATGGTTTTCACTGTTTCACGTTTCATGTCGTGTCTGTTTTAGAGTTTCCGATAGTAGGGTTACTCGCCACCTGCTGCGGCAGCATTGCGAGGCGACGTGTACTCGTTGTCCTCCTCCCACGTGATGGCGGCGCCAGCCGCACGGGTCAAGCCTATTAGGGCGTTCTTCACTTCTCCCGTGCCGCGCACCTTCCAGAGGCTCTTTATTCCGCTGCCGGCGTTGAACTTGCTGGCGTCCTGTACGGCCATCGACTTCAGACCTACGCTGAAGATGCCGAGGTTGGCAATCTTTACCGACTTGCCTTCGTAGGCCAGTTCGCGGATGCAGGTCACAGCGTCTTCGAGCACGCCCTTTATGACACCGGCAGAATAGGCCGTGTTGTGGCCAGCCATGTGCTGCACGAGGTCGTCCAGTTCTACAGTCTTGTCGGCCACCTTCCTTGCGTAGTAGTAGCCATATTTACCCACTTTGTGATTTGTGTTCTTGATGAGACGATACTTTGCCATAATTTTTTCAGTGTTTTTTTGATTAATAATTAGTGTTTTGATTGATTACGTGTGTCGTTCGTCACAATGTTAGCGCGCTGTTGTTTCCGATTGACAGTTGCAAATTTACACCATTCGCTGCCATCGGGCAACCACAATGGCGCGCTCGTGCAGTCCTAATTCCTATCGCGCTGAGCCACAGCGTTTTCCGTCGGCGTTGCAACGCTTTTCGCGCGGATTACGACACCTTTAATTTATTAATACGCGCGCGCGAGGAGAGTCATAACGTTTGTGCCTCTGCTGCGCAAAGTTTCTTTCATCGTCATCGCGGTGATAGGAAAATTTTCTTTACCTTTGCCTTCCGTTTCTACGTTTTCCGCTATGTCACAATCCAACCTTTCCGAGATGCTGCATCTCCTCTCCAGCCAGGGCTACTCCCCTCTTGTCTGCGACACGCCCGTCAATAGTTTCGACAACAGCGTCCGCGCCGGTCTGCCCACCTCTCCGGGCGACATCGTGCGCGGCGACTACATCCTGATGCCCAAGACACTGCTTGGCAGCCATCCCGAGTTTTTCATCACCGCACAGGGCGACTCGATGGAGGGTGTCGGTTTCCATAGCGGCGACCGTCTGCGCGTTGTCGTCGACACCGATATCAGCGACGGCGACATTGTCGTTGCCGACATCGACGGCGACTGCACCGTGAAGACCTACTTCCGCGACGAGCAGAACCGCCAGTGGCTCATCCCTGCCAACGACAGTTACAAGCCCCTGCTGCTCACCCCCGAGATGAACGTCCGTTTCTATGGCAAGGTGGTGGAGTGTATCAGCACGGCTCAGCGCCAGTCATACCGCGAGTGCATGCGCAAGGTACGCCAGATGCAGTCGGCAGCAGCCGAGCGCCTCTCCCCGTCGGACATCGACGCTGTGCTCCGCGACGTGTCGTCGATGGTGACGTATGCCCGACAGTGGTATGCCGTCTTCCGCGCCATGGTAGATAGCCTGGTGGTAGGGCGCGACGACTATCGCGGCTTCGTAGGCATGGTGGAGCGCGCCGTCCCCGACAATGCATGTCCCCCGACAGCAGCCGAACTGCGCCGCATGGCGATACAGAGTTTCAGCAAGCCCGTGGCCCTATGGGAGAGCAGCAACGCTCCCGTCTCCAACCAGCGTTTCTACGACTACCTGCGCATCGCGCGCTACGTTGCCGACCGTCTGCACGGCATTTCCACCTGAAAACTCCCCCGTTTCTCCCCTTCTTCTCTCCCACCCCCGGCGTCAGCACGCCTTTCTCCCCTTTTTCTGCCCCGTTTCCCTACGGCGACATCTCCCCACGGAGCATGCCGCCGCCTTTCGTCATAACTTTGCGTCGTAACAAGATAACCTTTCTGAGCAAAGCGAATTAATTTTTAATCCCTAATCTTTATCTTTTATGACACAACTCACAGAACATTTCTCTCTCGAAGAGATGACGCGCTCCGAATGGGCGCAGAAGCACCGCGTGCGCAACATTCCCAACCTCACGCAGATAGCCGCACTGCAGCATCTCTGCATCACCGTGCTCGAACCTCTCCGCCGCCAGTTCGGCCCCATCCGCATCAACAGCGGCTTCCGCTGCGAGAGAGTCAACGCAGGGGTGCATGGCGTGGGCAACTCGCGCCACCTCTACGGCGAGGCCGCCGACATCCACGTGCCCGACCGCGCCACGGCGCGCCGCTACTTCCTCTTCATCCGCGACCACTGCAATGTCGACCAACTCATCTTCGAGTACAACAGTGCCGGCGCCCGCTGGCTCCACGTCTCCACTCGCCTCGACGAAATCGACAACCGCCATCAGTACATCTTCAATCTCCCTGCCGTATGAAACTCTCCGTCACCAAGACCTGCACCTGCTGCGGTGCCGACCTCCCCCTTGATCGCTTCGAGCGCTATCGCAGCGGCTCCTTCCGCGACATCTGCCGCCACTGCCACTATCTGCTCCACACTCGCGCCGCCACCCGCCGGTGGCGGCAGCGGCAGCGCGAAGAACACTTCCTCCACTACAAAATACCAAAACAACCCACCGCCTGACTTCCCTTCGCCGATTGGTCAATGGTTTTCCCTTGGCTTGACATAAATCAAGGGGCAATTACTCGCAAAAATAAAAACCACTTTTTTTCTTTCTCTTTCCCACACATCTTCGTATCTTTGGCGACAACAGGTAAATCTTGACCTTATTTATTCACCCTTAAACTATTTTTCATCTATGAAGAAATTCTACTCCTACCTTTCCTTCCTCCTCACCACCATGCTCCTACTAATGGGGGGGGCAAATACTGCGTGGGCGGAGTATGCTCTTTATTATACACTAACACCTACAATAGGTACCAACAGTGCCTATGCCAATAATTGTGACATAACTATAAACGGTATAACATGGAATGTCAATGGCAATACACAAGATCTTTCACATAGCGGTTGGAGAATTGGTGGCAAATCTATAACCGACACTGACCGTACCGTCTATTCAAAGACAGCAATGGGAGCCGACATTACCAAAGTTGAATTAAAGATAGGAGAAGCTTCATCAATAACCATAAACTCAATAAAACTGATTGTTTCCGATAAATCAGATTTCTCTACACAGATTGATGAGATAACCAAATCTTCTCCCGATGCCAGTTCCACTCTGACCTTCACACCAACATCCCCTTTGACGTCATTTGGAGAAGATGCTTATTATAAGTTTGTATTTAATGTCACTGTAACTGATAACAGTAATAATAAATTTGTTGAATTCTTAGAAGCAAAATTCTATAAAGAGGCTAAGACCGCTTCCGACTTCACGATAACATCTGGAAGCACTGTAAATCTAACGAAGCCTTCCAATACTACTTCGCAAATAACCTACACTTCAAGTTCTGATGGTGCGATAACCTATACTTCCAACGACACAGAAGTGGCCACGGTGAGCAATACCGGATTGATAACCGCCGTGGCAGCCGGTCAGACCACGATAACCATTAGTCAGGCAGAGACATCAACCTATGAGGCAAGCAGCGACAAGACCATCACTGTAAATGTTGTAGACAACACAAAGACTGCAACCCCATCTATTACCGTCAGTCCAACGGTTATCTCTGAGGCTACCGACGTTACGGTGACCATCACTGGCAATGGAACTCTTTACTATACCACCGACGGCAACGACCCGACTACATCTACGCCGACTACCGCCACCACAGGAACACCTTTCGTCCTCAACCTCAATGCCACAACCACCATCAAGGCCATGGCAAAGGAAGACGGAAAGGATGCCAGCGACGTGGTTTCTGCCGTAGTCACCAAATATGTACAGCCTACAAGCGTAACCGTGAACTTTAGCGCCAGTTTCTTAGGCATATCAAACACAAATAGTTTAAGCGGAGATTTTGACAAGAGTGTTGACAACGTTGCTGTTAACATCAAAAAAGGAAACGCAAGTACCTCTACCAGAGGTGATGACGGATATATTCGCTTATATAATGGGAATATATTGAAATTCACAGCACCCACAGGATATAACATCACAAACGTAACACTAACACAATCGACAGAAAACAGTAGTAAATGGGAAGGCGGCACTGTCAAGACATGGACTGGTGAAGAAAGCAGTGCCTCATTCACTTTCTTAGGCACAAGTTGGCTCGCCTCCGCTGCTATCACTCTGGAGAAGATACAGCCGAAGTATGCACTGACCATAGCCGACGCTGTTGGCGGAACGCTGTTGGTGGAGAAGGCAGGAGTGGCCATATCAAGCGGTACGGAACTGAAAGCCAACACCGAACTTGACATCACTGCAACACCATCCACTGGCTACGACTTCACCACATGGGCTGTCACATCAGGCACGCTTGGTAGTGCCACCAGTGCCACGACGACACTCACCACTGCCGCAGCCGCAGCAACGCTGAGTGCAACATTCACTCCACACGTCTATACGTTCACGGCCACAACCGAAGATGGAACATTGTCTGTCAAGGTAGGCGATGCAGCCCCTGTAGTGCTTGACAACGGAGAGACAACAGAGATTGCCTATGGAAGCACCGTGACAGTGACACCAATACCTGCCACAAACTATGCCTTCGACGAATGGACTACTACAGACATTGACGACATCAGTATAAAGGCTAATCCACTGGTGTTCACCATGCCTGCAAACGATGTAGAACTGATGGCAAAATTCGTTGCAACCAACGTAAACTACGACATCACCATCAATCAGGCCACCGGCGGTACTATCTCGAGCAATAAGTCGTCGGCCAAGGCTGGCGAGACCATCACTCTGAGTTACGACCTCGACGACCACTATGCCTTCGGCGAGTGGGTAGTGGAAGATGCATCCCACAATGGTGTCACAGTGACCGACGACAAGTTTACGATGCCTACCTCCGATGTCACCGTTACTGCTACATACAAGCCTATCCATACCGTTACCTACTACGTGTCGGGCATACAGCAGACACCCGTTGACCGTGTTGACGGAGCAACGCTCAGTCTTGACGAGCCAGCGGCTGTGCGCGGCATGGCATTCGCAGGATGGAGCACATCCAATGATGTTGCCAGTCCTGTCTTCGTTGCCAACGATGCTGCCGTTAACAGCGACCTTACCCTCTATGCCTTCTTCACTCTGAAACAAGGCACCGTGGCATATCGCCGCGTTGAGGCAGACCTGTCAGACTGGCGCGGCAACTACCTCATCGCCTACAGCAGCAGTTGCTTCGCCAATGGTAAGATAGGAGGAACGGGTGCTAATGCTATCGGTGCACAATACCAGACAAAGGATCCTGGAGAGAATCTCTCCAATGACATAGTCACTAAAGAATGGGGAGATAATTACTACGTTTCGCTTGAGGCCGTCGACGATGATGATCTCAGCAAGGGGTATGTTCTGAAGACTCAGGATGGCAAATACAACTATAATTCGTCCAACAAAAATGGTTTGAATGCAACTGATTATAAAGAGACTGCAGCATATTACGCCATCAGCGTAACATTCACATCCAAGTCAGACATAAAACTTAAACTGTCAGGCTATGCCACTGGTGCAGTATTTCGTTACAATACGGGTGGATACTTCCGCTTCTATAAGGATGGTGGACAGAGCCCAGTATATCTCTACAAGAAGGGCACCAGTTCACCCACATATTCTCTGGGACTGCCCATCGAAGCCGTTACCATCACGTCGGCGAAGTATGCCACATACTGCTCGGAGCAGGCACTGGACTTCACCGACAGCGACGTGAAGGCATACACGGCGAAGGTGAGCGGCACGAGCGTGGTGCTGACAAAGGTCAACGTGGTGCCTGCAGGCACTGGCGTGATACTCTATGCCGACGCTGCCGACACCTACGAGATCCCTGTGACGACGGGAGGCTCGGTGAGCGACAACGAACTGGTGGGAACAACCGCAGAGACGACAGTGGCAGCCACCGCAGACGGCAAGTATAACTACATCCTGCAGATGGACGGCAGCACCCCGAAATTCCGCAAGGCGACAGGCAAGAAAGTGCGTGCCAACCGCGCTTACCTCAGCACAAGCACGGCTCCTGCCTCGGCTCCTGCCCTCGACGTGATCTTCGCAGAAGAAAACACAACAGGAATTCAACCGTCAACTGTCCGCTCTCCCCTGTCAACTGTCAACTCTCCCGCCTACGACCTCTCGGGCCGTCGCGTCAGCGCTGACAGGAAGGGACTCGTGATAGTGAACGGCAAGAAGATTGTGAAGTAAGGCCCATGTTTAACAACTTAAAACAACGGAAGAAATATGAAAAAGATATATCAGACACCAGATACTCAGGAGATAGCACTGCGCTACCAGCAGATGCTGGCATCAAGCGCCGATTCGCCACTGCTCGACCAGGCCGTAGACGCAGTGACAGACCCCGACGACAGCGACTACTACCTCGACCTGTAAGCGATAGGTACTGATGGAAGAAAATGAGGGTGTGTCAAAAAAATAGGCACATCCTCTTTTTCCCTTAAGGTCCTCATCACCCTAAGGGAAAAGAAAAGTTTAGTTTGTGTTGCGTATATATAGCAAAGGGACGTACTAAACCCGAAATAATAACTAAATTTGCAACATAATTGCACTTGCTGGTTGACTCTTTACATTTTGGAGTTGAATCTTCGTCACAGTTTTTTCTTCAAAAAAGTTTGGCTATTCCAAATAAAAGCAGTACGTTTGCACCACGAGAACCCGCCAAGCCTCTTCACAATGCTTAAATCGGCGGGTCGTTTTGTTTTATTATGGCACATTATACAAAGACATACTCATCACCATCTCAACTGGTGACATTGCTTCAATCTCGTGGACTCCACGTTGAGAATGTCGCACGTACGGAGAATTATCTCCGCCACATCGGCTATTACAGATTCAGTGCTTATCTTTATCCTCTTTTGACAACACCGAAGGAGAATCATGTTTTCAAACCAGGAGCCACTTTCAATCAAGCCTTGGACATGTATCGCTTCGACAGACATCTTCGTCTGCTGATGTTCAACGAGATTGAGAAGATTGAGATAGCCGTTCGTAGTGCCATTGTCAACATAACGAGCCGTGAGACAGGGAATCCCTTTTGGATGACCGACCCGACGTGCTTCTATGATACCAGCACTTTTGCCAAAACAAAGCAACTCATTGATGCCGAACTTGCCAAGTCGCGCGAAGATTTCATTGAACATTTCCGCAATACCTATTCTGACCCTTATCCACCTTCGTGGATGTTGGCTGAGATACTTCCATTAGGTGTGCTGACAAGGATATACGATAACATCAGGAGCAACCAGATTCGAAAGAAGATAGCACAAGAGTTCTCCCTGGGAGTGCCAGTCTTTAACTCATGGATGACGATTATCACTGTTGCCAGAAACAACTGCGGTCATCACGCTCGCGTATGGAACCGTACATTTGCTTTGAGGGTTTTGACTCAGCGACGTATGGCGCGTCCTTGGATAACAATTCCTGTCAACCAGAAGAAAGCCTATTTCAGTCTTTGTATCATTAAATACTTCCTTGACATCATTTCGCCGAACAACGACATGAAGGCAAAGATTGATGCCCTACTCAGTTCCTACCCGTCCATTGACATCAATGCGATGGGCTTTCCTCGTGGGTGGGAAAATGAACCGCTATGGCAATAGACACAATTATACAAGGCGGGCGAGGATGGAAACAGTGCATCCTCGCCCGATTTAGTTGAAAAAACGCCCAAAAATAAAGAAAATTGAGTTTGAACTAGAAAAAATCGCATTTCCGCTTTACATTTTCTCTGCCTGAACTATATTATAAGTGTATGACACGAAAAGATGTTGAAAGTCTGTTCAAGACACACTACACGCAGATTTTATTTGAAAAAGTTTGTTTGTTCGGGAAAAAGTCGTACCTTTGCAACGATAAATCCCACCACACTTCTCGTCCGCAAGGCCAGTGCACCAGGGTGGGACTTCGTTTTTTTAGACATTTAGGGTATGAGATATACTAAGCAGACTATGACCCTCGCTGAGCAGATAAGGACGCTGCAGAGGCGAGGGCTTACTATTGAGAATGAAGCAGAGGCAACTCAGTTGCTTGATCGCATCAGTTATTTCCGACTGGCAGACTATTGGAGACCATTGGAAATAGACAAGTTGACCCATCAGTTTGCAGCAGATAGTTGCTTCTCAGATGTTGCGCCGCTCACGTTATCCGTGGATGACCGCCAGTCCTCGACAGCCATTTAAACTCTATTCAATCTTGTGCTGTATTGTCTATTGGCTTAATTATAATCGCAAAAACGATTTGTGCAATTTTTCAAAACCAAATGTGCAAAAATCGTAGTTTTTTGTGTCTTTCTCTGGTCTGATTTTGGCCGCTTTTTAAACGGCGTTTAACTGTTGTTTTAACGCTGATTTATGGCTTTTATTGTGTCAGGCAAAAACTTTCAAAACGCCTGAAAATAAAGGCATTTTTATTTGGTAGTTTCATTTATTTTTTTTGTGCCTTTGTAAAGTAAATAAGATGTTTAATTTGTCGCTTTGCAACCTCTCTGAAAAGGTCGCTAATTCTTTCTACTCTTTGTCCTTTTGACTGCCTTTTCTCGGGTTACTTTTCCGTATGTTTTTGTGTGTCATTCTTTCAAGTCAGCGAAGAAATGGAAAGAACTTGAAAGCATTTCGAGCGTTTTAAGCGCATTTCTCTGTCTCGCTGGCCAACTTATCAGCTTTACACTTCCTATCGCTCTGTCGGCTTTCATTTGAGCCAAAACGCAGCTTTACACGTTCGTTATCATTATGTCTTTGTAATTGGCAAATTCATTCACTCTGCTGTTTTGCTCTGTAATTTTCGCGCCAGCCAACAGCTTTGCGTCAGGAAAGTGCTTGTTTATCCAGCTGCAAAGCTCTATTATCTGAGACTTTCCAGACGTGAAAAAGACGTATTTCGTGCCTTTGAGCAATGAAAGCACGTCTAAATAGTCTTTAAGTTGCCAATAAGTCTCGCTGTTGTATGCTTTTACGTCTGTCTGCAAATATGGCGGGTCAATTAGAAACAGCGTATTTTCTGTGTGCTGATAGTCTGCAAAAAGTTTTCTGTAGTCTTTGCTGGTAATTTCCAAACCGTCCAGATAACTGTCAACATTGTAGTTTGTCGCAACCATTCTGTTGTAAAATGTGTGTTTGGCCATTTCTGCGTGTGAGCTTACCCAATTGCCAGAAAAAAGCAAAGAACCTGAAAGTGTCAGGTAGTCAACAAAAAGCCCCTTTTTCTCGCGCTCAGAAAAAATGTGCAGCAGCTCGTTACGTGTTTCGCCAGGTATCTTTTTATCTGTTGGCACGTTTGCGACCATTGGTCTGATTATTTCCAGCAGCTCGTTTGTCTGTTCTACGTGTTCCAGACGGTTACGGAAATTATCAAAGTCATTGTAAATAACCCGTGCTTCTGGCAGCATGTCTTTAGCAACTCGTGAAAGCAAGCCGCTGCCTCCGAATAAATCAACCACTGTAAAAATCTGCCCCCCCCGATTTTTCAGCACCTCTTTAAACCGCCTCACATAGTAGCGTTTTGTGCCTCTAAAAGGCAGTGGAGAGCTTGAAAAGGTCTTTTTCTTTGTCATTTCGTTACTTTTTTACTTTTTTCTTTGGTTTTGTCGTTTTAAATGCCTATCTTTGCAACGTTTATAAGCTACGGCGATGTGCAGTTCCCTGTAGAAGGGATTTTTGCAAGGTTCGAGGATAACCCTGAGAATGAAGCGAACAGCTGCGATAGGGTCTCTTAAGGAGATATGTAAGCCGTCCCTTTGCACTCTTGTTTTTGTTCCGTGGTAGTGAACAACTCCCGATTAGACAGAAACATTGAAAAGACATTTGAAAAAATTCTTAAGCAGGCACACATTGAGTTACGACCGCAGGGACTTGCAAGTGAGGAATTAACCCCACTTGCTTTTTTATGTCCTTACTGTCCTAATGTTATTGTACGGTAATGTGTATAATACCACACCTTTTGGCTTGATACCGTTTCGTAGTTCTTAACGCGTTTCAAGCAATAGCGCATATATACCATTTCACCGCCCGACTCCTTTGTGGTCAGCTGGCCTTTCCTGTTAAGGCGTGCTACCTGTACTGCAATAGGCACATAGGCATGGTGCTGGTAATGCGCCCCGTTTGTATTGCCAATACGATTGCGCACGCCCTGCATACGATAAACAGTATTACCGTTTTTGTCATTGGCCATTTGTCTAACGAAAGAAGCACAGCAGCCGTTAATTTCCTTATTAAGCATGTCTGCGTCTCGATCGTTGTTAGACACTCCGATGCAGCGGGGCACATACCAGCTGTTAGGTGTACCCTTTGACAGCACTATGCCTTTATAGTGTACATATTGTGTCTTTTCAGAGCGTCGCTCGCGCTTTCCCACATTGCGCTGGTAAGAATTGCTGCCGCCTGTACGTCTAAACGCACTGCGTCGTTTCTTACGCAGCAGCACTATACTAACGTCAGAGGGCAGTTCTCCATGTCTCAGGTAAACTGTGCCTTTGACAACCTTAGCCTCTATGTGTAGGTTCTCGTACAGCTGCTGCCATGCCTCCCACGCACCACTAACAAAGCGGCGGTAATACTTTAGACCGCTGGCCGTCGTTATTTCCTGCCGTACATCGTTGCCCATAGTGGTAACGGCCAGCGAATAGTTTGCCGCGTCAGCCACAACCTTGATACTCGATGTGCAGTTGACTACGCAGGGGGTCTTAATAGCGTTGAGCATTTCCAGCGTCAGGCCGCTTTTGGTAATTATTGGCATTTTCTCTGCCAGCAGGTCAGAAAGATACCCCATTACAACGGTAGGCATTTGCTTGATTTGCTCTGCAAGCGTCTGATTTGTTACAAGCGTGCTAAACTTAGCTATCTCGTAACTCTCTGACGCGCCGTTGTTAGACGTTGACAGGTAGGCGGTGCGGTACTCGCGTGCCTCTGTGTAAGTCTCACCGTCTGCGTGTATATCCTCTTTGGTGGTACGCACAACGATATAACGTATGCTGTTGCTCATGGCAGGCGTGCGGTCTATCGACAGCAGCTCACCGTCAATATACACAATACCTGCGTTTGTTCCGTCTGGTACTTTCAGGATGTAGCGGTTGCCGCCAATGAAGCCCAGCTGTTGCAGCAGCATGATTTGACCCTGTATAAATTCCAGCGTTTGTGTACTAAGCGGGTAGCGTCCACTGTCAACGCCCTGCACTTGTGTAGTTGTATAACCAGCTTTTTGCATTGTCTTTCATTTTTTATAGTTAATTACTTAGCTAACAGGTCTATATACTGCGTGCTTCGACACCAGCTTGTACCTGTTTACCATTTCCTTAACGGCCAAAAGGCTTGCAGGCGACCCGTATATGTCAATAGGCACATTTACGATAAAAACGTTTTGGGCTGCATTCAGTGCTATTTCGTCGTACACCAGAGGCACGTCGTCACCGCCTACTATCTCATACCATACGCGTGGCTGCCTACGGTTGCCCACAGGCTCAATATGCTGCACCAACTCTCCCTCCTCAGCAGTAAGCGGTATGCTTTCGCCTGTTTCGCTGACAGCATAGAGCCATTCGCCCTGACGCTCAACGCTTGCAATACTAAAGCGCGTTACAGCTGACGGGAAATTGTCATTAAGTACAGCAGTCAGGTAGCACACCTGCCCGTTATGCGTCAGTCTGTATATTTGAGCCTTGCGCTTTGCAAGAAACTTACTGTGCAGCTGTTCCAGAGGTACAAGCGCAGCACGTAGCAAGCCAAAGATACACGGCTGACGAAAGAACGTCGGCAGCAGGTGCATAACAAGCCGCTTATAGTCAACGTTATACATAGTCAGTAGCTTTATATTCCTGATACTCTATTACAATATCCGTGTCAGATACGCTATAATAGCCGCTGTACGGTTTGTCGTAGCCCTCAACGTTGTGCCATTCCTGTGCATCGTGTGCCTTAGCCTGCACACTTGATATATGCACCACTTCGACAGCTGGCAGTGCATTGATAGCAGCCAACAGGTCAGAGTTGCGGAAAACACCATTAAACGGCAGGCTGGCAACGACGTTACGTATAGTGTCATTAACAATGTGCTTACCCTCATTGTCAACGCCCTGCGCGTTCATAAGCATTGGGTTGTAGAACACTTTCAGCTGTAGCCTCATAAGGTCTGCTTCTTCGTTTCGCACCACAATGGCAACGCCTGCGTCCTTTACGGTATTGATATATGCCTTAAACGCAGCAAACTGACTTTCAGACAGCTTACATGGGTTGCCGCTGTCGTCTGCGCCCGCCACTTTCATATACACTACCGTATTGTCCTCAGAGGCGTTGGCAAACTTAACGACGCGGGCATTTTCTATGTCTGTCTCGCTCATGCTTGACGTGTCGTAATAGTCTGTGTCAGTAACCAACCTGATTTGCTGGCCATTGCCATACGTACCAAACATAAAAGCCTTAGCCTTAGTGACATACCAGCGCAGCGTGTGAGGCTCTAAACGCTCTATGCGTTCGTCAACCTCAGCACTGTGCGCGTCAAAGAAATTTTCAAGCACCCATACAGCAAAGGCAAAGGCATAGAAAAGTATGCTTTCAATGCTTACGGGGCTAAACTGCTGGTCGAATGTCTTTGAAACGTCCAGACCGTAGGCCGAAATAACAGCACGCTCCTTGCAGAACGTGGCTGCCATTTCGTTTTTAATTTCCTTTACTGTTCGTGCCATAGCTGTACCTTTTAGATGTTACGTGCCAGCAGTTCGTCAATAGCCTGCTTAACCAGTCTGCGAGTTTCCAAGAACGCGGCGTGTTCGTCGGCATGTTCGTTGGTGTCGTCACCGTTGACCAATATAGCTATCTGCGCGTCAATGTCGTACTCAGTACCAATAAGGCCTGCGACAAACTTAGCGCGGCGGTTGCCGTCTGTCACACCCTCAGCCTCAATGAGTGTGCCACCGTCAGGCATGTTGCCCGTATAGGAAAAGCCGCTGACGCTTTCCCCTGTTTCCTCGTTGGGAATTTCGCAGGGCTGCTCGTTCAGGTACAATACAGTGTGCTTTTCGTCATACTGTACATAGTTCTTTCTCTGTGTGTAACTTGCTGTTTTCATTTTACTGTTATTTAAAAGGTGATTAAATACTATTTACTTTCTACAGGTACAAACTTATAGAAACTGCGCCTGCCATTGTCAATGCTTTGCTCGATAATCTTGCAGCGCACGGCCTCTGTCAGTTCTTTGCCTGTCAGCTGCGACATAAGGGTATTGCTACCCGAAAACGTCACATGCTGCACCCAGCCCATGACACGCGTCATGCCGCCCGTTGAGTTGGTCGTTGTAACGCCGTCGTCAGCTTTGCGCCAGACAACGTCCAGCTTTGGGTCATTCTGCAACCATTCTACGCCGTCGCTGTCTTTCCATAACAGGCTGCTGCCGTCGTCATTGGTAAGCTGTTCGTAGATTTCATATTGCAGCGTCAGGCATTTGCCGTCGTTTTGTTTTGACGGTTTGATCGTGAAAGCCTGCAAATGTATTTCACGGCCTATAATAACCTTAATGTTATATTTGCCGCCTGTTAATGCAGAGCTTTCTCCACGCTGTTCTATTTCTGACCATTCTAACATGTCCAACTTCTTTAATAGGTTCGTACTGTCACAGTGATACATAAAGCCTAACCGCGATGCCAGCTTAAGGCGCATTTCTTTCGATGTAAGCCCCTGTTTGCGCAGCTTAGCAACATCCCTGCATAAAGCCTGTTTGTTACGCTTACGCGCCTTGCAGTGTGTGTGATAGGTAACATAACCCACATAGTCCACACCCCTTGCACTTACAGGGAATACCTGCCAATTGTCTTTTATATGCAGGTGTCTTTCAGTAGCGTAATAGAGTGCCACCCAATCATACAGCAGCGACAGGAATATTTTGTCGTGGCTGAAAAATGGTGAGTCGTCAGCATAACGCTTGTAATGCTTAAATCTGCGCACTGCCTCTTTGAACTTTACAGCCAGCTGTTCGTCTGTCTCTCCTGTGTTACCATAGGCAGCACGGTAGCGTTCGACGTATTGCGGCACGTAAGCATTCAAGGCCTTTGTATTCTGTTTCAAACCGAAAAGGTTCTTAACGTCATGGTCAAAGTCTGACGCGTACAGGTTGGCGTAGAACTGCGATATATAGTTACCGATAGGCACACCCTCTGCGCTGTCTATGATGTCGTCAAGCAGCCACAGCACGTCAGGGTCTTTTATCTTCTTGCGTACCACACCCTTAAGTATGGCATGGTCAATAGACGGGTAAAACTTACGTATGTCTGTTTTCAGGCAGTAGGCAGTCCCTTTCGGGTCGTCTTTCATTGCCCTGCGCATGTCACGCAGCAAGGCATGTAGTCCGCGCCCTTTGATACAGCTATAGGTGTCAGCCGTAAAGGTGTTGACCCAGATAGGCTCGAGCACCTGTAATATTGCCCACTGTACCACCCTGTCACGAAACGGCAGCTTAAAGATTTCACGCAGCTTTGGTTCTCGCTTGTAAAAGACGCTGTATTTGCTGGTAGTATATGAGTGCGAAAGCAGCTCATTTTGCAGCCGTCTGATATTACCCAGCAGGTCTGCTTCAAACTCCAGCACCTCTTTACGCTTACGCTTATGCTTTGAGGCGTTCGTTTCAGCGGACAGTAGATTAGGCAGTGAGCATATTTGCTCAAATAAATAACCTTTTCTTTTCATTCTGCATTGCATAGTTGGGGGCTTTCAAGGCTCATGGTCTTACTAACGCCCGTTTTGCTGTAGTTATCTTTTGCCAAGTGGCAAGGCTCTGTCTCATAAACGCATTTGTTTCGCAATGTTGAGGGGCGACGAGTAGTTCGTATTCGCATTCGTAGCCGTGTTGTTCGCATTCGAGTTGAACGCGCCCGCATTCGTACTATTGTTCGCGTTACCGCCAGCAGCACGCACACGCAGCCCACCGCAGAGACAGCGGCCTTTTGTGGTTATTTTCTGCCCGAAAATTTCCCGCCTGACGGCGGGGTCGTAACCGTTGCCCCGCCGTGCCAGCGTTCCACTGTTTCAGCACAATGTTTCAAAGAACTCATTATTATATTCACACACGCCCGCTTATGATATAACGGGGTCAGCCTCAAAGTAGCAGAGGGGCGACGAGT